>Ga0070741_10010847_pt1 | contig 17043 bp, 12 predicted proteins | sample Coa_R1_4_FD_66440 | JGI IMG/M metagenome (GOLD analysis project Ga0070741, IMG submission 66440) | Surface soil microbial communities from Centralia Pennsylvania, which are recovering from an underground coalmine fire - Coalmine... | ecosystem: Environmental > Terrestrial > Soil > Unclassified ...
ACGGCCTCGAAGACTGCGTCGTCGGTCGCACCTCCCCCGATCGCGACGATCTGCCGGTCGGCCACGGGACATAAGATTCCGCGCGCGATGGGGTTTGTCTACGACTTCGACGAGCCGGCCGGCGGCGGCAAGGAGCGCCTCGGCGGCAAGGGCGCCGGCCTCGCGGAGATGACGCAGCTCGGCATCCCCGTCCCCGCCGGCTTCACGATCTCGACGGACGCGTGCCGCGCATACATGGCCGGCGGCAAGAGCCTGCCCGACGGGCTCGAGGAAGAGATCGACGAGCACCTGCGGCGCCTCGAGCAGCGGACCGGCAAGCGCTTCGGCGACCTCCGCGATCCGCTGCTCGTCTCGGTCCGCTCGGGCGCGGCCGTCTCGATGCCGGGGATGATGGACACGATCCTCAACCTCGGCCTGAACGACGAGGCGGCGCGCGGTCTCGCGGAGACGACCGGCGACGCCCGCTTCGCCTACGACTCGTACCGGCGCCTGATCCAGATGTACGGAGAGGTGGTCGACGGCGTCGACGGGCATCGCTTCGAGCAGGAGCTCACACGCCTGAAGGAGATCCGCGGCGTGCAGCAGGACGTCGACCTGTCACCGGAGGACCTCGCCGAGCTGGTCGAGACGTTCAAGCGCGTCTACGAGGAGGAGACCGGACGGCCGTTCGCCCAGGACGCCCGCGAGCAGCTGGCCCGAGCCGTCCGGGCCGTCTTCGACTCCTGGGACAACTCGCGCGCGCAGGTGTACCGGCGCGCGCACGACATCCCGGACGACCTGGGGACCGCCGTCAACCTCGTTCAGATGGTGTTCGGGAACAAGGGCGAGGGCTCGGGCACGGGCGTCGCCTTCACGCGCGATCCGTCCACCGGAGAGGCCGGCCTCTACGGCGAGTTCCTCGCCAACGCGCAGGGCGAGGACGTCGTCGCCGGCATCAGGACGCCCGAGCCGATCGAGCGCATGCGCGAGCGGATGCCCGAGGCGTTCGAGCAGCTCGTCGAGACGATGCGCCGCCTCGAGGAGCACTACCGCGACATGCAGGACATCGAGTTCACCGTCGACGACGGGCGGCTCTACATGCTCCAGACGCGGAGCGCGAAACGGACGGCCGCCGCGGCGCTCAAGGCCGCCGTCTCGATGGTCGAGGAGGGGCTCATCGGGCGCGACGACGCGGTCGCCCGGATCGACCCGGGCCAGCTGGACCAGCTCCTGCACCCGATGCTCGACCCGAAGGCGGACGTCGAGGTCGTCGCGCGCGGGCTGAACGCGTCGCCCGGGGCCGCGAGCGGCAAGGTCGTCTTCGACGCCGACACGGCCGAGGCGCGCGGGAAGGCGGGGGAGAGCGTGATCCTCGTCCGGTGGGAGACGACGCCGGACGACATCCACGGCATGATCGCGTCGAAGGGCGTGCTGACCGCGCACGGCGGGATGACGTCCCACGCGGCCGTGGTCGCCCGCGGCATGGGCATCCCGTGCGTGGCCGGCTGCGAGAAGCTCTCGCTCGACATGGCCGCGAAGACCGCGTCGATCGACGGCCACCTGCTGCACGAGGGCGATGAGCTCACGATCGACGGCGGCACCGGCCGCGTCATCATCGGCCCCGTCGAGCTCGTGCCACCGCAGATCAACGAGGACTTCCAGACGATCCTCGAATGGGCCGACGAGCTCCGCCGGCTACGAGTGCGGGCGAATGCGGACACGCCGGAGGACGCGGCGAAGGCCCGGGAGTTCGGCGCGCAGGGGATCGGTCTCTGCCGGACGGAGCACATGTTCATGGCCCAGGAGCGGCTCCCGATCGTCCAGGAGATGATCATGGCGCGCGGCGAGGACGAGCGGCGCGAGGCGCTGGACAAGCTGCTGCCGATGCAGCAGTCCGACTTCGAGGGGATCTTCACGGCGATGGCCGGGCTACCGGTGACGATCCGCCTCCTCGACCCGCCGCTGCACGAGTTCCTGCCGCCGCTCGAGCAAGCGCGCGACGACGCCATGCGCGACCGCATCAAGCAGCTCCACGAGGCGAATCCGATGCTCGGGACGCGCGGCTGCCGGCTCGGCCTGCTGTGGCCGGAGGTCTACGAGATGCAGGTGCGTGCGATCGTGCGGGCGGCGCTCGCGGTGCGGGAGCGGTCGGGCGAGGCGCCGCTCGTCGAGATCATGCACCCCCTCGTCGGCTTCGAGGAGGAGCTCGCGCGGCTGCGAACGCTGACGATCGAGACCGCGGAGGAGGAGGGCGACCTCGAATACCTCGTCGGAACGATGATCGAGCTGCCGCGAGCGTGCATCCGGGCGGACGAGATCGCTCGACAGGCCGACTTCTTCTCGTTCGGCACGAACGACCTGACGCAGACGGCGCTCGGCTTCTCGCGCGACGACGCGGAGGGGAAGTTCCTGACGCGCTACCTCGAGGACGGCGTCCTGGAGCGCAACCCGTTCGAGACGATCGATGAGGGCGGCGTCGGCGATCTGATGCGGATCGCGGTCGAGCGCGGGCGCGGCGAGAAGGAGGCGCTGAAGCTCGGCATCTGCGGCGAGCACGGTGGCGATCCGCGGTCGGTCGCGTTCTGCCATCGGATCGGGCTCGACTACGTCTCCTGCTCGCCCTACCGCGTGCCGCTGGCGCGGCTCGCGGCTGCGCAGGCGGCGCTCGCGGAGGCCGGAACCGCGCAATACGTCGCAGCCGGCGGCTAAAGGCGTGGGGGAACCCCTGGTCCCCCGCCGGCTCCGGCGGCGAATCGCCCGAGCGTGACGGCGCAAGTCCCTGGTCGTGAGTGCGGCATGAGCGCCGCCTGAGCGGCCGGGCGCACTCTTGCTCATGTGCGGATCGCAAGGGGCGATGCGCCGGGTGAAGGGAGTCGAGATGCAGTCAGTCGTCAGGCGCGCGAGGCCGACCGTGCTCGTTCTTGCAACGATCGCCGCAGCCGCTGCTCTGCTCGCCGGTCGCGGCATTGCGGCGCCTACCGCAGCGCACAAATCCGGGACCGCAGCCTGCAGCGCCGGCTACGTTTCGGCGAATCTCAGCTGGGGCCACAAGTGCCTTCGCGTCGGCCAGTATTGCCGGATCAAGGCCGACCGCGAGTACCACCGCTATCACTTCCACTGCCACACGGGGCGCCTCAGCAGGTCGCCCGCCGGTGGAAACCCGACGGGCTCAGGCTGCCAGCCGGGCTACTCGCCTTGCCTCCCGCGCGTCGCCGATCTGAACTGCTCCGACATCCCCGCCTCGAAGAAACCGATCAGCGTCACAGGCAGCGATCCGTACCGCCTCGACGGCGACGGGGACGGCATGGCCTGCGAGCCGTAGAGACGGAGAGGGCGCCCGGTCGGGGCGCCCTCTCTCGTACCGCCTATCCGCTCGGCCTAGGCCGGGCAGGGATTGCCGTAGATCACGTTGCGGAAGTTGTTTGTCCGCAGCCGGATCGTCGGATTCGGGTTCGGGTAGAAGCTGAAGAGCAGCGGCCCGAACTCGGAGGTGGAGTTCCCGCCGAAGTCGCGGATCGTGTTCGGAAGGTTGGTACCGCCGAAGCGCCAGACGCAGGCGCCCCGCTTGCCCGCGATCACGGCATCCGACGAGCCGGTCGTGTAGATCGGATAGAACTGCGCGCCCGGTGGCGGGTTGACGCAGTTCTCGCCGGTGAAGCGGTTGCAGTTGCCGCCGAAGTCGGCCGCCTCGATCCGCGGCAGGTCAGCCTCGAACGCGATGCGGTCGTAGTTGCGCGAGCCGTTGAAGACCGCGCTCGTGAACGTGAACGGGTCGGCGTGGAACTTCCGGTCCTGGTTGTGCGTCGGCCCGGTGCCCGGCCAGTCTCGCCGGTACGACGTGCCGTCGAAGTCGTTGTCGGTGGCGATACAGCCTCCGATCGGGACGAGCAGCGACAGGGCCGAAGAGAAGCAGCCGGTGTCGTCGTCGTCACCGTCGCCGCCGCTCGTGCAGTTCCCGCCCTCCTCGTCGACCGAGGCGCAGTATTCGAAGTGACCGATCTCGTCCGAGAACGCGACGTTGTACGAGTGCGCGGCCCACGGGACGCGCGTTTGCTCGCTCGAGGTCGCGTACATCGGGCGGAACGTGTACGGCTTCTCGCTGCAGGTCGAGGCGTTCGGCCGGTACAGGATGTGGGCGAAGCCGTTCGCGGCGCTCGCCGTCATCGAGCCGGTCTGGCCGGTGGTGAGATCGTGGACGATCACCGTCAGGCCGGCTGCGCCGTCGTGGATGTCGACCGTCAGCTCGTCACCCGGGTTCATGAACAGGTCCGTCGTCGGGTCCGGGGTGAACGTGGCATTGGTCTGATCGAGCGGACCGGCCGGAGCGTGCGGCACGCCGCTCTTCGTGATGAAGGCGAAGTTGGCGGGCTCGATCCCGACGGTGTCGAGGCAGTCCTCGTTGTTCGGAACGCCCGTGTTCTGGTTCTGGTTGAAGCTGAAGATCGCCATCGCGGCGCACCACTGGCGGGCGTCGCAGCTGACGCCGGGCGGCCACGAGACCCACCCGGGCGGGTAGAACTGCACCTCGAGGAACGCCGTCCCCGGATGCTTGCCGATGTAGTTCGGAGCGTTCTCGTCGGTGCCGCTGAAGATGTTCGTGTCGCTGTCGGCCTGGCAGGGCGCGTGCGTGTACTCCGGCCCCGACTGGTTGTCGCAGAGGGCCATTCCGAACCACGTCGCGATGTGCAGCTGGAAGTTCCACGTCCCTCCAGTGCCGGCCTGGTTCGGCATCACCCTGGACTCTCCCGGCAACTTCACGTGGTACAGCGAGGAGTTGCCCGAGCCCGGCATGTCGGAGTAGAACAGCAGCGAGGGCTCGTCGTGCCCGGTGTACGCACCGTCGTAGCCGACAGCGTCGTTCGCCTCGGTACAGATCGGCGCGTTCTGGCCGCAGAACGGCCGAACGGCGTGCGCTGCTCCGGCGAACAGGCCGAGCGCCAGCAGGGCGGTTACTGCGACGAGACCTACGAAAGCTCGTCTCATTCCCCTCTCCCTTCTCGAACCAGCAGACGGGCTGGACCCATCGCCAGCCCTGGGCAACGCGGGTTTAACGCGTGCAGCCCTCTGCTGTCAAGGGCCGCGCAGGCTCCGCCGGCGGGCCGGCTCCGAGACCTTCTAGCCTGCGCGTCGAAGCCGGCTGCCGCGATCCTCCTGCTTGAGCCGGTACATGGCCTCGTCGGCCGCCGCGACGAGCTCCTCCGAGGTCGTTCCGTCGGCCGGCCAGGCGGCGATGCCGACCGTGACGCCGACCGACAGCGCCTGCCCCGCCACGACGAACGGCCGCTCGAACTGCTTGCTGATCCGGGCTGCCACGAGCGAGGCGTTCGCCGCCGCGTCGTCGGGCGCGAGACCGAGGAGCGCCACGACGAACTCGTCGCCGCCGTGCCGTGCGACGTGGTCGGCGGGCCGCACCGCTCCGACCAGCCGCTCCGCGGCCTGGCGGAGCACCTCGTCGCCCTGGAGATGCCCGTAGCGGTCGTTGACCGCCTTGAACCCGTCGAGATCGGCGAAGAGGACTGCCGGCCCGCGGGCGGCCGTCGCCTCCACGAGCGCGGCATCGAGCAGGTGGTAGAACGCCGATCGGTTCGCCAGCCTCGTCAGCGGGTCGCAGTAGGCCATCGCCGCGAGTTCCTTCTGCGCTGCGAGGCGCGCCCGGTCGACCGCGTCGCGGTCGCGGAAGACGAGCGCGAGCCGAGCCACGACGAGGAGGCTGATCGCGGCCATCCCGGCGGCGAGCACTGCCGCCGAGACCCGGCTGTTCGTGCCGATCCCCGCCGCGACGAAGGCGGGCGCGATGAACAGCGGGACGCTCAGGAGCGCGAGGCGCCGCTTCGAGAACGCACCGCGGACGCCCGCCGGCGCGGAGGCGAGGTCGCGGAGCGACGGCGACAGGAACGCGCAGCCGAGCAGCATGTAGAAGAGGAGGTAGCCGGCGTTGATCCACGACCCGGCGGAGTAGCTCGCATCGACCCGCGCGCGCGCGTAGACGAGATCCGTTCCGAGGATCAGGGCGAAGGCGGCGACGATCATCCGGAGCGCCGGCTGGCGCAGCCCGCGCGCGACGACGAGCTGGATCAGCACGAGGATCAGCAGGTTGTCGGCCACCGGATAGGCCGTGGCCGTCACGCGCTCGAGCACGTGCGCGGCGCTCGTCCGCGCGACCGGCTCGACGACGGCGAACCAGATCACGAGGGTCGTCCCGACGCCCGCGATGCCGCCCTCGATCAGGTCGGACACGCTCGGCCGGCGGCCGCGGACGAGTCTCGCGAACCCCGCGAGGAGCGGGACGTAGCAGACGAGGTAGAAGACGTCCGCCGGCGACGGGAACGGCGCCTCGTGGCCGCTGACGAGGCGGAAGACGTTCCAGTACGTGTCGCCCGCGCCCCAGATCGCGATCCCGGCGACGACGAGCCACCAGTCGACGTCCCCCCGCCGGTGGCGCAGCAGGCCGACGACGATCGCCGTCACGCCCAGGACGACGATCGTCTCGTAGGCGACGTGGGAGAGCACGGACCCAGTCGGAAACGCGAAGTACGTCGCCGTCAGAAGGCATCCGACGAGCGCGAGAGCGATGCTCTGTCCGTGCGCGGCGTGCGCCCGTCTCTCGGCCACCGGATCAGGATCGGCACGCCGAGAACGCGGCTTTAGGCCAGGCCTTTCACCTTCCAGTAGGCGAGCGCGACGCTCACCGCGCCGATCGCGACGAGGCCCATGATCGTGGCGACGTCGAAGCCCCGGAAGCGCCCGCGGAGCATGATCACGCTGGTGCACAGGAGCCCGCCGATCAGGCCGCCGACGTGGCCGCCGGCGGAGATGAAGCTCGAGAACGCGAGCGTGATCACGAGGTTGAGCACGATCATCGTCAGGAAGTTGCCGGCGAGCTGGCCGGTCGCCCGCCACTCGAGGATCAATCCGGCGCCGAGGATCCCGAAGATCGCGCCGGAGGCCCCCGCGGCGGGCTTGCCGGGATCCCAGATCAGCGCGCCCGCGGACCCGGCGAGGCCGGAGACGAAGTAGAGCAGCAGGAAGCGCCAGGAGCCGAGCGCGCTCTCGACGACGGCGCCGAGCCACCAGAGGGCCCACATGTTGAAGGCGATGTGCCAGAGGCTCACGTGCAGGAAGCACGCGGTGATGAGTCGCCACCAGTCGCCCTGGGCGACGTACGGGCCGTACAGGATCCAGTCGAAGAAGAGCCTGCCGCCGGGCGTGTTCACGCCGGTGCCCTGCGCGATCGTGATCAGGTAGATGATGACGTTGACGGCGACGAGGATCTTCGTGACGGGCGCGCTGCCCGTGATCACGATCCCGCGACGCGCAAGCGGGCGGCGCACGGTGCGGACGGCGCGCGGGGCGGCCGAGGGTCGCTTGCCGGCGTGCTCGGGGCAGCGGATGCCGACCGGCGCAACGGTCATGCAGTCGACGCAGATCGGGCGGCCGCATTCGGAGCACGAGAGGCCGGTCTCGCGATCGGGGTGGCGGTAACAAGTCGCCAACGGACGGTTAGCGTACCGGGGTGCGCGTCCACGTCGCCTTCACGCCTGCCGAGGAGGCGACGGGCGGAGTCGGGATCGTCGTCGACGTGCTGCGAGCGAGCTCGACGATCGCGCAGGCGCTCGCGTCGGGGTACCGCCGCGTGCTGTGCTGCGCCGAGATCGAGGAGGCGCGGGCGTTGCGCGCGTCGCTTCCCGACTCGCTCCTCGGCGGCGAGCGCGACGCGATCAGGGTCGAAGGGTTCGATGTCGGCGCCTCCCCGCGCGAGTTCCTCGAGGCGCGCGCCGAGACGCTGATCCTGTCGACGACGAACGGAACGCGGGCGATCCTCACGACGGCCGCCCGCACCCGCGAGACGCTGCTCGGAAGCCTGCTCAACCTCGGGGCGGTGGCGCGGAGGGCTGCGCAGTCGCGCGAGGACGTCGCCGTCGTCTGCGCGGGCTTCAAGGGCACGTTCGCGCTCGACGACGCGTACTGTGCGGGGCGGATCGTCAAGCTCCTCGAGGGCGAGCGCACGGACGCGGCGAAGGCGGCCGACCTGATCGCTTCCGCGTTCCCGACGGCGTACGAAGGACTCACGGCGCGGACGTACGGACCGCCCGGGCTCGAGGAGGACATCGTGTTCTGCGCGCGGGAGGACCGGCTGGACGTGGTTCCGCGGTTCTCGCAGATGGTCGGCACGGCGGCGGAGATCACGCTGTGAGCCGGTTCCGGTTCGCGTTCGGCCGACCGCCGGCGGTCGCAGCGCGGGCGATGGTCGCGACGAGCACGCCCGTCGCGACGCGGGCCGGCCTGCGGGCCTTCGAGCGCGGCGGCAACGCGGCGGACGCGGCCCTCGCGGCGGCGGCGGCGCTGGCGGTCACCGAGCCGACGTCGAACGGGATCGGTGGCGACTGCTTCGCGATCGTCTGGCGCGACGGCCGCGCCGAGGGCCTGGACTCCGCGGGCCCGGCGCCGATGACCGCGGAGCCGCTCTCGCCGGTCCCGCAATCCGGGGCGCAGTCGGTGACCGTTCCGGGCGCGGTCGGTGGTTGGGGAGCGCTCGCGGCGCGCCACAGCCGGCTCGGCCTCGACGCGTGCCTCGCCGACGCGATCGACGCCGCCGAGCGCGGCTACGCCGTCACACCGCGGACCGCCGAGGCCTGGGGGAGAGGCTCACGCGTGCCGGCCGAGTACCTGCCCGCGCCGCGGGTCGGCCGGATCGTACGGCAGCCGGAGCTCGCCGCGACGCTGCGGCGGATCGCCGAGGACGGGCCTTCCGCCTTCTACGAGGGGGAGGTCGCGCGTGCCGTCTGCGAGGTGACGTGGCTCGAGGAGGAGGATCTCGCGTCGTTCCGGCCGCGCTGGGTCGAGCCGCTGCGCGTCGGCTATCGCGGCTACGAGGTCCTCGAGCTGCCGCCGCCGACACAGGGCGTCGCCGCGCTCGAGGGGCTCGGCCTGCTCGAGCGCGGCGAGCCGTCGCTCGTCGCCCAGGTGGAGTGCATGCGCCTCGCGCTCGAGGACGCGTTCGAGCGCGTGCGCGACGGCGCCGACGTCTCCGACCTGATCGACCCGGACTACCTCGACCGGCGACGCGCCGGGGTGCCCCGCGCGGTCGCCGAGCCCGCCGGCGGAACGGTCTACCTCTGCGCGGTCGACGAGGACCGGATGGCCGTCTCCTTCATCCAGTCCAACTACGAAGGATTCGGCTCGGGCCTCGTCGCGCCGGGGACCGGCGTGGCGCTCCAGAACCGCGGCGCCTGCTTCGCGGTCTGCGGCGCCGTCGAGCCGGGGCGCAGGCCGTACCACACGATCATCCCCGGCCTGCTCCTCCGCGACGGACGACTCGCCGGGCCGTTCGGCGTGATGGGCGGGTTCCTGCAGGCACAGGCACACCTGCAGCTCGTCTCGGCGCTCGTCGACGACGGGCTCGACCCGCAGGCGGCGCTCGACCGGGCGCGGTTCATGGTCGACGGCGAACGCGTCCTGCTCGAGGAAGGGCTCTGGGACAGGGAGTCCGTGCTGCGCGCCGCAGGGCTCGACGCGGTCCGCTCCGACGACTCGTTCGCATTCGGCGGCGGGCAGGCGATCGTCGTCGAGCAGGACGTCCTCGTCGGCGGCTCGGATCCGCGGAAGGACGGGTACGCGGCCGGGATCTAGGCGACGACGGGGTCGCCGACGCGGACACGGCCCGCCCGGACGACCTCGCCGGCGATCCCGAACGGGAGCGGCTCGGTGGTCGGGATGTCGCCGCGGTAGGCCTTCAGCACCTTGAGCGTGTCGAGGTCGGGCTTGCCCGTGTCGGGGTTCTGGGTCGTCACCGCGCAGCGGCCGACGTTGCCCCGCGGCAGGACGGTCGCTTCGCCGATCCGTATCTCGCGCCCGAGCCAGTCGTCCTCCTCGTGCTCGCCGACGCCGTCGACGCCGAAGAGCAGCCGGAACCGGCGGAAGTCGACCGGCGGCTCGACGCCGGCCTCACGCGCCAGCGCGACGAGCGACGCGCGCGAGACGAGCGAGAAGGCGCCGCTTCGGCCACGGTCGACGCCCGCGCCCTCCGCGTCCGGCCGGACGAGGCGGAGCGGCGCCCCGGCGAACTCCGAGATCGCGTCCGACCAGGGCCCGACGACGATCCGGCCCGCAACGGGCCGGCCCCAGAAGTTCGTCGTCACCTCGCCGTCGACCGCGACCTCGCCGGCCACCACCCGGCCGTCGGGGAACCGCAGCTCGAGCGTTCCGCCTGCCTCCTCGTAGGCGGAGCTGACGCGCGCAAGTGCGCCGTGCCGCTTGCCGTTGATCAGATTCCCGGCCTCGTCGATCAGGTGGAAGCGCCGGTTGTTCCGGACGCCGATCTCTTCGAGCAGCACCTCGTCGACCTGCGAGAGCCCGAGCGACTTCACCGGTGTGATCGAGATCCACGCGACGCTTGCGGAGGGCATGCCGTTAGCCTACGCCTCGGTGGTGCGCGAAGCACGTCTCGAGCAAGGCGAATCCGGGCTCGAACCCGTCGAGGACGGCTGGTTCGTCGCCAACGTCCGCGACGTCGCCTGGTACACGAGCGATGCCTTCGGCTCGGCGTGCCGGTTCGAGAGCAGGGAGGCGCAGTTCGCGGAGCTCGGCGTCAACCTGCGCGTGCTCGAGCCCGGGCAGTCGAACTGCCTCTATCACGGCGAGTCGAACCAGGAGGCGTTCCTCGTGCTCCACGGCGAGGCGCTCCTGCTCGTCGAGGGCGAGGAGCGGCCGCTGCGCCAGTGGGACTTCGTCCACCTCCCGCCGATGACCGAGCATGTCGCCGTCGGCGCGGGGGACGGGACGTGCGTGATCCTGATGGTGGGCGCCCGCGGGGAGGACGAGAAGCTCCACTATCCGGTCTCCGAGCTCGCGGCGCGCTACGGCGCGAGCGCGGAGCAGGAGACGGACTCGGCGCCCGAGGCGTACGCGAGGTTCACGCGCCCGCGCCCCGAGCGGCCCGCGTCGTGGGGCCGCCTGCCCTGGGCCTGATCGTTAACCGTCTGTTGCGTAGCGTTAACCGTCCGTTTTCCCTGCACTCATAACCCTCTTTTGGGGGAAGGGGCCCGTTTGGACGGCGCCGAAATACGCAAAGACATGCACGTGGCGTTGATCATCGCACTCGCTTTCGTCGCGTGGACGGCGCTTTCGCTACCCGTCGGCCTGGTGATGGGCCGGCTGCTGAAGCGCTCGCACGTCCAGCTCGGCGCGTAGCCTCCCCGCTCGCACTCGCGTCTCACGCGGGCTGGAACGTCAGGATCACCACTTCGCCGGTCGGCTTGGCATCGACGAGTCGGAGCGCCTGCGTGTCGAAACCGTCCGCGAACAGGCGCTTGCCGGCGCCGAGCACGACCGGGAAGACCATCAGCCGGTACTCGTCGACGAGGCCGTGCTGCGTCAGCGCCTGCACGAGCTCGCCGCTTCCCGCCACGAGGATGTCGCGCGTGTACTGCTGCTTCAGCCCGGCGACCTCTTCGGCGACGTTCGAGCGGATCACGGTCGTGTTGCTCCACGTCGCATCGGCGTCGGCGAGCGTCGTCGAGACCACGTACTTGGGCATCGAGTTCATCCTCTCGGCGAACCCGGCCTCGTCGGTCCTGGACAGCCACGCAGCGGCGAAGCCCTCGTAGGTGCGGCGGCCGAGGAGCTGCGCGTCGCTCGCGTGCAGCTCGTCGAGCTTGAACTTGTCCCCTTCTGGCCCGCGCTCGAACCGGAACGCCCAACCGCCCCGCTCGAATCCCTCGGAGCCGCCCGGATCCTCGAAGACGCCGTCGAGAGTGACGAACTCGGTGACGACGAGCTTGCCCATCTTGCACCTCCTGCTCGAGTGAACCTGTCACTGAGAGACAGCGTCGCAAGGCAAGAATCATCGCCCTTGACACACGAACGCGTGTTCGATAGAACATACGTTCCCGATGATCGCATGCATCCTCGTCCCGGGATTCGAGCTGCGGGCTGCGCTGCGGGAGCGGCCGCGGCTCTCGCTCGCGCCGGCGGCGCTGGCACCGCTGCCGGGCACCGAGCAGCTCCTCGGCCCGGTCACCGCCGCCGCGGAGGCGGCCGGCGTGCGACCGGGGATGCGGCTCGGCGAGGCGCTCGCGACGTGTCCGACGCTCCTCCTCGTCGAGCAGGATCCCGCCGCGGCTGAGGAGGCGTGGGAGCAGATCGTCCGGCGGCTCGAGGAGAACGGCTTCGCGGTCGAGCCGGTCGAGCTCGGCTGCCTCTATCTCGAGACGCGTGGTGTCGAGCGTCTCTACGGCGGCCTCCAGCCCGCGCTCGAGCGGGCGCTCGCCGCCGTCGGCTCTGCCTGGGATCCACGCGCGGGCGCCGCCGGACGCCGGTTCGCAGCGCTCGCCGCTGCGAGCGTCGCGCGTCCCGGGCAGATCTTGGTCGTCTCCGACGAGCACGCGCCGCAGTTCCTCGCGCCGCTTCCGCTGTCGCTCCTTCCTCTCGACGAGGAGCGGCGCGAGGAGCTCGCCGAGCTGGGCGTGCGCCGCGTCGGCGAGCTTGCCGGGCTGCCGGGCGCCGCCGTTGCCGAACGATTGGGGCCGGACGGCCGGCGCGCCTGGAGCCTGGCGAGAGGAGAGGAGCGGAGCCGAGTGCACGCACGCCGCCCGCCGGCGGACATCGTCGAGCGCCTGGAGTTCCCGGAACCCGTCGGCAACGAGCTCACCCTCCGTCGAGCACTCGGCGCGCTCCTCGACCGCATGCTCGCGCGTCCCGAGCGTGGAGGCCGTGAGATCCGGAAGCTCGCGCTCGCCGCGCGTCTCGTCGGGGGCGGCTCGTGGCGCCGGACGGTGACGCTCCGCGAGCCGAATGCGGACCAGTTGCGGATCCGCGCGGCGCTCGCTCCGAAGCTCGCCGAGCTACCGGCTCCGGCGGTCTGGCTCGCCGTCGAGCCGGTCGAGCTCGCCGAGTCGACAGGACGGCAGCTCGAGCTCGTCAAGCCGGACGGAATGGAGCTCGAGGCCCGGCTCAGGGAAGGTCTGCGACAGGTGCGCGCGAGCGCGGGCGCGGGGGGAGTCTGCACCGTCGTCGAGGTCGCGCCGTGGTCGCGTCTTCCCGAGCAGCGCGCACTGCTCGTGCCGCGGGAAGGATGAAGCGGCGCGAATCCACCAAAGGAGGGGGCTCGTGGGGGAACCACGGGTTCCCCCACGCTGAGCGCGCACTGCTCGTGCCGCGGGAGGGATGAGAGCCGCCGGCGCCGGTCAACCGGTCTCTGCGGCACGCCGCGGCGCCGCACGGGCGCTCAACGAGCCGCGGGCGGCGCTTGTCGAGGCGGAGTTCGACGGGACGCCGAGAGCGGTTGACCGCGAGGCGGTCGCGCTCCTGCGCGAGGAGTGGCGCGTCGTCGACCGGTGGTGGACCGAGGCGCCTGTCAGCCGTCGCTACTTCGACGTCGTGCTCGAGTCCGGGCGCAACGTCGTCGTGTTCCGTGACGACGAGGCCGGAGGATGGTTCTCGCAGCGCGCCTAGCGCTCGAGAGCGGCCGCATCCGCCGGCTCGACCGGCTCGACAGGCTCGACCGGCTCGACCGGCTCGAAGTCGTACCGCGACGCGATCCGCGCCATCGCGGCCGCGTCCGGCGCGTCGTCGCCGGCCGCGGCTGCGGCCTCCTTCAGGTACTGCTCGAAGCCGCCGGGCGCCATCAGGTTGAGCGCGCGGACCGGCTCGCCGCTCCGGTTCGCGAACGTGTGGGCGTTCCCGGGCGGGACGACGGCGAACGATCCCGGCTCGACGTCCACCGTCTCGTCGCCGATCCGCACCGTCAGCGTCCCGTCGAGCACGTAGAACGTGTCGAGGTGCTCCCGGTGGCGGTGCGGGACGGGGCCGGGGAAGCCGGGCGCGAGCGCGATCTCCGTCATCGAGAACGTGCCGTCGCCGTCGCCGACCTCCGCCTTGAACACGGCGCGGCTCGGGCCGAGCGAGATCGAGTCGCCCTCGCCCGGCCGGCGCACGACGACGCCCGAGGCCGGCAGGCCCCCGTCGTCGGGCGGGTCGAAGCTGTCGAACAGCTCCGGCCCGACCTCGCGGCCGTCGCGCCGCGCGCGCAGCGACTCCGCGAACCCCCTGCTCGGCGCGTGGATGTTCAGGTACATCGCATCGACCTCGCCCTCGTTGCCGAAGGTGTGGACGACGCCGGCCGGGACGATCACGAGCGTCCCCGCCTCGGCGCGGACCTCCTGCTGGTCGGGCCCGACGCCGAACGTGAGCTCGCCGTCGAGGACGTAGAACGCGTCGGCGTGCTGCCTGTGGACGTGTGGATCGGGGCCGCGCTCACCGGGCGCGTACCGCGACCACGTCACGTCCATCAGCTCCTCGCCGACCTTGATCACGACGTCGCGCTGATCGCTCGAGCCGACCGTCTCGCCCTCGCCCGGGCCGAGCAGGACGGGCGCGCCCGCGGCGGGGGCGAGCCTCTCCGGAGAGACGGGTGGCGCGGAGACGGGCGGCGCGGAGACGGGCTCCGGCTCGGGCCTGTCCTCGGCCGGCTCCCGGTGCGGCTCGACCGGCGGCACCGGTACGGGCTCGGTGGTCGGGCCGGGAAGCTCGAAGTCGTACCTGGCGACGAGCTCGGAGATCGTCGCCGGGTCGAGCGGCCCCTCGCCGAGCGCCTGTGCGAGGTCGCGGAAGTACTGCTCGAACCCGCCCGGCGAGACGAGGCTCAGGAACCGCGCCGGGGCATCGTGGGGGTTCGAGAACGTGTGGACGGTGCCCGGCGCGACGAGGACGAACGATCCGGCCGGCACCGCGTGCGTCTCGGTCCCGACCACCATCGCGAGCTCGCCCTCGAGCACGAAGAACATGTCCGCGAGCCCGCGATGGACGTGCGGCGGCGGCCCGGGGAACCGCGGCGCCGCGGTGTACTCGACGAGGCCGAACGCGCCGTTCGTGTCGCGCGCCTCCGCCTTGAAGACGATCGTGTTGCCCGCGATCGTCAGCCGGTCGCCCTGGCCGGGCGGGACCACCGTCGAGGAAGGTCCATCCGGCAGCTCGCCGTGGACGAGCGCGGAGTCGTACTCGCGCAGCAGCTCGTCGAGCGCCTCGCGGTCGGGCGGGCCGCCACCGCCGAGGATCCGCCCGAGCCCCGCGAGGAAGCGGTCGAGCCCGCCGGGAGCGCCAAAGCCGAGGAAGCGGGCAGCGTCGGGCCCCGGGTTCGTGAAGGTGTGCGGCGAGCCCGGCGGCGCGAGCACGAACGACCCCGCGGGCGCAGGGATCGTCTCGTTCCCCGCCTGGATCTCGAGCGCTCCGTCGAGGACGTAGAAGGCCTCGAGGTGGCGCCGGTGGAGGTGCAGCGACGGCCCCTGTCCCGGCTCGATCACCGATTCGAGCACGAAGAAGCGCTCGTCGCAGTCCTCGCTCGAGGCCTTGATCCGCGCCGCGTGTCCCTCGATCGCCCGGCTCTCGCCGGGGCCGAGCACGATCGTCTTCATCGGCGCGCAGCATGACCTACGTCGAGCTGCACTGCCACTCGGCCTACTCGTTCCTCGACGGCGCCTCGCAGCCGGAGGAGCTCGCGGCACGCGCGGCCGAGCTCGGCTACGAGGCGCTTGCGCTGACCGACCACGACGGCGTCTACGGGTCGCTCGAGTTCGCACTCGCGGCGAAGACGTTCGGAGTCCGCCCGATCACCGGCGCCGAGGTCACCCTCGCCGACGGCTCGCACGTGACCCTCCTCGTCGAGAGCCCCCGCGGCTACGCGAACCTCTGCCGGCTGCTGACCGAGGCGCACGCCGAGACACGTCCGAAAGAGGGTGCCGACCCGCTCCCGCCGGCGCTCCTGCCGGAGACCCTGCTCGAGCTGAACGAGGGCCTCGTCTGCCTCTCGGGCTGCGCGCGAGACGGCCTCGCCGTCCGCGACCCGAACGCGGCCGCACGCGTCGCGCAGGCGTTCGGCCGCGACCGCTTCTACGTCGAGCTGCAGCGCCCGTACGAGCGGGGCGACGCGCGGCGGAACGCGCTCCTGCGCGACCTCGCCGAGGCGCTTCGCGTCGACGCCGTCGTCACCGGCGACGCGCACGCCCACCACCCGCGCCGGGCGCCGCTCCAGGACGCGCTCGTCGCGATCCGTTGCCGCACCTCGCTCGACGGCTGCGAGCGCGAGCGCCGCGGCAACCACGAGTCGGTGCTGCTCACGCCGGACGCCGTCGCCGAGCGCTTCCCCGACGACCGCGCCGCCGTCGCCCGCACCGCCGAGCTCGCCGACCGGCTCCGGTTCGACCTGACCGAGGAGCTCGGCTACCGCTACCCCGACTTCTCGGGCGGCCCGACTCCCGCCGACCATCAGCTAGTAACACTGTGTTGCAAGCTCTTCGAGGAGCGCTACGGAGGCGCGAACGGACACAAGCGCCGGGCCCGCGAGCGGCTCGAGGAGGAGCTCCGGCTCATCGCCGCGCTCGGCCTCTCGGGATTCTTCCTGCTGCACTGGGAGGTGCTCGAGCTCGCGCGCAGGATCGCCGTCGAGGTGCGCGGGCCGGGGTCGCCGCGCCAGCTGCTGCCGCCCGGGCGCGGCCGCGGCAGCTCGGTCGGGTCGATCGTCTGCTACCTGACGGGCCTCTCGCACGTCGACCCGGTCGCAGCCGACCTCTCGCTCGGCCGCTTCCTGAACCACGAGATGGCGTCCGTTCCGGACATCGACCTCGACTTCCCGCGCGAGATCCGCGAGAAGCTGATCGTCGCCGTCACGAACACGTACGGCCGCGAGCACGCCGCACTCGTCGCGAGCTTCTCGACCTACCACTCGCGCGGCGCGATTCGCGACCTCGGCAAGGCGCTCGGGCTCCCGTTCGGCGAGCTCGAGCGGCTCGCGCGCCTCACCGAGGGCAACCCGTACCGCGTGGCCGAGGAGATCGCCAGGCTCCCCGGCGACCACGCGTCGGCCCGCTGGCAGGCGCTCGGCGAGCTCGCGCGCGAGATCGCCGGCCTTCCGCGACACATCTCGCAGCACCCCGGCGGGATGGTGATCTCGTCGCGGCCGCTCGTCGAGCTCGTCCCCGTCCAGCCGGCGGCGATGGAGGGACGGCAGCTCTGCCAGTGGGACAAGGACTCGTGCTCCGACGCCGGCTTCATGAAGATCGACCTGCTCGG
>Ga0070741_10010848_pt1 | contig 17042 bp, 12 predicted proteins | sample Coa_R1_4_FD_66440 | JGI IMG/M metagenome (GOLD analysis project Ga0070741, IMG submission 66440) | Surface soil microbial communities from Centralia Pennsylvania, which are recovering from an underground coalmine fire - Coalmine... | ecosystem: Environmental > Terrestrial > Soil > Unclassified ...
GCGTCCAATAACGTCGCGGCGCGTGAAATAACCTGACGGAACCAAGAAATCGGCCGTGTCCTCAGCGTGGGCGACGCATTTTCTTTACTTTTCTTAGCGGAGGACGTTCTGGCGCACGGTCCCCGGCAATCGCGTCGCCGAGCAGCGCGACGCTGAGCGCGTACGAGTGGGCGCAGTTGTAGTCGAGGATGGCGTCGTAATTGGAATAGACGAGGAAATGGCGCTTCGATCCGCTGACGAGCGAGGCCGGGACGTCGCTCTTCGGCAGCGGCTTGGAGCCTGGCAGCCGAACACCCAGCGCCGCCCATTTCGACATCGGCAATGCGACCGTCATATCGCGCATCGCCTTGCACGACCCGTCGCGGCGCGCGACGTCACGCACGACCGTTTTCGCGACCGCCGGCGTGACCGAGACCTCGCGTCCCCACGATTGACCGTCGATCCAGCCGTGGCCTTTCAGGTAGTTGGCGATTGAGGCAAACACGTCAGCCGTCGTGGACCAGATGTCGCGGCGCCCGTCGCCGTCGTAGTCCTCGGCATACTGCAGGTAGCTCGACGGCATGAACTGCACCTGGCCCATCGCGCCCGCCCACGAGCCCTTCAGGTGCGCGAGGTCGATGTCGCCGCGATTCAGGATTTCGAGCGCGTCGAACAGTTCGCCCTTGAAGAACGTCGAGCGGCGCGGATCCCACGCGAGCGTCGCGAGCGCAGCGATCGTCGGCCGAATGCCGCTGAAGCGCCCGTAGTTGGTTTCCATTCCCCAGATGCCAAGGATGATGCGCGGCGGCACGCCGTAGGTCGCGCTGACCTCGTCGAGCAGGTCGCGGTGGGCGGCCAATTTCTCCCGTCCCGCGGCGACCGTTCGCGCCGTCACGTGTCGGGCGATGTAGCTCTCGAACGTCTGGACGACCTCCGCCTGCGCCCGATCGCGCTCGAGAACGACCGGCAGCGGCTCCTCGATGTTCGCCAGCGCCTCGTCGACGATCTCGGGCTTGATCCCTTTGGCGAGCGCTTCGGTCTTGATGCCGTTGAGGAATTCCGAGAACGATGGACGCTCCTGCGCGGAAGCAGGCCTGAAGGCCTGCGCTACACCGATCAGCGTGACGACAACGATCGGCGTGACGGCTGTAGCGCAGCCCTTGAGGGCTGCCTTTACCCACATGTCAAAAGTCTACATGCGTTCGAGCGCGGCGACGGCGTTGCGCGGGATCGTTTGTTTCGCGCGCCAGTAGTCCTTCCACGGATCGCTGCGCAAGCGGCCGAGGCGCGCCGGCACCGTGTTGATCGTGAATCGATCGGGCGTCCGCTTCGGCGACAACTCGGTCCACGTCAGCGGCACGGAGACCGGCGCGTCTGGTTTCGCGCGCGTCGAGTACGCAGCGATCGACGTGTTCGTGCGGTTGTTGCGCAAGTAGTCGATCAGGATCTTGTCGTGCCGTCCGGCTTTTCCGAACTGTTCGGTGAACAGATCCGGTTGCCGCCGGACCAGTGACATCGCGAACGCGCGCGCGAACGCGAGGCACTCGGCCCAGTCGGCGCGGGGCGTCAGCGGCACGACGACGTGGAGCCCTCGGCCGCCGGTGGTCTTGACGAAGCTGTCCAGGTCGACGGCGCCCAGGAGTTGCCGCACGAGACGCGCAGCTGCGACGACGGCTGACCATCCGATCTCTTCACCGGGGTCGAGATCGATCACGATCCGGTTCGGGTGCTCGACGTCCGCACACACCGAATTCCATGTGTGAATCTCGAGCACGTCCATCTGTGCGAGCCCGACGACGGCTTCGATCGTGTCGGCGATCAGGTACTCGCCGATTTTCGTTTTCTCTCGGATGCGCACACGCCGGAGCGCTGACGGCCCCCACGCCTTCGCGTGCTTCATGAACACGCAATCGACGCCTTTCCGCGCGCCCCCGGCCGGCACGCCTTTCGGGCAGTGGACCAGCGTCAGGGGGCGGTCGGCGACATGCGGCACGATCCATTTCGCGATCGACGAGTAGTACTTCGCGAGGTCGAGCTTTGTGGCCTGTGCTGCAGGAAAAAGGACGCGGGTGGCGTTCGAAATGCCGATCCCCGCCACCAGAGGACGATCGTTCTCGGCACGCGCCATGCGAGCGATCGTAGCGCAGGCCTTCAGGCCTGCTGCGTATGACCGATTCTGGCAAGCGACGCGTCGCCGTCGAGGTTCCGTGGCGGACCCTCCTGAAGATCATCGCGGCCGTCGCGCTGGTGTGGCTGTGCGTGCAGCTCATCCAGACTGTCCTCGTGCTGATTGTCGCGGTGCTGCTCGCCGTGACGCTCGGGCCGGTCGTCGCGTGGTTCGAGCGTCGCGGTCTGCCGCGCTGGGGCGCCACCGCTGTCGTGACGGTGGTGCTGCTCGCGCTGATCGGCGGCTTTGTGTGGCTGACGTGGGCGTCGCTGAGCGATCAGCTCCAGTACGTGTCGACGCACGCCAACAGCATCACTCATCAATTGCAGGATGCGTTGCCGCCGTTTGCGCGGAATGCGATCGGCGACCAGCACGATATTCAATCGCGCGTCGCGCCGTACGCCGTCCGGTTCCTGCAGTCCGCGATGGCGGCGCTGGTGGTCGGCGTGCTCGGCTTCATTTTGACGATGTATCTGCTGCTCGAGGGGCGTCAGACACGTGACTGGCTGGTGGCGTTCGTGGCGAAAGACAAACGGCCGAAGGTGGAGCAGACGCTGGTCGAAGGCGAGCGCGTCATCTTCGGCTACGTCGCCGGCAATATCGCGACGTCGATCTTTGCCACCGTGTTCGTCCTCGTGTCGCTGTCGATCCTGAAGGTGCCGGCGGCGCTGCTGCTCGCCGTCATCGCCGGGCTCTGCGATTTCATCCCGGTCCTCGGTTTCATCCTGTCATCGCTGCCGGCGCTCGCGCTCGCATTCACCGTCTCCGGTAAAACCGCCCTCATCGTCGCGATTCTGTATCTCTGCTATCACACGGCGGAAAACTACTTCATCGCGCCGTACGTGTACGGCGACCGGCTGAAGCTCTCGAATGTGGCAGTGATCCTCGCGTTCGCCGTCGGCGCCGAACTCGCCGGCGTGATTGGGGCGCTGATCGCGCTCCCGCTTGCCGCTGTCTATCCAGCTATCGAACGCATCTGGCTGCGACACAAGCTCGGGGAAGAGACAGTTCGAGAGCATCGCGTCATCGAACGTCGCAAGGCGGGTTAGTGCGCCACGACGTGCCCGCCGCCCTTCGGCTTCTGCATCAACAGCACGAGCGGGACGAGCGCGATGAACATGATGCCGAGCAGTTGGAAGATGCCGACGAAGGACACCATCGTCGCCTGCCGCTGAACCATGCCGAACATGGCGGCGTGAGCGCGCTCGGTCGCCGTCACCGCGTCCGCCCCGGCAGCCATGAATGTAGCGCGTAACCCGGCGAGCATCGATTGAGACGTTGTGTCGTACGCCGTGATGTTGCGCCCCAGCAGCGCCGTCGTCGACTGATTGTGACGAGCCAGCAGCGTGCCGGTCGTTGCAATGCCGACGCTCCCGCCGATGTTGCGCATCAAGTTGAACAGGCTCGTCGCGTTGCCCATCTGCTCGCGCGGTATCGGATCCATCGACACCGTCGTCAGCGGCACGAACAGCAGTGACATCCCGACGCCCTGAATGGCCTGCGGCCAGAAAATGTCCCAATAACCCGCCTGCAGATTCAGATCGGACAGCCACACCAGCGTGAGCCCGCCGATGATCAATCCGCCCGTGAGCAGTTTTCTCGCATCGACCTTGCCCGTGATCAGACCGGTGATCGGCATCGCGAAAAACGAACCGATGCCGCGCGGAGCCATCGCGATGCCGGCCTGCAGCGGCGGATACGCCAGCAGCGTCTGCAGCATGATCGGCAAGAGCACCATGCTGCCGTACAAGACGAACCCGACGATCGTCATCAGGAACACGCCGACGGCGTAACTGCGCTTCTTGAACACACGCAAATCGACGACGGGATCGTCGGTTGTCAGTTCGTGGATGACGAGGGCGATCAGGCACGCCGCGCTCAGAATCGCGAGCGCCGTCATGAAGTTCGACGAGAACCAGTCTTCTTCCTGTCCTTTGTCGAGCAGGATCTGCAGCGCGGCGATGCCGACCGCGAGCAGCCCGATGCCCCAGTAATCGACGCCGCGATTCTCCTGGCGCAGATACGGCGGATCGAAGATGAACAGCTTCGTCATCACGATCGACGCAATGCCGACCGGCAGGTTGATGTAGAAGACCCAGCGCCAGCTGTAGTTATCCGTCAGCCATCCGCCGAGCACCGGACCCATGATCGGCGCGACCACGATACCGAGCGCCCAGAAGCCCATGGCTTTGCCGCGATCCTGCGGCGTAAACGCCTCGAGGAGCACCGCCTGCGAGAGCGGCTGCAGACATCCGCCGGTTGCGCCCTGCACACAGCGGAACACGATCAACATGCCGAGCGTCGGCGCGACGCCGCACAGGAACGAGGAGAGCGTGAAGCCGACGACGGAGAGCATCAGCAGGTTCTTGCGGCCAAATCGGCTCGCGAGCCAGCCGGTCATCGGGAGGACGATCGCGTTGGCGACGAGGTAGGACGTCAGCGCCCAGGTAGCCTCGTCGATCGTCGCAGACAGACTGCCGGCGATGTGCGGCAGCGACACGTTGACGACGGTGGTATCCAGCACCTCCATGAAGGTGGCGAACATCACCGAGACGGCGATGATCCACGGGTTGATGTGGCGTTCTTCGCTCACCGCGTGTAAACCGTCGGCGTCACCGAGAGTCCGGGCCGCAGCAAGTGCTCGGGATCCTGGCCGGGATCGAGCACGATCTTCACCGGCACGCGCTGGACGACCTTCACGAAGTTACCGGTCGCGTTTTCGGGCGGCAGCAGACTGAAGCGCGCACCCGTCGCACCTGCGATGCTGTCGACCTTGCCTTTGTATTCTCGACCGCCGAACGCATCGACGTCGACGGTGACGCGCTGACCGGCGCGCATGTCTTTTAACTGCGTCTCTTTGAAGTTTGCCGTGATCCACACGTTGTCGATGTCGACGATCGCGAGGAGCGGCTGTCCGGCTTGCACCACCTGACCGGGATTGATCCCTTTCTTGGAGACGATGCCGCGGATGGGGGCTTTGACGGTCGTGTACTGCAGGTTCAACTCCGCCTGCGACACGTTGGCCTTGGCCTGCTGTACGCGCGCTTCGGCGGCGGCCGCTTGCGCTTTGCTCATCGCGACGCGCTGCGGCGCCGTTTGCGCGGTCTGCAGTTCGGCGTGTGCCTGCTGCTCGCCGGCACGCGCCTGCGCGAGCCGGCTTTCGGCGGCCGGCACGCCCGCCTCGGCTTCGGTCACCTGCGCGCGGGCCGAGTCGGCGGCGGCCCGCTGCGCGTCGGCCGCGGCGACCGCCGCGTCGTACTGTTGCTGCGACACTTCGTCTTTCGCGAGCAGACCGCGGAGCCGTTCGACGTCACGCGCCGCCTTTGTGGCGTTCGCCTCGGCTTCCCGCAGCTTCGCCTGCGCGGTCGTCAAGCGCGCGCGGGCGGCGGCGATCTCCTGCTGCGCGCCGGCGATGCCGCTTTCCGCCTGCGTCACGCCGCCGCGCGCGGTGGCGACGCCGCTGGTGGCCGCGGTCGACATGATCGGGACGTTGCTTTGCGCCGCCTGCGCGGCGGCTTCGGCGTCGGCCAGCTCGGCGCGCGCTTTATCGAGCGCGACCTGATAGTCGCGCGGATCGAGTTCGACCAGCAGCGCGCCCGCGTCGACGAGCTGATTGTCGTCGACGGCGACTTTCGTGATCGTCCCGCCGACGCGCGCCGATACTTGCGTCACGTGCGAGTCGATCTGCGCATCGTCGGTCGACTCGCGCCCGCGGGTGAGCATGTACCACGCGCCCGCGCCCACCAGCAGCAGGACGAGGACGCCGATTCCGATTTGTACTCTCTTGTCCGCCATCAGCGGGTGCCTCCGAGAATCTGCCGCAGGACGTCTTGCGATGCGCCGACGCCGCGGATGAGCGCGCCTTTCGCGAGGTCGTAGCCGAACTGCGCGGTGATGAACTGTTCGTTCGCCAGCGCGACGGCTTCCTGTGCCTGGACGACTTCGATGTTGCTGGCGACGCCGGCCGCGAAGCGATCGCGGGCCTGCGTCAGCTGCTGCGCGGCGAGATCGCGCGCGCGTTGGGCGACTTGCAACTGTTGTTGCGTCGCTTTGAGATCCAAGTACGCCGTCTGCACCTCGTAGTAGATCGAGGCTTTCAGATCGTCGGCTTCGGCTTGCCGCTGACGGAGATCCGCATCCGCCTCGAGGATCCGGCCGCGGGTCCGTCCGCCCTGAAAGATCGGTACGTTCAGCACGCCGCTGACCGCGTATGTGTTCTGCGCGCCCGACGGCGTCAGCCCGATCGCACCGTAGTCCGCGTTGACGCGCGCGGACGGCAAGGCTTCACCCACCGCGGCGCGCCGCACCGCTTCGGCGGCCTGCACCCGCTCGAGCGCCGCCTGGTAATCGGGCCGCTGCTGAAACGCGCGCTCGACCGTCTGCTCGAACGGCAGATCGGGATCGGGCAGCGGCGGCAGATTGGGATCCAGGTTGAACTTCTGTCCGAGCGGCAAGCCGATGACGCGCGCGAGCTGCAGCTTCGCCTTCTCGAACTCGTTCGCGGTGGAGGTGACGCGCTGCGTCTCGGTGTTCAGTTGCACCTGCGCGCGCAGCACCTCGACGCCGGCGATGATGCCGCTGTTCTTGAGGTCCTGCGCCTGCGTGAACAGCGCTTGTGCCGTCTGCTCCTGCGCCCGGGCGGAGTCGGCACGCGCCGACGCGGCGAGCGCCTGGATGTACAGGTTGCCGGCGACATGAATGACGAGGTCGCGCGCGCTGCGCTGCATCAGTCGGGCTGCGGCCAGCCCATGTGATTCGGCGCGCGAGTTGTTGATCGCGTTCCAGTCGAAGATCGATTGCGACAGGTAGACGCGCGCATCGAACACGTTGAACGGGCCGACGAGCGACGGCAGGTTGCCAAACGGCGAATCGGGTCCGCCTTTGAACCCGAACGCTTCGAGGTCGAGGATCTGACGCGTTTCGCTGACGCGCGCGTTGACATTCGGCAGCAGGCTCGACAGCGCCAGCCAGCGCGCACTCTGCGCGCGGCCGAGGTTTTCGTCGGCCGTCAGCACGCCGAGGTTGTGAGCGAGCGCGCGTGTGATGGCGTCGACGACCGTGATCGTGATGGCGTCGCCGCTCGCGGTGCCGGTCGGAATGCCGCCGAGAAACGTCTGCAGCGACTGCGGCATCTGCAGCGGACGCGCCGCCTGCGGCGCGGCAGTGGGTGGCGGCGGCGGTCCCTGCGCGAACACCCGCGACGCACTGACGGTCGCGATCACGGCCAGGACCAGCGGAGCGACTCTCACAACGGCGACCCTTTCTCGTCCCCGCGCGAGCGGGACAAATAACCAAGTATAGCTGTGAGAACTGAAACCGATGTGCCAGCGTCTAACGCTCGGATGTCGTCGAGGCGGGTGTGCGTCACGATAGTTGCGCTGGGATGTCTTGGATGGGTCAATGTCGCGTCCGCACAGTCGTCGCTGGCCGGCGCCACCTTCCGCATCTCTCGTACCACGAGCCCGATTCGCATCGACGGCGACCTCAGCGACGAGGGCTGGAAGAACGCGACGCGGATCGACACGTGGTATGAAGCCTCGCCCGGCGACAACACGGAACCCCCCGTTAAAAACGTCGGCCTGCTGACATACGACGACCGATTCCTTTATGTCGGGTTGGACTTCGAGGATCCGAACGTCGCCGCGATCCGCGCGCCGCTCGGCGACCACGACAATATCAACGGCAGCAGCACCGACTTCGGCGGCCTCTTTCTCGATCCGTTGAACACCGGCCGGACCGCCATCGAGTTCTTCGTCACGCCGCACAACGTGCAGTACGACGCGGTCACCGACGATGCCTCTGGCGAGAACTCGTCCCCGGACTTCTTCTGGGACTCGGCCGCACAGATTTCGACGCGCGGATGGACGGTCGAGATTCGGATTCCGTTTTCGAGCCTGCGCTACAAGACCGTCGACCCGCAGACGTGGGGCTTCATTCTGTTCCGCAATTATCCGCGGCTGTCGCGCTATCAATTCGTGACGGCGCGGCTGCCGAAAGGGAGCAACTGCACGATTTGCCGCGAGAACACAATGACGGGCCTTTCGGGATTGCCGGCAGGGGGGCACCTCGTCGTGGCGCCCTACGTGAGCAGCAGCGAGACGGCGCGCCCGCAAGACGACGAACTGGGGCGGCCGCTGGTCGCCGAGCCGCTGCGGTCGCATATCGGCCTCGACCTGAAGTACACGCCGAACGCCAACAACGCCATCGACCTGACGGTCAAGCCGGATTTCTCGCAGGTGGAGTCCGACACCGCGCAGATTTCAGCGAACGAGCGGTTCGCGCTGTTCTATCCCGAGAAGCGGCCGTTCTTCCTCGAGGGCGTCGATCTCTTTCAAACCCCGTTTCAAGCCGTCTACACGCGAACGATCACCGCGCCGACGTGGGGCGGGCGCGTCACCGGGAAAGAAGCCGGCATTCGGTACACCGCGCTCGTCACCGAGGACGCCGGTGGCGGAACGGTGATCCTGCCCGGCGCCAACGAATCCTCGTCGGCGGATCAAGCGGGGCCCTCGAGCGTGTTCATCGGCCGCGCGAAACGCGACATCGGCCTGTCGTTCGTCGGCGCGATGGTCACCGATCGGGAGGGGCGTGACGGCGTCTATCACAACCGCGTCGTCGGTCCCGATTTTCAGTGGCGCCCTTCGGCGACCGACGTGATCACCGGTCAATGGTTGTACAGCGACACGCGAGCGCCGAACCGTCCCGACCTCGCCGATGCGTGGGTCGGTCAGTCGCTCCACGGCAGCGCGCTCGAAACCTACTGGAATCACAACACGCGCCATCTCGATTGGTACGGCAAGTACGTCGACGTCACCGACGGCTTTCGCGCGGACACCGGCTTCATTCCGCAAGTGGGGTATCGCGAAGGGTACGCGTCGACCGGGTGGCAGGTGTATCCGACGGGGCTCGTCACGCGCGAGCGCACGTTCGTCAACGTGGATTACCAGGCGGAACCGGATGGCGCGGTGATTACGCGCGACGTCGAGCCGGGCGTCACGATGGACACGCGGTGGAACGGATCCGTCCAGCTCCGCTACATCGACAACCGGACGCGCGCCGGCGAATCGGGGCCGGTCATCGGCCGAAAGCAGTTCGGATACTATGCGCAGTTCAGCCCGTCGCGCACGCTGTCGCTCGTCGCGATCAACGGCACGCTCGGCCAGGACATCGATTTCGACAACGCGCGCCCGGCGCATGGCAGCACGATCAACGCCAACGCGACGCTGCAGGTCAGCGATCATCTGGCGATCGATCTCGTCGACAACGTGCGGCGCGTCGATGTCGGTCCGTCACGCGACCGGCTGTTCACGCAGACGGTCGAGCGGGTTAAGGGCACGTACACGTTTACCGCACGGATGTTCGTCCGCGTGATCGCGCAGTATGTCGGCACGACGCGCGACCCGTCGCTGTATCTCTCGAGTGTCGATCAGCGGTCGGGGACATTCGGCGGATCGGCGTTGTTCGCGTACAAAATCAACTGGCAGTCGGTGATGTTCGTCGGATACGGCGACGACCGCGAGTTGTCGGATCTGAGACGCCTGGAGCAGCAGGATCGCCAGTTCTTCGTCAAGCTGTCGTACGCCTTTCAGCGCTAGCTCTTGACTGTCAAGATGAAGCGGCGTATCGTTCGGATCCGTGGGCGATTCGAACACTGACGTCATCCAGGGGACGCTCGATCTCCTCATCCTGAAAACTCTCAGCCTCGAGCCGATGCACGGCTTCGGGATTACGCGCCGCGTCGAGCAGATCTCGCGCGGCGTGTTCAAAGTGAATCCCGGATCGCTGATGGTCGCGCTCCAGCGCCTCGAACGCGCCGGCTACGTAAACGCCGAGTGGACGCAGACCGAAAACTCGCGTCGCGCGCGGATCTACTCGTTGACGAGATCCGGCCGCAAACAGCTCGACGAGGAGACCGCCGACTGGAACCGCCGCGCCGCCGCCATCGCGCGGCTGCTGAAGGCGGAGGGGTAGCGCCATGTCGATATGGCGGCAGCTCACCCGCGGCGCACGCGCGATCGTCCGGGCGTCGCAGGCCGATCGCGAGCTCGACGAGGAACTGCGTCAATACGAGGACGAGGCGGCCGCCGAGTACGAAGGGAAGGGGTTGTCGCCCGACGCCGCGCGCCGGGCCGCGCGGCTCGACGTCGGCAGCCATCTCGCGACACGCGAAGCCGTGCGCGAGTCGGCGTGGGAGTCGGTGGTGATGACAGTGCTCCGCGATCTGCGATACGCGGCGCGGCGGCTTCGTCGCGCGCCTGGGTTCACGATCATCAGCGCCCTGACGCTGGCGCTCGGCATCGGCGCGACGACAGCGATCTTCAGCGCCGTCAATCCGATCCTGTTCGCGCCGCTCCCATACCCGGGCGCCTCGCGCGTCGTCTCGATCTGGGATGCACGCACCGAAACCACGCCGGTCGCGGTCACCTTCGGTACGTTTCGCGAGCTCGCCGAACGCGCACACAGCTTCGACGCGCTGTCGGCGTTCAAACCGTGGCAGCCGGCGCTGACTGGCGACGCGCGTGCCGAGCGGCTCGACGGCCAGCGCGTCAGCGCGGGCTACTTCCGCGCGCTCGGCATTGCCCCGGTTCTCGGCCGCGACTTCGATGCGCGCGACGATGTCGTCAACGGGCCGAACGTCGCGATCATCACGGCCGGTCTGTGGCGGCGGCGATTCGGCGGCGACCCGAGTGTCGTCGGCAAAGCGGCGACGCTCAGCGGAGGCCTGTTCACGATCGTCGGCGTGCTGCCGCCGGGGTTCGACGACGTGCTGGCGCCGACGGCGGAGATTTACGCGCCGCTGCAGTACGACGCGTCCCTGCCGAGCGACGGACGTGAGTGGGGACACCACCTGCGCATGATCGGCCGTGTCCACGACGGGCTGTCGATCGACACGGCGCGCAACGAGCTGATCGCGATCGCGGCCCATCCCGTCGTCGAGTTTCGCCGCGCCCCGTGGGCCGGCCTCGAGAACGGACTCATTGTGAACTCGCTGCAGCGCGATGTGTCGCGGAGCGTCCGGCCCGCGCTGCTGGCGATCTTCGGCGCTGTGCTGCTGCTGCTCCTGATTGCGGTGGTGAACGTCACGAACTTGATGCTCGCACGCGGCGCCGAGCGGCGCGGCGAGTTCGCGATGCGCGCCGCGCTTGGCGCAGGCCGATCGCGCATCGTCCGGCAGTTGCTCATCGAAAGTCTGCTCCTGGCAACGGTCGGCGGCGCTGCCGGCGTCGCGGTCGCCGCCGGCGGTGTCCGTGCGGTCGTGGCGCTGACGCCGCCGGGGCTTCCGCGCGCCGCTGCGATCGGTGTCGACGGCGCGGTGCTGCTGTTTGCGCTTGCCGTGACGGTGACGATCGGCGTGGTGGTCGGCGTCGTGCCGGCGTTTCAGGTGTCGCGCGATCTCGTCGTCGGCTTGCGTGAGCACTCGTCGCGCGTCACCGGCGGGCACCGGTTCGTTCGCCGCGCGCTCGTCGTCGCGGAAGTGGCGTTGGCGATCGTGCTCCTCGTGGGCGCCGGCCTGCTCCTGCGAAGCATGCGGCATCTCTTCGCGATCGCTCCTGGGTTCGATCCGTCGCAGGTGTTGACCATGCAGGTGCAGATCGCGGCTACGAAGTACCGCGGCCCAGACGCCGCGTCACGGTTCTTCGCTGCCGCGCTCGAACGCGTCACGGCCGTGCCCGGCGTGACGGCGGCCGCGTGGACGAGTCAACTGCCGCTCAGCGGCGACTTCGACAAGTACGGCGCGTTCTTCGAGTCGAGCCCCAACGAGCTTCGTGCCGACGATCAAAGCGCATTGCGCTATGCCGTCACGTCGCGCTACTTCGACGTAATGCACGTCCCGCTCAGGCGAGGACGCCTGCTCGACGACCGCGACGCGCAGCCGAACGTCCCGGTCGCGGTGCTGTTGAGCGAGTCGCTCGCGCGTCGCGCGTTTCCCGGCGGAAACGCGATCGGCCAGCACATGCACCTCGGCGCCACCAATGGACCCTGGTTTACCGTCGTTGGCGTCGTGGGCGACGTGAAGCAGGCATCGCTCGCGATCAACGAACCCGACGCGGTGTACGTGCCGGCGGCGCGATGGGAGTATCCGGACTACGTTCGGTCGCTCGTCGTGCGCACGCGGGTGGATCCCTCGTCGCTCGCCGCGTCGATCAAGGCGGCGATCTGGTCGCTCGATCCCGACGAGCCCATCGTTCGCGTGGCTGCGTACGATGATCTCGTGACGCGGTCCGAGGCGCAACGGCGGTTCGCACTGCTGCTGTTCGAGGCGTTCGCGGTCGTGGCGGTCACGCTGGCGGCGATCGGCATCTACGGCGTGCTGTCGGGCGCGGTCGGGGAGCGAACGCGCGAGATCGGCGTGCGGACGGCGCTCGGGGCCTCGCGCGGCGACGTCATCGGCCTGATCGTCGGCCAGGGACTCGCGCTCGCGGTCGCGGGTGTCGGAATCGGCCTGGCGATCGCCGCCGTCGCGAGCCGCGTGATCGCGACGTTGCTGTTTGGTGTCTCACCGCTCGACCCGGCCACGTACGCGGTCGTCGCGGTGGCGCTGATCGTCATCGCGAGCGTGGCGTGCCTGCTGCCGGCGCTGCGTGCCGCGCGCATCGATCCGATCGAGACCCTTCGTGTTTGACACGAATTTAAACAATATGTATAAATTCGTGTGTGACCAGTCACGATTACCGGCGCGCGCTTGAATCGGCGATCCGGGAGTACGAGGAACTCGGCGCCAAGCGCCGCGACATCGATCAGCGCCTCGCCGAACTGGCGCAGTCGATCGGCACGCTCTCGAAACTGCTCGGCCTGACGCCGACGGTGCCGCTCGGTTTGACCGACGCCATCCGCATGATCGTGCGCGGAAGCGGCGTGCCGATGACGCCGGTCGAAGTGCGCGACCGGCTGCACGGTATTGGCTTCGACGTCTCGAAGTACACCAACGATCTCGCCGCCGTCCACACGATCCTCAAACGCCTCAACGATTCCGGGGAGCTGCGCTTCATCCCGCGCGAAGGGGGGAAGCACCAATACGCCTGGAATCGCGGTGTCGTCGCGATCGCGTTGTCCAAAGACATCGTGCAGGCCATGTACGAAAACGCCGCCGAGCGGGAAGCGGCTGCCGCCACCGAGGAGCCCGAACCATCGAAGCGCGGCGCGAAGCGTGGCGCGCCGCATGCGAGGAAACGATGACGGATCTGGAACAACGACGAAGGTTCTACGCGGAGGAACTCGATGCCGTCTGCGCGTTCCGATCGCCGTCGCTCGTCGAGGCGTTCGCCGCGGTGCCGCGCGAACGGTATCTGCCGCCGGGGCCGTGGGACGTGCTGAGCGTCGCCGACTACACACCGGTCGCGGTGCCGCCGCCGAGGAAAACGCCTGATGCCAATCCGGCGCGCGTGTATCACAACATCGGGATCGCGATCGACGCCGAACGACGGCTGTTCAACGGTCACCCGGGAACGCTGGCAAGCTGGATCGACGCACTGGAACTGAAGGCGGGCGGCCGCGTCCTGCACATCGGCGCCGGCCTTGGTTACTACACCGCAATCATGGGCGCCGTCGTGGGCCCTGGCGGCCATGTCACCGCGATCGAAGTGGACGATGCGCTGGCGGCGTCGGCGCGCGCCAACCTCGCGGGGATGCCGTGGATCGACGTGCGCCTCGGCGATGGCCGCGAGGGGATCGACGGTCGCGTCGACGCCATCCTCGTCAATGCGGGCGTGACGCACGCGCGCGACGAATGGCTCGACGCGCTCGCCGTCGGCGGCCGCATGATGCTGCCGATCACGCTCGCGATGCCGTCCTCCGGCACCATCAGCAAAGGGTTCATGATGCTCGTCACGCGGACCGGCGAAACCGAGTACGCGGTGCGAACCGTGACGATCGTGGCGATCTATTCCGCGGTCGGTTTGCGCGACGAGGCGCTGAACGCCGCGCTGGCCGACTCGATGAAGAAGTCGCCGATGTTTCCGCAGGTTACGCGACTTCGGCGCGATCCCCACGATCCGTCACCGTCGTGCTGGCTCCACGGATCGACGACCTGTTTGTCCATGTAAGAATTTCGCGGCTTGTTCGGGATCTGACGCCCGGACGCTCGCGTGAAAGGCTCGCGCTACGGTTTCCTGACGCCCCGCACGGCGCTTTTTATCGGCGCGGACCTCAAAAACGGATCGGCATTACCGGAGTACGCGCGTCGAGGACTGACTAGCGGCAAGTTATTTCCACTCGCCCGTCGTGGCATCGCGCTCGCTATCTGGACGCGCATGATGTGTTGTGGCACCGCGCGCCGACTGCTCCTCCTCACGCTCCCCGTCCTCGCTGTCACACGGCCGGCGCGCGGTGCCGACACTCTCTGCGATCCGTCACAGGACAATTGCCGGACGCAGCTCCTGACGTTGATTCAAAACGAGAACGTCGGCATCGACGTCGGCTTCTGGTTCATGCAGGACTCGCGGTACGCCGACGCGATCGTCAAACGGTGGCAAGCCGGCGTGCCTGTTCGCATCCTGATCGATCCGCGGGCGAACCCTGACTATCCCGGCAACTCCACGATGATTTCGGAGTTCCAGAATGCCGGCATCCCGCTGCGGAAGCGGACGTCGAGCGGGATCCTCCACTGGAAGGTGATGTTGTTCGCGGGCCAGGAGACGGTCGAGTTCGGATCGGCCAACTACAGCCCTGACGCGTTCGTCCCGGCGACCCCGTACTCGAACTACGTGGCCGAGACCGTCTACTACACAGACGATCCCGCTGTGGTCGACAGCTTCAAGACGAAGTTCGACGATGCGTGGACCGACACATCGAGCTACGCGAACTACGCGAACGTGACGTCGCTGTCGCGCGTGTATCCCACCTACGGCGTCGACCCGGATCTCAACTTTCCGCCGTCGCAGGACTACGGCGCGCGCGCCGTCAAAGCCTACAACGCCGAAACCCGCAAGATCGACGTGATCATGTATCGCATCACGGATCGGCGTCACGTCGATGCGATGATCGACGCGCACTCGCGCGGCGTCCCGATCCGGATGATCATCGAGAACAACCAGTATCGCGACCCCGATTACTTGTGGGACGCGTGGAACGTCGATCGGATGTACGCGGCCGGCATCCCGATGCGGTGGCGTGGCCATGACGGAGAGAACCACGAGAAGCTCGTGCTGCTTTACGGTCAGATGATGTCGATCTTCGGGTCATCGAACTGGACCACCGCTTCCGCGACGTCGCAGGCCGAGCACAACTACTTCACGACGAAGCAGACGTTGTTCACCTGGTTCGTCAGCGAGTTCGAACGGATGTGGAACAACACCAACACCGCGGGCGCGACCGAAACCGTCGCGTTCGCGCCGCTGCCGCCCGACGCGCCGAAATACAAGTCGCCGTCGAACGGCGGCGCGGTGCCGACGTCGACGGCGACGCTGACGTGGTACGCCGGGCCGTGGGCGCACAACTACGACATCTACTTCGGCACCTCGTCGAACCCGCCGCTCGTCGCCTCGAACGTCACTCTCGGGCCGAGTCCCGATACGAGCACGTATCAGAAGTGGACGACGCCGTCGCTCGCGGCGAACACGACTTACTACTGGAAGATCGTTTCGAAGACGATGGCCAACATGACGGCGGCCGGTCCCGTCTGGACTTTCACGACCGGATCGAGCACCGGCGGCGGCCCGACGACGTTGTCGAACGGATGGAGCAGCCAGGATGTGGGCGCGGTCGGCGTCGCCGGCTCGGCGTCGTACAGCGGCGGCTCCTTCACCGTGGCCGGGTCGGGATCCGATGTGTGGGGCACGGCGGACGAATTCCACTATGCGTACACGACGCTCAGCGGCAACGGCCAGATGGTCGCGCGCGTGGCGACGGTGGAAAACGTCAACGCGTGGACGAAGGCCGGCGTCATGATTCGCGCGACGACGTCGGCGGGGTCGGCGTACGCGTTCATGCTCGTGTCACCGGGCAAAGGATCCGCGTTCCAATACCGCACAGCCGACGGCGGCAGCGCCGCCAGCGTCGCCGGACCGGCGGTCACCGCGCCGTACTACGTCAAGGTCGTGCGCGCCGGAAACACGGTCACCGGATACGTGTCGAGCAACGGCGTCCTTTGGACGTCGGTCGGCAGCGCCACGATCAACATGGCGTCAACGGTCGACATCGGCCTCGCGGTCTGCAGTCACGATGACACCAGGACCGCGACGGCGACATTCGACAACGTGCAGTAGCGCCCCTGCACCTACAGCTCGAGGTGCAGGCGCGCCATCTGGACGAACGCCGGTCCGCGGTCGCGGTTGTAGCCGGGGTGGACGATGAACTGGGCGCCTGCTGAGGCCGACACGCCGCGCCACAGGTGCGCGGTGTAGTAGGTCTCGACGATCGACTCGCGTCCGTACGACAGCGTCCCGTCGCCGAGCAGGAAGCCCGATCCGCCCAGTCGCAGGTACTCGCGATGCGCGTCGGACAATCCGTTCGAGACGATCGCGATGCCGGCGCGATCGTCCTTTCGATGCCACGGCGAGCCTGCGACATCGCCGCCCGCCGCAAGGGTGTCGTTGACCTCGGTGTACGCGAACGATTCCGAATCGCCGCTGTTCCATCCTGCACGCGCAAAAAGGCGAACGCCCGCGTCCGGCGCGTATTCGACGTTTGCGCCGAACCCGACCTTGACGCATCCGTCCGTGCGGTGCGCGATGATGTCCGGCGTCCGATCCCGGCCGGCGGCATAAGCCGCAATCGCTTCGGAGTAACTGCCCATGTTCGCGTGGTTGTCGTAGCCGAGCAGACGCAGCGTCAGGCTGCGGCGCGGCCGCAATTCGAGTTCGACGTTCTCCCCGCGCGCGCGGCCGACATTCCAATCCAGCTCGAGACCGTTCGCAACGGTCGGCATCAAGGCTTCTGCGCCGCGGATGGACCAGCG
>Ga0070741_10010849_pt1 | contig 17042 bp, 17 predicted proteins | sample Coa_R1_4_FD_66440 | JGI IMG/M metagenome (GOLD analysis project Ga0070741, IMG submission 66440) | Surface soil microbial communities from Centralia Pennsylvania, which are recovering from an underground coalmine fire - Coalmine... | ecosystem: Environmental > Terrestrial > Soil > Unclassified ...
ATTTTTCGCGAATTTTTCGCGATTTAACTTCAAAGCAAACACTTGCGATTTATCGACGACTGTTAGGGATCGAAAAAACGGCGGAACAAGAAAGGCAGCCGGAGTAGCAAATGTTTTTTCTGCTTCGCTTGGCGTTTTGGATCGGGCTCGTGCTCGTTCTGTTGCCGCGAGACAAAACTCCGGAGAACGACAAGGCGCCCCAAATCAATGCGTCCGAAGCGGTCTCGGCTGCAACGGCTGCGCTCTCCGACATGGGACAGTTCTGCAAACGTCAGCCGACGGCATGTGAGGTTGGCGGCCAGGCCGCAACCGTGATCGGCCAGCGCGCCCAGGGCGGCGCGCGCAAGCTGTATCAGATCATCACCGACAAACCCGAAAAATCCGACAAGTCTGACAAATCCGACAAGTCTGAAAAAACCGACAAGCGCGCGCCGGACCACACCGGGTCGATCAGCGGCATGGAGGCTCCCGACGTCGCCCATGACACGCTGACGCAGGACGATATGCAGATCGACTGGCAAGGCGCTCCGCCGCCGTCGCCGTAATCGCCTCGAAAAACGGCAATAATTCCGGTCCGGAACGATATCGCTTTCAGCCGCCTTGCCCTTTATATAGGTGGCTGAAGGTTGAGCACGATCATGACGATTGACGAAATCCGAGAAAATTTCGAACTGCTGGAAGATTGGGACGACCGCTACCGGTATGTCATCGAGCTCGGCCGGACGCTCGAGCCGATGCCGGAAGCAGAACATTCGGCCGCCAACAAGGTGCAGGGTTGCGTTAGCCAGGTCTGGCTGTCGAAGAAGCTTGGACGCAATGATGCGGGCGAGGCTCTGCTGAAATATATTGGCGACAGCGACGCTCATATCGTGCGCGGATTGGTTGCGATCCTGTTGATGCTTTACTCCGGTCAGACGCCGCAAAAAATTCTCGCCACCGACGCTATCGCCATATTCGACGAGTTCGGATTCCGCGAGCATCTCACGCCGCAACGTTCCAACGGCCTGCGCGCGATGGTCGAACGCATCCGTACCGATGCGCGTGAAACATTAGCCACGGCTTCGTAAGTTACTACTTCCGCCGGCGGCGTTGCTGCCCAAGCCCCATCTTCTTGGCGAGTTGCGAGCGGGCGACCGCATAATTGGGCGCGACCATCGGATAGTCCGCCGGCAAACCCCATTTTTCCCGATATTGTTCCGGCGTCATGTTGTATTGGGAGCGCAGGTGCCGCTTTAACGACTTGAAGCGTTTGCCGTCTTCAAGACACACGAGATAGTCCGGCTTCATGGACTTCTTGACGGAGACCGCTGGCTTTGCGGGTTCCGACGGGGCTTCGGGTCTGCCCGTTGAAACGCGCACCAACGCCGCATGAATCTGGTTGATCAGGCCCGGAATTTCCGATGCCGGCGTCGGATTGTTGCTGAGATAGGCCGAGACGATGTTCGCGGTCAGATCGATGAAATTCTTGCCGGTGGTGTCGGTCATGGCCAAGACCTTCTCAAGAGTTTCATCCTGCAAGCCGTAACCCTGTTGATTCACGACGCGTCAGCGCTTTTTGGATATGAGCGGATTAGTTGTGCAGAGTACTTGTGCAGAGTATTTGGGCAGAGACAAGAACGGCAATCCAATTTTCACGGCCGCTGGTCGAGGTGCGCGCGCAGTTCGTCAATCGAGGCAAAGCGCATCATGCCTTCCGGCATCTGTGCCTCGATCGAGCCATCGGAATACAATGAATAAGCCATCCCATCGACGACGCCCGATTTGAGGACGGTAACCTGCGGTTGATTTTCGGCGGCCGGAGGCTGGCGGGTCGCGCCGGGTTCGCCGAACGTCGGCGGCGTGCGCGGTGGCCGGCGTTGCGGCTGACCTTCTGCAGGCCGCGCCCGCGCCGATTTCGGCCAGGCGTCGTCGAAGCTTGCGGGCGGAACTTCATTCGCCTCCACGGCGGGCGCGTCGGCCGCCCCCGGGCGGGGCTCGGCGACAGGTGCATCGCCGGCACGCGCTTCGGCCCGTTCGCGCTCGCGGCGCGATGTCGATGAAAACATCAAATTGCGCCGTGGCTTCGGCTGCCCCTCAGGCGGTGATGGCGCGTCCTGGCGGGACCGATCGCGGACCGCCGCCTCGTCGACCCAGGGAGCTGACGCTGCCAGTGGCGGAGGCTGACCTGCTTGTTGCTCGGCGCCCGTCGGATCGGCATGCGAGGCAGCAATATCGCTCTCGGCGGCGGCCGGACGCGGTAACGCGACGGGCTGTGATCCGCTGCGCTTCACGTCGAGCGCCGGGCTCGACCCAAGCTGGCTGGCGATGCCTTTCAGTTCCCTGACGGCAATCCACAAGCTCAGAATGATCAATCCGGAGCAAGCCGCCACTGAGCCGGCAAGTATCAACGTGTTGCCAAGACCGAACTCGTTGATGGGGATCCCGAAACCGATCGCAAGGAGGCCTGCCAGCAGGCAGCCAATCCCGGCGACCAACATTCCAATCGTCATCAAATTTACCCCTGGGCCGCGCTCCGCCACCCGCGCAAGCCCCCCTACAGTCCCCCGATGCCACGATACCGTCATATTGCGTGCCTCGCCAACCGGCAATTAACTAGGTAATTCCGAGACCTGCCGGTCATTGGAACCATGGTTAAGGGCCAAATCCGCCGTTTCGTTGCGCCGCAGTAGGGGAATTACGCCACAATTGCCAATTACTTGGCAGTGGAACTGCGCTATATGGATGCCGGGGATGAGGCCCACTAGGCGCTAGCTGGGCCAAGAGGACACCGGGTTACCAATAGCGATGACATCAATCACGACCTCCGCTCTCGAAACGCCTCTCCGGCGCTCGATGGAGCGAACTTGCGACGACGCCGCAAAGCTGGTGTTGGTTGCGGTCGGAGTGGTCGCCGCTTTCACTTTTCGCGACTACGGCCTCGGCTGGGACGACTACACCCACGCCGAATATGCCGATCTGTTGCTGAAGATGTACGGCTCCGGATTCAGGGACACGGGCGCATTATCGTTCGTCAATCTTTACATGTACGGCGGCGGCTTCGACATGGCCGCGGCGTTGCTGCACAAGGTGATCCCGCTCGAACTGTTTGAGACGCGGCGGCTTGTCGGCGCCATCGTCGGCGTCATTGGTCTCGCCATGACCTGGCGGCTGGGCCGTCGCGTCGGCGGTCCACTCGCCGGACTAGCAGCGCTGCTGCTTCTGGCGCTGTGTCCGACGTTCTACGGCCATATGTTCATGAACCCGAAGGATGCGCCGTTTGCTGTAGCTATGGTGATCCTGATGCTCGGTCTGGTGCGTCTTGCCGAAGAATATCCGCATCCCTCGCCACGCACCGTCCTCATCGTCGGCCTCGGCACCGGCCTTTCGGTCGGCTCACGCATCCTCGGCTGCATGGCGTTGCTTTACGCGTTGATCGGCTTCATCCCGATGCTGATCGAGGAAATCCGCACCCACGGGGCACGGGAAACGGCACGACGGTTTGTTCGGATGTCGTATGCGCTGCTGCCCGGCCTGATCCTCGGCTACCTCGTGATGGGATTGATCTGGCCGTGGTCGATCATCGAGCCCGATCATCCCTTCCTGGCCGCGACCTATTTCTCGCAATTCTTCGAAAAGCCATGGAAGGAGATGTTCGACGGCGCGATCTTTTCGGTTCCCGACATGCCGTGGTCGTACCTCCCGACGCTGTTCGCATTGCAGCTTCCGGAAGTCTTGCTGGCACTGACGATCGCAGGTGTCGGCGGGACAGTTCTGGCCCTAACCCGGAGCGACGTGCCCGCGCGCCGCAAGACCATTCTGCTGATGTTGGCGCTGGCGGCGTTGTTGCCGATCGCAATCGCCATCCTCAAGCGTCCGGCGCTCTATAACGGCATCCGCCATTTCATCTTCGTCATTCCGCCGATGACGGTGCTCGCAGGTGTCGCCTTCGCGCGCGGCATGGAATGGCTGCGCAAAAATCATCGCAGCTGGCAACCCGCTGCGCTGGCTATTTTCGCGTTCGGCCTGATGCTGCCGCTGGGCGAAATGATCCGCCTGCATCCCTATCAGTACACCCATTTCAACCACATCGCCGGCACTGTGCGCGGCGCCGACGACCGCTACATGCTCGATTACTGGGGACTTGCGTTCAAACAGGCCTCCGACGGCCTGCGCGAGCAGCTCGAGGAAAAGCATGAAACTCCAGCGCAAGGGCACAAATGGAAAGTCGCGGTGTGCGGTCCGCATCGTGGCGCCCAGGTCGCTTTAGGGCCCGACTTCACCATCACGGGAGACAGTCATGGCGCCGACTTCGCGATGACGCTTGGCGAATTCTACTGCAAGGGCCTGACTGCACCGGTGCTGGTCGAAATCAAACGCGACGACGTCGTGTTTGCCCGCGTCTACGACATCCGCGGGCGCAGTATTTCGAGCCTGTTGTCGACGCCGCCGCCGTAATGCGCAAGGACTCGCCGCCAAAAGACATAACTGTCGTTTCCGTCGCGCGCCTTGTCGCAGGCCGAACGCAGGACTAGGTATTCGAACAATTCGGTCATCACAGGAGAAGGCGCGATGTCGCCAGCGGAAGCCCAGTTGAAGGAAATGCCGTCAGGAATGACGGATGCAGAGTGGGAGCAGCGCGTCAATCTCGCCGCCTGCTACCGCCTGATCGCCTATTATGGCTGGGACGATCTGGTCGATACCCACATCTCCGCGCGCGTCCCCGGTGGGGAACATCATTTTCTCATCAATCCCTATGGACTGATGTTCGACGAGATCACCGCATCGAGCCTGGTCAAGGTCGATCTTGACGGCAACCTGCTGACCGAAAGCCAGTACAACATCAACCCGGCCGGATTCACGATCCACTCGGCGATCCACGAGGTCCGCGAGGATGCCGGCTGCGTGATCCATCTGCACACGCCCGACGGCACCGCTGTCGCCACCTCCGCAGAGGGCTTGCTGCCGCTCAATCAAACCGCCCAGCTTGTCACCTTCGATCTCGCCTATCACGACTATGAAGGCATCGCGCTCGATCATGACGAGCGCCCGCGCCTGCAACGCGACCTCGGCAGCAAGAACCACATGCTGTTGCGTAACCATGGGACGCTGACCGTCGGCCGCTCGGTGGCGTCAGCCTTCGAGCGCATGTTCCATCTCGAACGGGCCTGCACCATGCAGGTCCGCACCCGAATGCTGGGACCGACCGCCTACCCGGTCGATCCTGATGTGATCGACAAGAACACCCAACTGCTCGACAATCCCGAACGGGCGGAACTGCGCTCGACCACACTGGTGTGGCCGCCGCTACTCCGCAAACTCGATCGGTTGGATCCGAGCTACAGGAATTGAAAAATCAGCCGATCGGATGTAGAGTGTTTCCATATACCTCTGCACGTTGAATTAAACGCCGCCCAATCCCGGGCGGCGTTTTTACGTGGGCGGTACGCTTCCCATATTGCACTGCGTCTTGCAGGCCCTATTTCGTTGCGATCAGATGCCGCCGTGCCTTTGGGGGACATCATGAAAAAGATCATCCGTGTCGTAGCCATCGTCGTTGCACTCGCAGCGGTCTTGCCAGGAGCAACGGCCCAGCAGGCCGATCCACCCAAGTCAACCCTGACCGCGAAACTGAAGCAGACATATCTGGAACGCCGGGCAAAGCTCTTGGGCCAGGTGAAGGACATCTACTTTGCCGTCGGCTGCAAGATTCTGCCTGATAATGCCGGCGCCCGAATTGCCCGCAGGGATCGCGATCTTGCCGCCATCAGAGACCAGGCGGTCCTTGATTTGAAGGAAGATCAGGAGCTCGTCGAGGCCGCGAAGCAGGAGGGCATGGAGCGCGCCGCCAAGCCCGGGGCGTGCGATTACTATCGGCGCCATCCGGAGGCCGCCGAGGCGATGCGTCGGGAAGCAGGCGAAACGGATCAGCCGAAGCAGTAGGCCCTACCCCGCCAATGCTGCGAGAATTCTCGCCCAGGAGCGAATGCCCTTGTGGAAGCTTCGCAGGTCGTATTTCTCGTTCGGCGAGTGAATATTGTCGTCGTCGAGCGCAAAGCCCACCAGCAGCGAGTCAAGGCCGAGCGTGCGCTTGAAGTCGGCAACGATCGGGATTGAGGCGCCCGATCCCATCAAGACGGCGTCCTTGCCCCACTCCTCGGCCAGCGCGCGCCGGGCCGCCGCGAGCGGCTTCATGTTCCAGTCAAGCGCAACGGCAGGTGCGTTGGAATGGTCGGTGAATTCCGCGCGGCAATCGCCGGGCAAGCGCGCCGTGACGTAATCGCGAAACGCATTGCGGATCTTGTTGGGATCCTGTCCCTCCACAAGGCGGAACGAGACCTTGGCGGAAGCCTCCGCCGGAATCACGGTCTTCGAGCCCTCGCCGATATAGCCGCCGACGATGCCGTTGACGTCGCAGGTCGGGCGCGAAGAGACTTGCTCGATCAACAGACGTCCCTTCTCGCCGGCCGGGATCGACAGCCCGATGGGTTTGAGAAATTTTTCCGCCGTCAGGTCGAGTTTCTTCCACTGCTCCAGAACGTCCGCCGGCACATCCTTGACGCCGTCATAGAAGCCAGGGATCGTGATGCGGCCGTCGTCGTCGAAAATGCCGCCGAGAATGCGGGTCAGCACCCGGATCGGGTTTTGCGCGCCGCCGCCAAAAATGCCGGAGTGCAGATCGCGGTTCGCGGCCTTGATCTTCACCTCCTCATAGACGAGGCCGCGCAGCGACGTCGTGATCGCCGGCGTGTTTGGATCCCACATGCCGGTATCGCAAACGAGCGCATAGTCTGCCTTGAGGTCCGCCTTGTTCTTTTCGAGGAACGGCACGAAGTTTTTCGAGCCGACCTCCTCCTCGCCTTCGATCACGATCGTCAGATCGATCGGCAACGATCCCGTCACCGACTTCCAGGCGCGGCATGCCTCGACGAAGGTCATCAGCTGTCCCTTGTCGTCTTCCGCGCCGCGTCCAACGATGATTTTCCGTCCGTCCGCGTGATCGGCGACGACCGGTTCGAATGGCGGGCGATGCCAGAGATTCGACGGATCGACGGGCTGCACGTCGTAGTGGCCATAGAACAGCGCGTGCGGCCGCCCGTTGGTTGATATGCCGCTGGATCTGGCGACGACGGCCGGATGTCCGTCGGTCGGCCGCACCTCGGCGCTCAATCCCAGCGTCGCGATGTCTTTCGCGAGATGATCGGCGGCCGCTTTGCAATCGGCGGCAAAGGCCGGATCGGCGGAAATCGACTTGATGCGTAGAAGTGTAAACAGCCGCGTCAGACTGTTTTCGAAATCGGCATCGATGCGATCAAGGACTTTTTGAAGCTGGGCGGCGTCGGACATTTCCGATCTTCCTTCGTGAGCAGGACTGTTCTGACTTTACTCTATGGTAGATGTGGACAAGGAGCCAGCCACGGAACCCGGCTTATCTTCGATTGTATGCAGCAGATACCAGGCAAGCGCTGCCGCGATCAGGGCAGTGGCGAGGAAGTTGTTTCCGAACGCCTGAACTTCGTGCGGAAAAACCGGAAGCGAGAGGCAGACCAGCACGGCAGACATCGCCAATACGATCCATGTTGCCCTGCGCGCGACATCACGCGGATCGTAGGCCGCCCGGTGGAGCAGGACCGTGAGCGGGAAGAACAGCCAGATGAAGTAATATTGTCGCGCGAGCGGCGATGCGACGGTCATCAGGCAGAACAGGATGCCGAGTTCCTCGGCGTCCGAACGCGGCGTCCTGCGCGAGGCCCGCGGCATCACCGCAATGAAGCCGAGGCCAATGAGAGCCGAGATCCCCAACACGACCCAATTCGCTGTCTTGAAGTCGAGGTTGAGCAAATTCATGTAAGCCGGCGCGTTGTTCGGGTTGTCCTGGTTGTAGTCCACGGGGCGCGTCAGGCGATGCGTCAACGAGATCAGGGACTGGTTCATCCACGACCAGTTCTGATCCTCGCGCTGGCCGAACCCTGCTTCCGAACTCGATCCGACCATTCCCTGATACCAGGTCTTCAGCTCGGACATGTTGTGCTCGAAGCCGCGGATCGGGGCCGGAATGGCGATCAGAAAAACGGCGAGAAACACGATCGTGCTTGCGACCGACGCCCATTGCCGCCGCCACACCAGATAAGGAAGCACGGCCACCGGAAAAACCTTGATCGCCGTCGCAAGCGCAAACAGGATTCCGGAACTCCAGGGACGGTCATGTTGTACCAGCCAGAACCCCCACAGCATGATGGCGAGCAGGACCAGATTGGGCTGGCCGAGATCGAACATGTCGAAGGTGAATGAGATCATGGCGATCGACGGCAACGCCGCCAGCCAGGGGGATACGGTCTTGCCGTCGCCGGTCATCGCATTCGAAAGCTGTGCCGTCATCCACCATGCAATGACGTTCAGCAACGACAGAAGGAGATAGAGCGGGATTTTGCCGAAGAATGCGGGGATGGCGAGCAGGATTGCCGCCGGCGGCGGATACAGAAAAGCAAACGTCGTGTGCGGGTCGTGCGGATAGAGATCGCCCCCGTGCAGGACCTGCTGGCCGGCCCAGAACCACAGCGGGTAATCCTTGGTCTTTCCGTGGCCGAATATCTCGGGACCGAGGACGTCGGCGGTCAGCACGACGCAGCAGACCAGGAAAAGGATATCGAGCGGCGCTCGCAACGACGGAAGTCTCAAAACGCCTCACTTTCTGAAGTTGAAAAGGATCAGGCCGTGTTGGCTGTTACCGGCGCAGCAATCCGCCGAGCGCGCCGCGCACGATGGAGCGGCCGATCGAACCGCCGATCGAGCCGCCGACGGATTTGCCGAGATCGGCGACCGCGCCGCCAACGACCTTGTTGGTCACCGACCGCGTGACGTTGCGCGCAATCAATTGGCCGGTCGACAATCTGCCGCGCGGCGTGTTGGTGCCGAAGATCGCGCCCACGATGCCGCCGACCTGTCCAAGAAGTCCGCCACCTCCGCCGCCCGCGCCCCCCACCCGCTTCTGCAAAACCTCATAAGCGGATTCGGAATCGATCGCGGTATCGTATTTGCCTTTCACCGGACTGTTGTCGATGATGGATTTGCGCTCCTCCGGCGTAATCGGTCCGATGCGCGCGGTCGGAGGTCGCACCATGACGCGCTCCACCACGGCCGGAATACCGTTACCTTCCAGAAAGGACACCAGGGCCTCGCCTTTGCCGAGCTGAGTGATCACTTGCGCGGTATCGAGCTTCGGATTGGGACGGAAGGTTTCGGCTGCAGCCGCCACGGCTTTTTGGTCGCGCGGCGTGAAGGCACGGAGCGCATGCTGCACGCGGTTGCCCAATTGAGCGAGCACCTTGTCGGGAACATCGATCGGGTTTTGTGTCACAAAATAAACGCCGACGCCCTTGGAACGGATCAGCCGCACCACCTGCTCGATCTTTTCCATCAGCGCCTTTGGCGCGTCATTGAACAACAGGTGAGCTTCATCAAAGAAAAAGACGAGCTTCGGCTTGGGAGGATCGCCGACCTCGGGGAGTTGCTCGAACAGTTCCGATAGCATCCACAACAGGAAGGTCGCGTATAATCGCGGGCTTTGCATGAGCTTGTCGGCAACCAGGATGTTGACCATGCCACGGCCGTCACGGTCGGTGCGCATGAAGTCTTTCAGATCGAGCGCCGGCTCGCCGAAAAACTTGTCACCGCCCTGGTTTTCCAGCACCAGAAGCTGACGCTGAATGGTTCCAACAGTCTGCTTCGAGACATTTCCATACTGGGTCGTCAGCTCGCCGGCATGCTCGGCGATGAAAGACAGGATCGCCCGCAGATCCTTCATGTCGAGGAGTAATAGTCCCTGCTCGTCCGCAACGCGGAAAGCGATGTTTAGCACGCCCTCCTGAACGTCGTTGAGATCCATCATGCGCGACAGCAAAAGCGGGCCCATCTCCGAGACAGTGGCGCGCACCGGATGTCCCTGCTCGCCAAACACATCCCAGAACACGGTGGAGAACTGATCCACCTGGAACGAAAGCCCCATATCGGCGGCCCGCTTGACGATAAAGTCCGCAGGCACACCGACTTCCGAGATGCCGGACAGGTCTCCCTTGATATCGGCCGCGAACACGGGAACGCCGGCGCGCGCAAATCCTTCGGCCATCACCTGCAACGAGACGGTCTTGCCGGTCCCGGTCGCGCCTGTCACGAGCCCGTGCCGGTTCGCGAGCGGAAGCGTCAGCCAGGCGGGCTGCTCGCCCTTGCCGATAAAAATCTTCTCGGCCGTGTCGGCGGTCTGATTTTCTGACGTTGCCATCACTTTCGCCTCTTCTGCACCTTAAGGCGCAGTCCAAGCCCACACTTATCAAGCCTACACTTATATTGCATGTTGCGAGCCGATTGAAACCTTCGACGAAGGAACGAAGGATGGAAACGCATTCCATTCGGCGCGCTTTCGGTCCGATTTGCTGCTGCGCTCCATCCTATTTTCAACAAAACTTCTCGGCAAAAGTGCAAAATGGACACCTGCCCTTGCATTGGTGCAACACCTGCGGATCGATTCACACGCGCACGCGCGCTGGTCGCTTGTAATTCCTCTCGCGGGAGCTCAAGATAAATCGCAAGCAGGGGGCCCGGCGAAACAAGCCGGCCGAGGACGGGGCGCAATGGACGAGCTGACGGCGTGGCTGGCCTCCAAGGCCGGTATCGAAGACACCGTGGCCGAAAAAACCATCGGCATTATTCTGGGTTACCTTCGCAACGAAGGTCCTTCCGATAAGGTCCAGGCCTTGATCGACAGGATTCCAGGAGCAGAAGCTGCAATCACTGCTTCCGAGAACAATGGCGGCCTCGCAAAACTGATGGGCGGCGGCCTGATGGCTGTCGGCACCCGGCTGATGGCGCTGGGACTTGGCGTCAGCGACATTCAAAATATCGCGCGAGAACTTTTCCGGTTTGGCCGAGACAAAATCGGGGAGGATCAGATGGGCGCGATCATCGCGGGGACCCCCGGCCTCAGCCAATTTGCCTGAAGCACATTTCCAGCCGAAAAATCATGACATATCCAATCTCCGAGATTCATGGCCTTTCGTCCTTCGCAGCCGCCAAACTGAAATCGCTGGGCATCCGCACCACCGACCGCCTGCTAGAGGCGGCCAGCACGGTGAAGGGACGCAAGATGCTTGCGTCGAAGACCGGCATCAGCGAACAGCAATTGCTCGAATGGGCCAATTTCTCGGACTACATGCGGATTCCCGGCATGGGCAAGGCCAAGGTCGGATTGGTCCGCGCCGCCGGCGTGCCGACGGTGCGCGAACTGGCGCTGCGAAACCCGTCGCGCCTGGCGCAGAACATGAAAGAAGTGAATATCAGGCGCAAACTGGTTCGTGTCATGCCTTCCGAAAAGTCGGTCGAGCAGCTGATTGCGAAGGCGCGCAAGCTTCAACCCAAGATCACATACTGACTCCTTGTCCTGGGCGTGATCGGCAGGCCGCCGGAGCCTACGCGATCCCTTGACTCCCCCGCCTCGACCGCGCAAAGCCACCGCATGAGCGCGACTTCGCCCGGGACCGTCCCCCCGGCCGCCGCGGTGGATCGTCGGACAGAGCGCCGGACCTGGCCGGAACGGCTGTCCCGACCGTACCCGCTGGTGATGGGGGTCTTGAACATCACGCCCGACTCCTTCTCGGACGGCGGACGCTTCCTCGCGCCGGAGAACGCGCTGGCTCAGGCTCGGCGCATGGTGACAGAGGGCGCCGACATGATCGACATCGGCGCTGAATCGACCCGGCCCTATGGCGCGCAGCCGATCTCCGCCGACGAGGAGATACGCCGCCTGCACCCGATCCTAGCCGACGTCGTCGCGCTCGGAACTCCCGTCTCGATCGACAGCATGAAACCGGTTGTCGTCGCCTGGGCGCTCGATAGCGGAGCTGCCATCGCCAATGATGTCTGGGGCCTGCAGGGCGATACGGACATGGCCCGGTTGATCGCCGAGCGGCATTGCCCGGTCGTGATCATGCACAACCGCGACCGCGCCGATCCGACCATCGACATCATGGGGGATATCGCCGAGTTCTTTTCGCGCTCGCTTGAGATCGCCGCGCAAGCCGGCATTGCGCCGGAAAACATCGCGCTCGATCCCGGCATTGGCTTTGGCAAGACGCAGGAACAAAGCATCACGGTGCTGGCCCGCCTGAGCCAATTCGACACCTTTGGGCTGCCGCTGTTGGTCGGAGCGTCACGCAAGCGCTTTATTGCGACGCTCTCGCCATCCGAGCCCGACCAACGCCTCGGCGGTTCGATTGCCGCGCATCTGATCGCGGCGAAAGCCGGCGTGAAAATCATCCGGGCCCATGACGTCTCGGAGACTGTGCAGGCCTTGCGCGTAGCTAAAGCGATTTGGGACAGGGAATGAGCGACACGATCTTCATCACCGGCCTCGTCATCCACGCCCGCCACGGCGTCATGGATCATGAAACCGAAGTCGGACAGCGTTTCGTTATCGACCTCGAACTCTCCGCCGATCTTTCGGAGTCCTCGCGCACGGACCGACTGGCTGACACTGTCTCCTATTCCAACGTGGTCGCAACTGCGACCGCAGCCTTCAAGGATACCAATTACAAATTGCTGGAACGCGCGGCAGGCGCTGTCGCCGATGCGGTGCTGGCGGCGTTTCCGAAGGTGAGCGCCGTGAAGGTTACCGTCCACAAGCCGCATGCGCCGATCGCGGCGATCTTCGAAGACGTCGGCGTGGTTCTGATCCGCAATCGGAAGGTTTGATGGCGCATGCCCTGATCGCACTCGGCGGCAATGTCGGCGACGTCCGCGCCACGTTCCGGAAGGCGATCGCCAATATCTGCGGCATGACGCAGGCAGCGCTGTTGGCGCGCTCGTCCGACTATACCACCCCGCCCTGGGGCGACGTTGCGCAAGCGCCTTTCATCAATGCCTGCATCGAAATCGATACGCCTCTCGACCCGCATGCACTGCTATTCGTCCTGCAAAAGGTCGAGACGAAATTCGGCCGCGATCGCGGCAGGGAACGGCGTTGGGGGCCGCGTACGCTCGACCTCGATTTGATCGCTTATGACGACGTGTCGATGCAAAAGCCGGAACTGACCCTGCCCCACCCTCGTTTGTTCGAACGGGCCTTTGTGCTGGTGCCGCTCGCCGAGATATCGCCGGAACGCGTGATCGGCGGCCGCAGCGTTGCTTCGGCGCTGGCCGGGCTGTCCACCGAAGGAATCGAACGCCTTCCGGACCTCCTTTGAGCTCAAAACACCGTTTGGCTTGACGGCGCGGGCGTGGCAATTTCGGTGCCCAATGACGGCTGCGAAAAAATGACATCCCCTGACGAATTCTCCCTGGCCGCGGACTTTACGCCCGCCACTTACGACGATTGGCGCAAGCTGGTCGACGGTGTCCTGAAGGGCGCGCCGTTCGAAAAGCTGGAGAGCAAGACCTATGATGGGCTCACGATCGAACCGATCTATCGGCGCGCCCATAATGTGGCGCCGATCGCGGGCCGGCCTGCGGCTATGCCGTGGCAGATCATGCAGCGGATCGATCATCCGGATGCTGCGGCCGCCAATGCGCAAGCCGTCCACGATCTCGAAAACGGCGCAAACGGGATCGAGATCGAATTTGCCGGCGGGCCTGGCGCCCGCGGCTTCGGTGTTATCGACGAGGCACCGGAAACACTGAAACGGCTGTTTGACGGCGTCTTCTTCGATGCCGGGATTTCGATCGCGATCCATCCGGTGATCGGACGCGGCAATGCCGGCGAGGTGCTCGCCACGCTGATCGAGGGGCGCCGTGTCGATCCCGCCAAGGTCGATCTCCGCTTCAACTATCAGGCGCTCAGCACGATGGCGGTGCGCGGCGGCGCTCCAGCTCCATGGGCCGAGATGACAAAGCCGTTTGCAGGCGTCGTCGGCGGGCTGATGAAGCGTGGTTTTCGCGGCCCGTTCGTGCTGGCCGATGGACGCGCGGTCCACGATGCCGGCGGGTCGGAAGTCCAGGAATTGGCGCTCGCGCTGTCGCTCGCTGTCGCGTATTTGCGCATGCTGGAAGACGGCGGCATCGACCTTGATGCCGCGCGATCCGCGATCTCGTTCCGCCTTACCGCGGATGCCGACCAGTTCCTGACGATGGCGAAATTCCGCGCGCTACGTCTGCTCTGGGCCAGAGTCGAGACAGCCTGCAGGCTCGCGCCCAAACCGATCTTTCTTGCCGCCGAAACCGCATGGCGGATGCTGACCCAGCGCGACCCTTACGTGAACATGCTGCGCGCGACGATGGCGACATTTGCGGCGGGCCTTGCCGGCGCGAACGCGATCACGGTGCTGCCGCATACGCTGGCGCTGGGATTGCCGGATGCATTTGCGCGCCGTGTCGCGCGCAACACGCAGCTTGTCCTGCTTGACGAATCCAACCTTGCAAAGGTTTCCGATCCCGCGGCCGGCTCCGGCGGCATCGAGAGCCTGACGCAGGCGTTATGCGAGGCGTCGTGGCCGCTGTTCCAGGACATCGAAAAGGCCGGCGGCGTGTTCGCCGCGCTCGAACAAAACCTGATTCAGAGCAAGGTCGCCGCCACGCGCAAAGCGCGCGAGGCCAATATCAACAGGCGCAAAGAGGTCCTGACCGGGGCCAGCGCCTTTCCTGATCTCAAGGAGGCCCAGGTCGCAGTCCTCGCCGTGAAGCCAGCCGCGCCTTCATCTTCGGCCGAAGCCAAAATCAAATTCGAACCGTTATCGCCGCTGCGGCTCGCCGCCCCCTTCGAGCATTTGCGCGACCGCTCTGATGAAACCTTCAAAGCCAAGGGAGCAAGGCCAAAAGTCTTCCTCGCCAATCTCGGGACGGCGGCCGATTTCACCGCCCGCGCGACCTTTGCCAGAAGCTTCTTCGAGACCGGCGGCATCGAAGCGATCGGATCGGAAGGTTTTGAGCGTCCCGCGGCCATTGCGGCCGCGTATCGGGCCTCCGGCGTTTCACTCGTCTGCATCTGCTCGTCCGACCTGGTTTATTCCGAACACGCCGAAGCTGCCGCCCGGGCCCTTCATACCGCCGGGGCAAAACATATCTATTTGGCAGGAAAAGGCGGCGCGCAGGAAATGGCCCTTCGCGCGGCCGGCGTGAGCGAGTTCATCTTTGCCGGTTGCGATGCGCTCGCTGCCCTGCAAAAGGCCTACCGGCTGCTGGAGAGTGCATGAGCGATGTGACAAAACCTGTTCTCACCGGTGGCTGCCAATGCGGCGCGATCCGCTTTGCGCTGTCGGCGCCCCCGACCAAGATCAGCATCTGCCATTGCCGGATGTGCCAGAAGGCCGCCGGGGCCCCGTTCGCCTCCTTTGCCGAGATCGAAAAGAGCGATTTCGCCTGGACACATGGCAAGCCAGCCGCGTTCCGCTCGTCCTCGATCGCCGAGCGGGATTTCTGCCAGGCTTGCGGCACGCCTCTCAGCTTCCGCCGCATTGATGGCCCGCGCATCGAGATCTTGACCGGCACGTTCGACCGCCCGGACCGGCTGGTCCCGACCCGGCAATACGGAACAGAGTCCCGGCTCGGCTGGGTGGTCGGAATTTCCAACCTGCCGAGCCAGACCACGTTGCAAAGTTACGGCCAGGAGAAGCTGGGCAGCATCGTCAGCCACCAACACCCGGACCATGATTAACGGCAGCAGGGCCAGTTTGTGTTAGAGTGGCAAGCATGAGCCGCATTCCGAACTTTGCCGATATCGCATTCGAAAGAGCAGCCGCAGCCGCGTCTCCTGCCAACGCCGAACCTTGGCTCACGCCTGAAGGCATCCCGGTCAAGCCTTCCTATGGCGAAGGCGATCTCGCCGGCATCGATTTCCTCGAGACTTGGCCAGGCATCGCGCCATATCTGCGAGGCCCCTACCCGACCATGTATGTCAACCAGCCGTGGACGGTCCGGCAATATGCCGGTTTCTCGACGGCTGAAGATTCCAACGCCTTCTATCGCCGCAACCTTGCCGCCGGACAAAAGGGCCTGTCGGTCGCGTTCGATCTTGCGACCCATCGCGGCTATGACAGCGATCACCCGCGCGTCGCCGGCGATGTCGGCATGGCGGGTGTCGCGATCGACTCGATCTACGATATGCGCACGCTGTTCGCCGGCATCCCGCTCGACCAGATGAGCGTGTCGATGACCATGAACGGGGCGGTGCTGCCGATCCTTGCGCTGTTCGTCGTCGCCGCCGAGGAACAGGGCGTTCCACCGGAAAAATTGTCGGGCACCATTCAGAACGACATTCTGAAAGAGTTCATGGTGCGCAACACCTATATCTATCCGCCCCGGCCCTCGATGCGGATCATCTCCGATATCTTCGCCTACACCTCGCAGCGGATGCCGAAGTTCAACTCGATCTCGATCTCCGGCTATCACATGCAGGAGGCCGGCGCGACGCAGGACCTCGAGCTTGCCTATACGCTTGCCGATGGCGTCGAATATCTGCGCGCCGGACTCAAGGCGGGGCTCGACGTCGACCGCTTTGCGCCACGGCTGTCATTCTTCTGGGCGATCGGCATGAACTTCTTCATGGAAGTCGCCAAGATGCGCGCCGCGCGGCTATTGTGGGCAAAGCTCCTCAAGCCGTTCAGCCCGAAGGACCCGCGCTCGCTCTCGCTGCGCACGCACTGCCAGACCTCGGGTTGGTCGCTGACCGCGCAGGACGTGTTCAACAACGTGATGCGCACCACGATCGAGGCGATGGCCGCCACCCAAGGTCACACGCAATCGCTGCACACCAACGCGCTCGACGAGGCGCTGGCGCTGCCGACCGATTTTTCCGCACGGATCGCGCGCAATACGCAGCTCTTCCTGCAACAGGAAAGCGGCACCAACCGGATCATCGATCCCTGGGGCGGATCCTACTATGTCGAACGGTTGACCCGCGACCTCGCGACCCGAGCGTGGGGCCATATTGAGGAAGTCGAAGCACTCGGCGGCATGGCAAAGGCGATCGAGGCCGGCCTTCCGAAGCTGCGGATCGAGGAAGCCTCCGCCAAGACGCAGGCGCGGATCGATGCCGGCAAGCAGGCCGTGATCGGCGTCAACAAGTACAAGCCATCGGACGAAGC
>Ga0070741_10010851_pt1 | contig 17040 bp, 17 predicted proteins | sample Coa_R1_4_FD_66440 | JGI IMG/M metagenome (GOLD analysis project Ga0070741, IMG submission 66440) | Surface soil microbial communities from Centralia Pennsylvania, which are recovering from an underground coalmine fire - Coalmine... | ecosystem: Environmental > Terrestrial > Soil > Unclassified ...
CGACGACTACATTTGCAAGCCGTTCCAGCCGCGCGAAGTCGTCGCTCGCGTGCGCGCCCTGCTGCGCCGCACCGTCGACTGGCGCGACCCGGGCGCCGGCGCGCTGCTCGCGTTCGACGACGCGGCGCACGCGGCGCATTGGAAAGGCACCGCGCTCGATCTCACCGCCGTGGAATTCCGCCTGCTCAAAACGCTTGCCGAGCGTCCCGGTCGCGTGCTCTCGCGCGCCAATCTGCTCGATGCGATCTATCTCGACTACCGCATCGTCAACGACCGCACGGTCGACAGCCACATCAAGAACCTGCGCCGCAAGATCGCCGAGGCGGAACCCGGTGCGAACCCGATCGAATCGGTGTACGGCGTGGGGTACCGGTATCTCGGCGAATCGGCCTGACGCGGCGATTGCGCCGCGCCCCGGTTCCACGTTCACGCGCCGAGCCGCAGCAAGAACGGCTGCCAGACGAACGCGTAAGCGGCGTAGACGCCGAACGCGGTGAGCGCCGTGAGAAAAAGTATACCCGCCGCCATGACCCAACGCGTGGCCGCCGCCGAGCCGGCCGTCACGCGCAGATAGAGCTCGAGCACGGCGAGCGGCAGCAGGTAGCAGCCGAACGCCCAACCGAGATCGAACCAGCCGTCGAAGTGCTTGGTCATGCCGAGCGCGGCGTGATTGCCGACGGCCCAGCCGAACATGCCGATGCGCTGGAACCACACGCCGTTCGCGGCCACGTAGGTGCGCAAGGCGAAGCGCCGATGCGCGGCGAAGTCGCGTACGAGGGCCGCGCGCCAGGCCAGTGCGCCGAAGGCGAGAATCAGCACGGCATCGATGCTCGTCGCGAGGCCGGCCGTGAAGTTCGCCCGGCTGCCGCGCAGCCAGATCATGCCGAGCCCGCTCGTCGCCGCGATCGCGGCAGCCGTGAGGAACACGCGGCCGTTCCAGCGGTGCAGTGCCGGCCAGCGCGCGCGCAGCGATGAAAGAAGTTGCAGCGCGCCTGCGAAGGTCACCGCGGCGGCGACCAGCACGTGCGCGGCAAAGGCGAGATTGCCGGCGGTATCACCCGCGACATAACCCCTGAGCAAGTACGGGTTCCTGCTCCACGCGGCGAAGTCGCCAGCGAGTGTCGCCGCGTCGTAGAACGTCGCGATGTAGTAGAGGAACGTCCATTGTCCGGCGAGCGCCACGAGAAGCCACAGCCGCGCCGACGCGGCGAGCGCCGAGTCGGCGTCGATTGCGAGCGGAAAACGTGTTGTGCGGGTCCGCGGCGCTACGGCAGACATGCGTTTCCCCATCCTGCAACGGCTGCGAGTCTATCCATACGAGCATGAGCGTGCGAAGACGACCGGCTGCGCGCACGGAATCTTGCTCGCCGCGAGGTAAGAAGAAATTTCCTCGTTCGTCGCCCCGTTGCCGCACGCGCCGGCGGCGGGCGGGGCCGCAGCGATACGGCGCGCGGCACGATTGCTGCACACCGGCGGTTCACTGCCAATGCCAGGGATCGGCCATGCGTGCGGGTTCGGGAAACACGGAATCGTTGTGGCAGGCGACGGCGAGCCTGCCGGAGTATGCGCTGCTCGACGAGGACGCGAACGCCGACGTAGTCGTCGTGGGCGCCGGCATCGCCGGATTGTCCTCCGCATATTCGCTCGCGAGGTCGGGCAAGCGCGTGATCGTGCTCGATGCACGCGGGGTCGGCGGCGGCGAGACCGCGCGCACGACCGCGCACCTGGCGAGCGGGCTCGACGACCGCTATTACGAGCTCGAACGCATGCACGGCAAAGACGGCGCTCGCCTGGCGGCCGAGAGTCACGCGGCGGCGATCGCGCACATCGAGCACGTCGTGCGCAACGAGGGCATCGCTTGCGACTTCGAGCGAGTACCGGGATACCTGATCCCGGGCGCCGGCTCCGACACTGGCGAGCTCGAGCGCGAACGCGAGGCGGCCGCGCGCGCGGGACTCGACGTCGCTGGAGTCGAGCCCGCCGACGTCCTCGGCCGTCGTTTCGATGGCGCGCTGCGCTTCGCCGCGCAGGCACAGTTCCATCCGTTGCGCTACCTCGCGGGCCTTGCCGAGGCGTGCACGAGGCTCGGCGTGCGCATCCATGGCCACAGCGCCGTGCGCGAGGTCGCGGGCGGCAAGGATGCTCACGTGCATACCCGCGAGGGCAGGCGTGTCAGCGCCGGCGCCGTCGTCGTGGCGACGAACTCGCCGATGAACGATCGCGTCGCGATCCACACGAAACAATCGGCCTACCGCACGTTCGTCGTCGCGTTGACGCTCGAGGAGCCGGTCGCTCCGTGTCTCGTCTGGGATACGGAGGACCCTTACCACTACGTGCGCATTTGGCATGACGCCGCGAGCGGTGCGACTTGGCTCATCGTCGGCGGCGAGGACCACAAGACCGGCCAACCCGACGACGAAACGGGCGCGTTCGCGCGTCTGACGCACTGGACGCGCGAACGTCTCGGCGTCGCGGGCGAAGTGCGCTATGCGTGGTCGGGGCAGGTACAGGAGCCGCACGACGGCCTCGCCTTCATCGGCCGCAATCCGTCCGACGACGACAACGTCTACGTAATCACCGGCGATTCCGGCAACGGCATGACCCATGGCACGCTCGCGGCGCTCGTGGTCACCGATCTCATCGACGGCAAGCCCAATGCGTGGGCCGAACTCTATTCGCCCTCGCGCAAGGAATTCCACGGTTTCCAGGAATTCGTGCGCGAGAACGCGAACGTCGCTGCGCAATACGCCGACCTCGTCACCGCGGGCGCGCTCGACGACGTCGAAGAGGTGGCCCGCGGCAGCGGCGCCGTCGTGCGGCGCGGCGCGCACAAGCTCGCGGCCTACCGCGATTTCGACGGCGCCTTGCATCTGCATTCGGCGATCTGCACGCACTTGGGCTGCGTCGTGCGCTGGAATGCCGTCGAGCAGAGCTGGGATTGCCCGTGTCATGGCTCGCGCTTCGATCCGCTCGATGGCGGCGTCATCAACGCGCCGGCGCGTGCGCCGCTCGCGGCCGCGCCCGACAACGGCCGCGAGTGAGCGCGAAGCGACGTGCCCAAGATCGAGCCTCGCGCGCTGCTGCTCATCGATCTCGTCAACACCTGGCGCATGAAGGACGGGCGAGCCTTGCTCAAGCGCACGCTCGCGGCGCTACCCGCGCTCGCGACGCTCAAGGCGCGTGCGGTCGCCGCCGGGGCGCCGGTCGTCTACGTCAACGACAACTTCGGTCAGTGGAAGTCGGATTTCAGGCGCGTCGTCGCGCAATCGCGTGCGGCGGGCGAGAACGCCGCGCGCATCGTCGACGCGCTCGCGCCGGGCGCAGACGATTACTTCGTGCTCAAGCCCCGCCACTCGGCTTTTTTTGCGTCGCCGCTCGAGCTTCTGCTGCACGAGCTCGGCATACGCACGCTCGTGCTCGCGGGCGTCGCCGGCGACCAATGCGTACTCGCGACCGCGAGCGCCGCGTTGTTGCGCCGCTTCGCGGTCGTCGTGCCGCAGGACGCGATCGCCTGCGCGAGCGCGGCGCGCACGCGGGCGGTCCTCGTGCATTTTCGCCGCGCCATGGACATCCCGACCACGCCCGTGGCGCGCCTGCGCTGGCGCTAGCGTCGAGTCCGCTGCTGCTGGCGAGGATGTTGCAGCCGCGCTGGCGAACCGAAGCGGAGCCCGCAGTGACCGATACCATCGCGCCGCCGTCCTCGTCCTCGTTGCGCATCGGCGCCGATATCGTGCCGCAGGGCGTGCGGTTCAGGGTATGGGCGCCCGAAGCGCGCACGGCGCATGTGCGCGTCGAGGCCGACGACGGCGAATACGAACTCGCGATGGCCCCCGAAGACGGAGGATTTTTTTCCTGCCTTGCCGCACATGCGCGCGCCGGCGAGCGCTACCGTTTCCGCCTCGACGGCGGCGCGCCGCTGCCCGATCCGGCTTCGCGCTTCCAACCGCATGGGCCTCACGGCGCGTCGGAAATCGTCGACGCGCGAGCGTTCCGTTGGTCGGATCATGCGTGGCGCGGCATCGCTCCGGCCGGGCAGGTCATTTACGAGATGCACGTCGGTACGTTCACGCACGAGGGCACGTGGGAGGCCGCGATCGACGCGTTGCCCGCGCTCGCCGAGCTCGGCGTCACCGTGCTCGAGCTCATGCCGCTCGCCGAGTTCCCCGGGCGCTTCGGCTGGGGTTACGACGGCGTCTGCCTGTACGCGCCTTACCACGGCTACGGTCCGCCCGACGACATGCGCCGCTTCGTCGACGCTGCGCACGCGCTGGGACTCGGCGTGATCGTCGATGTCGTCTACAACCATTTCGGCCCGGACGGGAATTACCTGCCCGCCTATTCGCGCCACTGGGTCGGTACGCGCAAGAGCGAGTGGGGCGATGCGCCGAATTTCGATGGACCGCACTGCGCGCCCGTGCGAGAGTTCTTCGCCGGCAACGCCGCGTACTGGATCGAGGAGTTCCACGCCGACGGATTGCGGCTCGACGCCACGCAGCAGATCTTCGACCGCTCCGCCGAGCACATCCTGAAGCACATCGTGCGTCGCGCTCGCGCCGCGGCGCCGCAGCGCAATGTATACATCGTCGCCGAGAACGAGGTGCAGAACGCCGATCTCGTGCGCGCGCCGGAACGCGGCGGCATGGGCTGCGACGCCATCTGGAACGACGATTTCCACCACACGGCGCGCGCGGCGATCGCCGGTCGGCGCGAAGCCTACTACTCGGACTACCGCGGCAGTGCGCAGGAGTTCGTCTCCGCGCTCAAGTACGGCTTCCTGTACCAAGGTCAGCGCTCGGCGTGGATCGACAAGCCGCGCGGCTCGCCGGCGTTCGACGTGCCCGCACTCGCGTTCGTGAACTACCTCGAGAACCACGACCAAGTCGCCAATTCGTTGCGCGGTTCGCGACTCGGCGAGCTGCTGGCCCCGGCGGCGTGGCGGGCCGCGACGGCCGTGCTGCTGCTCGCGGCGCAGACGCCGCTGATCTTCCAAGGTCAGGAATACGCCTCGACACGGCCGTTCCTGTATTTCGCCGACCACGCCCCGGGACTCGCCGGGCACGTGCGCACCGGCCGCGCCCGGTTCATGGCGCAGTTCCCGAGCATCGCCGCGATCGGCGACATCGAAACCTTACCCGATCCGGCCGACATCGAGTCGTTCCGCAGCTCGAAGCTCGAAGCGGGCGAACGTGGCAGCGTGCGCGGCGCCCAGGCACTGGCGTTGTTCCGCGATCTTCTCGCGCTGCGCCGCGAGGACGACGTGATGAGCGGCCGCCGGCGCACGCGTCTGGATGGCGCGGTGCTCGGCGAGCGTGCGTTCGCGATCCGCCATTTCGGCAGCGATGGTCTCGATCGCTTGTTCGTCGTGAACTTCGCAGTCGACATCGCCTTCGACACGATCGCGGAGCCGCTCATCGCCGTGCCGGCAGGCTGCCGCTGGAAGCTTCGATGGTCGAGCGAGGAACTGCGCTATGGCGGTGCCGGCCACGTGCCGCTGGACCCCGACGGCGCGTGGCGCCTCACGAGTTGCGCGGCATTGCTTTTCGTTGCCGAGCGCAGGTCCGGCACGGAGGAATCCGCATGAATGGACCCGCGCCGCGCATGCGCATCGACTACGCCGGCGAGAATTTCGAGCGCCGCTATTGCCGTGCGCCGCATGCGACGTTTTCCGACGAGGCGCTGCTCGAACGCGAATGGCTGGCGACGAACGCCGCGGGCGGCTACGCATCGAGCACGCTCGCCGGCGTGCCGACGCGGCGTTATCACGGGCTCCTGATCGCCGCGCTGCCGGTGCACGGCCGCACCGTCATGCTGAGCCATCTCGGCGAGGAACTCCTATTTGCCGACGGCACGCATGTGCGCATCGGCGGCGAGGAACACGCCGACGGCCTCGAGTTCGACGCGGCGCCGCTCGTCGAATTCCGCATCGACAGGGGCCTGCCGATCTGGCGCTACGCCGTCGGCGATATCGTGATCGAAAAGCACGTGCTGCTGGTGTATCGCCAGAACACGGTGCACGTCGGTTACAGGCTCGCCGAAGGCTCACAGGCGCTGCGCTTGCGCCTCTCTCCCGTGCTCGCGTTTCGGCCGCACGATGCGCCGCTCGAGGCGCAGAGCGCTCGCGAATACGCGTTCGCGCGCGAAGGCCAGGCGCGCTGGTCGTTCACGAGCGACGGGTTCCCGCCGCTCAACGTCGCGATAGCCGGCAAGGCGAGCGATTTCGTCGTCGATGCGATCGCCGACGTGCCTTTGCACTATCGCATGGAGGCGGCGCGCGGCTACGGCGCGACGCAGGCGGTGCTGCGGCCGGGCTACCTCGACGTGACGCTCGCGCCCGATGCGCCGCATGCGCTGTTCATCGCCTCGACCGAGCCCTGGGAAGCCGCGGGCGCCATCGACGCTTTGCACGCCGCCGACACCGAGCGCGAGCGCTGTTCGCGCTTGCTGCGCCAGGTGCCCGTCAGCGATGCGACCACGGCCGAGCTCGTGATCGCCGCCGACGCCTTCGTCGTGACGCCGGCGTGGCGCGTCGGCGACGTCGCGCGCGGGCATGCGGCCGGCGTGCATTCGCGCAGCATCATCGCGGGCTATCACTGGTTCACGGATTGGGGCCGCGACACGATGATCAGCCTCGAAGGCCTGACGCTCGTCACGGGCCGGCAGGCCGAGGCGCACGACATCCTCTGCACGTTCGCCGAGCACGTGCGCGACGGTCTCATCCCGAACCTGTTCCCCGAAGGTCGCGAGAGCGGTCTTTACCACACGGCCGACGCGACACTGTGGTTCTTCCACGCGCTCGAGCGTTACGTGGCCTGGACCGGCGACGTCGCGATCGTGCGCCAGCTGCTGCCGCATTTGCGCGACATCGTCGCCGCGCATCTCGCCGGCACGCGCTTCGGCATCGGCGTCGATGCGCAGGATGGTCTGTTGCGCCAGGGTGCCGACGGCTATCAGCTGACGTGGATGGACGCGAAGGTCGGCGACTGGGTCGTGACGCCGCGGCGCGGCAAAGCCGTGGAGATCAATGCGCTCTGGTACAACGCGCTGTGCCTCATGACGCAGTGGGTGCGCGAGATCGGCGAAGACGCAGCGGCGGCGGAGGCGATCTCCGCACACGCCGCGCGCGCGCGCACGGCGTTCAACGCGCGCTTCTGGTGCGCCGAGCGAGGGCATCTCTACGACGTGGTCGACGGCGAAAACGGCGAGGACGACGCGGCCTGCCGTCCGAACCAAGTGCTCGCCATCTCGCTCAAGCACCCCGTGCTCGCACGCGAGCGTTGGACGAGCGTCATGCACGTCGTCGAACAGAAACTGCTGACGCCGTACGGCCTGCGCTCCCTCGCGCCGGGCCATCCGGACTACAAGCCGCGCTACTTCGGCGATCTCAAGGCGCGCGACGCGGCTTATCATCAGGGCACGGTATGGGCGTGGCTGATCGGGCCGTATCTCGATGCCTGGCGCAAACTCCACGGCAACGACAAAGCCGGCGCGCGCCGGCTGCTCGAGTCTCTCGTCGCGCATCTCGGCGATGCCGGCGTCGGTTCGATCAGCGAAGTGTTCGACGCCGAAGCGCCGTTCACGCCGCGCGGCTGCATCGCGCAGGCGTGGAGCGTCGCGGAAGTCCTGCGCTGCTGGTTCGAAACGCGCTGAGCGCTGCAGGAGTGCGCTTGGTGTGCGACTGCCGTGCCTGCTCGCGAGAAATTTCCCGCGCCCGGAAAATTCGTCGCGGCTAGCGATCGCTAGGGCGAAGCTTGCCGCCGCCCGTATCGGGGCCGCGATCGCGCACGTCGGAACCGGCGCTGCGCGGCGCATCTTTCTTGCAGTGGCTCTTGCCGGGTTCGCGGGGATCGCCGTCGCAGTCGAGATCGGGGTGGTCGCCCGTGCCGGGGTTCTGCTGGGGTTCGTCGGGTTGCATGGCTGTTCCTTGCGCTGTACGCGGCACTCGCAAGCGCCGTGCCACGCGAGGCCCCGACGTTCAGCGACGGCGCCGCGTGCCCTCCTCGGGATCGTATTCCCAGAGCCGGGTCGGATCGCCGAACGTCGCGGCGAGCACGCGCTCCGGCCAGATTTCGAAGTAGGCGAGCAGCAAGGCCATGACCGGCACCAGGAACATCGCGAGGCCGGGCGAGGCCATGAAGAACATCGCGATGCCGCGCAACATGAGCAGGTACACGTCCCAGCGCACGCGCTGTTTGAGCTCCTTCTCCGGCAAGGCGTCGTAGCCGGCATGGAACGCCTTCCAGAAGTGCCCGCCCGCGAGAGCAGCGAAGGTGAGCCACAGTCCGGGCGAATGCGTGATTTGTCGGCGCAAGTCTTCGCCGAGCAGCAGCTCGTTGAGCGGCACCAGCACGATCCAGTACGGAAGCCCGACGAAGACGACGAGCAGTATCCAAACGAATACACCCGTCATCGCATGTTTGATGCCGGCGCCGAGCGTCGTCCCTTTGCTCTGCGTCTCGCGCATTGCGCGCGGCGTCATCGCCGCCATGATCGCCGCGAGCGCCGACAGGCCGTCGAACCAATAGCTGAAGACGGCCAAGTCCGCCGACCAGCGGAAGACGTAGATGCCGACGACCGGCACCAGATTGCGCGCGAGGATCAGCCACGCATCGCGCCGTGCCGCGAACTCGCGCAGGTGCTGTGCGAGCGAGGGCAACGGAACCCGGCGTGGCGAGGCGTCGACCATGCGAAATCAAATGCTCCACGAAGTGCATTCCGCACAAGTTTTCCGCATTGAGCGCACGGAAACGAGCCTGAGTGTAGCGAGAGCGGAATCCGTCAGCGACTCGGTTCGGGCGATTCGGACTCGAGCGCGACGATCCTCAGCACGGGGCCGGCATCGCCGTCCTTGAGGGGAAAATACGCCGCTCCGCGTACTGCGTCGACGGACACGACATGCGCATTCGTTCCGACGAAACCTTCCTTGGTCTTCGCGACTCGCCCGTCACGAATTCCGAAAATGCTGACGATGCCCGATTCGCCGGCGACATAGACCTGTCCGCGCGCGACGTCTTCGGAAAGCACATCCGGGGCGTGCCCCACGTCGAAAGAGCTCTCGACCTTGCGCGTATCGAGATCGAGCACGAGCAGCTTGTCGTTGTCCTCGCACGCGATGAACGCGCGGCGCCGCGTCGCATCGATCAACAGGCCATGGTTGCCGTCGGCGCCCGGGAGGGGAATGCGGCGCACGATACGGTCGTCGGCCGGGTCGATCTCGACGAGATCGTTGCGCGATTGCACGTTGACGAAGATGTGCTTGCTGCCCGCATCGTACTGCGTGTTGCCGACTTCGCCGCCGAGCGCGATGGTCGCGACGCGCCGCTGGGAGCCGACGTCGATCACCGTTTCGGTCTTGCCTGTCTCGTCGGAGACGTAGAGTTTGTGCGCCTCGGGTGCGTAGGCCATGCCGTCCGGATATCGCCCACCGGGCGCGCGGGCGACGATCGTGAAGGTGTCTTCGTCGATCGCGACGACCTCGTCGGTTCCCGTGGCGCTGGCGTATACGCGATGGAGCTCGGGAACGACGAGCACGCCGTGCACGCGGCTCACGTCTTTGATGCGTGCGACGACCTTGCGCGACGCCGTATCGAACGCCAGCACCTCGCTCGCGCCGAGGTGGGCGATGAACAAAAGATGCCGATCGGCGTCGAGGCTCTCGTAGTCGAAGCGCGAATTGCCGCCGGGTAGCGAGACGTCGGCGACGACGTCGAACGCGACCTTCGGATCGCTCCCGGCGCACGCCGCGACGTGAAGCGTGAAGAATGCGGCGGCGCAGATGGCACGTGTCGTTCGCATGCGATTCAACCGACCCGCGGCGGCCAGTCATGGGGTTCGGACCGGCACGTCTTGCACCAGCTGTAGAGCGCGTCGTACATCGTCATGCCATGCTGGAGCATTTCGTGATCGTCGCGGAAATTGTGCGACAGTCCGAGCGAAATGGCGTAAAGACCCGCGGACTGCGGCGTCAGGTCGAGTCGCGAGGTGTCCGCTCCGCGCACGATGGCCGCCACGTCGGCGAGGGCCGGATCGTCGAGCTCGAACTTCTTCAGGAAGGCATCGAAGCTGCATAGATCGCCGACATGAGACAACTCGGCGCCCGGGATGTCATACGGCACGGCGCCCTCGGCGCGCGCGACCTCGAACACCTCGGCGGCGGGCACGTAGAGGAATTCCGGCGCATCGTCGATGAAGCGGGCGATCAGCCACGGACAGGCGATGCGATCGATCTTCGGACGCTCTCGGGTTACCCATCTCATGGCGGCCTCCGGCGAGGACGATAAACTGATTGTCGATATTACTACGGTAAAGTAGTATATGCTACATGAGCAACGTACCTTGGCTGCTTTTGATCGGGAGCATCGCCGGCGAGAACAAGACGGCGCGCCAGCGCATCTGGCGCGCACTCAAGGCGAGCGGTGCCGGCACGCTGCGCGACGGCGTCTACGTGTTGCCGAATTCCGAAGCCGCGCGCGCTTCGTTCGAAGAACAAGCGCAGGACATCGTGAGTACGGGCGGCACCGCGCACGTGCTCACGATCGAGGCGGAGGGCGCCGAACAGGAACAGCGCTTCAAGGCCATGTTCGACCGCCGCGACAGCTATGCGGCGCTGGTTCGCGAGATCGACCGGATCAAGACGTCGATCGCCAAACTCGACGAAGCGGCGGCGCGCCGCGAGCTCGTCGCCGTACGTCGCGAATCGGCGGCGCTGATGGCCATCGATTTCTTCCCCGGCGCTTCGCGGCGGCAAGTCGAGCACGCCTTGCTCGATCTCGAAGCCGCGTTCACTGCGCGGTTTTCCCCGGACGAGCCGCACGCGGCGAAGGGACATGTGCCGAGACGCGAACGCAGCCGGTACAAGGGCCGCACCTGGGCCACGCGCGAGCGCCCCTGGGTCGACCGCATCGCATCGGCGTGGCTGATCCGGCGTTTCATCGATCCGAAAGCCAAGATCGTCTGGCTCAAGAGGCCCAAAGATTGCCCGAAACATGCGCTGGGGTTCGATTTCGACGGTGCCGAATTCACCCACATCGGTGCGCGCGTCACGTTCGAAGTGCTCGCGGCGAGTTTCGGTTTGGAGCAAGACCCGGCGATCGCCCGGCTCGGGCGCCTCGTGCATTGCCTCGACATCGGCGGCGTTCCGGTGCCGGAAGCTCCGGGATTCGCCGCCATCCTCGCCGGCGCCCGCATGCAACAGCCGAACGACGACAAGCTGCTGCGGAGCATGAGCGGCGTGCTCGACGCGCTTTATACGAGTTATCGAGACCCCAACGGAGGCGAAACATGAAAACGAAACAGGAGATTTGCACGGCTCGGATCGTCATGCTCGCTGCGCTTGCAGCGCTTTCCGTCGCGACGGCGCGCAGCGTGTCGGCGGCTCCGGCGGCACTCGATGCGAAGGTCATCGGCGAAGCGAGCGGAGCGACACCGACGACCTCGTCCGATGGCGTCGTGAAGATCACGTGGGCGCGCACCGACGTCAAGGTCACCGTCGACGGCATGCCGTTGCCGCCCGCCGCTGGTTTGGGATCGTGGGCCGCGTTCGCGCCGGCCGACGGCGGCAATGCGATGGTGATGGGGGATACGGTCGTGTTCGAGGACGAGGTCGACGCCGCCATGGACGCGGCGTTCGCCGCCGGCCTGAACGTGAGCGCCCTCCACAATCATTTCTTCTACGACGCGCCGCGAGTCTATTTCATGCACATCGGCGGTGAAGGCAAGCCCGAAGCGCTAGCGGCGGGAGTGAAGGCGGTCTGGAGCGCGATCAAGAAGGTGCGCGACGCCCACCCGGCGCCGGGCAACGGTTTCGGCGGCGAGACGCCCGAGCCTGGGCACATCGACGCCGACGCGGTCGGAAAAATCCTCGGACAAAAAGCGACCGATACGAACGGCGTCGTCAAGGTCACGATCAATCGCGACGGCTCGATGCACGGGATGGCGATCGGCGGATCGATGGGACTCACCACGTGGGCCGCATTCAGCGGCAGCGATGCGCTCGCGGCGATCGATGGCGACTTCATCATGACCGCCGACGAAGTCCAAGGCGTGCTGCACGCACTGCGCAAAGGCGGCATCCACATCGTGGCGTTGCACAGCCACATGATCGGCGAAAAACCGAGTTTCTATTTCACGCATTTCTGGGGCAAGGGCAAGGTCGAGGATCTCGCCCGTGCGTTCCGCGGTGCGCTCGATGCGCAGGTCGCCGTGAAGAAGCCCTGACGAACCATCCGAGCCGATACGCCGGCCTCTGCCGGTCGGCGTATCGCCGCTGTGGCCGCTCAGCGCCGACCGCGTTTCTTTGCGGCTTTCTTCACGGCTTTTTTCACGGCTTGTTTCGCCTTCTTCGCCGCCGGTGCTTTCTTCGCCGCTTTCTTCGCGCCCTTCTTCACTGCGGCTTTTTTCGGCGCCGTGCGCGGCTGCCAGACGCCGATTACATGGCCGTCCGGATCGGAAAACAGGGTAAACCAGCCGCGGCCGGGGACTTCCTGCTTCGATTTGTGGATCTGTCCGCCTGCGGCGACGATCTTGCGTTCGGTTTCGTCGAGATCGGTGACGTTCACGTACGGCGTGATCATAGTTGGCATTTGCGGATCGGGCGCGTCGAAAATCCCTCCGACGCCTTCGATGATCGTATAACCCGGCATCGCCTCGCCGAACCGCCAATCGAAAATCTGGCCGTAGAAGGCCATCAGGCGCGACGGGTTGCGAGTGGTCCACTCGATATGCTGAATCACATTCTTCGGCATGGGCTGGTCCTTCTTCGCTTCGGTGTTCCCGAGGCTACTCCGAAGGTGCCGGCTGCTTCAACGCTGCGATCGTCGAAATCCGCGGGCGCGCCGTGCGTTCCGCACGGTGTGCTCAATGCCTTTTTTTCGGCACCTTCACCAGCAAGTCGAGCGGGTGCGTGAGCTTCGCGCGTATGGCGTCGACGACTGGGTTTTCAACGTCCTTGTCCCTGCGGTAGCGAGCGATACTGGTCGCGATGACGTGCGCCGCCTCGAGCGGCAAGGGCTCGATCGGCGTGCTCCAACTGCGCAGCTCCATGTGCCGCAGCCACTCCGCGTCGGGCAAGCGCTTGCGGCAATGGATGAACGCATCCGTGAAGGCGTCCGTATCCGCGGCGTCGCGTCGGGAAATCAGCACGCCGCAAGAACGCCGGCCCGGGACGCGGACGTACTTGTCGTACGCGGAGAGGCAGTGCAGCAGGCCCTGGCGCCGATCTGCGCTTGCCACCTGCGCGCCGTCGAGGACCGAAACGGCAAGACACATGGCCGTTCGCCTGAGGATTGCCGCGATGGTGCTCTCTTCCGCGGTGGTACCGCGGAAAGGCCAGCCGAGCTGGGGTGCGCACGCGGCGATCCAGGAATCGGTCTGCCGTTTCGCGGTCGTCTCCAGGGTGCTCCGCCATCCGCCGACCGATTCCCACGCCTGCGCCAGCGAACGCCACGCCGTGGGCATGCTCGGCCAGCACAGCACATGCACGCGGAACGCCGTGCCGTCGACGGGCATCATCGCCGAGCCCAGAAACGCGTTGCCGCCCAGCGGGGTTGCGCCGTCTCCGGATGTCTCGTGGTGCGAACCGCTCACCGGACGATCAGCGGCGCCCTTGGCGGTGTTTGCGGTCCACGTGCAGTCCGACGCGTAGCATCGCGCCGCCGTGCGTGGAACCGTCGAGGGCGGCGATTGCGTTGCGCGCTTCGTGACCCTCCATTTTCAGCTCGGCGAATCCTTTGCACTCGCCGCTGAACAGATCCTTGGCCATGCGCAATTCGAACACGCGGCCATGGTTCGCGAACAGTTGCTGCAGCGAGGTTTCGGTCATAGAGCGCGGCAGCCCGCGCACGTTGAGTGTGAGCATTTTCGACTCCAGATCGCGCGGCGATGTGCATCGCCGCGCGTGTGATGCGAAGCACGCGTCAAGCGGCGCTGACGTTCTCGGCTTGCAAGCCTTTCTGACCTTGCGTCACATCGAAACTCACGCGCTGACCTTCCTGCAACGTGCGAAAGCCCGACCCGGTGATCGCACGAAAGTGAACGAACACGTCCGGGCCGTTTTCGCGACTGATGAAGCCGAAACCCTTGGCGTCGTTGAACCATTTGACCGTACCGATTTGACGATCCGACATAGATGACTCCAGAACAATGGAAAAAAAGGAAATGAGGCAGTCTACGCGGACCTGCCGGGTACTGGTGTGCGAGGAAAACGCGAGGAGGGAGACGATGGGGCGGATCTTCAGATCAGCGGCATCGGGTCACAATCTGCTGTGAGCCCGGCAAACACAGTGGCGCGAGCATATCACAACGGCCGGCCGAACGTTTCGATCGGCGAGAATGCTTGCCGAGCGCCGGTCGGCGGCCGCGGAAATACTTGCGCCCCCGCTGTCGAAGGCGTACAACGAGATTGTATTTCTTCTTCCCCGCACGAGATGGACGAACCCGCGATCGAGGTTCGCTTCGTCATCTGAGCTCATTGGATTCAGCTCGTACCCGGAAGCGCTTCACTTCGCGCTCGGAATTGATCGCTGAGCCGGAGGACTTCCGATGGCGAGCGACTCACTACTCTCCCTCAAGGAGAGTTGGCGGCGCAACTGCAGCGAAGCCACCGAGATAATGCGGAGTCTTACCGCGTGCACCGCTGCGCTCGTCGAGGCTAAGCGCAGGACAAGCGATGTGCTTGCTTCTGCCCGCGAAGCCATGATCCACGCGGAAAGCGTCGCTGGTTCTCCGCGCGCGGCGGCAGATCTTCCTTTTCCGCCTGCCGAGAACGCGGCGCTTGCAGAACCCGCGGATTCCAGCGAGGCAGCGAGTCGCGATGCGGCCGCCGAGGAATTCGGCCGATCCGATTAGCTGACCGAGTCGTCCGTCTCGCCCGTAAGGAATTCCGTTGCGTGCCGTCTATCTCGCACCCTCACTTCCGCGAGATAGTCCATGTCGGTTCCCCTGTATCGATCACCCTCGATGTTCGCCGGTGTGCTGCTGCTTGCATTGCGTTGCACCGCGGCGCCGGCAGCCACGCTGACGGTGAACAGTCTCGGCGACGATGTCACGCCCGCGGATGGACGCGTGACGTTGCGCGAGGCGATTCTCGCGGCCAATGCGGACGCGAGCACAGATCTCGGCCAGGTCGGCAACGGCGCGGACGTCATCGATCTCGGCGGCCTCAGCGGCACGATCGCGCTCGACGGCGCGCTTCCGCCGATCGCGAGCGACATCACGATCCGCGGTCCCGGACGCGCATCGCTCACCATTTTGGGAGCAGCGCACGGCGACGGCAGCGACGATGGGATTTTCTTCGTGGCGCCGAACGGCGCGCTCGCGCTCGAAGACCTGACGCTCGCCGGCGGCACATCGCAGGGCGGTCACGGCGGCGCCGTGCAGCGCGACGGCGCCGGTGGCGGCGCGGCCGGACTCGGCGGTGCCGTAGTGGTCAGCGCCGGCACGTTCAGTGCGACCGCGGTCGATTTCGTGGGCAACCGCGCGCTCGGTGGTGCCGGCGGCATCACGTCCGGGCCGTTCGGCGTCTACGGCGCGGGCGGCGGCGGTGGTTTCGGTCAAGATGCTCCGGATTCGCCGGCCGACGACTTCGGCAGCGACGGCGGCGCCGGCGGTCCGTTCGGCACGAGCGGCGGCGTGGGCGGCACCTCCGGCTATGGGGGCAACGGCGGGAATGGCGGAGACGGCGCGGGTGGCGGCGGTGGCGGCACGGGCATCGCGACACGCGGCGGCAACGGCGGTTTCGCTGGTGGCGGCGGCGGTGCGGGCTGGGCGAACTGCGCTGCAGGGCCTGCCGGTGCCGGCGGATTCGGCGGCGGCGGTGGCGGTGGAACCGTGTGCGACATCGGCCCCGTCGCGCTCGCGCGCGGCGCCGCCGGTGGCGCATTCGGGGGCTCCGGCGGCGACGGCAAATCCGGACCGGCCGGCGGCGGTGGCGGCGGCGGCGCAGGTCTCGGCGGCGCGCTGTTCGTGCGCAGCGGTGCGACAGCGACTCTCGTCAATTGCCGCTTCAGCAACAACCGCGCGGTGCGCGGCGTCGGCGGCGCCGCCGGCAATTACAACGGGACTCCCGGCAATGCCGGCACGAACGGCCAAGGCAAAGGCGGCGCGATCTTCGTGATGAGCGGAGCGAGCCTGAGCGGCAGCGGCGTCCTGTTCGACGGCAATGCGGCCGACGATGCAGGCACCGACGCTGGCGACAACGCCGACGTGTACGGCAACGTCCAGCTGACGCAAGGCGAAGCGCTGGGTTTCACGAAGAATTCGTTCGTGACGGACAGCAGGACGAGCGCCACGATCACGATTCCGCTGCGCGTGTCGACCTCCGACGGCGCTCCGACGTCGACCGACGCGAACGTGGACTACACGACTGTCGACGGCACTGCGTTCGCCGGAGTGGATTATGTCGCCGCGAGCGGCACGCTCCTGATTCCCGCCGGCACGGCCAGCGGCACGCTGTACAGCATCGACGTCTCGCTGCTCCCGCCGACTGGAATCGTACCCTCGCGTACGTTTCAGGTGCGCCTCTCGAATCTCGCGGGCGCCTACGGCGATACGGTCACGACGGCCGGCGTGCTGCTCGAAGCGAGCGACACGGTGTTCCGCGACGGTTTCGAACCTTGAGCAGCGACGTCACAAGACGGGCACCCGGCCGATGTTGTTCTTCGGGTCCAGCCAGAATGCCTCGCGCGAAAAACGATTGAAGATCTCGAGCGGCAGGATCGGCGCGCGCTCGACCGCTTCGAGCTTGCGGCGCACGGTGTGGAGCCCCGGCATGCCGACGCGCTCGTCGAATTCGTTCGCGCTGTATTCGAGGTTGTCGAAATCGTGTTCGAACCAGGGTTCGCCGATGAACTGGTAGACCGCGCGCAACGTCGCCGCCGGATCGCGCACGAGGTTCTCGTACGTGAGCAAGAGCAGTTGCCCCGGCGCGTATTGGCCGTAGAACGCGTCCTTGACCGCCTGGAACGCGAAGCCGACCATGCCTCGGGGATCGGTCAGCGCTTCGATGCGCGAGTAGACCGTCGTATTGGTGTCGAACCGGAACACCTT
>Ga0070741_10010852_pt1 | contig 17039 bp, 16 predicted proteins | sample Coa_R1_4_FD_66440 | JGI IMG/M metagenome (GOLD analysis project Ga0070741, IMG submission 66440) | Surface soil microbial communities from Centralia Pennsylvania, which are recovering from an underground coalmine fire - Coalmine... | ecosystem: Environmental > Terrestrial > Soil > Unclassified ...
GAAATAGCCGCCGGGAATCTTGCCGGCGGCGAAGGTCTTTTCCTGGTAGTTGACGGTGAGCGGGAAGAAGTCGATGCCCGGCTTCTCCTCCTTAGCGGCGACAACGGTGGCGAGAACGGAGGTCTCGCCGTAAGTGGCAAGCACCGCACCGTCCGCTTGACGGGCGATGCGCCCGGTCTCGAGCTTGAGGGGGCGTCCCCCCCATTCGATTTCTACGATCTGTTTAATGAACATGTGTGTGTCCCAATGAGTGGGTATGGATGTGCCGCCCCGACCGCCCGATGGCGGCCGCGCAGCTTCAAGTCAGCAATACGCAAGCCGAACTGCTCGGTGGCTCGCCATGACGGACGCAGTCACCGGCGAATTCCCAGCCGGTTGATGAGCTTCTGATACCGGTCTTCGTCGGTCGACTTGACGTAGTCGAGCAGGCGGCGCCGCTGGCTCACCAGCTTGAGCAGCCCGCGCCGCGAATGGTTGTCCTTGGTATGCGTCTTGAAGTGATCGGTCAGATTGGTGATCCGCTCGGTCAGGATCGCGACTTGGACCTCAGGCGAACCGGTATCTCCCGCCTTGGTCGCATATTCCTTAATGAGCTCTTGCTTGCGCACAGCGCTAATCGACATCAGTTGATCCTCTTGAGTAGGGGGTTGAACATGGCCGGGCCAGGATGTCGTCCAGCACGGTCGGCTCTAAAAACGGCGCGGAGCAAGGCTGCCCGCGCGCAATGGCTGCAATATAGGGATTATCGCGCACGAAACCAGAGGAATTTGCTTCCGCCGCGCTTAGCGCCAACACCCATCAGCCCGGCAGATTGAAGATGCGCTTAGGCTTGAATTCTCCCCCTTCTACCTCGCCGAGAGCCACCAGCATGCCTCTGGACATGGCGTAGGCCGATCCGGTCAGGATCGGGGCGTCGCGCCCGCGCAATAAGACCGGCTGTCCCTGCCGGAGCCTGGCCGCATCGGGTTGGGAGACGGACAGCGCCGGAAGGTCGCCGAGCGCGGCCTCGACCGGCTTAAGGACGATATGGAGCCCGTCGCCCTTGGGCCCGCTTTCCTTCAGGCTCTCGAGCGCGTCGAGCGTGACGGCGTCCTCCTCGCCGAAGGCGCCGACCCGCGTCCGCCGCAAAGCCTCGACATGCACGCAGGTGCCGAGCGCCCGGCCGAGGTCGCGCGCAAGGGCCCTGACATAAGTGCCCTTGCCGCATTCGGCCTCGAGCACACAACGATCGGGATCGGGCCGCGAGACGAGAGCGAGCCGCTCGATCGACACGATGCGCGGCGCAAGCTCGAATTCCTCCTTGTCGCGCGCAAGGTCGTAGGCGCGCGCGCCGTCCACCTTGAGCGCCGAGAACCGTGGCGGAACCTGGCTGATCTCGCCGACGAAGCGGGGCAAAACTCCCTCGATGGCCTCCGTCGACGGCCGCGCCTCGCTTTGCGCGACGACCGCACCCTCGGCATCGTCGGTGTCGGTCTCGGTGCCGAAACGGACAGTGAAGCGGTAAGTCTTGAGCCCCTCCATCGCGAACGGCACGGTCTTGGTCGCTTCGCCGAGCGCGATCGGAAGCACTCCGGTCGCGAGCGGATCGAGGGTGCCGGCGTGCCCCGCCTTTGCCGCGTCGAACAGATGCCGCACCTTGCTCACGGCCTTCGTCGAGGTCATGCCTTGCGGCTTGTCGAGGACGAGCCAACCGCTGACGGGTGAGCCTTTACGTCGCCGGGCCATGGGGAAGCGTGCGCTTTAGCCCTTGAGGTCGCGCGCGACCTGCGGAGAGGCGAGCAGCTCGTCAATCCGTGCCGAGGCCTCGAACGACGTGTCGACCTTGAACCTGAGCTCGGGCATGAACTTCATGCTGACGCGCTTCGCCACCTCGCCGCGCAGGAAGCGCTTGTGCTTGTTCAAATGCTCGACCGCCTCGCTCGCTTGTCCGCCGCCGAGGGTAATGACGTAGGCCGTGGCAAGCTTGAGGTCGGGCGTCATGCGCACCTCCGGCACGGTGAGGGAATGGCGCGCGAGCACCTCGTCGAGGATCTCGCCGCGCGAGAAGATATCGGCCAGTGCATGGCGGATCAGCTCGCCGACCTTGAGCTGGCGCTGCGAGGGTTCTTTGCTATGGCTGCTCATGGTAATGCCTCGCTAGACCGTCATGCCCGGGCTTGAACCGGGCACCCGGTGCAGCCTGCACCGAGCCGTCGGCCTCCCTTGGATCGCCGGGTCGAGCCCCGCGATGACGTGTCGGACGGAAAACTACAACGTGCGCTGGACGTGCTCGACCTCGAAGCACTCGATGACATCGCCCTTGCGCATGTCCTGATAGCCCTCGAAGGCCATGCCGCATTCCTGGCCGGCCACCACCTCGCGCACCTCGTCCTTGAAGCGCTTCAAGGTGGAGAGCTTGCCTTCGTGGATCACCACGTTGTCGCGAATGAGCCGGACATGGGCGCCGCGCTCGACCTTGCCCTCGGTCACGCGGCAGCCGGCGACCTTGCCCACCTTGGAGATGGTGAACACTTCGAGCACCTCGGCGTTGCCGAGGAAGGTCTCGCGCCTGGTCGGCGCGAGCAGGCCCGACATCGCCTGCTTCACCTCGTCGACGAGATCGTAGATGACGTTGTAATAGCGGATCTCGACGCCGCTGCGCTCGGCCGCCTCGCGCGCCTGCGTGTTGGCGCGCACGTTGAAGCCGAGGATCACGGCGCCCGAGGTCGCGGCAAGCCCGACATCGGACTCGGTGATGCCGCCGACGGCGGCATGCACGATGCGGGCGCGCACTTCCTCGGTGCCGAGCTTGTCGAGCGCGGCCACGATGGCTTCGACCGAGCCTTGCACGTCGCCCTTGACGAGGAGGGTGAACTCCTTGACGCCGGCCGCCTTCAGATTGCTCATCATCTGCTCGAGCGTGCCGCGCTGGCCGGCGACGGCAAGCCGCTTGCGCCGCTCGCGCTGGCGGTAGTCGGTAATCTCCCGGGCCCTCGCCTCGTTATCGACCACGGCGAACTGATCGCCTGCCTCGGGGGCCGAGTCGAAGCCGAGGACCTCGACCGGAACCGACGGACCGGCGCTTGTCACGTGCTCGCCGTTCTCGTTGATCAGCGCGCGCACGCGCCCGTAGGCCGAGCCCGCCACGATGAGGTCGCCGAGATGAAGCGTGCCGCGCTGGATCAGCGCCGTGCCGACCGGACCGCGCCCGCGTTCGAGTTTCGCCTCGACGATGACGCCCTCGGCCGGGCGGTCGGGATTGGCCTTGAGCTCGAGCACTTCGGCCTGAAGGCTGATCGCCTCGAGCAGCTTCTCGAGCCCGGTCTTCTTCAGCGCCGAGACCTCGACCTCGAGCGTGTCGCCGCCCAGGCTCTCGACCACGATGTCGTGGCTCAGGAGTTCGGTGCGCACTCGCTTCGGGTCGGCCCCCGGCTTATCGATCTTGTTGATGGCGACGATGATCGGAACCTCGGCCGCCTTGGCGTGGGCGATGGCTTCGACCGTCTGGGGTTTGACGCCGTCGTCGGCCGCTACCACGAGGATCACGATGTCGGTGACCTGGGCGCCGCGCTGGCGCATGGCGGTGAACGCCTCGTGCCCCGGCGTATCGATGAAGGTGATCTTGTGCCCGTCCGCCGTCTCGACCTGATAGGCGCCGATATGCTGGGTGATGCCCCCGGCTTCCTGGCTCACCACATTGGTCGTGCGGATGGCATCGAGCAGCGAGGTCTTGCCGTGGTCGACATGGCCCATGATGGTGACGATCGGCGCGCGCGGCTGCAGGTCCTCGGCATGGTCCTCGGCGCCGATGAAGCCCTCTTCCACGTCGGCCTCCGAGACGCGGCGGACGATATGGCCGAACTCCTCGGCGAGAAGCTGAGCGGTGTCGGCGTCGATGATGTCGGTAATCTTGTGCATTTCGCCGTCCCGCATCAGTGCCTTGATCACGTCGACGCCGCGCTCGGCCATGCGGTTGGCCAGCTCCTGGATGGTGATCGCCTCCGGGATAACCACCTCGCGCTGGATCTTTGCCTGCGCCTGCGGTCCGGTGATCTGCTTCTTCTGGCGCTCCTGCCTGCGCTTCAGCGAGGCAAGGCTGCGCTGCCGCTGCTCTTCGTCGAGCGCGTTGGTGATGGTGAGCCGGCCGCGAACGCGACGCTCCTCGCCGCGGCGGGGCGCCACCGGGCTCTTCTTGTGGCGGGCCTCGGCCGAGCGGGGGGCCTCCTCGACTTCTTCCTTGAGGAGGTGCTTGCGGACGTTCTCCTCGCCAACCTTGCGCGCCTTGGCCTCGGCCTCGTGCCTCTGATCTTCCTTTGCCTTGCGCTCGACGACGGCCTTTTCTTCCTTGGCGCGCTGCTCCTGCACGGCGAGCTCGATCGCGGCAGCTTCCGCCGCGGCCTGCGCTGCACGCGTCCGCTCGGCCTCGCGCTCCCGCGCGCCCTTTAAGGCGCGGTTCCGCGCATCCTTCTCCTCCTCGGAGAGCTGGCGCAGCACCTGCCCCTTTTGCCGGGGTTGCTGCTGCGTCTCTTCGATTTGAGGCTTCTTCTGCTGCGCCTCGGCGACGACGCGCGGCTGCGGCTTCGGTTTCGCTTCTTCGGCCGGCGCCTGCGGAGCGGAGCTGCCGCCGATTGCCCGGCGCTTCTTCTTCTCGACCAGGACGGACTTCGAGCGGCCGTGACTGAAGCTCTGGCGCACATGGCCGGACTCGACCGTGCGGCGCACGTTGAGCGTCATCTTGCCGCCGCCGCGCGCGGTCTTGCCTTCGGTCTCGTTCGTCTCGCTCATTCCTTGTCCGTATCCAATCCGTTCCGGGCTGCAAATGCAGCGCCGCTTGTGCGGTAGCGTTCTAGGCGCGACGCCGCCGCGTGAAATCTAAGAGCCGCTCCGCCCTGGATTAGGGCAGCATGTATCACATTTGTCCGCCCCGATGCCAAACCCAATTCGTGCGAGCTTAAGGTCCTGACCGGGGAAAGGGCGGTTTCGCCCTTAATCCCACGGAATTTGCCGTCAAGCTTGCGGCAGCCGTCCTCGGCCGCTTCGCTCGCGTGGACGAGGGCCAACACCTTGCCTTTGCCGATCGCCTCCTCGACCTTGGCGGCGCCGAAAACGACCTCCCCGGCCTTGTTGGCGAGGGCGAGCGCGCCGAGCGCAGCCTCCGCGAGAAGGCGCTCGACCATGCCCGCAAGTCCTTGAGGAATCCTGACTTCTGTCTTCAAGGCGCGGGCGAAGACGTTGCGCTTTTCGGCCTCGGCAACGCTGTCTTTCGCCGCCGTGACCCAGACGCCCCGGCCTGGGAGCCTCTCCTTGAGGTCCGGGACGATGGTCCCATCGGGGGCAAGCACGAAGCGCAGCAATTCGTCCTTGGGGCGGCTTACGCGCGTCAAAGCGCAGCGGCGGAGGCCGTCCGTCGTGTCCCTATCGCGCTTCTGCTCCGCCGCCTGATGCCGCAAGGCTTATGTCTCCGATCCTCCTCATCACGCGTCTTCGCCGCTCGAAGAGGCGGCCTGGTCCGGGGACTCGCCTTCGGCAGGGGCGGCTTCCGCCGCCTCCTCTGGCGCTTCGAGCGAAGCCTGGTCGATCCAGCCCGCCTTGACCCGCGCATCGAGGATCAGCTTCTCGACCTGCTCCCGGCTCAGGCGGAAGTTGGCGAGGATGCCGTCGTGATGGATGGTCTCCTTCTCCTTGTCCTTCCGCTCGGTCCAGCCGGCGAGGTCGTCGGTGGCACAATCCGCCAGGTCCTCGACCGTCCTGATGTTGTTCTCGCCGAAAGCGACCAGCATGGCCGTGGTCACGCCCGGCACCTCGGCAAGCTCGTCGGCGACGCCGAGCGCCTTGCGTTTGGCATCGAGCTCGGCCTCGATCTTCTCCAGGTGCTCGCGCGCGCGCGTCTGGATCTCGTTGGCCGTGTTCTCGTCGAACCCTTCGATCGAGGCAATCTCCGAGGGCTCGACGAAGGCCACCTCTTCGACCGAGGAGAAGCCCTCGGAGGCAAGCAGCTGGGCGATCACCTCGTCGACGTCGAGCGCCTCCATGAACATCTGCGAGCGCTCGGCGAACTCGGCCTGGCGGCGCTCCGACTCCGACGCCTCGGTCATGATGTCGATGTCCCAGCCTGTGAGCTGGGAGGCGAGCCTCACGTTCTGGCCCTTGCGGCCGATGGCGAGCGACAGTTGCTGGTCCGGCACCACGACCTCGATGCGCTCGGCGTCCTCGTCGAGCACGACCTTGACCACCTCGGCCGGGGCGAGCGCGTTGACGATAAAGGTCGCGGCATCGGGCGACCACTGAATGATGTCGATCTTCTCGCCTTGGAGCTCGTTCACCACGGCCTGCACGCGGCTGCCGCGCATGCCGACGCAGGCGCCGACGGGATCGATAGAGGAATCCTTCGACACCACTGCGATCTTGGCGCGGCTGCCGGGATCGCGCGCCACCGACTTGATGGTGACGATGCCCTCGTAGACCTCGGGCACTTCTTGCGCGAACAGCTTGGCCATGAATTCGGGGTGGGTGCGCGACAGGAAGATCTGCGGGCCCCTCTGCTCGCGCCTGACGTCATAGACATAGGCGCGGATGCGGTCTCCGTAGCGGAAATTCTCGCGCGGCAAGGTCTCGTCGCGCCTGACGATCGCCTCGGCGCGGCCGAGATCGACCACGACATTGCCGTACTCGACGCGTTTGACGATGCCGTTCACGATCTCGCCGACGCGGTCCTTGTACTCTTCGTACTGGCGCTCGCGCTCGGCCTCGCGCACCTTCTGCACGATAACCTGCTTGGCATTCTGCGCGGCGACGCGGCCGAAATCGAGCGGCGGCAGCTCCTCGGCGATGAAGTCGCCGATTTGCGCCGCGGGGTTCCGCCTGCGCGCCTCTTCGAGCGAGATCTGGGTCGCCTCCATCGTGACGTGCTCGACCACTTCGAGATGGCGGGCGAGCCTGATCTCGCCGGTCTTGGGATCGACCTCGGCCTTGATCTCGTTCTCGCTGCCGTAGCGTGACTTGGCCGCCTTCTGGATCGCGTCCTCCATGGCGGCGATCACCACCCTGCGGTCGATCGATTTCTCGCGCGCGACGGCGTCGGCGATCTGCAAGAGCTCCAGTCGGTTGGCGCTGACGCCTGCCTGAGCCATGTTGTTCTCCTCCAATCTCTCCACTTTCCAGGCGGCAGCCTCCCGCGCGCCCGGCGCTAAAATCACTAAGCGGGCTTCTTGCCCGAAAGATCGGCCCTGAGGCCGTCAAAATCAGTCACGAGCTTCGCCTCGCTGATGAGCGAGAAGGGCAGCCCGATCACGACCGGCTCCTCATGGCCTTCGAGGTCGATCCTGAGCCGCGCCTCGCCCGGCGCCACGCCCTCGATCACGCCCCTGAAGCGCTTCCTGCCGTCGACGAGCTCTTTAAGCTCTACCTTGGCTTCGTGACCCGCCCATAACGCGAAGTCGCTCGGGCGGACCAGCGGCCGGTCGATCCCCGGCGAGGAAACCTCGAGACGATAGCCGCCCGGCATCGGATCGTAGGCATCGAGCACGGGCGAGAGCCTTCGGCTGATCGTTGCGCAGTCCTCGACCGTCATTCCGCGGTCAGGCCTCTCGGCCATGATCTGTACCGTGCCTCCGTCGCGGCCCGAAATCTTCACCCTCACCAGCCTGAAGCCGAGCTCTTCGAGCACGGGCTCGGCGAGCTCCGCGACCGTCCGCGCCGGTCCCGTCTCCTGCACGAAGCGGCGATCGGCGTTCGCTTGTCGGTTCGACATTGAGGGCCTTTGAGGCGAGCCGCTGAATGGCGCTGGACCTAACAAAAAGGAGCGGGCGAAGGCCCACTCCTGATCCAAACCAATCATGAGTTCGAGGCGTAATATACGAGCTTTTTCCGCGGTTTCAAGCGCCGTTGAGGCCAGTTTGCCGCGCCTAAGGGGCGCCCATCACGTCTTTTGCCATGCGCTCGAAGTCGTTGATGCGCTCGTAGGAGAGCGCGCAGAGGCAGGAGGAGTAATTGCCGCCCATCGCCGTACCGCCGAAGGCGAGATTGTCCTCGAGCGTGCAGTTCGCGTCGCGGAAGTTGATCCAATATTTCTGCGAGGCCCTGAGGTCCTCGAGATGGGTGTCGGCGGGCTGGCCCATGTCCTTGGCTGCGGCGCGGATCTTGTCCTGCATCGCCTTATAAGCCTGGTTGAGCGCGGCATCGGCCTTGTCGGCGGCGCGCGCGACGCATGCCTTGTATTCGGGGTTCGAGTGCGTCTGCGCCTCGCAGTCCTTGTAGCAGGCCGCGCCGATGTCGGTTCCGGCTAAAGCCGCGGCCGGCGTCATAACCGCCATCGCCAAAGCCAACAGTCCCATGCGCATCGCTTTCCTCCCTGATCAGACGCGCCTGAAACCCAGATAAGTGCAAGTGCGCCCCTCAGCCAAAGCCTTGCGCTCGTAGCGCGTGTCGGGCCAGTCCGGCGCGCGCGACTTCCAGTCCGAAGCGCGCTCGGCGGTCCAGGCAAAGGCGCCGCTCTTGCCCATGAGAAACAGGACTTGCGCGGCATAGTCTCCGCTGTCGCTCGCAAACCTGAGCTCTCCGCTGCGACGAAGCACGCGCGCAAGCGCGCTGACGAATTCCGCCGAGATGAGCCGCCGCTTCTGCTGCCGCTTCTTCGGCCACGGGTCGGGAAAGAGAATAAAGATGTGCGACACCGAGTGCTCGGGCAGCCAGCCAAGCACGTCGCGGGCATCGCCGTCATGGACGCGGATGGTCTCGATGCCGCGATCCTCGATGGCGCCGAGCAGCGTGCCCATGCCGTTGACGAAGGGTTCGCAGCCGATGAAGCCCACCTCGGGGTGCCGCTCGGCCTGCCACAGGAGATGCTCGCCAGAGCCGAAGCCGATCTCGAGCCAGACCTCGCGCACGGGAACGGAAAAGAGACTGGCAAGCGCGCGGGGAGGGGGCTCGTTAAGGTTAAGCCGCAAGCGCGGCAGGAGCTCCGCGATCAACCGCTCCTTGCGCGCGCTCAAAGGTTTTCCTTTGCGCCGGCCATAGGACCTGAGCGGCTTCGCCTTCTCCGCCTCTCCCCCGGCATCCCGCATTTGCGCTAGTCTCCACATAACCGGCGAATTCCATTGTGGGCCAAGCGCGCCCAAGCGCAATGATCGCCGCGTTTATAGAGGAGGACATGCCGTGCTGTACCGTTGGCGTTGGCCTTTGCTCTTTACTCTCGCTGCGCTTCTCTTTAGCAACACTTCAGCCTTTGCCGGAGCACCGTTCGCGACATCGTCCGCCGACTGGCCGTCGCCGCTCCTCCACCTCGCCCGCAAGTCCGTCATCGACAAGAGCTGCATCATGATGTGCGATCAGTGGGGCGAGCACGGCTGTCTGAAATGGGTGATGCGCTGCAAGGGCGACCCCGGCTATCCCAAGGGCCTGAGCATCGCCCAATAGCGAGCGCGACCTCTTGGTCGCGCCTGCGCCATCAATTGGGCCATTGGGCTTTACGGTAGCGGGCTAGGTCAACTCGGAGCGGATCGGCTCGACGAGATCGAGCTTCTCCCAGGAGAAGCCGCCGTCGTTGTCGGGCTGCCGTCCGAAATGGCCGTAAGCCGCGGTGCGCTCGTAGATCGGGCGCGCCAGCCCAAGATGCTCCCTGATCCCGCGCGGCGAGAGGTCCATCACCTGCCTGAGCGCGTTGGCGAGCTTGTCCTCATCGATCTGCCCGGTGCCGTGCAGATCGACATAGAGCGATAGCGGCTGCGACACGCCGATCGCGTAGGAGAGCTGGAGGGTGCATTTGTCGGCGAGCCCCGCCGCCACGATGTTCTTCGCGAGATAGCGTGCGGCATAAGCCGCCGAGCGGTCGACCTTGGTCGGGTCCTTGCCCGAGAAGGCGCCGCCGCCATGAGGCGCCGCGCCGCCGTACGTGTCTACGATGATCTTGCGCCCGGTGAGCCCGGTATCGCCGTCGGGTCCGCCGATGACGAAGCGCCCGGTGGGATTGACGTAGAACTTGGTCGAACCGTTCACCCAGCCCTTGGGCATGACCTCGTTGACGAAGCCCCGCACGATCTCCTTGACCCGCTCCTGACTCACATCTTCGCCGTGCTGGGTGGAAACGACGACGGAGTCGGCGCGGACCGGCTTGCCGTTTTCGTAGACGAGCGTCACTTGGCTCTTGGCGTCGGGGCCGAGCTCGGGCGTGCGCCCCGTATGCCGCGCCTTGGCCATCTCGTGCAGGATGCGGTGGGCGTAGAACAGCGGTGCCGGCATCAAAGGTTCGGTCTCCCGGCAGGCGTAACCGAACATGATGCCCTGGTCGCCGGCGCCCTCGTCCTTCTTGCCTTCGACGTCGGCGTCGACGCCGCGGGCGATGTCGGCCGACTGACCGTGCACATAATATTCGAACTCGGCGAGGTCCCAGTGGAAGCCCGCCTGCTCGTAGCCGATTTCGCGCACGGCGTGCCGCGCAGCTTTTTCGATGATCTCGGGAGTTACGCTCGCAGGACCGCGCACCTCGCCCGCCATCACGATGCGGTTGGTGGTGACGAGCGTTTCGATGGCCACGCGCGAATGCGGGTCGGCGGCGAGATAGAGGTCGACCACCGCATCGGAGATGCGGTCGCACACCTTGTCGGGGTGGCCTTCCGACACGGACTCACTGGTGAAGACGTAATTGGCGCGGGACACTTGGGAACCCCCTGTTGTCACGGAAAACCGGGCTCGAGGGCCGCGGTCATTCTCGCAAACCACAGGGAGCGCGGCCGGTCAAGTTCCACCTGACCGCGTCAGCCACTTTTGCGCAGAACCTCACCTCGCGCTCGCAGGCGGGACCAGCCGGTGGCCGCTTGCGCGTTGGGGAATTTTATGCGGAACCGTTGCTCACGCTCAGCGCCCGCACGAGATCGACAACGCTCTTGCGGACCTTGGGATCGGCGATCTTCACGAACGCGCGATTGAGCTCGAGCCCTTCACGGCTGTTCAGAAACTCGAGAATGAAGGCCTCGGAGTCGGGCTCGGCCATGCCGCGCGCCACCGTGCCGCCGTCGCCGCCGACATGCGGCGCCTCTTCGAAGAAGAACTGCACCGGCACGTCGAGGATCTTGGAGATCTGGAACAGGCGGCTCGCGCCGATCCGGTTCACGCCCTTCTCGTATTTCTGAACCTGCTGGAAGGTCAGTCCCATGCTTTCGCCGAGACGCTCTTGGCTCATGCCAAGCAGCATTCGACGCAGTCGCACCCGGCTTCCGACGTGCGCGTCAACCGGATTAGGCTTCTTGCCTGCCATTCGCCCACTCGCAAAAAGTCATTGATCGATTAAACAAAGGGAAGCTACTCGCAATCTTATGAAAATTGTTCCCTCGCTGTCGTTCATAGGGGTGCGGTCTACCCCCGTCAAGGACGCATGCGACGCAGCACGCTTCAGGTTCAATCGTTCTTAACGCCGTGGTCGGATTGGTTGCACGCAGCAGGCGAGCCACGCGGAAAAAGCGAGCAATAGGACCGAAATTTCGACCGCCGCGCCGCGCCGCGCGAACAGCGTTTCGTGGCCCGCTTTGGGTAGTTCGGAATCGATCGCACCTTTCTCGCCGAGACCGATCTCGGCGAGAATTCGGCCGTACGGATCGACGATCGCCGAGATTCCGGTGTTTGCGGCGCGTATCAGCGGCAATCCCTGCTCCACGGCGCGCACGCGCGCCTGCTGAAAATGCTGATAGGGCCCGGCGCTGGTGCCGAACCACGCGTCGTTGGTGACGTTTAGCATCCAGCCCGGCCGATCCGATATATTCGCGGCCTTGTTTTCGAGTGGCATCGGATTTTGCGTCGCCGATATATCGGCGATCTCGTCGGGAAAAATGATTTCGTAGCAGATGAGGGGTATCGCGGGCGGCGCGCCGGGAACGGCAAGACGGCGGGGACCCGTTCCCGCCGAGAACCCGCCGCGCACTCCGGTGAGCTGCATGAAACCCATGCTCTCCATGAAATCCTGGAAGGGCAGATATTCGCCGAACGGCACGAGATGGATCTTGTCGTAGCCGCCGAGAACTTGGCCTTTGTCGTCGATCACGAGCAGGCTGTTGTAGATGCGCGTGGCGGTCAGCGCGCCGTTCTGATCGCGCTCCTCGACGAGGCGCGCCGAGCCCACGAGGAGCGACGTTCCCTGAGGCAACGCGTCGGCGATGAGCGAGAGCGCCTCGGGAGAGTCGGCGAGCAGGAAGGGCACCGCCGTCTCGGGCCACACCACGAGCGAGATGCCGCTAAGCCCGTTCACGCCCGACTTGGTGAGCGCGAGATAATCGTTGAAGATTTCGGCGCTGTTCTCCGGGCGCCATTTCTCGGCCTGGTCGATGTCGGCCTGAACGATGCGAATCTTGATGCCGGTTCCGGTGGTGTCTGCACGGGCCAGCCTTTGCGCGCCCCACAATGTCCCCGCGCCGAGGAGAACAAGAAGCGAGACGGCAAGCGCGATCGTTCCTTTTCCTCCGCCGAGATCGGACCCCTTCGGCGCGGCGAGCGCAGCGAGGCTCGCGAACAGCAGCGCGGCGATCAGGCTTAGAGCGTAAACGCCGAACAGCGAGGCGAGCTGCATCATCGCTTCGCCGCCGAGGATCGAGTAGCCGATCAGGTTCCAGGGGAGGCCGGTCAAGACGTGGCCGCGGGCGTACTCGGCAAGGCCGAAGGCAATGGCGAGCGCGAAGGCGCGAGCCGCGCCGCGACGCCACAAGAGCATGGCGAGCGCGGCCGCGGCGGACAAGAACAGCGCCATCCCCGCGGGCAGAGCGGTCATCACCAAGGGAATGAGCCAGCCGTGCCGCCAAGGCTCGACGAGAAAGGCTTCCGCTACCCAATAGAGCCCGGAGAGGAAATAGCCGAAGCCGAACCAGAAGCCGGTGAGGCTTGCGCATTTCAGCCGCGCAGCGAGCGGGTCATGATCGCGATGGCAGCCGTCGAGCAGCCAGACGAGCGGCCCCAACGTGAAGAACAGCACGGGCCAGAGATGGAACGGCGCGAAGGCGAGCACCGAGAGCACGCCGAGCACAACGGTGAACAGGGCACGCCGCCACCCCGAAAGGCCGGCAACCCACGTGGCAAGGCGCTCCAACGGACTCCCCGCTTTGCTCAGCATGTGCCTCTCTCCCTCAAGGGGGGAGGCAAGAGCGCGCGGCACGGTTCCATCAAGACGTCTGGTTTTCGGACGTCTCTGCACCGGCGCCGCCGTCGCCCTCCTTCGGCGGAACGTGGATCCGCAGGCGCTTGATCCGGCGCGGGTCGGCCTCGAGCACCTCGAACTCGACGCCGCTCGGGTGGCGGACGAGTTCCCCGCGCGCCGGGATGCGCCCGGCAATGGAAAACACGAGACCGCCGAGCGTGTCGATCTCCTCCTCGAGTTCCTCCGAGACGAGCTCGAGCCCGAGCTGCTTCTCGAGATCCTCGATCGGTGCGCGCGCGTCGGCGATGAGGCCGAGTTTCGCATCGGTGCGGATCAGGGGCTCGTTCTCGACGTCGTGCTCGTCGGCGATCTCGCCGACCACCTCCTCGATCAGGTCCTCGATGGAGACGAGCCCGTCCGTCCCGCCATATTCGTCGACCACGAGCGCAAGATGCAGTCGCGTCATCTGCATCTTGAGCAGGAGATCGAGCACCGACATCGAACCGGGTACGTAGAGGATCTCGCGCGCGATGCCGATGCTCGCGACGCTGCGCGTAAGATCGACCTTGCCGAGATTGAGCGGCGCGTCCTCCTTGGTTTCGGCCGCGGTGGTGATCCACGACATCAGATCGCGGATATGGATCATGCCGCGCGGGTCATCGAGCGTCTCGTGATAGACCGGAAGCCGCGAGTGCTCCGCCTGACGAAACACGCGCATCACCTCGTCGATGGTGACCGTATCGTCGACGGCGATGATGTCGGCGCGCGGCACCATCACGTCTTCGACCGTGAGCTTGCCGAATCTGAGGGTGCGCCTGAGCATGCTGCGCTCCTGCGCGCTCAGAGCGTCGCTCTTGCTGCGGGCAAGCGCGTCCTCGATCAGCTCGCGGAGATCGGGTTCCTCGCCGAGACCGAAGGTTTGAAGCAGGCGCTCGAACCATGACGCCTCCTCTTCCGGCTGCCGATTCTCCTCGCCGGCGAGATCCTTCTCGGCAGCGTCGGTCATGGCGATACCCCCACGGGCCGTGCCTCGCCCGTCTCGGCATACGGGTCCCCGATGCCGAGCGCGGCAAGCGCCTGCCTTTCGAGTTCCTCCATCCGCTCCGCCTCTTCATCGGCCTCGTGATCGAAGCCGAGCAGATGGAGCACGCCGTGGACGACGAGATGGGCGGCATGGTCGGTAAGCGCGAGCCCCATCGTGTCGGCTTCTTTGCGCGTCGTCTGGTAGGCGAGCGCGACGTCGCCAAGCGGGCCCGGCTCGCTCGGATCCTCGCTCGCCGGAAACGAGAGCACGTTGGTCGGCGCGTCCTTGTCGCGCCAGATGCGATTGAGCGCCTGCATCTCATGATCGTCGGTGAGGAGGATGCTCACTTCGTAGGTGCCGGCCGGGGCCGGCGCCGCAGCATCGAGGCCGGCGCGCGCCCAGCGGGCAACCGCCGCGTCGGTCACGCCCGCCGCGCGCCAATGCCCGTCATGGCGTACCACCGCGACCTCGAGCCTCGCGCCCGATCCGCGTGCCGCATTTGCGCGACTAGGGCCACCCTCAGTCATTGCGCCCACCCTTCAGGGGAGCGGATTCGTAGGCATCGACGATCTTGCCGACGAGTTCGCGGCGAACGACGTCGGCGCGCGTAAAGGCGATATGGTCGATGTCATCGATGCCCTTGAGTATATCGATCGCCTCAAGCAGGCCAGAGTCCTTTCCCGGGGGCAAATCGACCTGGGTCGGGTCTCCGGTCACGATCATCTTGCTTTGCTCGCCCAGCCTGGTGAGGAACATCTTCATCTGCACCGACGTGCAGTTCTGCGCTTCGTCGAGAATGATCATGGCGTGGGAAAGAGTGCGGCCGCGCATGAAGGCGAGCGGGGCAATCTCGATCACGCCGGTGGCGAGCCCGCGCTCGACGCGCTCGGGCGCGAGCACGTCGTAAAGCGCATCGTAAAGCGGGCGGAGATAGGGATCGACCTTCTCGCGCATGTCGCCGGGAAGGAAGCCGAGCCGTTCGCCCGCTTCGACCGCCGGCCGCGACAGGATCAGCCGGTCGCACTGCCCGCTCTCGAGGCAGGCAGCGGCGAAGGCGACGGCGAGATAGGTCTTGCCGGTTCCGGCCGGACCCGTGGCGAACACGAGGTCGTTGCGCTTGAGCGCGGCGAGATAGGCGCTTTGCGCCGGCGTCCGCGCGGTGATCAGACGCTTCCGCGTGCGGATCTGCTGCGCCTCGGGAAGCTCGATCTCGGCGCCGCCTTCCGTAGGCTCGGCCGCCCGCGCGTGGCGGATCGCGCCGACCACCTCGCCGACACCGATTATCTCGCCGTGCGCGAGGCGGCCGTAGAGCTGCTCGAGCACGGACTTCGCCGTGGCGCACGAGGCCTCGGGCCCGCGCAGGCTCACGGCGTTGCCGTTGACCACGGCCTCGATGCCGAGCCGGTCTTCGAGTACGGCGAGATTGGCGTCGAAATCGCCGAGAAGATCGCGCACGAGCCGCATGTCATCGAAGAACACGACGGTCGGCTCTCCGCCATTGGCGTGGGCGGTGGCAGAGCGCCTAACAGCCGCTCCACGTCCCCGCGCCAAAGGTCCCTTCCTTCCGCTGGCTTTGCCGGTCACACGGCCGCCTGAACTGGCTCGCGCCATGCAAACTCCAAATTGATGACACCGTGAAGACTGTTCGGGCCGGCGGCCAGGATGTCAACATCGACGATCTCGCCGATCAGCTCCGCAGGCCCCTCCGCATGCACCGCCTGTAGATAAGGTGAACGCCCGGCGATCTGTCCGGGTTTCCGCCCCTTTCCCTCGAACAGGACCTTGAGCTTGCGCCCGACCGTCTGCCGGTCGAAGGCGTGGCGCTGCTCGTCGAGCAGGCTCTGCAAGAGGGTGAGCCGCTCGCGCTTGACGGTTTCCGGCACTTGGTTTTCGAAAGTCGCCGCTCCCGTGCCGGGACGTGCGCTGTACTTGAATGAGAAGGCCTGGGCGAAGCGGATGCGGCGGATGAGCGCCAGGGTGGCCGCGAAGTCCTCGTCCGTCTCGCCGGGAAAGCCCACGATGACATCGGTCGAGAGCGCGATATCCGGCCTCGCTTTTCGGATCTTTCCGATCAACGCCTCGTAGTCCTCAGCCGTGTGCTTGCGATTCATGGCGGCAAGGATGCGGTCTGAGCCAGCCTGGAAGGGGAGGTGCAGATAGGGCATGAGCTTGGGCTCTTCGCCGAAAAGAGAGATCAGCTCGTCATCCATGTCGCGCGGATGGCTCGTGGTGAATCTAATTCGCTCGATCCCCGGCACTTTCGCGAGCCGCATTATCAGGTTGGCGAGCGAGGAGCTGCGTCCGCTTGCGTCGGCGCCGTGATAGGCGTTCACGTTCTGCCCGAGCAGCGTGACCTCACGCGCGCCGCGCGCGGCAAGACCCTCGACTTCGGCTATGATCTCCTCGGGAGAGCGCGAGAATTCGGCGCCGCGCGTATAGGGCACCACGCAGAAGGTGCAGAATTTGTCGCAGCCCTCCTGCACGGTGACGAAGGCCGAAGGCTTGCCTTTCGCCGTCGCCCGCTCCGGCAGATGGGCGAATTTGTCCTCCGCCGGGAAGTCGGTCGCGATCACGCTTCTGCCGGTCGCTTCGGCCTCGGCGACGAGGTCGGCGAGGCGATGGTAGCTCTGCGGCCCGACGACGATATCGACCGCCGGCGCGCGCGCCACGATCTCCTGTCCTTCCGCCTGCGCCACGCAGCCGGCGACGGCGATCAGAGTGTTCCGCCCCGCTCTTTTCCTGGCGTCCTTGGCGAGCCGCACCCGGCCGAGCTCGGAATAGACCTTCTCGGCGGCCTTCTCCCGGATATGGCAGGTATTGAGGATGACGAGGTCGGCGTCTTCCTCTTCGTGGGTGAGACGATAGCCGAGCGGCTGGAGCGCCTCGGCCATACGCTCGCTGTCATAGGCATTCATCTGACAG
>Ga0070741_10010853_pt1 | contig 17037 bp, 14 predicted proteins | sample Coa_R1_4_FD_66440 | JGI IMG/M metagenome (GOLD analysis project Ga0070741, IMG submission 66440) | Surface soil microbial communities from Centralia Pennsylvania, which are recovering from an underground coalmine fire - Coalmine... | ecosystem: Environmental > Terrestrial > Soil > Unclassified ...
GGCGCGCAGACGACGCCGATCACGCTCTCGAGCGTCGTCCACTCGGTCTACACGGTCATCACGTTGCGGACTGTCGGCATCGCGATCGCGGTCACGCTCACCGACCTTTCCCTCGCCTTCCCGATCGCGTACTACGCCGCCCGTCTGGCGAGCCCCCGGATGCGCCCGATCCTCCTGCTCGCGGTGACGATGCCGCTCTGGTCGAACTACCTCGTCCGTGTGTTCGCCTGGAGGATCATCACCTCCGGCGACGGGCCGCTGCAGAGCCTGATGCGCCTGGCCGCGATCCACTACAGCGTGGGAGCCAGCAACTGGGCCGTGTGGCTCACCTTCTGCTATCTGTGGCTCCCGTTCGCGATCCTTCCGATCTACGCGGCGCTCGAGCGAGTGCCGGGTTCGCTGCTCGAGGCGTCGAGCGACCTGGGCGCGCACGGGTGGATGACGTTCCGGCGAGTCGTCGTCCCGTTGATCCTGCCCGGCCTCGTGGCCGCGTCGATCTTCACGTTCTCGCTCACCCTCGGCGACTACATCACGCCGGTACTGGTCGGCAAGCAGTTCTTCATCGGGAACGCGATCTACAACCTGGTCGGCCTGGCGAGCAACCTGCCGCTTGCGGCGGCGTTCGCGACCGTTCCCGTCGTCATCATGGCGATCTACCTGACGGTGGCTCGCAAGCTCGGAGCGTTCGAGGCCCTGTAGCGATGGAGAGCAGGCTGGCGCGCATCCTGATCAAGGTCGGGACCGGGATCACGCTGCTGTTCCTCTACACGCCGCTCGTCATCCTGGGTCTGTACGCGTTCAACAAGGGGATCACGCGCGCGTGGCCGCCGGACCTGTGGACGACCAAGTGGTTCGGCGCGGCGTGGCGCGACCCCGATCTGAGGCGCGCGCTGCTCGGGTCGATCGAGGCCGCGATCGGCGCCACGCTCGTCGCCCTGCTGCTCGGCTCGAGCGCCGCCTTCGCCGTCCACCGCTTCCGGTTCTTCGGGCGCGACACGATCTCGTTCGCGCTCGTGCTGCCGATCGCCCTACCGGGGATCGTGACGGCGATCGCGCTCTCCTCGGCGATCAACTTCGGGAACCATGCGTTCGGCCTCACGTTCTCGATCTGGACGATCATCATCGGGCACGCGACGTTCTGCATCGTGGTCGTGTTCAACAACGTGGTCGCGAGGCTTCGTCGCACGCCCACCTCGCTCGTCGAGGCGTCGATGGACCTCGGCGCCGACGGCTGGCAGACGTTCCGCTACGTCACCCTACCGGCGATCCGCACCGCGCTCGTGGCCGGTGGGCTGCTGGCCTTCGGCCTGTCGTTCGACGAGATCGTCGTGACGAACTTCACCGCGGGGGCCAAGCTGACGCTTCCGATCTGGATCTTCAACAACATCCGCCTCCCACGGCAGCAGCCGGTCGTGAACGTGGTGGCGCTGGTGCTGATGGTGATCTCGATCGTGCCGGTCTACCTGGCACAGCGACTGACCGGAGGCGCGGATGCCGTCTCGGGTGCGGCGAAGGCCTCCGCGGCGGAACCCGGGGTTCCGGCCTAGAGGTATTGGCCGGGGCTGCGCTCCTCCTGCGGAGCCTGCGGCTGGCCGGGCATCAGCCCGCGGCGACGGAGCTCCTCGAACTGCGCGCGTGCCGCCGCCTGCTGAGCGAACAGGGCAGCCTGGATCCCGTGGAACAGGCCCTCGAGCCACCCGACGAGCTGCGCCTGCGCGACGCGGATCTCGGCCTCGGTCGGCACCCCCTCCATCGGGGGGGCGAGCATCGCCAGCTCCTCCTGCAGGTCCGGGGAAAGGACCTCCCGGAGCTCTCCAACCGAGCGCTCGTAGATCTCGCGCAGGCGGATCCGGCCCGGCTCGTCGATCGAGGCGGCCCGCGTCTCCTCGAGCAGCTCCCGCACCATGCTCGCGATCCGGAGCAGCTTGGCCGGCTGAGTGATCGCCTCCTGCGGGCCCTCCTGCCTGCTCTCGGGCGGGCCCGGCGGGGGCGAGGGGGTCGAACGCGTGTCGGGGTTCTGGTCCATCGGCGCCACCTTAGCAGCACCAGAGGGCGGCGGGTCAGCCGCCGGCGGTCGCGAGGCGCTCGAGCAGCAGGGCCTGGCCGAGCGCCGCCCGCTCGAGCTCGGCGAGATCCACGCTCTCGTTCTGCGCGTGGATGTTGGAGCGATCGTCCATCGCGCCGAGCAGCAGGAGCTCGGCGTCGGGGAAGGTCTCCATGAGCACCGGAATGAGGGGGACGGACCCCCCGCTTCCCATCTCGACCACGTCGCGACCGTAGGCCTCGGCAAGCGCGGCCCGGGCCTCCCGATGCGCCGGCCCGCCGGTCGGGACGGCGAACCCGCGCGCCGGGTTGCCGCGTGTGACCCTCACGTGTGCCCCCCAGGGCGCCGCCGCCTCGAGGTGTGCGGTGAGCAGATCGAGCGCGTGGTTCGGGTCCTCGCTCGGCGGGATCCGCAGGCTGACCCGTGCCCGGGCGCGGTCCACCAGGATGTTCCGGGAGCCGTGCACGCTCGGCGCGTCGATCCCAATGACGTTGACCGACGGTTTGGTCCACAGGCGTTCCGAGAGCGGGCCCTCGCCGACCAGCTCGACGCCGGGCAGCAACCCGGCCTCGGTCCGGAACGCGTCCTCCGGGTAGGCGACGCCGTGCCACGGTCGCGAGTCCAGGCCCGCGACCGCGACCGAGCCGTGGTCGTCCTGGAGGCTCGCGAGCATTCGCACCAGGGCCATGAGCGCGTCGGGCGCGGCGCCCCCGTACGTGCCGCTGTGGACCGGGAGCTCCATCGTCCGTACCTCGACGAGGCAATCGACGACCCCGCGGATCGTCGTCGTGAGCGTGGGCTCGCCCGTCCGCCAGTTGCCGGAGTCGGCGACGACGATCACGTCGGCCTCGAGCAGCTCGTGGTTGCCGCGAACGAGGTTCGGTAGGTTCTGGGTCGAGGCCTCCTCCTCACCTTCGACGATCACCTTCACGGTGACCGGCGGACGCCCCTCGAACGCGCGCAGCACCGCCGCGTGGATCGCGATGCCCGACTTGTCGTCGGCCGTGCCCCGTCCGAACAGCCGGCCGTTCTTCTCGACGGGCTCGAAGGGCGGGGTGTCCCACAGGTCCTCGGGGCCGGAGGGCTGGACGTCGTGATGCGCGTACAGCAGAACCGTCGGGGAGCCGGCGGGGCCGTCGAGCCGACCGAAAACCGCGGGATGGTCGCCCGGAAGCTCGATCAAGCGCACGCCGCCGAGCCCGGCCGAGGCCAGGATCTCGGCGGTGGCTTCGGCCGACCGGCGCACCGGGGCAGGGTCGAACCCGTCGAACGCGACGGAGGGGATGCGAACGAGGAGCTCAAGGTCCTCCCTCATCGCGGGGGCGAGCTCCACGATGGCCTGCCGAAGTTCGCGACCCATACGGCCCCGAACGATACCAGCGCCGAACGCCGTCTCGGTCTGGCCCTTCGGCCGCCTCCTCCGAAGCGGGTGAGCCCGAGTCGGGTCCTTCGTGCCACCCGAGCCGGGTCCTTCGGCCCCCGCCGAGTCCCGGGCGAGCCCGCAGCCTTGAGGTCACGGAGGTGCACGCAGATGTCGCGGATCGAGGTGCGCTACGAGGGAGGCGATCGCTTCCGCCTCGGCGTGCGGGGGCACGAGATCGTGGTGGACCAGCCGGTGGAGGATGGCGGCGGCGACATGGGGCCGACTCCGACGGAGCTGTTCGTCGGCGGGCTCGCCGCGTGCGTCGGATTCTACGCCGAGCGCTTCCTGAGACGTCACGGGCTACCTCTCGACGGGCTCGGGGTGGAGTGCGACTTCTCCTTCGCGACCGACCGCCCTTCGCGGGTCTCTGAGGTCGAGCTCCGCGTGCTGCTCCCCGAGGGATTCCCGGACGAACGGCGCGAGGGACTGCGGGCGGTGGTGGACCACTGCACCGTGCACAACTCCATCCGACGGGCGCCCGAGGTCCGGATCGAGCTCGCGTCCGCCGATCGCGCCCCGTCGCGGTAGGGCCCGCGCATCGGCGATCGGAGCCGTCGATCGGAGCGCGCGCGGGCTGCTACCTTCGATACGGAGGTCGCGAGCGAGAGCTCGGGCCATCCCGGGTACCGGTGTGTCATGGGTGCGCACCTCTACCTCGAGCGACTGAGCGACCGCGACCTGGCCTTCCTCGCCGGCGTGGTCGGAGGGTTCCGCGGCCCCGCGGACGCCGTCGCCCGCCTGCGCGCGGAGCCGGCGAGGATCGACGAGCTGATCGGCCGGTCCGAGGTCTTCGACGCGCTGTTCGCGCCGTGGTCGGACCACCCCTTCGTGCACGCGAGCCCGTTCCTGGCCTTCTCGGTCCTGCTCACGGCCACGGCCAGGACCCTCGAGGACGCGCCGTTCGTATGGGAGTGGATCGGGCCGAGGCAGCGGCTGCCGGTGTTCGCGGTCGAGCCGCTCCGGACGTTCCTGAAGGACGTCGGTCGGCGGGTCTTCCTCGCCGACGTGCTCGCCTCGTACACGCACGTCGCCTCGGGCGTGGTGTGGGTGAGGGGCCGTCGCGGCTGGGCCAGGCGCCGCTTCAACGAGCTGGACCCCGGGCGCCTGGCGGGCCTCCTCGACGTGGTCGGCCCGCTCGAGCGCCCGGCCGTCTACCGGCGGCTGGGCGACCTGGCGCTGTTCCTGTCGGGGGTCTTCCCGGACTTCGCGGCCGAACGGCTGTTCCGGCCCGTCCACCTGGAGCGCCTGGAGCGCCTGCTCGGGCAGATGCAGGACGGTGCCGACGAGGAGGCCGAGGCTCCGCCCGGCGGCATCGCGCTGCTCGAGCGGCTGGGCCAACGTTCCTACCGGATGGCGCTCGCCGCAGTGCCGGAGCCCCGCACCGACCTCGCCCGGGCTCTCGAGGAGGTCGCCAGGGAGTTCTCCCAGGCGCGGCGGATCCTGAACGTGCTCACCGACACGCGTCTGTTCCCGCGCCGCGAGGAGTTGTTCGGGGGCCTGTAAGTCCGTGCGTGCCCTCGGCAGGACTCGAACCTGCGCACCCGGCTCCGGAGGCCGGCGCTCTATCCGCTGAGCTACGAGGGCTCGACTCGGAGTCTAGCAACGCCTCCCCCCGGCTCGGTCGGATCGCGAGACCCCTCGGATATGCTGCCACCGTGGAGCCCGAGCCCAAGCCCCGGATCCTGATCGTCGACGACGACCCGGTCATCGTTCGGCTCCTCCAGATCAACTTTCGGCTGGAGGGCTACGAGGTCGACGCGGCTTCGCGCGGGGAGGAGGCGCTCCTCAAGGTCCGCGAGCACCGACCGGACGTCGTCGTCCTCGACGTGATGATGCCGGGGCTCGACGGGTGGGAGGTGGCCCGGCAGCTCAAGGCGAACCCGGCCGTCTCGCACATCCCGGTGATCTTCCTGTCGGCCCGAGCCCAGGACGAGGACCGGCAGCGCGGATACGCTCTCGGCGTGGACGAGTACGTCACCAAGCCGTTCGATCCGGCGCAGCTGGTCGAGATCGTCCGCCGAGCGCTGTCCAAGTCGAAGCGGGCCTAGCGCTCGCGGCGCCCGTCGATGATCGAGCGATGATCGAGGACCGCCTCACGGACCTGCTGCGGCAAGCGCTCGAGCGCGCCTCCGGTGAGCTCGGTCTGTCCGGAGCCCTCCCCGCGCTCGAGCTCACGCGCCCGAAGCAGAAGGAGCACGGTGACTTCAGCACGAACGTCGCCCTCGCCCTCGCCGGTCGCGTGGGCCGACCGCCCCGGGCGGTCGCCGAGGTCCTCGTCCGCCATCTCCCTGGTGACGAGCTTCTCGCGCGCGCCGAGGTCGCCGGGCCCGGCTTCGTGAACCTCTTCCTCCGCGTCCGATGGCTTCACGACGTGCTGCGCGAGGTGGTGGCCCGTGGTGGGGCGTTCGGGTGGGCGGAGCCGACCGGGCGGTCCGTCCAGGTGGAGCACGTCTCCGCGAACCCGACCGGACCCCTGCACATCGGCCACGCGCGCAACGCCGTGATCGGCGACGCGATCGCGAACGTGATGGAGGCTGCGGGGTGGCGCGTCGAGCGCGAGTACTACTTCAACGACGCTGGGCGCCAGATGGACCTGTTCGGGGCCTCGGTCGAGGCGCGCTACCTCGAGTTGCTCGGGCGGCCCGCCGAGGTGCCGGAGGACGGCTACCACGGCTCCTACGTGATCGACGTTGCTCGGGACATCCTTGCGACCGTCGGAGATGCGCTCGCCGACTTGCCGCCGGGGCAGCGGCGCGCCCGGCTCCTCCAGGAAGGCGCGGCTCGCGTTCTCGAGATGATCAAGGCGACGCTCGCGAGGTTCGGCGTGCGGTTCGACGTCTACTTCTCCGAGCGCACGCTGCACGAGTCGGGCGAGGTCGCCGAGGCGGTCCGCCGTCTCCGCGAGGCCGGGTACGCCTACGAGCACGAGGGCGCCGTGTTCTTCCGAGCGACCGCGTTCGGAGACGACAAGGACCGGGTGCTCATCCGATCCAACGGCGCCCCGACCTACTTCGCCGCCGATTGTGCCTATCTGATCGACAAGTTCTCACGGGGGTTCGACCGCCTGATCTACGTCTGGGGTGCCGACCACCACGGGGACGTCGTTCGCGTGAAGGGCGCGGCCGAGGCGCTCGGCTTCGACCCCGACGCTGTGGAGATACTGCTGTACCAGTGGGTCTCGCTCACCCGCAGGGGCCGGGCGGTCGGCATGAGCAAGCGGGCCGGGACCTTCCTCACGCTCGACGAGCTGATCGATGAGGTCGGGACGGACGCCCTGCGCTTCACGCTGCTGCTGCGCTCGAACGATGCGCCCCTCGAGGTGGATCTGGAGGACGTGAAGCGCCGGTCGATGGACAACCCCGTGTACTACGTGCAGTACGGGCACGCGCGGATCGCGAGCATCCTGCGCCACGCGTCGGAGCGCGGCGTTGCACTGCGTCCGATCGACGAGGTCGACCTGTCGGTGCTCGACCACGAGGCCGAGCTCGATCTGCTGAGCGGGATGGCCGAGCTTCCCGGCCGGGTCGCCGAGGCAGCGGAGCTCCGCGCCCCGCACCGCCTGACCCACTACGCGCAGGAGCTCGCCGCCCGGTTCCATCGCTTCTACACGGAGTGCCGTGTGGTTACCGACGACGACGCGAGAACGCAGGCGCGACTGTGGCTGTGCACCGCCGCTCGGCAGGCGATCGCGAACGTCCTCGCTCTGCTCGGCGTCTCGGCTCCCGAGTCGATGGAGCGGGTCGATGCCTGAGGCGACCGGCCCATGGCCCGCGAGCGCGCGCTTCGGGCCGGAGGGCCTGACCGTGGGCGGTGTGCCGGCGCGAGACCTCGCCGACGAGTTCGGGACGCCGCTGCTCGTCGTCGACGAGGAGCACGTGCGCGCGCGGTGCCGGTCGTTCACGGCCCTGTTTCCCCACCCGCTCTACGCGGTCAAGGCGTTCACGTCGAGGCAGATGATCCGGCTGGTCGCGGACGAGGGCCTCAACATGCTGGTCGCGACGGGCGGGGAGCTCGAGGCTTGCCTGCGCGCCGGGGTACGAGGCGATCGGATCGCGTTCCACGGCAACAACAAGTCGGACGAGGAGCTCGAGCTCGCCGTCGCCTCGGGCGTGTGGCTCGTGAACATCGACAACCCCGAGGAGCTCGAGCGCCTCGACCGCGCCGCCCGACGGGCGGGGACGGTGCAAGCGGTGCTCCTTCGCGTGATCCCGGGGGTCGGGGCGGGCGCCCACCGGGCCATCCAGACCGGGGGTGCGGGGACGAAGTTCGGGATGCCGCTCGATGTCGTGCCGGGCGCCGTCCGCCGCGCGAGCGACCTCCGGAACGTGCGACCGGTCGGTCTCCACGCCCACATCGGCTCGCAGGTCCTCGAGGCCGAGCCCTACCTGTCGGCGGTGGACGTGGTGCTCGACCTCCTCGGACGGCTGCGGACGGAGGCGGGATTCGAGGCCGAGATCGTCGACCTCGGTGGCGGGTTCGGCGTGGCCTACACGGACGAGCGCCCGCTCGAGCTGGACGAGCTGGCTCCCGCCCTGCTCGCGCGCATCCGCGACGGAGCGGCGGCTCGCGGGCTGCCGATCCCCCACATCCTCGTCGAACCCGGACGCTCCGTGGTCGGCTCTGCGATGGTCACCGTCTACCGCGTGGGGACCGTGAAGGAGTCCGACGGGAGGACCCTCGTCGCGGTCGACGGTGGGATGTCCGACAACATCCGGCCGATGCTGTACGGGGCGCGATACACGGTGGCGCCGGCCGGGCCGCCCCGAGCCGGCGCTCCGGTCCGCGTCGACGTCGTCGGCCGCCACTGCGAGTCCGGCGACGTGCTCGCGCGGGACGCCGAGCTGCCGTTCCCCGTCGTTCGGGGCGATCTGCTCGCCTTCGCCGCGACCGGGGCGTACACGTACTCGATGGCGAGCACCTACAACCGGGTGGGTCGCCCCGCGGTCGTCGCCGTGAGCGGTGGCCGACCGCGGCTGTGGCTCCGTCGCGAGGATGCCGTCGACCTCGAGCGGCTGGAGTGCTCGCTTCCGCCTCCGGAGGGGCCCTTGCCGCCTCCGCCGGGGGTGCTCGTGCGCCCGGCCGTCGCGCGCGACGCCGCCTCGTACCTCCGGGCGTATGCGAGCGTGGCCGCCGAGCGCCGGTTCATCCAGAGCGAGCGCGTGAGCCACGCCCCACGGGAGTTCCGCCGCCGGTTCCGCCGCTCGTGGACCCGCGAGGGTGCGCACCTGGTGGCCGTCGAGGCGGGTCAGGTGGTGGGCGGCCTGTCCATTCGACGGGACGGGCACGAATCGACACGTCACGTGGCGACGCTCGGCATGTTCGTCATCGGCGACCGGCGGGGCCGCGGGATCGGGTCGGCCCTGATGGCCGAGGCGCTCCGATGGGCACGGGAGGTCGGCGTCGAGCGGGTGGAGCTCACCGTGTACCCGCACAACATCGCCGCCATGGCGCTGTACCGCAAGTTCGGCTTCGTCGAGGAGGGGAGGCTCGTCCGGCACGCGAAGAAGTCCTACGGTTACGAGGACGAGATCCTGATGGCGGTCTGGCTGCCCGAGCCCGGCGGGGGCTCCGGCGGGAGGAGGGTGGTGCGGTGAGGGAGCGGACGCTGCGCGTCGGGATGCTCGGCTGCGGGACGGTCGGCTCTGCCGTCGCCCGCATCCTCGACGAGCACCGGGAGGACATCGCCCGTCGCGCCGGGTGTCGACTCGAGATCGCGAGGGTCGCGGTGCGCGATCTCCACAGGTCGCGAACGGTTCCGTTGCAGCGTGGGCTGTTCACGACGGACCCGATGGAGGTCGTCGACGATCCCGACGTCGACATCGTGTGCGAGCTCCTGGGAGGCGTCGATCCGGCCGGCTCCCTCGTGCTCGCGGCGTTCGAGCGCGGCAAGCCGGTCGTCACCGCCAACAAGGAGCTCGTGTCCACGCGCGGGCGCGAGCTGTTCGACGCGTCCGACGCGAAGGGACTCGATCTGTACTTCGAGGCCTCGGTCGGGGGTGGCATCCCGCTGATCCGGCCGATCAAGGAGTCGCTGACCGGCGAGCGCATCTCGCGCGTGATCGGCATCGTGAACGGGACCACGAACTACGTCCTCACCCGCATGACGGAGGAGGGCATCGCGTTCGCGGACGCGCTCGCGCAGGCGCAGCGGCTCGGATACGCGGAGGCCGATCCCTCGGCCGACGTGGACGGACACGACGCCGCCGCCAAGTGCGCGATCCTGGCCTCGATCGCGTTCAACGCCCGGGTCGTGGCCGGCGACGTCTTCCGCGAGGGCATTCGTCGCGTCACGAGCGAGGACGTGGAGTTCGCCCGGCGGCTGGGCTACGTGATCAAGCTCTTGGCGATCGCGGAGCTCGACGGCGAGCGGATCGCCGCGCGCGTGCACCCCGCGATGATCCCCGCGTCGCACCCGCTCGCCGCGGTCCGAGACGCGTTCAACGCCGTGTTCCTGGAAGGACCAAAGATCGGCGAGCTGATGTTCTACGGCCGCGGCGCGGGAGGCGATGCCACGGCGACGGCCGTCGTCGGCGACCTCGTGAGCGTGGCCCGCAACCTGATCGCCGGCGCGCGCGGCGTGGGATGCACCTGCTTCCTCGAGCGGACGATCCGCCCGATGGAGGAGATGCAAGGCCAGTACTACATCTTGCTGCGGGTGGAGGATCGCCCGGGGGTCCTTGCCGAGATCGCGAGCGTCTTCGGGCACAATCGGGTTTCGATCAAGAGCGTCTGGCAGGAGGGGACCGGCGAGGACGCCCGGCTCGTGTTCGTCACGCACCGGGCCCGCGAGGGCGCGTTCCAGCGGGCGGTGTCGGGGCTGCGGGACGTTCGGGCGGTCGAGGAGGTGCGCAGCGTGCTCCGCGTGGAGGCCGAGGAGTGAGCGGCGGCTGGCGCGGGATCATCCGCGAGTACCGGGACCGGCTGCCGGTCACCGATCGGACCCCGATCGTCACCCTCGGCGAGGGAGGGACGCCTCTCGTGCGCTCCGAATCCCTGTCGGGCGAGACCGGCTGTGAGGTCTTCCTGAAGTTCGAGGGCGCCAACCCGACGGGTTCCTTCAAGGACCGCGGGATGACGCTTGCGATCTCGAAGGCGCTCGAGGAGGGCTCCAAAGCCGTGGTGTGCGCCTCTACGGGCAACACGAGCGCGTCGGCATCCGCCTACGCGGCGAAGGCGGGGCTCACCTGCGCAGTGTTGGTGCCGAAGGGGAAGGTCGCCCTTGGGAAGATGGCGCAGACGCTCATCCACGGTGCTCGTGTGTTGGAGGTGGACGGCAACTTCGACGAGTCCCTGGCGCTCGCGCAGGACCTGGCCGCGCACTACCCGGTGACCCTCGTCAATTCGGTGAACCCGTTCCGCCTCGAGGGCCAGAAGACCCTTGCCTTCGAGGTGTGCGACGCCCTCGGGCGGGCGCCCGACCTGCACTTCGTGCCGGTGGGGAACGCGGGAAACATCTCAAGCCACTGGATGGGCTACTCCGAGTACCTTCGGGACGGGGTGATCGCGGAGCCCCCGAGACTGTTTGGGTTTCAGGCGGCCGGGGCGGCGCCGATCGTTCGCGGGCAGCGGGTCGACAAGCCCTCGACGATCGCGACCGCGATCAGGATCGGCAACCCGGCCTCGTGGGACAAGGCGGTGGCCGCCGCCAGGGAGTCGGAGGGAGCGATCGCCGCGGTGACCGATCGCGAGATCCTGTCGGCCTACCGACGCCTGGCCCACGAGGGCCTGTTCGCCGAGCTCGCCTCGGCCGCCTCCGTGGCGGGCCTCCTCCGGCGCGCCTCCGAGGGCGCGCTGCCGAGCGGGGCCACCGCCGTATGCGTCCTGACCGGCCACGGACTGAAGGATCCGGAATGGGCGATCGCCGGCGCAGGTCATCCACCGACCGTCCCCGCGGAGCCCGCCGCGGTTGCCGCCGAGCTCGGCCTGTAGGCGATGCGACTCACCGCCCGCGTCCCGGCGACCTCCGCCAACCTCGGCCCCGGCTTCGACTGCTTCGGCCTGGCGCTCGACCTGTGCAACGACGTCACGCTCGACACCGACGCCGAACCGCGCGTCACGTGGGAGGGCGAGGGGGAGGACGAGCTTCCGACCGACGGGACCGATGTGGTGAGCCGGGCCATGAGGGCGACCTTTGAGCGGCAGGCTCGCCTCCATCCGGAGGCGAGCCTGCCGCCGTACGCGCTGCACGGCCTGAACCGGATCCCGATCGAGCGGGGGCTGGGGTCCTCCTCCGCTGCAGCGGTGGCCGGCGCGGCGCTTGCGAGCGCGCTGCTCGGGCCCGCCGGCTTCGGCGAGGACCGGTACGCCACCTTCGCCTGCGCGGCCGAGCTCGAGGGGCATCCCGACAACGCCGCCCCGGCCGTCTACGGCGGGCTCACCGTGATCGCCGACGGCCGCGTTCGCAGGTTCGAGGTGGCGCCGGAGATCCTGCCCGCGGTGCTGATCCCTTCCGTGCGCCTACCGACCGGACGGGCTCGAGAAGTGCTCCCCGAGCGCGTCCCCCTCGTCGACGCGGTCGCCAACGTCGCGCACGGGGCGCTGGTGGTTCAGGCTCTCGTCCGCGGGGACCTGGACCTGCTGCAGATTGCGCTCCGGGACCGCCTGCACCAGGCCGCGCGCCTCGCGCTCGTCCCGCAGGTCCGGGAGGTCTTCGAGCACCTCGAGCGCTCGATGCCGGTGTGCGTCTCAGGAGCGGGGCCATCGCTTCTCGCGTTCCCATCCGACCCCTCGGCCCTTCCCGAGCTCGGTGAGGGATGGCGGGTGCTCCGGCTCCCCGCGCGCTCACGGGGCGTCGAGGTCGCCCGCGACCCAGGAGAGGAGCCCGCACAGAGCGCTCCTCCGCGCCCGTGGACCGACCGACCCAGGGACGTGTGACCGATGTCATTGAACGCCCCGATCGGCGAACCTAGACTCGCCCCGGTCTCCGTCCTGTACGCCCGAGCACCGCGAGACGCAGAGAGCCGCCCATGAGCGCAGAGCCCCATCCAGGACCCGAGCCCGCTTCCCAGCCCCCGCCCACCGGCCGGCCCCTCAAGGAACCCGTGCCGGTGCTCGTCACCGACCTCGCGAGCAAGACGCTCGCAGTCAAAGAGGGCGAGACCTTCCTCTATACGGACCTCGAGGGGAACCTCGACCACGGTGGGGACTACGGGCTCGGTCTGTACTCCAAGGACACGCGATTCCTCTCCCATTTCCGCATGACCGTCTCGGGCCGCGACCCCGTGCTGCTGTCCTCGTCCTCGGAGCGCGGCTACATGTCCTACGTGGACCTCACGAACCCGGACCTCTACGAGGGCGAGCGGGTGACCGTGCCCCAGCAGACCCTCAACATCCGTCGGATCCGCGCCATCAACGGCCGGATGTTCGAGCGCGTCCGGGTCAAGAACTACAACGCTGCCCCCGTCGCGCTCGACCTGGAGTTCGCGCTCGGTGCGGACTTCGCCGACATCTTCGAGGTTCGCGGAATGGCGCGCCAGCGCCACGCTCCGGCCGACCCGCCGAAGGTCGACGGCAAGCTGATCGAGTTCGCGGCCACCGGCGCGGACGGGGCCAGACGAGTGACCGTGGTGGAGTTCGCCCAGGTGCCGGACGCCGTCGAGCTCGACGGTGACCTGGTCCGGGTGGTCTTCCGCTTGCGGCTGGGCGCCTACCAGACGCGTCTGATCGGCCTGACCGTGGAGCCCATCGTGGACGACGAGCGCCCGGCGGAGATCGACTTCGACGTGGCGATCCACCAGCTGCGCCGTTCCTACGAGGAGTGGGAGCGGGAGTGCACCCAGATCGTGACGGACAACGAGCTGTTCAACCAGCTGCTGGACCGAAGCCTGCGTGACTTGCGCGCGCTCTACACCGAGACGGCGGAGGGGGGTGTGCTCGCCGCCGGCATCCCTTGGTACGTCACGGTCTTCGGGCGGGACTCGCTGATCTCCGCGCATCAGCTCCTGTCGATCACGACGATGCCGGCGCGCAACGCACTCGAGCTCCTCGCGGCCCGACAGGGCGCCCGGATCGACGACTGGCGAGACGAAGAGCCCGGCAAGATCCTCCACGAGATCCGCCAGGGCGAGCTCGCCCGGGCGGGGATCATTCCGCACACGCCCTACTTCGGCTCGGTCGACTCGACCCCGTGGTTCCTGATCGTGTACGCCCAGCACTTGCGGTGGACCGGCGACCTGGACTTCGCCGCCAAGCTGCTCCCGGCCGCCGAGGCGGCGCTCGAATGGATCGACCACTACGGCGACCTCGACGGGGACGGGTTCGTCGAGTACCAGACCCGATCCCCGGCCGGCATGCGCAACCAAGGGTGGAAGGACTCGCACGACGCGATCGTCCACGCCGACGGCCGTCTGGCCGAGCCGCCGATCGCGCTCTCCGAGGTGCAGGGATACGTGTACCTGGCCAAGGTGCGGATGGCCGACGTGTACCGGGCGCTCGGGGACGACCGGCGGGCGGAGTACCTCCTCGCGCAAGCGCACGAGCTCAGACGCCGGTACAACGAAGCGTTCTGGATGGAGGACGAGCGCTACTTCGCGGCTGCGCTCGACGGCGAGAAACGTCCCGTCCGCACCATCATGTCCAATCCCGGCCACGGCCTGTACTGCGGGATCGTGGACGAGGACAAAGCCACGCCGCTCGCCAAGCGGCTGCTCGCGCCGGACATGTTCAGCGGGTGGGGCATCCGAACCCTCAGCAAGGCCGCCGCCGCCTACAACCCGATGAGCTACCACAACGGGTCGGTCTGGCCGCACGACAACGCGCTGATCGCCGCCGGGCTCAAGCGCTACGGGTTCGCCCGTTCCACCAATCGCGTGGCGACCGCGATCTTCGACGCCGCCATCCAGGCCGACTACCTCCGCCTGCCCGAGCTCTTCTGCGGCTTCACCCGCCGAACCCCCAACCGGCCGGTGAGCTATCCGGTGGCCTGCTCGCCGCAGGCCTGGGCGGCCGGCTCGCCGTTCCTCATGCTGCAAGCCATGCTCGGGCTCTCGGCGCAGGCGCACGTCAACCTGTTGACGGTCAACAAGCCCCACCTCCCGACGTGGCTCAACACCGTCGAGGTGCGCAACCTCTCGGTGGGAGACAGCCGGATCTCGCTGGTGTTCCGCCGCGAGGGCGAGATAACCTCCTTCTCGCTGCTCTCCCGCGAGGGGCGCATCCGCGTGGTGATGGAGGAGTAGCCGGAGCTCTCGCAGTCGGCTCCGGACCGGCCGCGTTGCCTAGGGGCGGACGACGACCGGGGTGCCGAGGCGGAGCAGCGGCCGCAGCCTCGCGAGCACCGCCTCGGAGACGCGCACGCAGCCCGCGCTCGCCGAGGTGCCGATCGACCCGGGGTCGTTCGTGCCGTGGATCGCGAGCTGGTCGCCCCCCGTCCACCCCGGCGGCAGGTGTACCTGGATCCCGGAGAGACCGAACGCGAAGGTCCCGTAGGCGCTCCCCTTCGGGAACGGAACCCGGTCCGTGACGAAGTAGCGGCCGATCGGGGTGGGCGAGTCGGGGGCTCCGGTCGCGGCGGGAGCGTGAAGGATCTCCCGGCCGAGGCGCCTGACGACGAGCTCGTGTCGCGAGAGGTCGACCCAAACCCGGATCGGAGTTCGCGAGCGCCGAAGGCCGTCGAGGGAGATCCACCCCGTTCGCCGGGTCCCGCTGTAGGGGAGGGTCACCAAGCCGAACCGGCCGTGGTCGGCCGTGTGGAGCACCCAGGCGACGAGCGGCGTGTGGTAGTAGCGGGAGGTCGGGGGGAGGTTGCCGACGACGCCACCGCCGCCTGGCCGGGCGGTGACGCGCATCGGGCCGGGAACATGGACCAGCAGGCTGGGGCGGACCGCCCTCGAAGAGGTGACAACGGGCCCCGCCGCGCCGGCCCGCCGCGTGGGACGCAGGGTCGGCTCTGCGCCCAGGGGCCGCTGGATCCGGCCGAAGGCGCGCTCAGGACCGGGGGAGGAGCCGACCTGAGCTCCGGCGACGCCCCCGAGCGAGATCGCCAGGACGAGAGCAAGGGCGATGGAGCCCCGGGCGGCCCGCCCGCCGCGGCGCGGCACGTCGTCTGCTCGGTGGGGCGCCGTCTCGGCGATCCCGACGGCCTCTCGGTCTCCCGCACCGCCCCTCGACATACAGCTTGAATCGGGGTGACGGCGCTCGGCCTGGAGACGGTCGATCGGTCATCCCCCGTCCGGTGGAGGGGGCACGCCGCGGGAACGATCACCGAACGCACGGGCCCGTGGAGGTCGGAGCGCTGCCCCGCGCCGTTCGTAGGTCGCGGAGCACCTCCGTCGATGCGATCGCGTACCCGATGCCGTCGTCGGTCGTCGAGGCGGCGAACACGACCCCGGCCACCATGCCGTCGGGGGTCACGAACGGGCCGCCGGAGTCGCCGGGCTCGACTCGGGCCTGGAGCTCGTACACCTCGCGCTGGACCGTGTTCCTCCCGTAGATGTCGCGTCCGAGCGCGTCGATCGCGCGGCGGACGGCGGCGGGCTCGGCGGCCAGCGGCCCTCCACCCGGATAGCCCAGGGTCGCTCCGCCCACCCCACGCCCGACCAGAGCGGGTTCCAGCGTGAGCCCCGGACCCGGTACGCCGTCGACGCGGAGCACCGCCAGGTCGGTCCCGGGGTCGAACAGGACGACGGACGCCTTCTGCGCGCTGCCGTTCGGCGCCTGGACCACCGGTGCCTCGACCCCGGCCACCACGTGCGCGTTCGTGACCACCCGGTGGTCCGAGATGGCGAACCCCGTGCCCGACTGGATCTGTCCGCACGCGCGGCCGATCACGCGGAACGTGCTGGCCTCGGCAGCTCGGACCGCACGGCGGACGCCGGCGGGAGCGGGCTCGGGTACCGGCCCGGAGGGAGCGGGCGGAAGGCCCAGGAAGACCTCCGGGAAGCCGTAGCGGTTGAGAAACGTGCGGACCTCGGCGAGCAGGGACGGCGGCGGCGGCAGGGTGGCGCCCAGGCCCCGGACGATGGCCGAGCCCCGGATCTCCCGAGAGAGGGCGGGCAGCGGCCCGTTCACGAGGTTCAGGGCCAGGAACCAGGTCGCGAGGAGCACGGCGACGACCGAGACGAGCGAGCCGGCGGCACGGTCGAGGACCCCCGCGCTCGTCGCGTGCGCGCGCGTCCGGGCCCAGCTGCCGGCAAGCCAGCCCACCGCGTTTCCGAGCGCGGCGCCGCCGAGCAGCACCCCGGCTGCGACCACGGCCTGCGCGCCCGGCGTGCGCGCGAGTCCCGCCAGTGGGGCGGCGAGGAGCGCGCCGCCCATCAAGCCGGCGGCGAGCCCGCCGTAGGCGAGGAGCTGGAGGAGGGCGCCGCGGCGAAAGCCGCTCATGGCCGCAATCACGAACAGGACGCCGAGCAGGAGGTCGAGCCAGTTCACGTCCGACCATGGTGACACGCCGGGACCACCGCGAGCTGCCCCGGGGCTAGACTGAGGTTGTGATCACGATCGCCCACATCTCCGATCCGCACGTCGGCTCGCCCTACTTTGTGCCGAACCTCATGAACCGGGTCATCGTCGAGCTGAACGAGCTCGCCCCCGACGTGGTGATCTGCAGCGGCGACCTGACGAACGAGGGGTA
>Ga0070741_10010854_pt1 | contig 17036 bp, 20 predicted proteins | sample Coa_R1_4_FD_66440 | JGI IMG/M metagenome (GOLD analysis project Ga0070741, IMG submission 66440) | Surface soil microbial communities from Centralia Pennsylvania, which are recovering from an underground coalmine fire - Coalmine... | ecosystem: Environmental > Terrestrial > Soil > Unclassified ...
TTGCTCGGCTCGATCCGGTTCTCGATACGCTGCGATATTTGCGACATGAAACAGATGTCTGGTTTGAAGTCACCACGCTCCTCATCCCTGGGGAGAATGACAGCGAGACAGAGCTTCATCGAGCAGCGGAGTGGTTCGCGGAAAATCTCGGGCCGGATGTACCGTGGCATTTCACCGCTTTTCATCCTGATTTTAAAATGCTGATTAAACCACACACCCCTTCGGCAACTCTCACTCGCGCTCGTGAGATCGCGCGCTCAAAAGGGCTTCGTTATGTTTACACCGGCAACGTCCACGACACGGAAAGCGGCAGCACCTGGTGTCCCGGTTGCGGCGAGTTGCTCATCGAGCGCGACTGGTACCAGCTCGGCAAATGGAACCTCAAAGATGGTCGATGCCGATCTTGCGGCTACGAAATAGCAGGTGTTTTCCAAAAACAACGTGGGAATTGGGGCGCCCGGCGGTTACCAGTAAGGCTCGCGATCTCGTAGCTGTTCTCGCTTCGCGTGCGACGACGAGCGCCGGTGACGCGCTGCGCTTCGCCCGACTACCCAGAATGCCGTTCCGAGGGGAGTCGAGAATCTCTAACTCTTTTCTGCAGCAACGTTCGATTGCTTCTAGAATCAAGGTAGTCATCAATGTTCGTCGGCCATTACAGCGTTGCTTTCGCAGCTAAGAGCGAGAAAAACAAAATCCCGCTCTGGGTTTTGTTCATTGCTGTCCAGTTCCTTGATTACGTCTGGGCGACTTTCGTGCTGCTTGGCATTGAGAAACTGCGCGTGATCAAAGGGTTCACGGCAGGCAGTATGCTCGACTCTTATTTCCATCCGTATTCGCATAGTCTGATTGCGGCGATCGCCTGGTCATGCATTGCCGGTCTTGCCTACAGGATATTGTGCAGCCGACATGGGTGCTTCTACGGGAAATACGCTGCTTTTATCGTAGGCTTCGCTGTTTTCTCTCACTGGGTCCTCGACCTGATCGCGCATCCGCGTGATCTCGCGATCTACGACAACACATGGAAAGTGGGTTTCGGCTTGTGGAATTATCGGGGTCCCGAGTTTGCTTTGGAAATCGCGCTGCTTGGCGTTGGGATCATGCTTTATCTCACCCGAAATGTGATGCCGGCGATTCGCAAAACAGCTGTGATCCTTTTCGGAGTCGCCCTCCTTGTCGTCCAGATAGGTGATACGTACGTGCCTCGCAATCCATTGACGGACAAGCAAACTATGATGGGCGTTTGGATTTTCTATACGCTCTTTGTCCTCATCGCGTTCTTAGTGGAGAAAATTGGGAGGCAGCGACAAACTACTGCACCGTGATCGTGATTGTTTTCGGCGTCTCGGGAGCGGGGAAAACTACAATTGGCAAACTGCTCGCCGAAGAGCTTCGCTGGACGTTTTACGAAGCAGATGATTTTCATCCCCGCGCCAATATCGAAAAGATGCGTAGCGGTCGTCCGTTGACCGACGAAGACCGATGGCCCTGGCTGGACCGTTTGCGCGAGCAAATTACGCGTTCGCTCGCTGTAAAAGAGAACGCGGTGCTTGCCTGTTCCGCATTGAAACGCTCATATCGCGAGCGGTTACGCGTGAGCGACGAGGTGAAGTTTGTGTTTCTCCGCGGAGGTTACGCGCTTGTCGAAAAACAAACTCGCCGCAGACGCGATCACTTCATGAATCCTGCGTTGTTGAAGAGCCAGTTTGCTGATTTGGAAGAACCGGGATCCGGCGAAGACGTGCTAACGATCGACCTGGGACGAACTCGAGACGAGCTTGTCGAGGAAATCAAAACAAGGCTGGGCTAAAGAACATAAGCATTTTGCCTGTGTGCCCAGCGGAGATGTTCTCCGCTGTTTCCGATTCAGGGAATGGCACTGGGCTGAAGCAGCGGGTTTGAAACCCGCTGGGCACACAGACTGCAAGTCTATGTTCCATGATAAAGATTGTCGCTTTCGACGTTAAAAATTCGATTCCAGCGTGCTCGATAATTCTCAAACGCGATCTGCGCGCCTAATTGCATCAGTTGTTCTTCCGAGAATTGATTGCGCAAACGCGCATATAACTCATCGGAAACATTTGATGGTGTATTTGTCAGCGCGTCAGCCAGCTCAATAACCAGGCGTTCCGTGTCATTGAAAGGCGTCAAATCGGGTCCGGGAACCGCGCGCAGTTTTTCATCGCTTAGGCCTGCTTTTCTGCCCACGGCAGAATTGACGTCCACTCAGAACGGACACCCGATACGACTTGCTGCTCGGATTTTTCCCAATTGAATATACCGCAAAGAGACCAGGCGCTTGCGACCGAGAGCGGCTTCCATCGCGATTCCGCCCCACACAAGACCGGGTAAGCGCATCTGAATCTTGGCCGGGGTAAGATCTCTTCCGAACATCTTGCGCATCACTCCATAGAACCAGCGCAGATGCCATGGTGCCTGCTTTTTCTCCAGACCTGAAATTCGAGCCATGACGAAATCCATATCGTTCTCCACAATGCGTTCGGTCTTAACGGGCGAGAACGGTCTCGTCTATCGTGCGTGTGCTGGTTTTCTCAGCGAAGCGAGTTTGCTCAGGAGGCCGTTTGTCGTTTTTTCCAAAAACATTCCCCACACACTGAGCGCGGCCAGCGTTGACACACAGATCAGAAGGAACGCCCAGATCGGCACATCACGAATGCGAAGTCCGAGCCAGATGACATATGGCTGATGAATAAGATACAAACCGTAGGAATAGAGTCCTATTAGACCAAAAAGTTTGCTTGGTTCTTTGAATAACGAAATCATTCCAGCAATGCCCACGATTTCGAACATGCAACATGTGCCGGTAGCGAAATCGACGAAGATGTATTCATACAAGCCGTGATAAAGCTGGAGCGCTGCGGGATAAAGGATCAAGCCCAGAAGCATTCCCGCGCCGCGAAGTAAAAACCGTTCCACGCCTTCGGCTGATCGCGCATGCCACATCGCGAGCGACATTCCGAGCGCAAACTCGGGCAACCGACAAATCGCGAAACCGCCCAGCACCCATAAGCCGTTTTGCGGCCAAATTACGAGCAACATGTACCGCGCGAAAAATCCGGCTGCACACCCAATGAACAAAAACCACCACGGACCAACGCGCCTCGCCGTCAGGAAAAGCAGGGGAAAAATCAAATAGAGTTGGATCAGCATCGAGAAGTACCACCAGGCCGCGTTGAGGTACATGAAATTCATTTGAATATCGATGAAGCGCAGACCCAGCAGGCTCAGGATGATACGGTCGTCTACCGGTTCGAGACGTGCCACGAACGGCGAGATGAGATAAACGAGGTGCGCGACCCAGTACATGGGATAGAGGCGTAGGAAGCGCGCGCGATACCACGCGCCCCAGGCCATTGCACCGGACTGGGCACGGCGCGTCGTCGATTGCATCAGTGTCCAACCACTTAGGATGATGAAGACGCCAACGGCATGAAACCCAAGTCCTGAAACTTTTAACCAAGCCAGTCTAAGAATGGTCAGGCTACCGGCCGCCAGGCTGCTCCAGTCGGCGGGTGGAAGGACGCCGTGTTGGAAATACGTCGTGAAAAAATGAAAATAAGCGACGAAAAGAATCGCCAGCCCCTTTGAGATATCGATCCAGACGAGCCGCTTCATGGCATCGGCTTAGCAGGCTGAAGCCCTCTTGGTCAAGGCATGCCAATCTTGCTCCGCCTTCACACAGAGGTCAGTAAGGATTTGCCGTTTACTAAGATGCCTGTGAACCGACCACAGTAGCTGATCGAGTGGTGCTCCCAGCTAGCGCTAGGATCACGTCGGTTTTTGCGATGGTGCCGATCAGACGTTTGGTTGCCGTATCATTTACGACGGGTAACCGCTCGCCATCGTGCTGTCTGAACCGCTCGAGCGCCATAGTAAGGGACGCGGTAGGTCGGACGACCGGGATGGAATCGTGTAAGATGTCTCCGGCGATGACCACCTTTGCGAGCTCGGGCGTGTTCAGGTAATTTTTAACGTCATGCAGCGACACGGCGCCAACGAACCGACCGTGATCGGCTACATAGAGATAATTGAATCGGGTTTGCACGAATTTCTCTGCGATCTCCGAGAACCCAGCGCTGGGTGAAATGGTCAGCGGTTTCGGCTTCATGATGTCCCGGACATGAAGTTCCGCGAGCTGTCTGCGGTAATCACCGGCGCCTTTTCGTTTCAGTGCTTCAGCATAAATTGATTGTTTCTCGACACTCACGGATGTGTAATAGGCGACCACGCACGCCAGCATCAGCGGGAGAATGATTTGATAATCGAGGGTGATCTCGAAGATCATCACGATAGCCATGATCGGAGCGTGAGTGGCAGCCGCGAGAAATGCGCCCATGCCAACAAGCGCAAACGCGCTGGGATTGAGGGAAAGGTGGCCGAGCAGGTGGTTCGTGCCTGTGCCAAACAAAAATCCGAAGCTCGCCCCGATAAAAAGCGTTGGCGTGAACACTCCGCCGACTGCGCCGGAACCGAAACTAGCAGTGGTGGCCAGTACTTTGAAAATGAGAATGACCGCTAATGCCTGCCAGAGCCATTCGCCACGCAAAATCCCGCTTACCGTGCTGTAGCCATTGCCACAGACTTCAGGATGCAACATGGCCAGCGCACCTACGATAAGACCGCCGACACACATCTTTACGTAAACAGGCGCCGCGACGCGCCCAGCCCATTTTTCAGTTGTTCGCAACAGCCGAATGAACCATGGCGCCAGAAGGCCGGCGCAAAGGCCGAGCAAAAGATACGGCCCTATCTCCCAATTGCCGTTGAGCCGGAATCCCGGAATCTTGTAAAGTGGATCTGGGCCGAGGAATCCCCGCACGGTCAACGTCGCGATGACTGACGAAAAAACCAGAGGGCCAAAAATTTCCATGGCCACTGAGCCCAGCACAATCTCCGCAACAAACACCGCACCGGCGATTGGTGCGTTGTAGGCCGAGGCAATCCCGGCGGCCGCGCCGCAGCCGACAAGCAATCGAAGCCGCGGCGTGGTCCATGTTCGCAGGCGACCGGTTAGAGATGCGACCAGCGCTGATAGCTGCACCAGGGGACCCTCGCGTCCGATCGATCCGCCGGAAGCAATGGTGAAAAGTGCGGAGAGACATTTCAGCAGCGTGCGCCGCGCAGCAATTTTCCCATCACCAAGCACCACCGCTTCCATGTAGTCGGTGGTGGTCACCTGCCCGCGCAATCGTGTGCCGAACTGAATGATTGCGCCCGCAATTAGACCGCCGATTGCTGGAACGCCAAGGCGTAGTAACGGCGGGAGCTGGGAAAAACTCTCAACCAAACCGGGTTCCGAGCTGCCGGTCAGGATTTTGTGAACGAAGCTTGTTGATACGCGGAACGCGATTGAACAAACGCCGCCGCAAAATCCGATGATGCCAGCCCAAATCAGCGTAGCCTGAAGATCCGTGGGCCGTATGCGTTCCTGAAACCAAACCAGGAACTTAAGCTGACGAAAAGTATTCAGACTTGAACGAGATTTTTTCGTAATGGCGCTGCTGGAAGGCACTATTATCACATCGGTGCACGTCAGCAGACGTCAAGCGCCAGAACGATTTTGCGGAGATTGCTCTTATTGTGGCCATCGCTAGATCGACATCGTGCTCACCGAAGCCAGACTTGAACGCGAGCGTTTATATGCGGTAGTCGCGACGATCGTCATCAACATCGCTACGGTTTCGTTATTGACGCTCGCGCCGTGGTCGGATTGGCGCACGGGAGCAGCGCTCAATATTCTCGATAATTGTCTTCTGGTTGGCTTTGCACTCGTTAGGCGCGATGCATTGGTCGGTCGTTTTCTTCTTTTTGGGAGTCGTAGTGGGATTTTGCCGAACTTCCAGCTGATGCGTGGCTGGTCGATTACACCCGCACACTGGATTATTCAATTGGCGGTGGCCCCATGATCTTGCGATCGCCACTCTGGATGCCGCTGGCATGGGAAATTGTGGCGGTGCAATTGGGATATGTTGGACTGCGATTGTGGGAACGGTTCGACAAGGGCGGCTTGCTTATGATCGGACTGCTTGGCGCAATCAATATTCCGTTCTACGAGGAGATGGCGCGCCGAATTCATTGGTGGCAATACAGTGATTGCCGCATGATTTCGTTTACGCCGTGGTACATCGTTGTCGGCGAGTTCGGGATTGCGCTCGTCTTGACATTGCTTGCGCGAACACTGCGACGCGGTTTGTGGCGCGACGCCGTCAGTCGCACAACTTAGACCGCCGCTGCCCCAACGAAAGGAGACGACCTTTTGCTTGCGATGTCGCGTGTTTCTAATTACAAATCGCGCCTACTGAGCGAACCAAATTATGTCCATAAGAAAAATTGCACTCTTCATTGCAGTCATCGCCAGCCTGGCGGCGGTTCACGCAAACGTGCCGATCATCGTCTCCGCCGGTGTTGGCCGGCGCGTGGCGATGAGCTTGAGTAACAAGGCAGAAAAGCAGCTGGAAAATGGCGATGTGGCGGGTGCAAAGCGCAATGTAGAAGCGGCTTTGAAAGCCGATCCAAAGTTCTGGCCCGCGCTCTACCAGCGCGCGGAAATTTTTGCCATGCAGGGCAAGCACGAACTTGCTATTCAGGATTGCAATGAAGCACTCCGGCAATATCCGGCATTTGTAGATGCATCCCTTTTGCGTGCCAGCATCAACGCGATGTTTGGAAAGTACGCAGAAGCGTTGAAGGAGTTTAATTACGTAATTTCACTGCATCCTCAGCGTGTTACCTTGGGAAGAGCCCTGAAACAACGCGCGTGGTTGCAGGCGACTTGCCCAAATGCTGCATTTCGTAACGGCCAGCAGGCAATCAAAGACGCCAAGGCTGCTTGCAGTATTGCCGAATGGAGGGACGAGAACACGATTGATACACTTGCTGCCGCATACGCCGAGACTGGTGACTTTGATTCCGCTGCGCGATATGCCGCGCAGGCCCTGGCAGTGAAGGGAATTACGCCGATCGACTCGAAGCGCATTCAAAAGCATCTGACTTTATTTCAGCAGCATCAGCCGATTCGATTATAACCATGGATCCGCGTTTAGTCCTGGGTTCTGGTGACCTGCAAGGACCACCCGTTGGCTGAATCGCCATCGTTGCTGGCAAGGTACCGAAGGCGAAGACCGGGAGTTTGCGATCTGCGTCGCTACTTGCCGATGAGAATCAAAATGCCCGCTGCCAGCGCAAGGATGGGCATGAGGATGCCAAGACTGAAACCAATCAGTCCCATCAGGCCGCTGAGGATCAGGTAGATTGCGAGCAGGAGCATTCCCAGGTTTTTGGTGATGTTCATGGCTCCCTTTCTGAGGCAAAGCCAGCGCGTTTGCACGCTTTAATTGCGTCCTTGGCCATCACTGCGTTTTCGATGGAACCAGGATCGCGTCGCTCATTCCGTGCAGGAACTTCTTGTCGGCTGGAGCGATCGTGGCAAGGGCGCCGCGCAGTGTAACGCGATCCGGTTCGACAAAGAAGTAGGGACAAAGGCGCACGCGGCCCTTCATCGTCTTTAACTCGTCAGAATCCGGATCCCAATACTGATGATCGAACAGGCTGCCTTTGTGAAAGCGCTGCATGATCGTGGGCGATGATTGGAATGTCTCGAGCGCATGATCGATTCGCTTCTCCCATTCCGCATGCGGCAGGTCGGCACCGAGCGCGACACCGCGGCTACCCCAGCTCAACGGTGAAAATCCGCTCACCTTCAAGAGAAGATCGCGATCTTTCTGGCTAAATTTCGCTGCCTCGCGCCAATCATGTATCTCCAGGCGTGGTATGACTGCATGTTGCGGCAAAGGCGTTGGATCGAGCATCCACGAGTAAGGAATCACTTCCTGCAGCTTGACGAAATATTTCTCGCCGAGTTCGCGTCGCCAAAACTCCCGTAGCGGCTGCATCCAAAAGAGCGCGAACCACATTTTCTCTTCCAGATACGGCTTGATAGGCGGCGTAACAGTAATGCGACTCTGAGCGTTTGCGCGCAACGTATTCTCGATCCCGGGAATATTTGGCAGATCGAATAACTCGAAGAAGCGATACACGGCGCATCCATCCTGAGGCTCGTAATTCTCAGCGGCTACAACACGCCAGGCTGCCAATGATTCTGGGTTGTGGATGCTGGATGCCGGATGGCCAGGAGACGCACTCGCTTTTTCGTCCAGTATCGAGGATCGAGCAGCTAGTATTGTTTGATTCAATCGCGCGGCGATCCATTCCATCTCTGGACGATACGTCGCGGCCTCTTGCGAAATGACGATATCACCGCCGTTTGGCAGCACAGCCTGAAATCCGTCCAGCATCCCGGTCGCACCGCCGATAATCTCGCTGTCGAATGCTGAATAGGTTTGATTGAGCCAACCGGTTAAACCGATTCCGCCTGGCACGGAATCGATTTCGGCGATGATGTAACCCTTTTCTGTCAGAACAAGATCGGGACGAATTACCCGCGGTAAATCGTCTCGAATTTCCTTGCGCCTCGAAAACTCAATGAGCTCTTTAGGTTTACCCGCATCGAGATAACGCGCGACCCACGCGGGCTGCTTGCCCTTGATGCTCAGTTGATAGAGTTGATTGCACGCGCGCTGAAAAACGAACAGCCGATGTCCGAGTTGTTCCAGTTCGGTGACAAATTTCTTCTCGATCGGAAATGCATCCGGCGAGAGCAGCCACGCCTTTTCCGCGAAAAGACCCTCCTTCGGGAAGGCAGCGCGAATGGTGGCCAGCTTCTTGTCCTGAGTCTGCACTTGCGTCATGAAGCAAACGTCCAACGCTCAACGCTGAACGTCCAACGCCCAATTTGCAGGGAGTCTTTGCGAGACGCCATTTCTACGATGGCGCTTGACACAAACGCCCCACAATTTGCATTCATCTTCCGGCCGCCATTTTCTTCAGCGCGTGTTTGACCAGTTCTTCAGCTGATTCCGCTTCGCCTTTCTCCTGGAGGTCGCGCACGGTTTTGTGCGCATCGACCTGTTTGTAGCCCAGGGCGATTAACGCGAGAACGGCCTCGTTGGCCTGTTCCTGCTCGGGCGTTGGCGCGTGTGCTGCACTGGCTGCCTCCCAGGCTGCCGCCACTCCCAGCTTGTCCTTCAATTCCAAAACGATTCGCTCTGCCGTTTTTTTCCCGAGTCCGCTGATTTTTGAGATTGCCGCGAAATCGGAATTTACGACCGCGGCCTTGAAATTAGTCACGCTCATTCCACTGAGCACTGCCAGTGCCAGCTTCGGTCCGATGCCGCTTACGTTGTTGACGAGCAAACGAAAGAGATCGCGCTCCGCAGGCGTCATAAATCCGTAAAGCACGTGTGCATCTTCGCGAACGGCAAGATGTGTGAGAATGCGGATGCGCTGGCCCGGATCAGGCAGCCGATCGTAGCTGGAAAGCGGGATGAAAACTTCGTAACCAACACCGCCGACATCAATGATTGCGTGTGTAGGCAAAGCGCTCACCAGTTTACCATCAAGAAAAGTGATCACTGTTAAAACTTTAAATCGTTAAATCATTGAATCGTCAATGTGCTTCATTCCGATTTTAACACGAGCGTGAGATCGACTTGTTTGCCTTTCGCGATGTTGAAGCCGCGTGTTGAAAAGGACGCTTGGGGATGGTTCGAAAAAAGGTGCTGCACCAGTGAAGTTGGTACAATCACGAAACGCGGGCCGGGCCTGGACATAAAATCGACTGCGCTCTTTTTGTTCAGCCGCGTGAGAAAGCTCCGCACACGACTGCGAAAATACCAGACCACACTGGGCTCCTCGAATCCGACCGACCCAAATTCCATGTCCGGCTTCAAATACCCGCGTGAGTCATGGACAAGTTGATACGTGGGAAAAAATCTCGAGACGAGTGGGGGAACCACCAAAGCAATTGCAATCCAGACGCAGGCAATGGTGATAGCGATCGTCCGAAAGGGGCCTTGATTTGTGATTGCCGTTGCTCCCTGCCAATGCCGCGCAAGCAGGAGTGCGAGCAGCGGAAAGGCCGGCAACGTGTAATGCGGCAACTTCGTTGCAACCAGTGTGAAGATCACAAAGATGATTGCGATCCCTGTGATAAGATAATTGTCGAGATCACTCCCGCTGTAGCTGGGATCGGCTTGCCCGTCGGAGCGCCGGCGACTGCGGATGATCTCGGTCTTCTCTTGTCTCCACAATTTGCGGATCAACCACGGCAACTTGATCGACCAGGGAAAGAAACTGATGAAAATTGTTACGAAATAGAAGGGTAGGAGCAGCAGATACATCCCAAACGAATTCGCTCCGTGTCCTTCCATCGTGGCAAGCGACCGACCAACGACGTGCCGTCCAATTCCAATTGCGAAGAATTCGCCATGAGTGCGAATTAACGCCGGGATTCCCCACATCGCGACAACGGCGAGCATCAACAAAATTCCACGCAGGAACTTGAAATGCCGAGCGAGCCGCCAGTTTCGCATACGGATAACGGTTATCCCAATGGTGAGCACGGGCATCCATGCAATTGGCCCTTTGGCCAGAAAACCAAAGGCGAGCGAGAGATAAAAAATCAACCACCAAAACAGCGGACATTGAAGCGTTGAAGCGCTGAAGCGTTGAAGGGTTTCCCTGTCTTCGTCCATTCGGGCGAAGCCCATCAATTCGTATCCGGCCCAATGTGCCAATGTCATGAATAACACGAGCCACATGTCAGCGACTGCGGCTTTTGCATGAACAAAAGTCTGCAGCGAAAACGTAAAAATAATCGCCGCCCACCAGCCGACTCCCGCGCCATCATAGCAACGGCCCCAGTCGAAAATCACTAGGGCGATCAGTGCGGCTGCGATCGCGGATGGAAAGCGCGCGGCGAAATCGCTTTCACCAAAGATCCGATAACTCGCGACCTGCGCCCAATAGGTGAGAGGAGGCTTGTCCAATCGCAGCTGATTATTGAAGTAAGGAACGACGTAATCGGCGCGCTGGAGCATTTCTCGCGATGCCTCAGCGAAACGCGGCTCGTCACGATCGATCAAGGGCAGGCTCCACGTGCCGGCCAGATGGAAAAGGACGCAGCCGAAAAATAGTGTCGCATATTTTCCGCCGGTAGCGTTTATCCTGCTCATGCTCCTGCTTGTGCTCATTCTCGTTTTCCGTCGATCAAGAGCAAGAGCATGAGCGAGAGTAAGAGTTGGAAATGCTAACGGGAACTTATTTGTGAAGCGCGCCGCTGTTTTTTACTGGCTGATCGGAATCGTCATCGCAGCGATCGCGATCGCGATTGCTTTCCACTTCGACGACACGGTTCGTGATTTGATCGCGCAACATCAAACCCCCACGATGCGCAATTTCATGCACAACGTCAGCTGGTATGGCGATTGGCCTTCGCATTTTGTCCTTGGATTGCTTCTTCTGGGAATCGCTTGGCGGCGACGGAGCAAAAAATGGATGCGCATTTTTGTGTCGATGCTGGTGGCGATGGCAATCGCAGGCGTTGCCGGCTCCGTCATCAAGCGCTCCGTTCCGCGGGCTCGCCCATCCGTGAAATCAGAGCTGCGCTGGGGCGGCCCGCGTTTTAGTACGAAATATCACGCATTTCCGTCCGGGCACGTCGTGGCTTCCACCGCCTTTTTTGGTATTTTGATTTTTGCGCGCCGCCGCGTTGGCCTCGCCTGTGTCCCCATCCCGATTCTCATCGGGCTCTCGCGAATGTATCTCGGCGCGCATTACCTTTCGGACGTTGTCTGCGGGGCAGTGTTGGGAGTTCTGTGTGCGGCTCTCGTTTGGCGATTTGTCGCGCGCGAACGACCAATTACCGGTCACTAATCACAAAATCACGTCGCGCTACGTTGCTCAAAGACCGGGCGCCACGATTAGGTTTTCCACACAGATCACAAGGACCGACCTGACGCTCAGTCTCCGGATCGACAAAGCTGCAAGCATGCTTTCGTGCCTCCTGACGCGCGGCCAAGCCTCCAAGCTCAAACGCCGCGCGGGAAGGAAGCGCGTTTTCAAGTCGTAGAAAATATGCCCTGAGCTTTCCCGGTCCACCAAGCCGGATGACGAGAGGGAGGAGCGGCGGGAGCGGGCTCATTGAACACGGACAATCTTGTCAGTCTTTTCCCAACCGAGTAAGATGTTGAGGTGAGCCTTCACTTTCTTGTGGCGCCATTGGTTCTCGCGCTCCTCCTTGCTGGCACTAGCTCAACGTATGGTCAGGCCGAGAAGGAATCTGGTGTTAAAGAAGCCATGCGGAAAAAGGTGGCTTATTCGCAGCAGGTGTTAGTTGGGGTCACTATGGAGGACTACGGGCTCATAGTGAGCAACGCCGAGAAGCTCGTGGAACTCAGCAATAAAACGAACTGGTATTCGCGGCAAGCGCCGGAATACGAGCTATTCCTCAACGAGTTTCGTCGCAACGCGCAGGAGTTAATGAAAGCTGGCCAGCAGAAGAACCTGGACGCCGCATCGCTTGCCTATGTTCAGATGACATTGAGCTGCGTAAGTTGTCATCAATATATTCGTCAAAGCTCCGGCACCGGAAATTAGATCGACGCCGCGTTGTGGGGTGCGGCGATTTATACCACCTCGATTCGTTCAGTTGAACAGAAACAAGTCACTATCAAAAGCGTTCGCAATCACAGTCATCGTGCTTATGCGCGAACAGATCATGGCTCAGGTCCCAACGCCCACGGAGTCGACGAGTCTGTCACCTGTCACTGCCGTCACTTTCTCAAAAGCGAAGTTCACTCCAAAGAATGCCGTGCCTGATAAGCCGAAACTGGACAGCTTTTTGAGACAAGAAGGCTTCGGAGTCGTGAAACTTACGCGGGAGAACCTCGACAATCAAAAGGCGCATAATAACGATTCGAAGCATCTCATCCTTGATGCCGAAGTTAATCGGGTGACCGCCTCGTTATGGGTCGATACAGGTACGCCGACAACCAACCTTGCGCGGGACAGCCTCAAGAAATTCGGTGTTGTTGAGCAAAAGACTTCTTATCGAGTCACCAATCCACTCGCACCGCCGTCCGACAAATTCTATGGGATCGCAAAACTTGACACGCTTGCCATGGGTAATTGCGTAATCCAGGGCGTCCCGGTTCTGATTGACGCGATTCCATATGTAGACGGCTTGTTAGGATCCGAAGACATGCACAGAATTGGCGCGGTCTTGGATTGTGCCGGGCCCGCACTTTACTATGCCCCTCGGGGGCCTGGTAGCGATACGAGCAGCAAATTGGCAACGATGCTCCAAAGTAATGGGTTCACGCAGGTTCCCATGCGTTTAACCACAAACCATCGTCTTGAAGTCGCTTGTTCCATCAATGGCGTACCCTCGACCATCATAGTTGACACGGGTTCGCTTGCCACTTGCGTGGAAAGAAGCATCGGGATCAAAGCAGGAATCATAATGAAGCACACAAGAAGCGTGCTTATAGGCTCCGGAGGAGCCAGCGCACCGATACGCACCGGCCGTGTAATGCAATTTGCTATTGGTGATTTTAAAATCAGAGATGCTGATATTATCTTTGTGGATTTAAAGAAAGCTGACCACCCTTCCGCGAATCTTCTTGGCATTGGCGAGCTCGTATCCAACTCTGCAATTATTGATTTAGGCGGTTTGAGCATGTACCTGCGGCATCCGCAGCAACGGCGTTAAAACCCGGTTGCCTGGCGCCCTTCCTGAAATTCCTCAAAGAAGAATCACAGCGCGAGGTAATCGATTGCGAAACTTTGTGTTGCCGATTGCGTTGCTGATTGCGTTTGGCCCGCCATACCGACGGCTTAGAGTCCTCGTCTGCCTTGAACGAGATTGATGATCAGAACGATGACGGCAACTACGAGCAGGAGGTGGATCAAGCTGCCGCCAATGTGGCCGATGAAGCCAAGAAGCCAGAGAATGACCAGGATTACAATTATAGTCCAGAGCATGGGTATTTCCTTTTGGTTAAGTTAAACTTTCCGCCAGGATATTTATTCAGAGGTTCATCTGCTTGCCAAGCTTTTTCAGAACATCGAGTCCAAAAAGTTCTGCGAGATTCGCGTTCGATTCAACCGACAACGCCGAATGTATGATTCGGTTCCACGACGGGGACCGAAAACGGCCTTTTTTAGAATTGACAAGCCAGAAGTCGGACGAAGCGGAGGGGGTGAGATTCGAACTCACGAGGCCTTTCGGCCTTCCGGTTTTCAAGACCGGCGCAATCAACCGCTCTGCCACCCCTCCGAGGTGTGCATTCGCGATCGCAAATTTATTACTCCATTACTACATCACTCCAAGTGAAATCACGCAGCGGTCGGGGAATGGAGCGACGGAGCGTTGAGGTAATGACAAGATTCGCTCGACAGTGTGATATGTTCATGTGAACTTAGGCAATGGCGAAGAAATTCCGCGCTGTTGTTCGGGAGACTCCGCAAAGCCGCGCGGCCATTCACGGACGCGGCGCCTCATGGAGTCCGGCAAATCGCTTCGAAAAGCTGCATGTCGATCTAAACGACTTCGATGTGGTCGACGTTGATCCTGTAACCGAGGAACGACCGCGGCGCGGAACGCAGTATTTCCGCGACGGGACCAAATCGATCATCACTCGGAATAACAGTCCAGATGTAGGCTTTGAGACAAGCCTGAATCCGTATCGGGGCTGCGAGCATGGCTGCATCTATTGCTATGCGCGACCCACACACGAGTATCTCGGTTTTTCCGCCGGCCTCGATTTCGAAAGCAAAATCATGGTGAAAACAAATGCGCCGGAGTTATTGCGCGCGGAACTGGAATCACCGCGGTGGCAGCCACAAACGCTCGTACTGAGCGGAGTGACCGATCCGTATCAGCCCATCGAACGAAAGCTCTGTGTCACGCGCGGCTGCCTCGAAATCCTCGCAAAATTTCGCAACCCGGTGGCGATCATCACAAAGAACCGTCTTGTTGCGCGCGACATCGACCTTTTACGCGATTTAGCAAAGCACGACGCGATCGCGGTAAACATTTCGGTAACTTCACTGGACGCGAATTTGCAACGAGTGCTCGAGCCGCGGACGTCTTCGCCTCAGGCACGCCTTGATGCAATCCGGCAACTTCGCAGCGCAGGAATCCCAACTGGCGTGATGGTTGCACCGATCATTCCGGGGCTCACCGATCACGAAGTTCCGAAGATTCTCGATGCCTGCGCAGGAGCGGGCGCGCAATTTGCAGCATATACAATTGTCCGCCTCCCATGGGCGGTGGCGTCTTTATTTGAACATTGGCTCGAGGAACACTTTCCGGACCGCAAGGAGAAGGTGCTGGGACGGATCCGCGATTTGCGAGGAAGCCGTCTCAATAATTCTCAATGGCACAAGCGTATGACCGGCGAAGGCATTTTTGCCGAGCAAATCGCTTCGATGTTTGCCGTCTCCTGCAGGCGCAACCGAATGTGCGCGCGTCCGAGGCTCTCCTGCGCGTCATTCCAAAGATCGGCAACACAGCTAGGCTTTTTTTGTTGAATTTAAGCTCGTGCAGCCGCATGCGTCCTTGCAAACGAACTAATAAAGCGGCGGCTGCGAGCTTGCACCAGGTGCGGAGAGGCGGTTGTTGGAGACCGTGCTGATTCATAAACACCGTGCTAGGTTAAGTCCCCGTTTATTCCTGGCTCCTCCCCTCGCAGTGCTGCACCGCTTGATTGGCACCGCGTACGGGAATCGACCAATTTCACCGTTTTATGAAAGTGCGCTATTTCAGTGGAAACTTTCGCAAATAGAGTGTTAGACGCGACTGCAGAGAATGGACGGTTGTAGAACACGCGCAGTTAAACGCATTTTGGGTGTCCGATTTTATCTGAGACAGCTTGGTGGCTCAATTAATAACGGGTCATTATCGGTCGACGAAAAAGTAAGGCTGGGCCAGCAACCGAGTTGACTGCTGCCGCCCTGCGATATCTTCTCGGCTTAAATCATCAGGTTTTAAAATATCCCGTACATTATGATCCAATCCTCACGCCTTCCATCGGTTCTCCTATCCGCTTTGTTCACACTTTCCTTCGTCGCGGGAGCCCTCCTGCCCGGCAGCCTTCGGGCAGCTGAGGAGAAAAAAATAGAGTTCCCCGCCATCAGCCAGCACTCGGTGATAAAGCAGCGTGTCGGGTTGACCGATATCGAGGTGGATTATTCGCGTCCGAACAAGAATGACCGCGAGATCTTCGGCGGCCTGGTGCCTTACGGAAAGCTCTGGCGCACGGGCGCCAATGCGGTCACCAAAATTAAGTTTAGCGGCGCGGTAACGCTGGGCGGCAAGGAGATCCCGGCCGGTGAGTACGCACTCTTCACAATTCCGACAGCAAACGAGTGGACCATCATCCTTTCGAAGGACGCGAAGATGCAGAGCACGGCCGATTATAAGCAGGAGAACGATGCCGCTCGCTTCACAGCGAAGCCGGAACCCTATCCGGTGACAATCGAGACGTTCACCATCGCGCTGTCTGATGTGAAAGGCGCTTCCGCAACGCTCAATTTTCTTTGGGATAAAACGCGCGTACCAGTGAAGTTGACCACGGACGATGTCGAGCAGGTAAGTAAGCAACTCGATGCAGCCGTTAGCGCAAAGACTCCGCTCGACCCGCGCACCGCCTATCAGGCCGCGGCCTTTTACTACGACAACAACAAGGACATGACGCAGGCGGCGAAGTGGATCGACCAGGCGCTGGAGAAGAACCCGAACGCCTACTTCATGCACTATAAGAAGGCGCAGATTGAGGCGAGGCTTGGCAACAAGAAAGAAGCCACCGCCTCGGCGCAAAAGGCGATTGACATCCTGAAGAAAGACAAATCCCCTGACGAGTCCGCGATCAAGAACGCGCAGCAGATCATCGACAGCTCGAAGTGAGTAACAGCTCCGCCGATCGTATGCCGCCTAAGCTGTGCAACGCGATTGGCAGCGCGTACGGGAGTCGAACCCGTGTACCAGCCTTGAGAGGGCTGTGTCCTAACCACTAGACGAACGCGCCAAAGAACAAGATGGGTTTAGGAATACTGCAACGGCTGTGGGCTGGCAAGCTAGCCAATCAAAACCGCTTGTGCCGTTTCTCTTTCTTCTT
>Ga0070741_10010855_pt1 | contig 17035 bp, 19 predicted proteins | sample Coa_R1_4_FD_66440 | JGI IMG/M metagenome (GOLD analysis project Ga0070741, IMG submission 66440) | Surface soil microbial communities from Centralia Pennsylvania, which are recovering from an underground coalmine fire - Coalmine... | ecosystem: Environmental > Terrestrial > Soil > Unclassified ...
AAGCAGCACATCATCAACGGCAGCCGCCGCAAGCGCATCGCGAAGGGCAGCGGGACGTCGGTCGAGGAAGTGAATCGGCTGCTGAAGCAGTTCGTGCAGATGCAGAAGATGTTGAAACAGCTCGGCGGGATGGCCGGGATGGCCGGCGGCGGGAAGAAAGCCCGCCGTCAGGCGATGCAGATGCTGCGCTCTCGCCGGTAGGGCGAGACTCGAGCGCAGGCGTCCGGCGTCGGTCGAGGGCAAGGGACCGGCGGCCGGGTAGCCGCGAGCGGCAGCGAAATCAGCGCGCGATGCTCGAGCCGTCGGGCGCGTTCAGGAGTGTGTGATGGTCGTCATCCGCTTGCGTCGGGCCGGATCCAAGAAGCGCCCGTTCTTCCGCGTCGTGGTCACCGATTCGCGCGCCGCGCGCGACAGCTCGTTCGTCGAGATCCTGGGACACTACAACCCGCGCACCAAGCCGGCGGTCGTGCAGGTCGACAAGGAGCGCGTCGACTACTGGCTCGGAAAAGGCGCGCAGCCGTCCGATTCGGTCCGCACGCTGATCGCGCGGCACCTGACCCCGGCGCCGGCGGCGGCGCCCGCGCCGGCCGAGGCGAAGTAACGTGCCGGGCGTGCGTGACGCGGTCGAAGTGCTCGCGAAGGCGCTGGCCGACAACCCGGACGCCATCACCGTCACCGAGACGCAGCACAAGCACGTGACGCTGATCGAGTTGTTCGTCGCGTCGAGCGACATCGGCAAGGTGATCGGCAAGCAGGGACGCACGGCGGCGGCGCTGCGCACGCTGGCCTCGACGGCCGGCGAGAAGGAAGGCAAGCAGGTCACGCTGGAGATTCGCGAAGGGCGGTGACCTGGGACGAGATGGCCGTCGTCGGGCGAATCGCGCGCGCGCACGGCAATCGAGGACAGGTGATCGTGAATCCCGAGACCGATTTTCCCGAGGAGCGGTTCCGCCCGGGCGCGGAGCTGTTCATCGCGCGCGGCGGCACGGTCGTGGCGCTGCGGCTCGCGGCCGTGCGGTTCCAGCACGCGCGGCCGGTCCTGACGATCGACGGCGTCCAGACGATGGACGACGCCGAGGCGCTGGCGGGCTGCGAACTGCGCGTGCCGGTCGATCGGCTCGCGACGCTGCCCGCGCACACGTTCTACCGCCACGACCTGATCGGCTGCCGCGTCGAAACGCTCGACGGGCAGGCGGTCGGGACCGTCACCGCGGTGGAGGGCGATGCCGGCGGCAGCCGGCTGGTGGTGGCGGGGACGCACGGCGAGATTCTCGTGCCGCTGGCGTTCGAGATTTGCCGGACGATCGATCCCGCCGGCAAGCGGATCGTCATCGCGCCGCCCGACGGGCTGCTCGAGTTGAACGAGGCGCGCCGGTGACGGTGGACGTCGTCACGATCTTCCCGGCGGTCGTCGCCGAGCCGCTGCGGGCGGGGGTCGTCGGACGCGCGATCGATCGAGGGACGCTCGACGTCAAGGTGCGCGACCTGCGCGACTTCACGTCGGATCGTCACCGCGTGGTGGACGATGTGCCGTACGGCGGGGGACCCGGGATGGTGATGAAGCCCGACCCGTTCTTCCGCGCGCTGGACGCGATCGAGGCCGACCGCGGCGGTCCGCTGACCGTCGTGCTCACCTCGCCGCAGGGCCGGCCGTTCACGCAGGCGGAGGCGCAGCGCTTGAGCGCGCGGCCGCACCTCGTGCTGCTGTGCGGCCGCTACGAGGGGTTCGACGATCGCGTGCGCGAGCGCGTCACCGACGAGCTGTCGATCGGCGACTACGTGCTGTCGGGAGGCGAACTGCCGGCGCTGGTGATCCTCGACGCCGTGGCGCGCCTGATTCCGGGCGTGGTCGGCGACGAGCAGTCGGTCGTGGAGGAGTCGTTCAGCCGCGGGCTGCTCGATTTTCCGCAGTTCACGCGGCCGGCGGAGATTGCGATCAACGGCGCGGGCGGCGCCGGCGACCGGGTGCTGAAGGTGCCCGACGTGCTGCTCTCGGGCAATCACGGCGCGATCCGGCGGTGGCGGAAGCGGGCCGCGCTGGCGCGGACACTGGAGCGGCGGCCGGATCTATTGACCGACGCGATTTTGGACGAAGAAGAGAAAGAACTGCTGAAGGAGCTGCAACATGGGCGCGATTGAGCTGGTCGAGAAGTCGCAGCTGGCGGAGCGGCCGGCAATGAGGTCGGGCGACACCGTCAAGGTGCACGTGAAGGTCCGCGAAGGCGACAAAGAGCGCATCCAGATCTTCGAGGGCGTGGTCATCGGCGTCCATCGCGGCGGCACGCGCGCGTCGTTCACGGTGCGGAAAGTGTCCTTCGGCCAGGGGGTCGAGCGCATCTTCCCGCTGCACTCGCCGACGATCCAGAAGGTCGAGGTGACGAAGTCCGCGAAGGTGCGCCGCGCCAAGCTGTACTACCTGCGCGACCTGAAGGGGAAGGCCGCGAGGATGAAGGACGCCGCGAAGCAAAGCTAGGCCTTGCCGTGACCCGCGTCCCCGCCATGCGGACCCTGGAAAACGCGCTCCGGCGCGTCGGGTTCGTGCACGTGGCGGGGGTGGACGAAGTGGGTCGCGGATGTCTCGCGGGGCCGGTCGTCGCCGCGGCCGTCGTGCTCCACCCCGAGCGGCACATCGCGGGCGTCAGCGATTCGAAGCTCGTGCCGGCGAACGAGCGCGAGCGCCTCTACGACCGGATCGTCGCGCACGCCGTCGCGTGGGCGGTGGCGGCCGCCGAGCCGGACGAGATCGACCGGATCAACATCCACCAGGCGTCGCTGCGCGCGATGCAGCGCGCGATTCTCGCGCTCGCGCCGCTGCCCGACATCGTGCTGGTGGACGCCTTTCGCGTCCCCGACCTGCCGATGGCGCAGCGCGGCGTCCCGCACGGCGATCGGCGGTGCTCGGCGATCGCGGCGGCGTCGATCGTGGCCAAGGTGACGCGCGACCGGCAGATGCTGCAGCTCCACGGCCGCGACCCGCGCTACGGATTCGACCGCCACAAGGGCTACGCGACCGCCGATCACCTCGAGGCGGTGGCCCGTTTCGGTTACTCACAAATGCACCGCCGCTCGTTCCGCCCGCCGACGCTGTTTGATACGATTGATTGAAGTCCCCACGTGTCCATAGATCGCGCGCAAACCCTGCGGAACGCCGAGAAACTGATCCGGCAGGGGAAGATCGACGCCGGCATCGCGGAATACGTGCGGCTGGTCGAGGACTCGCCGCACGACTGGAACGCGAAGAACGTCCTCGGCGATCTGTACGCGCGCGCCGGCCAGATCGAGAAGGCGATCGCGCAGTTCGTCGAAGTCGCCGACAATCTCAGCGACGAGGGGCAGGCCGCGAAGGCGGCCGCGCTCTACAAGAAGATCCTCAAGCTGAAACCGGAGCACGAGCACGCGCTGCTCCAGGTGTCGGAGACCCTCGCCGGCCAGCGGCTGTACGCCGACGCGCGCGCGCACCTCAACACGCTGATTCAGCTCCGCCAGGGCCGCGGCGACACGCGCGGCGCGCTCCAGGCCAAGGTGCGGCTCGGGTCGCTCGATCCCGAGGACTACGAGGGCCGCATGACCGCCGCGAACGCCCGCATCGAGATGGGCGACGTCGGCGGCGCGCTCGGCGAGCTGAAGGAAATGGCAGGCGAGCTCGCCGGCAAGGAGCGCTGGGCGGAAGCGATCGACGTTCTGCGCGAAGCCGCCAAGCTCCATCCCGACGACGATGAGATCCGCGAGAAGCTGCTCGACGTCTACTCGGCGAGCGGCGACTACGATCGCGCGCGCGAATGCGCGACCTCCGTCGAGCAGTTCCGCGCGATCGCCGCGGCGCTCGAGGGCGCCGGCAACACCGACGCCGCGCTCGAGACGCTGCGCCAGGCCTCGGCCCACAACCCGTTCGACAACGAGCTGAAGGCGGAGCTCGCGCGCACGTTCGTGGCGCGCGGCGACATCCAGACCGCCGCCGAGTACCTCACCACCCAGACCGCCGGCGACGACCCGCAGCTCCTGATGACCGTCGCCGACATCCACCTGCGCGGCGAGGCGGCCGACGAGGGCATCGCCGTGGTCAAGCGGCTGCTCGACGAGGACCCGTCGCGGCGCGAGTCGATGGCGATGCTCGGCTGGCAGGTCGCCGAACAGAAGCCGGACGCCGGCTTTCGCGTGATCGAGCTCGTCGCCGACACCGCGGTCGCGGCCAACGACTGGGCCGGCGCCGCCGCCGCGCTGCAGGAGTTCGTGACGCGCGTCCCCAACCACGTTCCGGCGCTGATGCGGCTCGTGGAGATCTGCGTCGACGGGGGGCTCGAAGCGACGATGTACAGCGCGCAGGCGCACCTCGCCGACGCCTACATCGCCGCCGGCATGGCGAACGAGGCGCGCTTCATCGCCGAGGACCTCGTGGCGCGCGAGCCGTGGGACCGCGCCAACGTCGAGCGCTTCCGCAAGGCGCTCGAGATGATGGGCGAACCGGATCCCGACGCGGTGATCGCGCAGCGGCTGAGCGGCGAATCGCCGTTCATGAGCACCGAGCTGCTGATGCCGCTGGAGCCGGAGGATCTCGTGGAGCCGGCCGCCGCCCACGAGGAGCCGGCCGAGCCCGAGCCCGATCCCGACATGCTCGTCGTCGAATCGCTCGAGCGCGAGCTGCTCGGCGCCGACATCGACATCGACACCTCGATGGCCCAGGCCGACCGCAGGCAGTTCAACGTCAGCAGCGCCCACGCGATCGATCTCAACGACATCCTCGGCGACTTCGACGAGCCGGAGGCGCCGGCGGTCAAGCCCGCCACCGCCCGCGCCGCGTCCGACGACGTCGAAGTGGACCTCAGCATCGTCCTCGATTCGGAGAAGCCGGCCGCGCCTCCGCCGCCGCCCAAGCCGGCGGCGCCCGCGCCCGACCTCGATTCGGTGTTCGGCAACCTGCGCGAGCAGGCGGCGCGGAAGTCGGGGCTCGACGACGCGGACAAGGAATACAAGCGCGGTCTCGCGCTGCGGGCGAAGGGCGACATCGACGGCTGTATCGCGGCGCTCGAGAACGCGTCGCGCTCGCCCAAGCTGCGCTTCGCGACGTCGTGGCTGATCGCGAGGCTGTACCGCGATCGGAAGATGCTGCCGCAGGCGGTGGAGTGGCTCGAGCGCGCGACGATCGCGCCGGCGCCGACCACCGACGACGCGCACCAGGTGCTCTACGAGCTGGCGGACGGCCTCGAGCAGATCGGCGAGGGGACGCGCGCGCTCGCGGTGCTGCTCGAGCTGCAGGCCGACGCCGGCGCGTACCAGGACATCGATCAGCGCATCAGCCGACTGACAAAGGTGCAAGCGTAACGCGGGTGCGGCCTTGATCCGCCGGCTTATCTACGTCGCGTTCTTTCTCGAGGTCGGCCTGCTCCTGATCGTCCTGCCCTGGTCGCCCTTCTGGGAGCGGAACTACTTCGCCGACGCCTTTCCGCCGCTGCACGCCTTCGTGATGAACAACTTCGTCCGCGGCGCCGTCACCGGGCTCGGGCTCGTGAACCTGTTCGCAGGATTCGCCGATCTCGCGCTCGCGTTCATCGCCCGCGACCCGTCGCCCCGGACGTAGCGGTGACGATCTGCCTCGTCACCGATCGGCGCCGGAGCGATCCCGTCGCGCAGGCGCGAGCCGCGGCCGCCGCGGGCGTCGACCTGATCCAGGTTCGCGAGCGCGACCTCGACGGCGGTCCGCTCGCGGCGCTGGTGCGCGCGGTGCTGGCGGCCGTGCGCGGCAGTTCGACGCGCGTGGTGGTCAACGACCGGCTCGATGTCGCGCTGGCCTGCGGCGCCGACGGCGTGCATCTGCGCGCAGATTCGATCCCGGTCGCCGATGCCCGGCGAGCGCGGGCGGTGGGCTTTCTCGTCGGCCGGTCCGTGCACGGGCCCGAGGAGGCCGCGGCCGCCGACGGCGCCGACTACCTCATCGCCGGCACGGTTTTTCCCACCGATTCCAAGCCTGGCGCAGCGTCGCATCTCGGCGAAGACGGGCTGCGGCGGGTCGTGGCGGCGGCGCGCGCGCCGGTCCTCGCGATCGGCGGCATCTCGGTCGATACATCTTCCGTGGTCGCGAAGACGGGCGCGGCAGGAATCGCGGCGATCGGCCTGTTCCGCGCGCCGGACTCGCTCGGCGATCTCGCGCGCGCGCTGCGATCGCGGTTTGACAGCATAAAACGTGCTCCCTAACATACAGCCGGATTTCGCGTTCTGATGGCCGGCGACAGGACGGGCGACTTCGGGCGGAAGCTCCGCGAGGCGCGCGAGCGCAAAGGCGTCTCGCTGCGCCAGATCGCGAGCGCGACGAAGATCTCCGTGTCCGCCCTCGAAGCGCTCGAGCGGAACGACATCTCGCGGCTCCCCGGCGGCATCTTCAGCCGCGCGTTCGTCCGGTCGTACGCGCTCGAAGTCGGTCTCGATCCCGAGACGACGATCCAGGAGTTCATCGCGCAGTTCCCGTCGGACTCGGTGACGGCGGGCCACCCGGGCGCGGGCCGCGTCGAGGACGTCGAAGCGGTCGAGAGCGATCGCCGCATGGCGTCCACGGTGCTGCGGCTGCTGCTGATCGCCGTGCCGATCGTGATCGCCGTCGTCTACTTCAGCACGGCCGGACGCCGGTTCGTCCACGCCGAACCGGCGGCGCCGCCGCCCGCGCCGGCGACGCGCTCCGCCGAACCGACGCCGACCGACACGCCCGCGCCGCCGCCTCCGTCCGACCCGCCGGCCGCGGACGCCGCGTCGACGTCTCCGGCAGCGTCAGCGCCGGCGCCCTCTGCCGCCGGCCGCCTCACCGTCGCGCTGTCGGTGAGCCGTCCGTGCTGGATATCGGCGACCGTCGACGGCGAGAAGAAGATCGAACGCCTGCTCCAGGCCGGCGAGTCGCAGACCCTGGAGGTGACGCAGGAGCTCGTGCTGACGGCGGGCGACGCGTCCGCGGTGGCGATGACCTTGAACGGCGCCGACGCCAAGCCGCTGGGCAACAGCGGCGAGGTCGTCACGCGCCGGCTGAACCTGACCAACTACAAGGACTACGTGCAAACCCGGTGATTGGGCCAACCCCTCTTCTCGACTTCTTCAAGCGCGGCGAGGTGGACCGCGAAACACGCATGCTCGCGGCCGAAGGCGCGCTGGCGCCGCGCGCCGTCGAGCAGCTCCAGATCCTCGTGCTGCTCCTCGAGGATCCCGACGCGGAGGTCCGCGCGACCGCCGAGGCCACGCTGGACCGCATCCCGGAGGAGACGCTGAAGGCGTTTCTGTCGCGATCGGACGCGCCCCTCGGCCTCCGCGAGTTTTTCGGCGACCGGGGCATTTTTCCGGACGAGATCCCGCAGATCGAGGCGGAGGTCGACGTCGAGGAGCCGCTCGTCGAGACGGAACCGGACGAGGCCGACGGCGACAGCGACACGCAGGAGTCGGCCACCGCCCGCATCGCCAAGATGGGGTTCACCGAACGGCTCAAGGCCGCGGTGAAGGGATCGCGCGAGATGCGCGCCATCCTCATCCGCGATCCGAACAAGATGATCTCGGCGGCCGTGCTGAGCAGCCCGAAGCTGACCGAGAACGAGATCGAAGGCTTCGCGCGGATGGCGAGCCTCAGCGAGGAGGTGCTGCGCGTCATCGGCAACAACCGCCAGTGGACGAAGAGTTACAAGGTGGTCCTCGGGCTGACGAAGAACCCGAAGACGCCGCTGGCGATGGCGTTGAACTTCATGACGCGGCTGAACGCCGCCGATCTCAAGACCGTGTCGGTCGATCGCAACGTGCCGGAAGGACTGCGCGTCGCGGCGCGGAAGAAGGTCGTCGCGAACATGTCGGGCAAGGGCTAGAAGCGCGTCGACCAGCGCCACAGCGCGAATCCGCCCAGCGTGGCGATCGCGCCGGTGGTCAGCGGGCCGACGACCGTGCCGCCGAGCAGCGGCGTCAGCGTCAGCGCGATCACGACGGCGAGCGGGACGCGCGCGATCGGCGCCAGCGGGCCGAGGCGGCCGACGCCGTTCTGCAGCGACTGCATCGTTTCGAAAAAGGCGCCGACGAGGCGCGGTTCGAGCAGGCCGATCAGCGCCCACGCGACGCCGCTCGCGACGCACAGGACGGCGAGCAGCGTCAGCAGCGCCTTCCTCACTTCGCTCCCGCGGGTCTGTTTCTCGACTTCCGCCGTTTGGCGGTCCGGCCCCACTCCGACCGCATCTGCGCCAGCCCCTCCATGTACACGGTGGCCCGCTCGCGCTCCTCCTCGCTCGGCAGCGATTTCAACAGATCGAGCGCCCTGGCCAGATCCTGATCGATCCGCTCCCGCGTCGTCGTGAAGTAGAGACGGCGGATTTCGGCCAGCGTGTCGGCGGACGAGAGCATCGGGAGCTTCATCGACGGTTCCGGCGGAGCGAGGCGCGGAGCGCCTCGAACGGCTGCGTGTTGAGGACGTCGGCCGGCGTCAACCACGCGCGGCGCGCGACGAGCACGCCCCATCGCAGCCGCCCGAAGGCGGTCTTCGCGTGCGCGTCGGTCGAGACCACCAGCCGAACGCCCCGCTCCTTCGCCATCTTCGCATACACGTCGTTCAAATCGAGCCGATCGACCTGGCAGTTGATCTCGAGCGCGACGCCGTGCGCGGCGGCGCCCGCCGCGATCGCCTCGACGTCGACGGCGTACGGCTCTCGACGCAGGATCAGGCGTCCCGTCGGGTGGCCGAGGATGTCGACGTGCGGATGGCCGATCGCGCGCAGGATCCGGTCGGTCATCTGCTGCCGGTCCTGGCCGAACCCCGAGTGCACCGACGCGACGACGAGGTCGAGCGCGGCCAGGCAGTCGTCGGCGAGATCGAGCGATCCGTCGGCCTTGATGTCGCACTCGATGCCGGCGAGCAGCCGGATGCCGACCCCTTCGCGGTCGACGGCGCGGATCCGCTCCGCGTGCGCGAGCGCGCGCCGCTCGTCGAGGCCGTTCGCCATCGCGAGCGACTGACTGTGGTCGGTCACCGCGATGTAGTCGAGCCCCGCCTCGCGCGCCGCCTCCGCCATCGCGCGGATGTCGTCCTTGCCGTCGCTTTCCGTCGTGTGCATGTGGAGATCGCCGCGCAGGTCCGCGCGGTCGACGAGCCGGGGCAGCGCGTGCGCCTCCGCCGCCGCGATCTCGCCGCGCCCTTCGCGCAGCTCCGGCGGGATCCAGTCGAGGCCCAGGGCGGCATACACCTCTTCCTCGGTCTCGCCGGCGACCTTCAGCTCGTCGTCGACGCGGAACACGCCGTATTCGTTCAGCTTCAGGCCGCGATCGATCGCGCGGTCGCGGAGCGCGATGTTGTGCGCCTTCGAACCGGTGAAGTACTGGAGCGCGGCGCCGCGGCTCGCGGGCTCCACCAGGCGCAGGTCGGCCTGGAAGCCGCCCTCGAGCCGGACGCTCGACTTCGTTTCGCCGTGCCCGAGGACGCGCTCGACCTTCGGGTACTCGATCAGCGCGTCCATGATCGACGCCGCCGCACCGGACGCCAGCACGTCGAGATCGCCGCAGCTGTCGCATCCGCGCCGAAGGCTGCCAACCGGCTCGATGGCGGCCGACGGCGACCGCTCGCGCAGGTAGGCGATCAGCGCGGCCGCCGTGTCGTGCGCCTCGGGCAGCAGGTGGCGTCCCGCGAAGCGCTTCTGCTCCTCCAGCGCCTTGAGGATCAGCGCTTCTTTCTTCGGCCCCATGCCGCGCAGCGCGCGGATGCGTCCGTCCTTCGCCGCCGCCTCGAGATCCTCGAGCGTGCGGACGCCGAGCTCGCGATAGAGCGTCGCCACCGTCTTCGGGCCGACGCCCTGCAGGTGCAGCAGGTCGAGGATCGTCGGCGGAAACTCGGCGACCAGCTCCCGGTGGAACGCCGCGTCGCCGGTGTCCGCGATCTCGCGGATGCGGGCCGCCAGATCCTTTCCGATGCCGGGAATCTCCCTCAGTTCCGCGTCGGCGAGACGGCCGAACTCGTGCGGATGGTTCGAGACGATGTCTGCGCCGTTGCGGTACGCGCGGATTTTGAACGGGTTGTCGTTCTTGATCTCGAGGAGGTCGGCAATCTCGCGCAGGATCCGCGCGATGGCCGCGTTATCCAACGCGAAGCCCTTCCGACTCGACGCGATAGTCGAGCAGCCGCGCGCCCCCGGCCGCGAGCGCCGCGGCGATGGCCGCCCTGGCCGGCGGCGGTCCGTAGCAGAAGAGGCACCCGCCGCCGCCCGCGCCGCACACCTTCGCCGCGGTCGCCCCGGCGGCGCGTGCGCGATCGATCAGCGCGTCGATCGTCGGCGTGGTGACGCCGGGCGCGAGGCGCTTGCGGTTCTCCCATTCGATGGCGATCTGCCGCCCGACTTCGTCCCAGTCGCCGCGCTCGAGCGCGATCCGCATCGCGCTCGCGGTGTCGCGGATGCGCTCGAAGCAGTCGAAGACATGGCGATCGCCGTCGATGTGGCGCTTGGTGATCTCCCAGTTGTTCGTGCCGGAGTTGCGCGGCGCGCCGGTGTACGCGAGGACCACGCGCCGCTCGAGCTCGTGCGGATCGACTTCGAGGCGGACGCGGCGGACGCCGTCGGCGCGCAGTTCGACCGCGGCGACCCCGCCGTACAGCGCCGGGCGATAATCCTGCACGCCGGTCGGCACGCGAATCGTCTGGCATTCGACGTTCATCGCGACCTGCAGGATGTCGTCCGCCTCGGTCGACGCGCCCGACCATCGCGCCATCGCGCCGCAGAGCGCGATGCACAACGCCGACGATCCGGCGATGCCCGCGCCGGCGGGCGATTCGCCTTTGGTCGTGATCGAGACGTTCTCGACACGATAGTGCCGGGCGAGCAGCGCGAGCAGCGACAGGTCGCCGGCGCCGTCGAGCGCACTCGACGTCGCGGCGCCGACGCGCCGGTTCGTGTCGATCGACTGCAGCTCGATCCGTCCATCGTCCCGCGACGCGATGTCGACGTGCGCGCGCAGGCTGATCGCCGCGTTCAGCGTCGTCGCGCCGTCGTGGAACAGATAGAGCGGCCAGATGTCGATGGTGCCGCCCGCCAGGTCGATGCGGGTCGGCGCGGAAGCAGCGATGCGCACCGGGCGATTATAGGCGGAGCGCCTCCATCGGCTCGACCGCCGCCGCCCTGCGCGCCGGCACCGCGGCGCTCGCGACGGCGACGGCGACGAGCGCGAGCACGCCCGCCGCGAGCGAGATCGGATCGTGGGGGGTGATGCCGAACAGCAGCGAGCCGGTCAGCCGTCCGAGCGCGATCGCGGCGGCGAGCCCGCCGAGCGCGCCGAGCGCTGCCGCCGTCAACGCGTCCCGTCCCACCGAGAGGACGACGTCGGCGACACGTGCGCCAAGCGCGACCCGAATGCCGATTTCCCGCCGGCGTTCCGTGACGGCCTGCGACAGCACGCCGTAGAGGCCCATCCCCACCAACGTCAGCGCCATCGCCGCGAACGCGGTGAGGAGCGCCGCGTCGAGCGTCTGCTGCGCCGTTGTCGCGCTGACGATGTCCGCGAGCGGCCGAACTGCGTACATCGCACGCTGCGGCTCGATGTCGCGGAGCGCCGTCCGGAGGGCGCCCGCCGTCGCCGGGTGCTCGGGCGCGAGCCGGACGAGAAAGTACGGATCGGGCCAGAAGGGGTTGAAGCCGCACCAGTAGATCAGCGGCTCCGGCCCCCGCGCGACGCCGTTCTCCCGCACGTCGGCGACGATGCCGACGATGCGCGCGCGTTGGGTCGCGGCCATCCAGGGCGCGGTCAGCTCGTGGCCGATCGCCCGATCGCCAGGGAAGTACTGCTCGGCGAACAGCCGGCTGACGAGGACCGCTGCGTTCGGCGGCGCCGCCGGGTCGCCGAGGCAGGTGTCGCCGGCCAGAACGGGAATGCCCAGCGTGCGGAAGTAGCCGGCGCTGACCGCTCGACCGGCGGCAAACGTGCGCACCGTCGGATCGCGCCCGACGATCTGGAATTCGCCCGCAGGGATGTTGCTGGCTGCCGGGAGCAGTTGACTGATCGCGGCGGCCTGGACTCCGGGAATCGCCTCGAGCCGCGTCAGCGTCCGCGCGTGGCGCTGCACGACCGCCGACGTCGGTTCGCTCCACGTGGCGCTCATGCGGAACGTCAACACGTGCTCCGCCGAAAACCCCGGCGAGGTCCGCCGCAGCTCGACGAAGGTCCGCAGCAGCAGGCCCGAGCCGACGAGCAGCATCATGGCGAGCGCCACCTGGATCGCGACGAGCATTCCCTGGACCCTGTGGCGCCCACCGGCCTGCGCGCGGCCGCCGCGCGCGAGCGTCTCCGCCGGATCCCGCCGGGACGCGTGCACCGCCGGGACGAGCGCAAAGACGACCGTCGTGACGATCCCCGCGAGGAGCGTGAACCCAATCACGCGCGGGTCGACGTGGAGCTCGTCGATCCGCGGCAGATCCGGCGCGGCGGCGCGAAGCAGCCGGATGCCGCCCACGGCGATCGCCACCGCCGCGACGGCGCCGCCGACCGCGAGCGCCATCCCTTCCGCGAACAGTTCGATGACGATCCGGCGGCGATCGGCGCCCAGCGCGAACCGAACCGCGATCTCGTGCGCGCGCCGCGTGCCGCTCGCGAGCAGCAGGCAGGCGACGTTGCCGCACGCGGCGAGCAGGACGAGACCGACCGCCGCGAACAGCAGCCACAGCGATCGACGCACGCCTCCGACGCGCTCCTCCTTCAACGGCACCAGCGAGGCGCCCCACCCTGCGTCCGTGGCGGGGAACTGGGCACCCAGGCGCGCCTGCACGGCGTCGAGGTCCGCGCGCGCCTGCTCGATCGACACGCCGGGCTTGAGTCGGCCGACCGCCGTATACAGCCGCGCCGTCCTCGCGGCGAGGAAGAACTGCGGCGCCTGCGTCGGCCGCCACACCTCCGTCGTCGCCGTGGGATACCGGAACGACGCCGGCATGACGCCGACGATGGTCGCGCCGGCGCCGCCGTTGAGGATCAGCCGGCGACCGATGACGGCGGGGTCGCGGTTGAACCGGCGCTGCCAGAACGCGTCGCTGATGACGACCGTCGCCGGGCCGCCGAAGCGCTCCTCGGCGTCGGAGGGTGTGCGCCCGAGCTGCGGCGCCACGCCCAGGACGTCGAAGAACCGCGGAGACGTGCGCATCGCTTCGATGCGCTCGGGGTCGCGTCCCGACGTGTCGGTCATGTTCTCGAAATACGACGCCGCCAGCCCGTCGAACGTCCGATTCTGCGCGTTCCACTCTTCGAGTCGCCCGGGCGCGACCAGCTGCGTCGCATTCGCGCCGCCGCGCGCGTTGCGCTCGTAGACGGCGACGAGGCGGTCCGCGTCAGGATAGGGCAGCGGCTTCAGCAGCACGGCGTCGACGGCCGAGAAGATCGCTCCGTTGGCGCCGACGCCGATGGCGAGCGTGGCGACGATGGTCGCGGCGAGGCCCGGTCGTGCCTTCAGCGATCGGAACGCCGCCCGAGCGTGGTCGCGCATGCGTCATTGGACGGCCGATGACGTCCGGTGGTTGGCCGCTACGGTTACAATCACACCGTGTCGCCCAGCGGCCTGCGCAAGCACATCGGTCAGCTCCTCATCGCCGGCTTCAACGGTCACCAGGTCCCTCCCGAACTGCGATCGCTCGCGAAGGAATTCGGGCTCGGCGGCGTCATCCTGTTCGCGCGCAACGTCGACACGCCCGAGCAGGTGGCCGAGCTCGCGTTCGACGCGGCGCGGCTCGTTCCGGACATTCCGCTCTGGGTCTCAATCGATCAGGAAGGCGGCCGTGTCGCGCGGCTGAAGAAGCCGTTCACCGAGTGGCCGCCGATGGCGACGCTCGGCCGCAGCGGCGACGCGACGCTGGCCGAGCGCTTTGCGCGCGCGCTCGCGGGCGAGTTGAAGGCGGTCGGCGTCACGCTCGATTACGCGCCCGTCCTGGACGTCCACACCAACCCGAAGAACCCCGTGATCGGCGACCGTGCGCTCGCCGACGATGCGAAGACGGCGGCGGCGCTCGGCAGCGCAATCGTCCGCACGCTTCAGGCGGAAGGCGTCGCCGCGTGCGGCAAGCACTTTCCCGGCCACGGCGACACGAGCAGCGATTCGCATCACGAGCTGCCGCTGGTCGAACACCCGCCGGAGCGCCTGCGCGAGACCGAGTTCGTGCCGTTCAAGGCGGCGATTGCGGCGGGTGTCGCGACCGTCATGACGGCGCACGTCTTCGTGCCGTCGCTCGACGACCGGCGCCCCGCCACGCTGTCGCGGCGCATCGTCACCGACATCCTCCGTCGCGAGCTGGACTACGCGGGCGTGATCCTCAGCGACGATCTCGAGATGAAAGCGATTGCGGATCGGTATGCCGTGCCGGCGGCGGCGGTGATGGCGGTCGAGGCCGGCTGCGACGGCATCCTGATCTGCAGCGGCGCGCACGACGTGCAGGCGTCGGCGCTCGAGGCGCTGATTCACGCCGTGGAGGACGAGCGGCTGCCGATGTCGCGCGTCGAGGACGCGCTGAAGCGGCAGCAGCGCGCGAAAGAGCGGTTCTTCGCGGCGCCTGCGCCGGCGCGGCCGCTCGACCCGCGCCAGTTGCGCGCGGCGCTCGGGCGCGACGAGCATCAGGCGATCGCTCAGGAGATGGCGCGCTTCCTGTGATGCTGAAGCCGCGCCGTCTCGCGCCAGGCGACCGCGTCGCGCTGGTGTCGCCGGCGAGCCCGTTCGACCGCGCGGAGTTCGACAGGGGCGTTGCGGAGCTGCGGTCGCTCGGGTTCGATCCGGTGTACGACGACGCGGTGTTTGCCAGGCAGGGCTACGTGTCCGGACCGGCCGACCTCCGCGCGCGGGCGTTCCGCTCGGCGTGGGCCGACCCGTCGATTGCGGCGCTCGTCGGCGTGCGCGGCGGGTACGGCAGCGCGCAGATCCTGCCGCTGCTCGAGCGCGACGCGCTGATCGCGTCTCCCAAAGCGTTCGTCGGCTACAGCGACCTCACCGCGCTCCTGGCGTTCCTGACAACGGGCTGCGGCATCGTCGGATTCCACGGTCCGATGATCGATCGACGGCTGGCGCGCGGGGCGGAGGGGTACGATCGCCGCTCGTTTCTGGGCGCGCTGTGCCGGCCGGAGCCGCTCGGCGAGCTGGCGCCGGACGGACTCGAGACGGTGTGCGCCGGCGCGGCGACGGGCGTGTTGCTCGGCGGCACGCTGACGCAACTGCTCGCCTCGCTCGGCACGCCGTTCGCGTTCGATCCGCCCCAGGGCCACGTGCTGTTCCTCGACGAAGTGGGGGAGCGGCCGTACCGGCTCGATCGGATGATGACGCAGCTCCGCCAGACCGGGCTGCTCGCGCGGGCGTCGGCGGTGGTCGTCGGCGAGCTGCCGCGGTGCGACGAGCCCGACGGCGCGGTGGGCGGCCGCGCGGCGATGGCGGAGGCGCTGCGCGACTTCCCCGGCCCGGTCGTGATCGGGTTTCCATCCGGGCATACGACCGGTCCGGTCGTGACGTTGCCGTTCGGCGTCCGCTGCCGCGTCGTCGCGGACCGCGCGCCGCGGGTCGTCATCGAGGAGGCGGCGGTTCAGTGAAGCGTATCCATTTCATCGGGATCTGCGGGACGGCGATGGCGACGCTGGCGGCGATGCTCAAGCGCAGGGGGTTCGACGTCCGCGGCTCCGACCAGGACGTGTATCCGCCGATGAGCGACTTCCTGGCCGGCGAAGCGATCCCGGTGATGAGCGGGTATGCCGGCGATCACATCACCGGCGACATCGACCTGGTCGTCGTCGGCAACGCGATTTCCCGAGGGAACGCGGAGCTCGAAGAGGTGCTCGATCGGAAGATCCGGTACTGCTCGCTGCCGGAGGCGATCCGCGAGCATTTCCTGTGGGGCGCGCGGTCGATCGTGATCGCCGGCACGCACGGGAAGACGACCACCACGTCGTTGACCGGGTGGGTGCTGGCGCATGGCGGGCTGGATCCGACCGTTCTGGTCGGCGGCATCGCGCGCAACTTCGGCGAGGGGGGATCGAGCTACCGGCTGGGTCAGGGCCGCGACTTCGTGATCGAAGGCGACGAGTACGACAGCGCGTTCTTCGACAAGACGGCGAAGTTCCTGAAGTATCTGCCCGACATCGCGGTCGTCAACAACGTCGAGTTCGATCATGCCGACATCTATGCCGACTTCGAGGCGGTGAAGCTGGCGTTCAGGCGGTTGGTCAACCTGGTGCCGCGGCACGGGCTGCTGCTGGTCGGCGCCGACAGTCCCGCGGCGGGCGAGCTCGCGGCGCGGGCGGTGTCGCCGGTCCAGACCTTCGGGGTCGGCGACGCTGACGCCGGTACCAGGTACGTGCCAGGTACGTACCAGGTACGTACCAGGTACGTGCCAGGTACTAGCCCGGCCGTGGCGGACTGGCACGCTGACCGCCTCGAAGCCGCCGGCGGCCTGACGCGATTCCACGTCTATCGCGCGGGCGCCTCCTTCGGCGCGTTCGAGGTGCCGCTGGTCGGCGCGCACAACGTTCGCAACGCGCTCGCGGCGATCGCCGTCGCGACCCACCTCGGCCTGACCGCGACCCAGATCGCCGACGCGCTCGGTCGCTTCGCGGGCGTCAAGCGGCGCCTGGAGGTGGTCGGCGTCGCGGGCGGCGTGACCGTGTTCGACGATTTCGCGCACCATCCCACCGCCGTTGCCGAGACGCTCGCCGGCGTCCGCGCGGCGAATCCCGGCGCCCGCGTGTGGGCCGTCTTCGAGCCGCGCTCCGCTTCGTCGTGCCGCCGCGTGTTCCAGGACGACTTCGCCAGCGCGTTCGCCGGCGCCGACGAGGTGATCATCGCGCCGGTGTTCCGTTCCACGCTGCCGGAGGCGGCGCGGCTGTCGGTGCCGGACCTCGTCCGCGACCTGAACGCGCGCGGCACGAGCGCGCACGAAGCCGCGTCGCTCGACGACATCGTCGACACCGTGGTCCGCAACCACCGCGACGGCGACCTCGTCGTCGTGATGTCGAACGGCGGGTTCGGCGGGATCCACCGGAAGCTGCTGCAGGCGCTCGCGTGAGGATCGTCGCCGCAGGCGATTCGGCGCTCGTC
>Ga0070741_10010856_pt1 | contig 17034 bp, 13 predicted proteins | sample Coa_R1_4_FD_66440 | JGI IMG/M metagenome (GOLD analysis project Ga0070741, IMG submission 66440) | Surface soil microbial communities from Centralia Pennsylvania, which are recovering from an underground coalmine fire - Coalmine... | ecosystem: Environmental > Terrestrial > Soil > Unclassified ...
ATGTCCCTCCAGGTTTCAAGATGCGCGTACACTCGGCGAGAAATGGTCTCCAGGCTTGCTGGCGTAGCACTGCTACCAGCAAGCGCGCATTGATCATATCAAATGTATTGTCGGAGAAATCTAAGGGCTGAGTAATGTCCATAACGCCAAAGGAGGCATTGGACAATTGTTGGGTGCGAGCACGTGCCCAGGCATACTCAATCATGATCCTGCTGACATCGATACCAGCTACCTCGATGTCAGGACGTGCAAAGGCGACATCACACACCCAGCCGCCAGGCCCACAGGCCACATCAAGCACTTTGGCCTCCGGTGGTAGATCGGGGACGCCAGTGAGCGGGCCACCCATCGCCTTTGTTACCACGCGGTCCAGGTCGATGAGACGCGCCATCTCGGTTGGCGATTCCGCGTCCAAGATGTATGTATTGTTCTCTGTCGTTGTTGCGTCCTCAGGCATGGGAACCTCCCTCGTCGTTTATTGTTGTAGCGATGCTGGTAGTTGCTTTCATCTCCTAAACGTCCTCTCGTTCATCGTCCTACGCGATCTGATCTATCGTGGTCATTGCAATGGGAATACCGAGTATGCTTGCCTTTTTCAACTTCTGCCTTCTAAAAGCCAAGCATACTTTGATATGTCCAGGAAAGCACCCTGGACAGCATCCCGGTGCCAGATTAGCGAGGCGACGCCAAGCGGGCAGAAAGCGGCGCTCGCCATCCAGGAGGTTCTTGGGGAGCGCTACCTTCCTATGTCACGAGAAAGCAGCGAGGGCGGCCTTCCGTGATGGGAAAGCACCGTCCTTCAAGAACCTTTTACAGTATAGTGACGAAATACCTGTATTACCAGAGCATTCCCTTGTGTAAGACATTGCATTTGTAAAATTTTGCATTTCCCCGCATTCTCTTTGCATTCTCTTTGTATTTTTGCAGGATCACCGCATTCTGTCATGAAGCACTCGACGGACTTTCTCTGCCATGATATACTCTCTTTGTCATTCGGTTTTTCCGAATAGGGCTAGAAGTGAGTGCGGCAGCAGAGAAATGCGAGGGCAGACGCATGGATCAGTCAAAGTTGGCAATGGCACGGCAGGAAAAAGGCTTAAATCAGGAAGACCTGGCAGAGGCCGTAAGCGTCGATGTAAGCACGATTTCTCGCTGGGAGAATGGTGAGACAGTGCCTCGTGGGTACAATCGACAAAAGCTTTGTACATTCTTTGGGAAGTCTGCGAAAGAATTAGGGCTGGATGGCAGTGACAAGGAAGATCAAATCGTGTTGCCGATCAACACCGCTTGCAAGACATTGGCAAGAGATCCCGTGACTCGTCTGTTTCACCTCGCATATATACCACTGTGCAGCTATCAGGAAGTGCGCGATAAGATGGCACAGATTTTAAGCGAGGGAATAACAATGGACACTACAACACGAAGGGATATCTTGATCGGGGCCTTACATGGTCTGGTCGGGCTTCCTCTGGCAACGGGAGTGTTGCATGGAAGCCAGTATGAAGCGATACTGCGGCGATGTACAGCAGCCATCGCTGCCTGTTATGAACTTGCCAAGAGCACAGAGGCCGAGGACCTGAGTCGAGCTTTTGAGGGCGTCTCTGCCTATCTGCCAATCCTGGACACGATTGCGAAGGAAGTCCCCCAGTTTCGGCAAGAAGCCCTGGATTTGGCTGCTCGCAGCGCTTTCCTCAAAGCTACACTCGGCTGGCATTGCCAGGGAGTGGCGGAAGCTATCCAGTATGCGAAGACTGCCAAGTTCTATAGTAAAGAGGCCGGAGATATCTGCTTAGAACTGAATGCGTACACGAGACTGGTCTGGGCGTACTTCTATAGCAAGCAAGACATGCTTGCCTTCACAACGGCCCGAGAGGCCGTAGAACGTTTGCTGCAATATGAGCAGGACCACAAGGCTCGACCAGTGTCTTCCTATATCCAGAGTCGCATGTACAGTGCACTAGCAGTAATGGCGGCTAAGAATGGACGTACTACGCAATATCTCGGTAAAGCTGCCGATGCCTCTCTTGAAACCATCATGGATTTCACGCAAGGTGCGCTCATACTCAACGACGGCATGACGCAGTATTATCAACGAAAATACAAGCAAGCCCAGGATTCACTGGAACAACTGATCGATCCCATAACCCTCAAGGCAAAGCTTGATCTCCCTGAACGCTCAAGGATCGAAGCACTTAATATTATGACAACAGTTTCAGCAAAAGCCAAAGATAGGAACATGGAAAAGGCACTTCATTTCTGGGTAGCAGGAATACAAGGTGCTAAAGCATTACGCAGCGAGCAGCGTTTCACCGAAGCAGTAGCCGCTTACGACATCATGGAGGCAGCTTGGCCCGATGAGCCGCGCATTACCGAACTGCGCGAGTTGACACAGCACTGGTAATACAACGCCTCATTGTCTATAAGCAGTTCGGGAGCATCTTATAGACGCTGTTCTGACCAAAACTCAGGGATGCCTTAGGGAAAAGCGCGCAGCCGCTGAGGTGTGGGGTTCTGACCAAAGAAAGAGAGATTGCTTCACGCGATCAATGATAGTTTACATGTTTCGTAAGGTGATGCGTGTTGTTTTTGGCGATAAATCGGCGGACGCGATAAATCTGGTCCCTATGTGTTTCCCACATTTTGATGATATTGTTAATTTGTAGCAGGTTAAGCGTGTTATATTGCGCGATGAACCCCCAAAAGGGCACGGTCGCGCCCCTGCGTTGTGTGGAGAGTCCTGCGTTTGTAGTAAGCACCTCTGCGCCGGTGGTGGCCAACCGCTCCAAACCGCGTGCTCCTCTGCGAAAATGAATGGCACACATATTGCACCGGTTGTTTGACTTTTTGCTTCTTTCCAACTATACTTTTTTTGTTAACAATTTTATGGACAATGATGTTTGCAAAGTGCTTTGGGAGGATGCGCAATGGCGCAACTGGTTCTTGGTATGGGCATGTCCCATAGTACGATGGTTACACTGGATACGGCTTTTTGGGCCGAATGGGCGGAGCAGGATCGCACTATCTCGGCGCTGATCGACCAAGAAGGACGATTACTGTCGTTTGCGCAACTGGCTGAACAGGTGGGGGAGCGCTACGCTGAGCAGGCTACTCTTGAGCGTTGGAAGGAGCAGCACGCGGAGATACATAGCGCCTGCGCTCGCCTCACGGCTGCTATCGAGGCCGCGAAGCTTGATCTGCTCGTCATTGTTGGGGATGATCAGTTAGAATTATTTTCCTTCGAGAATATTCCCGCGCTTGCCATCTATTATGGCGAAAGGCTAGTCAGCGGGCTCTGGTCAACACGTTTCCATACTTTTATCCGTAAAGGTGCCCCCCCTCCTGTCTTCAGCACGGAACTCTGGGATGCGGTGGCAAAGGGATATGCGATGGATGCTCATCACGAGTTTGCCAGCGCACCGGTCTTTGCGCGGGAGCTGCTTGAAAATCTGGTGGCGCAAGGATTTGATGTGTCCGGGCTGGGATCAATGCCCGCCCACGATGACATAGCTGGTTTGGGGCATGCCTTCGGGGCCATTATGACGCAGGTTATGCCAGAGAAAGCTGTTCCCATCGTCCCCGTGTTAGTCAACACCTATTTCCCACCCAATCAGCCAACACCTTCGCGCTGCTATGATCTGGGACTTGCGCTGCGACGAGCCATCGAGTCCAGTCCAGCTGACCTGCGTGTGGGCATCCTGGCGTCGGGTGGCCTGAGCCATTTTGTGACAGATGAAGCCTTCGATCATCAGGTCTTGAATGCCTTGCGCGAAGGATCTGAAGAGCGATTGCGCACATTGCCTGAGCGCTTCTTACGCTTTGGTAGCTCAGAGATCCGCAACTGGGTCGCTGTAGCAGCTGCGACCAGGCATCTGAAACTGGCCTGGGATGCCTACATTCCGGTCTATCGGACTGCAGCCGGGACGGGCTGTGGAGTAGCCTTTGTCTGCTGGTCGTAGAGGGCGGAGAGCACCTGGCTGTAAGGGCACTCTCGCATACACTGCGAAAGGAGAGGATCATAGAGTCTTTGCTGCTATGGATGGAGATCTGAGGAAATGAGTACTTATCTCTTTGTTCACGGATCATGGCATGGGGCGTGGTGTTGGAAGAAGGTTGTGCCACTGATAGAGCAGGCAGGGCATCATGCTGTTACTCTTGACCTTCCGGGGCGCGGTGATGATGCAACGCCAGTAGGTCATGCATCTCTCCAGACGTATGCCGAGCGAGTGGTTGCTGTGCTTGATGCACTGTCATCGCGTGTGGTACTCGTTGGGCATAGCATGGCTGGCGTGGTTGTCTCGCACGTGGCGGAAATGCGCCCGGAAAAGATTGCTACCCTAGTCTACCTGGCGGCATTTCTTCCACAGAACGGGCAAAGTATCAATGCCATCAAAAAAATTTTTCTCGGATTGTCGGGAAATGTTGATGCTCCGTTGACTGCTGACCCAGATACGATCATTGATAGAGAGCGTGGGGTCAGCATGATCAGGAAGGAGCGCGCACGTGATGTACTCTACCATGATTGTTCAGACGAAGATGTGACCTATGCGCTCTCGCGTCTGTGCCCGGAATCTACGGCTATTGGTAGCATGCCGCTGACATTGACGGCAGAGCGCTTTGAGTGCGTTCCACGTATCTACATCGCAGCCCTGCAAGATCGCAGAGTCAAACCGGAACTTCAGAAAGCCATGTATACAGCACAACCCTGCCACAAGGTATTTTCGCTGGAAACTAGCCACTCACCATTCTTCTCAGCGCCAGAGGAATTAGTGAGCATTCTTACTAGTTTCGACCACCTTATTTGATAATGTCTCTGATAACCAGTGCGTCGTGTTTGGCGTCGGCAACACTGGGAAATTTATAGGTGGAGCTGTCCAATAAAAGTAATGCATCAATGATCCTAGCCAGTTTCAGACGCTCTTCAAAGCCTTTACTGTTAACGAGTGATTGACCGTAGGTGGAGGCTAGCCAGTCTATTGAGTATGCATAGTTGTCCCAATAATTCCAGCGGACAAGGTCTCGTACTGGGTCGCCACTGTGAACGGCTCCCCAATCGATCACACCGGTAATGCGATCATCGCTATCAACAAAGATATGGTCTGGCGTGAGGTCGTAATGCAATAAGATAGGTGTAGGGACTGCAAATGATTTAAGATAACACAATTGCTGCCACACTTCTGCAAATCGAGGAACTCCAAGAGCGTTGAACGGAGCGAGGGCTTTGTCGAACTTCTCCGAGTCTTCTTGAAGGGCGAGCATCCACTTTTCAAAAGATCCATAGGTCCCGTGTTGAGGTTCGGTGATTCTTCCCCATCCAAACGTTGGTACAGAATGAATAGCTGCAAGGAGTTCTCCAGCCTGCTCAGTCAGTCTTTCAGATCGATCGCGTCCAATCTTCCCTTGCGCCAGCAGATTATCCATTGGTTCGCCTGTCAATTTCTCTTGAATCTGGTAGGAGATCACTTCATCCCTATCAACCACCGAGCCCTGTGCCAAAATAGCAGCAACAGGAACCCCTCGGCGGCTCACTTCCTGCATGGCCCATCGTTCAATGGCGAAGATGTCGTAGTCAAATCCTTTCGCAATTCGAAGGACAAATGATCTATCCTTGAGGTCTATGAAATAGACTTCGTTGGACTGTCCCTTGTTGATGCGAGTACCCTGCTCGATGTGAGTGCCCATTGCTTTTTGCACGATTTCGTTTAGTCTGTTTGAATTTGTTGCATGAGCGCGCTGAAACTGTTTCTGCTGATCGTTCATAAGCTATCCAATCTGTTTGGACTAACTACTAGTGCGAGATAAGTATAACAAGAGGTAGCAATAGGGGGAGAAGTGCAGCAGATCAGGTGCAGAGACTCTGGTTTGGCTCAAGAATAATTTTGTTGTTGTTGCCATAGGTGGCGATCCAATGAAGGGCGTGTGAATGGTCTGTACACATGATATAGACTGGCTTGTCCAGGGGATCGCTGATGGTCCGCGAAGTAGCATTGAGGCCTTGAAATGCAAGGTAGCCACTGATACCCTGGAATGAAACAGAGGCTAATACAGTGTTGAAATCGTCCTGAGCAAAGCTTTTTCCTTGCAGATTATCGAGCGTCTGGGTATAGACGTTGGTGGCGTCATAAGTGAGAATGGAGTCTTCTGCTAAGAGTGTATAAGATGGGACAGAATGGGTAAGATAGGGAAAAGGAAACTTCCGTAAGGTATATTCCCGGACGAAGGGATCAGTATTGAGGAGCGGGGAGGCGTATGTAGTGGTATAGACCGAGGCAAAGGTATTATGTGTGATCCCGACGATATCGTACAAGCCATCTCCACCAAGAACAATCATGCTGGAATATGGCCCTTGCAAGTCGATCTGTAATTGTTCTTCGAGTGTGTCTAGATCTGAGGTGTATCCTGGAAAAAAGATGAAGGTAGCGTGCTTTTGGACAGCGTTATTTATAGCGCTCTGAATAGATGCTGTATTGCCAATCTGATACGATTCATGAGTAACGCCATTTGCGCATGAAAGATTTTTCGTGAAGTTATAGCTCAAACTGCTGCTGTATGCGTCTGTGGCATCAGTAAAAATGTCGATGATGCCAGCATTGGTGCTTTTGCTCAGGCGGTCGCAGAATAGTTGGACCATAGCTTCGCTCTGCCGCTGATCGGAAGAGGCAACACGGTAGAAATTGGGAATGTTGGAAAGCTGATCGCTGGTGGCTGTAGGGGAGACAATGGGAAGGGATGTTTGCTGCCAGGACTTGAAGATCTTGAGAGCATCCGAAGTTTGCTGGCTGTAGGGGAAGCCAACGATGCCACGAAAGGTGGGATCGTGATGGGCGAATTGGACGAGTTGCTTGATGACCTGGGGCAGTGCATAGCAGCCAGGGCAGGCTGTGCTGGTTGTAGCGACGGTGCCAAGATTAGCGATAACGAGACAGACCTTAAAAGAGGAGTGGGCGACATTATAGTCGTGCTGAGCTAAAAAGGCACCACGCATGTCATTCAAGCCAATAGTAGCGGAGCCGGATGGGTCTTCAACGGTGCGACTTAACATGGTGACGATAGCCAGTGTGATATGGGAGTGAGTGCAGGCAACACTATTTTCCTGGAAGATATCCGCTTCGACCTGCGTTTCCTCACCATTGCGCTCGGATTGATCAAAAGGGCCAAAGCTGTCGTTCGTAATGAGCCCGATGCGCACGCCATTGCGGAGAGTGGTAACGCCTATGCCAGGGTTGCAAGCGGGCCAGGGAATGATAGTGCGCAGACAGATTGCATCATTTACGCCGCTCACATAATTGCTAACAGGGTTGTATAAGATAGGCGTGAGGATAGCGATAGCAAGGAGTACGACGAGAAGAGGTCGATCGTAACCTTTCACTCGATCCATTCTCTTTTTAATGTGGGTTGGGAGGGGTTTGACAAATGTCCCGGTCAAGAGTGCTTTCATTCTTCGCAGTAATGGCTCGATGATATCGATTTTCGTGAAAATCTGATCAAAAATGCCAATACTCAAAAGGGCAAAGAGGCCAGTAATGATCTGCCCTAGAACTAGGTTCTGAATAAATGTAGCATAGAGGAAAGAGATGAGTAAGATCAAGAAAAGTATGAAACGTGCATGTGTAATGGTTGCCTGCTCTTTCTCTGTATGCTCGATGGTTGCCTGCTGCCCATCAAGTCTGGGAGAGGATGGATTAGGATCGAGCGGTGTGGTTGTCCTGAGAGCCGTTAGAGGTTGGGCAGGTTCGGGGTCGTGGTTGGACGTAGCTGATGGGTGCTCTTTCATTTATTGCTCCCTTCGGCACGTAAAGTACCAGCTAGCTAGAAAGGTGTATCTTTTTCTGTTTTGGTGGCTACCTCTACGATGAAGTGACTTCCCATCCGATGGGTATATAAGAATAATACGTAAGAACATCTATAGAATAAAAAATTTGAGAGAGTAAGTAGGAAAAAAGGGAGAAGATAGCATCCCGAGCAGTGTGGCGCTTCATGCAACACAGCCTGATATCCCCAACGCTCGGGATGAATTGGCATCGCCGTCGTTGTGCTGACCTGGCAGGATTGGACAGGGAACATACAATGATGACGTTTGATGCCCTTTCTCTATTAAAAATATGTTTTGTGCGTCCGTGTCAGGAGTCAAAGTGGCTAGATGCCCAGGGAACGGCCAATGATCTCCTTCATGATCTCGTTGGTGCCGGCGTAAATGCTTTGCACACGAGCATCCAGGTAGGCACGGGCGATAGGGTACTCTAGCATGTAGCCATAACCACCGTGCAATTGAAGACACTGATCGACAACTCGTTTTTGCAACTCTGAGGTCCACCACTTCGCCATAGCCGCTGTTTCTGCGGTTAGAGTCCCAGCGTTTAGTTCTTCGATGCAACGGTCAACAAATACGCGGCCAATCTCTACCTCTGTCTTCATCTCGGCCAGCTTGAAGCGCGAGTTCTGAAAACTGCCGATGGGTTGGCCAAAAGCCTTGCGCTCTTTGCAGTAGGTCAGTGTGATCTCCAATGCCGTTTCGCAGGCGGCAACAGCGCCAACCGCGACACAGAGACGCTCCTGGGCGAGGTTACGCATTAAGTAGTAGAAACCCTGTCTCTCTTCTCCGAGTAAGTTGCTCGCCGGCACTTCGACGTTCTCGAAATACAATTCGGCTGTATCTTGAGCTTTATAGCCGATCTTTTCGAGTTTGCGTCCCCGCTTGAAGCCGTCCATGCCGCGTTCCACGACGAGCAGGCTGATGCCCTTATGACGCAGTTCTGGATTGGTTTTTGCTACAACGATCACGACATCACTCAAAATGCCATTCGTGATGAAGGTCTTCTGTCCATTGAGCAGGTAGGTGTTGCCCTGACGAAGCGCCGTCGTGCGTACAGCTGCCAGATCGCTGCCGGTATCTGGCTCGGTCATAGCAATGGCGGTGATCAGCTCACCGGAGCACATGCCTGGGAGCCAGCGCTGTTTTTGTTCCTGGGTGGTAAGGGTCATAAAGTAGGGCAAGGTGATGTCATTATGCAGGCCGATACCAGCTCCCGCACTGACAACCCCGGCTCGCGCAAACTCTTCGGCAATGATCGCACTATAGAGAAAATCGTTGATGCCTGCGCCACCATACTCTTCGGGTACACTCAGCCCTAGAAAGCCTTGCTGCCCAGCTTTGAGCCACAACTCGCGAGAAACCATGCCATCTTTTTCCCATTGGGCGTTATAGGGGATCATCTCTTTCTCAACGAAGTGTCGGAAGGAGTCACGAAATAGCGTATGTTCTTCAGTAAAGAGTGTTCTTTTCATGGTTTTCTCCTGAGGGACAAAATGCCTGAATTCTCGCGTTAGTTATGGTGATGAGTTTGCAATGATTAGCAACAACTCCTCGCGATATGTACATCTAGCTTAATGATGCCTTCAGCCTTCAAGTCTACTATCTCAACATTTAACATCATTATATCAGACTTTTTGTGGAGAGTGCGCATCTGGACCTGCTAATTGAGAATGCAGAAGGCATAACAAAGAGGAAAGCTTTCCTTTGTAGCGTGAAAAAAACTCAGCAGAAAATGGCTTGACTTTATGAAAACGATCTGGTATATCATAGATACAACATTATTTTCCCTAAACAAAGGAAACTTTCCTAAAAATTATGTCCATATACGAAGAGAAAGAGCAGAGTTCGAGCGAGGCAGGGCAGCGGGAGCAGGCACTCCAGGCACCCTTAGCTGTCAAGGGAGCGACGTTACAGGATGTGGCACGTGCGGCTGGTGTGACGCTTGGTACGGCCTCCAAAGCCATTAATGGTCGCGGCAAATTGAGTCAGGAGACACGCGAGCGCGTGCGTAGTGAAGCCCGCCGACTGGGCTTCCGTTTTCGCGAATTGGAACAGAATATGTCGGTGGATAGGCGCGCGATGATTGGGGTGCTGACCTCAGATATCTACGGACGCTTCAGCCTACCTCTGTTAATGGGTATTGAGAAAGCTTTCGGCGCACGTCCTGTCTCTGCTGTGCTATGTGCGACGAGTGATCAGGCGCAGGAACAGCTACATCTGCAAATGCTGCTGGAAAGGCAAGTTGATGGCATCGTGGTTTCTGCGCGTCGCGAAGATCCACGTCCACCAATTGATCTGGGATCGGCATCACCCCCAGTGATCTATGCTCATACCCAGGTGACAGATCCACACGCGCTTTGTGTATTGCCAGACGATGCTCAAGGCGCACGGCTGGCCGTTGAGCACCTGATACATAATGGTAGACGCCAATTCGCACATATTACCGGCCCAGGTTATTTCGAGGCCGTGCGTTTGCGCGAGGGAGCCATGCGGAAGGTGCTGACCGAACATGCCCTTCCTCTTTCCGAACAGCGTGTACTGTCGGGTCCCTGGCAGGAAAGTTGGGGCTACACCGCCGCGCAATATCTCATCAAGCAGGACCCATCCATCGACGCTCTCTTTTGTGGCAGCGATCAGTTGGCTCGTGGTGCTGTCGAGGCGCTCCATGAACTGGGCGTGCGTATTCCTGATGATGTTGCTGTCGTCGGGTTCGACAATTGGGAACCAATTGCGTGTGCTACACGCCCCGCACTCACGACGGTTGATATGAATCTCGAAGCAGTTGGTCACTATGTCGGGCAATGCTTGCTAGACTTGCTAGCCGGGAAACTGCACTCGGGGATCGTGCGCCTGCCGTGTAATCTGATCATCCGCGAATCGAGTGGTTCCACATCTATAGGCGGGCAACTAGCTAAGTAACATGGATCGGCGGAAGTACATCGTCTGTTTCTTCTAGTACGTCTATACATTTTTAGGAAAAGGAGGAAAATTTTTCGAGAGTACGAAAAGGAATTGTATTTATTTTTTCAGGGCCAGTATAGGAGCCTTTTCGTTAGCAATAGCGTACAACCGGCTATTAGCCAAACATTATGTGTACAAGCGCTCATAACAGTGAGTCAGAGATGCTTAGTATGTTCTTAGAGAGAGAACAGAGAGAGGTAGAGCAATGCAGCAACAGCCTCGCCTTCTTATAGCCAGAAGAGAAGGCAATCATCGTCCATTCTGGCATATTTTCCGTTCTGCTTCGTTTGGATGTATCATGTTGATCGTGCTTAGCATTGTTGCCGCGTGTGGAGGATCTACGCCGAGCTCTTCGAGTTCGAGCAGCAACGGGGGGAAAATCACGATTACCGAAATGGACTACTGGAGTGTCCCGGCGCAAGGTGCAACGCTGAGCAAGTTATTCACTCAATACCAGAAATTACATCCAAACATCACCATTCAAAGAAACGCGGTCCCCTTCGATAGCTTGTTACCAAAAGCGGACCAGGAAGCAGCATCGCATACGCTTCCCAACATTCTGGTGCTGGATAATCCAGATGTTGCTCAATTCGCTTCTACGGGCGCGCTCAACCCCCTGGATTCTTTTATGCAGGGAACGTTCAGCGACAGTGATTTTTATGCTGGTCCCTTGACCACCATGAAATATCAGAACAAAACCTATTCCTTCCCGGTTGGGAATAATGATCTGGCAATATTCTATAACAAAAAGATGCTAGATGCCGCGCACATTCAGCCGCCAAAGACCTGGAGTGATCTGGAGGCAGCAGCCAAAACGCTGACACATGGCAATACCTATGGGTTTGCCTTCTCTGCACCTGCTAACGAACAAGCTACCTTCCAATTTGAGGCGTTCTTGTGGTCGAATCAGGGAGATCTCTCAAAAATCAATGCACCCGAAAGCCAGGCAGCCTTGCAGGTTCTGGTGGATATGATTCACAAAGGGTACGCTTCACGCGGTGCGCTCAACTGGGGACAACCTGATGTGGCAACACAGTTTGGTGAGGGCAATGCTGCGATGATGGAGAATGGTCCGTGGGAAATTCCCGCATTGGAGCAGCAGTACCATATGAAATTCGGGGTGGATTTCGGCGTTGTGCCATTTCCTGTCCCACAAAGCAGCATGCAGCCGGTCGTACCGCTGGGAGGTGAAGCCTGGACCATCCCCGTCAGCAGCAATACAGCAGCGGTGAAGGCGAGTTGGGATCTGGTGAACTGGTTGGAGCAACCAGACCAGTTGAGCCAACTTGACGAAGGCTTCAATTATATTCCAGCTATCAAGAGCACTGCGCAACTGGTTTTGAAAGACCAGCCGAACCTGCAAGTCTTTGCTGATGAACTCAACACTGCTCGTGCTCGTACGGCAGTGCTAGGAGCAAAGTATCCGAAGGTATCGCAGGTCGTCTGGACCGCGGAACAGGCGGCGTTGACCGGCAGCCAGTCAACTCAGGCAGCGTTGACCCAGGCCCAAAACCAAATTAATCCAATCTTGAATAGCTAACCGATCTGAAGTATAACGTAACGGGATATTTCTTTGGAGGTGGGAACGATGTGATCTGTCCTGGCTCTGAAGAAATGTCCCCGTTATCGTCGGTGGCTGTCATGAAAGGAGTCTACAACGTTGTCTACGAAAACCACCACAATGGTCCACGATGTCTCGGAGAAAAGTGGACGGGCTATACCAACCCGAACGCCCAGAAGCAGGCGTGTGCGCATGACACTGGTGCGCCTGACGTTCATCCTCCCATTGGTGCTCTATCTGCTGATCTTTTATGGATACCCATTATTTTATAGTATTCAAATCAGCCTGGAAAAATACGATTTGCAGGCCGAAATCACGGGAGTAGCAGCTTTTGCTGGCTTGAGCAATTACATCGCGGATTTTCAAGATCCTACCTTTAAAATTGCGGCATTGCATACGCTGCTGTTTACTGTACTGTCGATTGTGCCGCAATTTCTGATTGGTCTAGCACTGGCGCTCTTTTTTTCACGGCGCTTTCCCCTGAGCCGTCTCTTGCGTGCCTTGTTTATCTTACCCTGGCTGTTACCGTTGATTGTGTCTGGCACGATCTGGAAGTGGCTGTTTAACGAATCCAATGGACTGATCGATCAGGTGTTGTCGAGTATGCATCTTGTCCCGGCTCATTTTAGCTGGTTAACCACACCTGGTTGGGCTTTTGCTTCACTCATCTTCGTCAATATCTGGCTTGGTATCCCTTTTAATATGGTGATTCTGTATAGTGGACTGCAAACTATTCCGCAAGAATTTTATGAGGCGGCGGCGATTGATGGATCAAGTCGCTGGCAAGCCTTCCGCTATATTACTATCCCGATGTTAGAGCCTGTGATCGGCATTGTATTGATGTTGGGTTTCATTTACACCATAAAAGTTTTTGACATTATCTATGTGTTGACGCAGGGAGGGCCAGCGAACGATACGCAGACATTTGCTACCTGGTCGTATACTCTGTCCTTTGGACAACAATTGTTTGGACAAGGGGCAGCACAGGCCAATATGATCCTCTTGATCTCGCTGGTTGTTGCTCTATTCTACCTGCGGTGGTCACGCCGTAGCGCAGAGTCGTTAATCTAAGGGAGGGATGGTCTTGAGAAATCCAGTGTATCAGCCTACAAGAGGGAGTAGAATGCTACTCAACAGAAAAGCCATCAGGACGAGGGGAGCGACCATTCTAGGTATTGTCATCACCTTTCTCATGTTATTCCCTGTCTACTGGATGCTGGCAAACTCATTCGAGACCACGCAGGAGATGTTTAGCAATCCAGTGCCACTGGTGCCGACCCAGGTTACGTTCGAGCCTTATTTGACGGTGTGGCAAGCACAATTGCCCCATCTGATCACCACCCTGACGGTCTCCATCGGGGCCGCGTGTGTGGCGATTGTGATTGCAACCCCGGCGGCTTACGCACTCGCCCATTTCCGTTTGCGTGTCACGATACTGCTGGTATTTGTACTTTTGCTCGCGCAAATGATTCCTACAGTCACACTGGCAACGCCAATGTTTCTCATTTTCAATCAGTTCGGATTGCTCAATAGCACACTCGGGCTGATTCTGGCGGATAGCACCTACGCGGTGCCGTTTGCTGTGTTGATCTTGCGCGCCTTCTTTCTCTCGATCCCCTATGAACTGGTCCAGGCGGCGTTCGTGGATGGCACTGGTGAGTGGGGGGCCTTTTTCAGAATAGTGCTACCGCTGGTTGTGCCAGGGGTGATCACGGCGGGAGTGTTTGCCTTTCTGTTTGCCTGGGGAGATTTTATCTATGGCTTAACCCTGAGCACGAACAATACGATCCAACCAATCTCTTTGAGTATCTATACCTATATCGGTCAGTTTAGCGATTACTGGAATAATGCGATGGCTGTCGCTGTGCTCGCTTCTATCCCAGCAGCGATTTTGCTCGTACTGTTCCAGCGCTATATCACCGCCGGGCTCACGGCTGGTGCTCTGAAAGGATAACGAATGACCTTAACATCATCTTCCCAAGCTCAGGGGAATGAACAGAAGCCATTGCGCTCATCTGCAGTTGCACACACCGCGACGATCTTTCGGGATGCATTCTGGGGTCCCCGCCTGCAGGCGCTGCGCGAGCATACCTTGCCTGCGATTTATCAACAAATGCAGCAGGATGGACACTTTACGGCTTTTCGCGAGAGCTGGCACACCGGAATGCGTCCCGTACCGTATGTATTCTGGGAATCGGATATCTCCAAATGGATTGAAGCGGCGAGCTATAGTCTAGCGAGTCATCCAGATGCTCAGCTTGAAGCGCTGGTTGATGAGGCCATCGCGTTTCTGTTGTCGCTGCAACAGCCCGATGGCTATCTCAATCTCTGGTTTACACAGGTGGCCCCGGAGCAGCGTTGGAGCAATCTGCGCGACTATCATGAGCTGTATTGTGCGGGACATCTGATCCAGGGCGCTGTGGCACATTTTCAGGCTACCGGAAAACGTGTGTTGCTGGACGCCGTTTGTCGCTACGCAGATTATATTGATGCCACCTTTGGCGAGGAGGAGGGCAAACGGCGTGGCTATTGCGGACATGAAGAGATCGAACTCGCGCTGATCAAATTGTATCACGCGACAGGAGAGGCGCGCTATCTGCGTCTGAGCCAGTATTTTGTTGAGGAACGTGGCAAACGTCCTCATTACTTCGACCTGGAGGCTCAAGAGCGCGGAGAGCAGCCAGCAGACTTCTGGGCCACCACGTATGAATACAATCAGTCACACGTACCAGTGCGCGAACAGCATGAGATTGTAGGACACGCTGTGCGTGCAATGTATCTGTTCAGCGCAGTAGCCGATCTTGCCCGCGAACAGGACGATAAGAGCTTGCACGAGATCTGCGAAGACATCTGGAATCATCTCTACTCAAAGCGCCTGTATATCACTGGAGGCCTGGGCTCCTCCGAGGGCAACGAAGGCTTTACTGCAGACTATGACCTGCCCAATTCCTCTGCTTATGCAGAGACGTGCGCAGCGATTGGCCTGGTGATGTGGAGCCAGCGCTTGCTCCAACTGGATGCGGATCATCGTTACGCGGATGTGCTGGAACAGGCCCTCTATAATGGAGTCTTGAGTGGGATCTCGTTGGATGGCACCTCATTTTTCTATGTGAATCCACTGGAGAGCCAGGGGAAGCATCATCGCCAGCCCTGGTTCAAATGTGCTTGCTGTCCACCCAATATTGCACGTTTATTGCTCTCGCTGGGGAATTATCTCTATGGAGTTACCGAAAGCGATATTCTCGTGCATCTGTATGCTCAGTGTAGCAGTACGCTCTCAGTCGGCGAACGTCAGGTTACTCTGCACCAGCAGACCAACTATCCCTGGGATGGCACGGTGCGCCTGGAAATAGAGGTAGACGAGCCTAGTGAATTTGGGCTGCACCTGCGAATCCCTGGTTGGTGTCGGAACGCCCGCCTGACGCTGGGCGGTGAGGATATTCCCTATGAGGTACACAAGGGCTATGCTCGTATTAGCCGTACCTGGCAATCTGGAGAGAGTCTGGTGCTACATCTGGATATGCCTGTCGAACGGATCTACCCACATCCAGCTATACGCGAGAACGTAGGATGTGTCGCGCTGCGCTCTGGTCCGCTGATCTACTGTCTGGAAACCAGCGACAATCCGCTCCCATTGCATCAGATTTGTGTTCCGACCAGCGCAAGCTTTGAGAAACAGTTTGTCCCCGACCTTCTTGGAGGGATCACAGTGCTTACGGGTGAGGTCCATGCGCTCGAAACCTCCGATTGGTCAGGTACGCTCTATCGGACGACACCACCTGTATCTAAACCGTATACGCTGACCGCAATTCCATATTATGGATGGGATCATCGCGAACCCGGTGAAATGCGTGTCTGGTTGCGCACATGCGAGGATGACGTGTAGACCAGAGTTACCTATTTCGCCGTTTGATAGTCAATGATGTATTCAACGTAACGCACTCACAATGCAAGGATTGCAGAAAGAAGGTGTGTAATGCAGCGTTTCTCTCGTCACCTCAGGACGGTCATTTGTCTGACCGTCCTCCTTTCAATGGTTACTCTGTTTAATTTCCCTGCCGCCCAAGCAGCCTCTTACAGCCATACAACGCAAGCCAGAGCCAATGCGACCCCAACGTTGGTAGTTAATGCCAACCAGGTGCTCCGCTCAGTGACGCATGTGGCCTCTGGGGGTCTGTATGGGCTGGGAAGTGATACCACGCCCAACGATAGCATGGTGATCCCGCTTCACCCCAAAGTATTTACCCAGATGGCTCCGGGTGGTCATCAACTGCCTAATGGGGCGACAACGCCTGGAGGTGATGCGCTGGTGGTGGCACCCAAGGCGGCTCGTGCTGGTGCGAAGGTAACAATTCGTATGCCTGACTACTATCCCAATTTTCCCTACAAATGGGTAAGCTGGTCGAACTGGCTCAGTGTGGTGGATGGACAGATTGCCGCACGGAAAGCGGCGACCAATGTGACCAACATCTACGCCTGGGAGTTGTGGAATGAGCCTGACTGGACCTGGGATACCACCAACGCAGGATCTTTCAATGCAGGCTGGGTGCGCACCTATCAGGAAGTGCGCTCGAAAGATGCAACAACGCCGATTCTAGGGCCAAGCATCTCATTCTACAATGCGAGCTACATGAGTTCATTCCTGAGCTACGCCAAGGCCAATAATGCGCTGCCCGACATTATCTGCTGGCATGAGTTAGGA
>Ga0070741_10010857_pt1 | contig 17033 bp, 15 predicted proteins | sample Coa_R1_4_FD_66440 | JGI IMG/M metagenome (GOLD analysis project Ga0070741, IMG submission 66440) | Surface soil microbial communities from Centralia Pennsylvania, which are recovering from an underground coalmine fire - Coalmine... | ecosystem: Environmental > Terrestrial > Soil > Unclassified ...
CCCCGTGACGAGCTGCTGCCCTACGCCGTCAACCGCGTCAGCGGCTTCGCACTCGCCGACCCCACCCTGTTCACCGGGCGCCCGCACCTCGTCCTGACCACCCTGTTCGGGTTTTTCGGCGCGGTAGCACTCATCGCTGCGGCCATCGTGCTGTTCCTCTCTCAGCGGGCCGTGAATGCGCTGACGGGAGAGGACGAGTCGGCGATCCGCGGACTGCTGGAGGCGTACGGGAAGAACGACTCGCTCGGCTACTTCGCGACGCGGCGCGACAAGGCTGTGGTGTTCTCCGAAAACGCGCGCGCCGCCATCACCTATCGCGTCGAGGTCGGGGTGTGCCTGGCCAGCGGCGACCCCATCGGCGACCCGCGGGCATGGCAACAGGCGATCAGGGCGTGGCTGCGGCTGTGCCAGACGTACGGCTGGGCGCCCGGGGTGATGGGCGCGAGCTCTGAGGGCGCCGAGGCGTATCGCGAGGCCGGCCTCAACGCGCTGCAACTCGGCGACGAGGCGATCCTGTATCCGGACCGGTTCCGGCTGTCCGGCTCCAGCATGCGCGCGGTGCGGCAAGCGGTAACCCGCGCTCGACGGGCCGGACTGGAAGTGCACATCCGTCGACACCGCGACATTTCCCGCGAAGAGATGGCACGCGTCATCCGACGGGCTGACGCCTGGCGTGACACCGAAACCGAACGCGGGTTCTCGATGGCACTGGGCCGCCTGGGTGATGTCGCCGACGGCGATTGTCTGCTCGTCGAAGCTGTCAAGCCCGGACCGGAGGGCGACGAGGTAGTGGCGATGCTGTCGCTGGTGCCGTGGGGCGCAACGGGCGCGTCCCTGGACCTGATGCGCCGCTCGCCGCAGTCGCCCAACGGAACCATCGAATTCATGGTCAGCGAATTGTGCGTGCAAGCGGAACGCTTTGGCGTGAACCGCATTTCGTTGAACTTTGCCATGTTCCGCTCGGCGTTCGAAGAGGGCACGCGGCTCGGCGCGGGGCCGGTTCTGCGGCTGTGGCGGGCATTCCTGGTGTTCTTCTCGCGGTGGTGGCAGCTGGAGACGCTGTACCGCTCGAACATGAAATACCAACCGCAGTGGGTGCCGCGCTACGCCTGCTATGAGGACGCGCGACTGATTCCCCGCGTTGGCATCGCGTCGGTGATCGCCGAGGGGTTTCTGGTGCTGCCCTTCTCCCGGCGCAACAAGCCGCACACCGGCCAGCACCCGGCGGTGCCCGAAAACATCATGGCCACAGGTGTTTTGCACCATGACGGCAGCGCTCCCGATTTCGTCGATGTGCAAGACGAGCCGGCGGCTGTCGACGACACCGCCGCCCGGGTACCCGATCAGGTTCGCGTGCGGATGGGCAAACTGGCGGCGTTGCGCGCCGAGGGCGTCGACCCGTACCCCGTCGGCAGCGCCCCCAGCCACACGATCGCGCAGGCGATCGACGAGGGTGACGGCGCCGCAGTCAGCGTGTCGGGACGGGTGCTGAGATGCCGTGACTACGGCGGTGTGCTGTTCGCGGACCTGCGCGACTGGTCAGCGGATATTCAACTGCTGCTTGACAATTCAGGTCTGGACACCGGCTCGACAACCGACTTCACCACCGCGGTCGACCTCGGAGATCTCGTCGAGGTTACCGGGACGATGGGTCGCAGCAAGAACGGCACGCAGTCATTGATGGTCGGTAGCTGGCGGTTGATCGGGAAATGTCTTCGGCCGCTGCCCGACAAGTGGAAAGGCCTCAGCGATGCGGAGGCGCGGGTACGGGCGCGATACCTCGACCTGGCAGTCAACCGGGAAGCCCGCGAGCTGATCGCCGCGCGCAGCAAGGTGCTCTACTCGATCCGGGAAACGTTGGTGGGCAAGGGCTTTCTCGAAGTCGAGACGCCGATCCTGCAGCAGATCCACGGCGGGGCGAATGCGCGGCCGTTTCTCACCCACATCAACGCCTACGACCTGGACCTGTATCTGCGCATCGCGCCGGAGTTGTACTTGAAGCGGCTGTGCGTCGGCGGCGTCGAGCGGGTGTTCGAGCTGGGCCGCGCGTTCCGCAACGAAGGCGTGGACTTCAGCCACAACCCGGAGTTCACCCTGCTCGAGGCGTACCAAGCGCACGCCGACTACATGACGTGGGTCGACGGCTGCCGCGAGCTGATCCAAAACGCTGCGGTCGCGGCCAACGGCGAGCCCGTCGTGATGCGCCCGTCGGCGAGCGGATCGCCTGAGCCCGTGGACATTTCAGGCAGCTGGTGCGTCAAGACCGTGCACGGCGCGATATCGGAAGCTCTTGGCGAGGAAATCGACACCGATACCGATCTCGGCACGCTGCGGCGGCTTAGCGACAGGGCCGACGTCCCGTATCTGAGGCACTGGGATGCCGGCGCGATCGTGTTGGAACTGTACGAACGGCTCGTCGAGGAACGCACCGAGGCGCCGACGTTCTACACGGACTTCCCGACGTCGGTCTCGCCGCTGACTCGGCCCCACCGCAGCCGGCCCGGAGTGGCCGAGCGCTGGGACTTGGTGGCGTGGGGCGTCGAACTCGGCACGGCGTACACCGAGCTGACTGATCCGGTGGAGCAGCGCCGGCGGCTGCAGCAGCAGTCGCTGCGGGCCGCGGGCGGCGACTCCGAAGCGATGGAACTCGACGAGGATTTCTTGCAGGCGATGGAGTACGCGATGCCGCCGACGGGCGGCCTGGGAGTGGGCGTCGACCGCGTCGTCATGACGATCACCGGCCGCAGCATCCGCGAGACACTGCCGTTCCCGTTGGCCAAACCCCGCTGATTCACAGCAACTGTCCAGGATCGTCATAGACGATATCCCCGTGGGGCTGAGCCAGCCGTTCTCCGAGCACATTTCATTGATGCACGGTTGGGTGCCCGGGATCATCCAGGCCGTCGCCGTGACCGTCCTCCTGGTCGCAATCGGCTGGCGCTCGCCGCGATGGCGAACCGTGTGGCTGCCGTTGTCGATTCTGGTCGGCGTGGCGACGGCGGCGTGGGCGCGCTGGTACCTCGACTCGCAAGGCCTCGCAGGCGATCCCGCGCCGCGTTCGCTGTCGATCTGGGTCGGGCTGACAGGAGTCGCCGTCGGCGTGGTGATACTCGGATGGCGGCGTGGCCGGTGGTGGCGACGCGGAGTGTCGATCGCCGCGGTACCGCTGTGTCTGCTGTGCGCCGCGCTGGCACTGAACCAGTGGGTCGGCTACTTCCCCACCGTGCAGACCGCATGGAACCAGCTGACTGCGGGACCGCTGCCTGACGAGACCGATGCAGCGACCGTCGTCGCGATGCGCCAGAGCGGAACGATCCCCGAGACCGGCAAGGTCGTCCAAGTCGATATCGACGATGCCCAATCGCATTTCAAGCACCGCCGCGAACTCGTCTACCTGCCACCGGCGTGGTTCGCAACCAATCCGGCGCTCCGACTGCCGACGGTGATGATGATCGGCGGTGAATTCAACACTCCCGCCGACTGGTTGCGCGCAGGCAACGCGGTCAAGACCATCGACGAGTTCGCGGCCGCACACAAGGGCAACGCACCCGTGTTTGTGTTCGTCGACTCAGGCGGCGCATTCAACAACGACACCGAGTGCGTCAACGGCAACCGCGGTAACGCCGCCGACCATCTGACGAAAGACGTTATCCCGTTCATGGTTTCGCAATACGGCGTCAGCTCCAACCCGGCCAACTGGGCCGTCGTCGGCTGGTCGATGGGCGGTACCTGTGCCGTCGACCTGACGGTCATGCACCCGGAGCTGTTCAGCACTTTCGAAGACATCGCGGGCGACCTCACCCCCAACTCGGGGACGAAGGCGCAGACCGTGGCCCGCCTGTTCAACGGAAACCCCGACGCCTGGGCGCAATTCGACCCGTCGACGGTGATCAAACGCCATGGCCCCTATACAGGTGTGGCGGGTTGGTTTGCAGTCAACGGCGCCCAACAGCAGCCGCGGATGAGGCTTGTCGCCAACCCGGGGAGCGCGCGTTCCAACAGCCAGACCGTGGCCGCGAACACGCTCTGCGGGCTGAGCAGCGCCCACAGCATCAGCTGCGCCGTCGTGACGCAGACGGGCAAGCACGACTGGCCCTTCGCCGCACGGGCATTCGCGTCCGCATTGCCGTGGCTGGCCGGGCAGATCGGCACGCCCGGCGTACCGCGAATCCCGTTCCCGCCGTCGGCTCCGCCACCGCCGTCACCGTCGCGGCAGTTGCAGGCAGCACGCAAGTAGACCCGGCGTACGGTGGCGACATGCCCGATGAGCCGCTCCCTCCTTCCGTCGACACCGACACCGGCTACGACGACGCTGGGGTGCCGACATTCGACTCGGTCCGAGAGAAGATCGAGACCCGGTACGGCACGTCGCAGGGGGCGGCAGAGCTCGATGCCGAGACTCCGGAGGGTCGGACCGTCGAAGAGCAATACGAGGCTCGGCAACGCGCAGCGGCCGAGCGGTTGGCTCAGATCCGCGAGTCAATGCGCCCGGGACAGGACGACAGCTAGCCCGGTGCGCACCTTCACCGTCGACGAGCGGCGCGCTCGTCTGGCCCGACGCCACTTCCTCGTCGGTGAGCCGGCCTCGATTCCGGCCGTCACCGCGAACCTCGTCGGCCTGCACGCCACCGACCCTGCGACGCCGTACCTTTCACTGTGGGCGCGTGTCCGGGGCTTCACCGTGCAGCAGCTCGACGCCGAGCTCTACGAGCAGCGCTCGGTGGTCAAGCACCTCGCGATGCGCCGCACGCTGTGGGTGGTCCATGCCGACGACCTGAGCAGAATCCAGCCCGGCGCGAGCGATCGCGTGGCTGCCAATGAAAGGCGCAAGCTCATCGCCGATGTCGAGAAGGCCGGTATCGCCACTGACGGCGCTGTGTGGCTCGACCGGGCGTGCGCAGCGGCCCTCGGTCACCTCACGAAAAACGGTCCCGCGAGCGCCGCGGAGGTGCGCAAGGCGGTGCCCGAGCTCGACGGTAAATACGACCCCGCGCCAGGAAAGCGGTGGGGCGGCGAAACCTCTTTGGCGCCACGGGTATTCACGGTCTTGTCCGTGCGCGGTGAGATTGTTCGCGGCCCGAACGACGGAGCATGGACGGTGTCGCGGCCGCGGTGGGCGACGACCGAAAGCTGGCTTGGTGCAACACCGTCCGTCATGCCCGCCGAGAAAGCCCGTGCTCAACTCGTCGAGCGCTGGCTGCGCGCTTTCGGGCCGGCGACCCTGAACGACATCAAGTGGTGGTTCGGCACGACGTTGACCGCAGTGCGTGAGGCGCTGCGCGACATCGACGCTGTGGCCGTCGACCTCCACGGCACCGATGGGTTCGCCCTTCCCGACGATCTGGATGCCGGAGCCGATGTGGAACCGTGGGCTGCGCTGCTTCCCGGTCTCGACGTGACGACGATGGGCTGGGCCGATCGGGACTGGTACCTCGGGCTCCACGGCGCAAGCGTTTTCGACCGGAACGGCAACGCCGGCCCGACGGCGTGGTGGAACGGACGCGTCGTCGGCGGCTGGTGTCAAGACGGCGATGGGCGAGTGGTTCTGCAGCTTCTCGAGGACCCGGGCCGGCCCGGTCGAAAGGCGTTGCAGCGCAAGGCCGACGAACTGACCGCATGGCTGGATGGCGTGCGGATTGCGCCACGGTTCCCGTCGCCGCTGTCGAAGCGATCAGGTTAGCGGGGCCACGACGCTCGCCGGTGCGCCCCGCGCGATGACGATCGGCGTCGACGTCGCCGGGTCGGTCCGCAGGATCGTGTGCACCACGTTGATCAGGTCCTCGATCGGCATCAGCTTGCCGGGCATGTAGCCCTTCTCCACCCAGATCGGGTAGGCCTTCATCGCGAGTTCGGAATCCCATCCGACACTCATGCCGGTCTGCCCGTCCCCCTCGCCGCCCGGGCACTCTCCGACGACCAGGCAGGTGAAGCCGATACCCGGGTGTTCGCCACGCCACGCGTCGACCAGGCTGACCAGCGCTGCCTTGCTCACGCCGTACGCGCCGAGCCCCGGCCAAGGCGGGGTCAGGCTGCCCGCGTCTGACGACAGGTAGACAGCCTTGCCCGAGGATGCGGTCAAGTGCGGCACCGCCGCCGCTGTTGCCAGCGCCGCGCCCGTGACGTTGGTTTCGAACACCCGCCGCCACGTGTCGGCATCGGTATCCACCAGGCGGACAAGCGGTCCGATCGCAGGGGTGTAGATGAGGTTGTCGATCCCGCCCAGGGCGTCGGCGGCGTCGCCGATGGCCGACCGCACCGACGTTTCGTTGGTGACATCGCATTCGATGGCGACCGTTTCTGGGCCGGCCTCTTTCGCCGCGGCCTCGATACGCTCACGGCGACGGGCCAACAGCGCCACTTGGTCGCCCCGCTGGGCAAGCCCGACACCGATGCAGCGTCCGAGCCCGCTCGACGCGCCGATCACCACCGTCTTCGACATACTCACCTCGCCACTCGACTTCGCTACGGTATGGCTTTCGATAGGCAACCTACCGCGTTGCCGCGTTGAGGCTGCAGCTAGGGCGCGAAACTTCGAGAGCGCCGCGCCCTGAACGCAGCGTCAACGCAGAACTAGGCGCTGACCTTGCGGCGCCGACGGGTCGCCCGTGGCACACCGAGCGTGTCGGCGAGGAAGTGGCCTGTGTAGCTCTGGGGAATCGCGGCCACATCTTCGGGCGTGCCCTGCGCGACCACGGTGCCGCCGGCCGCCCCCCCTTCGGGACCCATGTCGATGACCCAGTCGGAGGTCTTGATCACGTCGAGGTTGTGCTCGATGACGATGACCGTATTTCCTTTGTCCACAAGGCCGTTGATGACGCCCAGCAGCTTGCGGATGTCCTCGAAGTGCAGACCGGTGGTGGGCTCGTCGAGGATGTAGACGGTGCGACCCGTGGAGCGCTTCTGAAGTTCAGCGGCCAGCTTCACCCGCTGAGCCTCGCCGCCCGACAGCGTCGGGGCGGGCTGCCCGAGCCGCACGTAGCCAAGTCCGACGTCGACGAGCGTCTGCAGGTAGCGGTGGATCGACGTGATCGGCTCGAAGAACTCGGCGGCCTCCTCGATCGACATGTCGAGCACTTCGGCGATGGTCTTGCCCTTGTAGTGCACTTCGAGTGTCTCCCGGTTGTACCGGGCGCCGTGGCACACCTCGCACGGCACGTACACGTCGGGCAGAAAGTTCATCTCGATCTTGATGGTGCCGTCGCCGGTGCACGCCTCGCAGCGGCCGCCTTTGACGTTGAACGAGAACCGACCCGGTTGGTACCCACGCACTTTCGCTTCCGTGGTCGCGGCGAAGAGTGTGCGGATCTTGTCGAAAACCCCGGTATAGGTGGCGGGGTTGGACCGCGGAGTGCGACCGATCGGCGACTGGTCGACGCGCACTAGCTTGTCGACCTTGTCCAGACCGGTGACGCGGGTGTGCCGACCCGGCACTTGCCGGGCGCCGTTGAGCTTGTTGGCCAACACCGACGCGAGGATGTCGTTGACCAAAGTGGACTTGCCCGAACCGGACACTCCCGTTACCGACGTCAAAACGCCCAGCGGGAACGACACGTCGATGTCGCGCAGGTTGTGCTCGCGGGCACCGACGACGGTGAGTTGGCGACGACGGTCGGCAGGCCGGCGGATGGCCGGCACTTCGATGCTTTCCTTGCCCGACAGGAACGCGCCGGTGATCGAGTGCTTGTTGCGCAAAAGCTCGTCGTAGGTGCCGCTGTGCACGATCTGACCGCCGTGCTCCCCCGCCGCGGGTCCGATGTCGACGACCCAGTCGGCATGCGCGATGGTGTCGAGGTCGTGCTCGACGACGATCAAGGTGTTGCCCAGATCCCTTAGTCGCAAGAGGGTTTCGATGAGGCGCCGATTGTCCCGCTGGTGAAGGCCGATCGACGGCTCGTCGAGAACGTAGAGCACGCCGACCAACCCCGAGCCGATCTGCGTCGCGAGCCGAATGCGTTGTGCCTCACCGCCGGACAGCGTCGCAGCGGCCCGCGACAGCGACAGGTAGTCCAAGCCGACGTCGAGCAAGAAGCCGAGCCGCGACTGGATTTCCTTGAGCACCTGCCCGGCGATGGCCTGCTCGCGGGAACCGAGCGTCAACGCATTCAAGAACTCCGCGCAGTCGGAGATTGACAGCTCGGCGACTTCGGCGATCGACTTCGTGCCATGCTTGCCTGCGGCGAGCGTCACCGCCAGGATCTCCGGCTTCAGCCGCGTCCCTTCGCATTCCGGGCACGGGACGTCGCGCATGAAGCCCTCGTACCGCTCCTTCATGGTCTCGGAGTCCGTCTGCTCCATCTTGCGCTGCAGGAACGCCATCACGCCTTCGAAGTCGGCGTAGTAGGACCTGGTTCGGCCGTAGCGGTTGCGGTACCGGACGTGCACCTGCTCGTCACAACCTTCGAGAATTGCCCTGCGCGCCTTGGCCGGAAGCTTGCGCCACGGGGTGTCGACATCGAAACCCATCTGCTCACCGAGGCTGGCCAGCATCCGGGTGAAGTAGTCGGCGGTGTGCCCGTTGGACCACGGCGCGACCGCACCTTCGGCGAGTGTCAGCTCGGGGTCGGGCACGACGAGGTCGGGGTCGACCTCCTTGCGAATGCCCAGGCCCACGCATTCGGGGCAGGCACCGTAGGGCGAGTTGAACGAAAACGACCGGGGCTCAAGGTCATCCACCGCTAACGGATGCCCGTTGGGGCATGCCAGCTTCTCGGAGAACCGTTGTTCACGATGCGGATGGTCGTGTTCGTGGTCGACGAACTCGAGAACGACGATGCCGTCGGCGAGCCGCAGCGCGGTCTCCACCGAGTCGGTGAGGCGCTGCTTAGCCGACGCCTTCACCGTCAACCGGTCCACCACGACCTCGATGTCGTGCTTCTCCTGCTTCTTCAGCTTCGGCGGATCGGTCAGCGGATGGACGACGCCGTCGACCCGAACACGGCTGTAGCCTTGCGAATTCAGCTTCTCGAACAGGTCCGCGAACTCGCCCTTGCGGGTGCGGACCACCGGCGCGAGCACCTGGAAACGGGTGCCCTCCGGCATGACGAGCACCTGGTCGACGATCTGCTGGGGTGTCTGGCGGGCGATCCGCTCGCCGCAGACCGGGCAGTGCGGCGTGCCGGCGCGTGCGTAGAGCAGACGCAGGTAGTCGTAGACCTCGGTGATGGTGCCGACGGTCGAGCGTGGGTTGCGGTTGGTGGACTTCTGGTCGATCGACACAGCGGGCGACAGGCCTTCGATGAAGTCGACGTCGGGCTTGTCCATTTGGCCGAGGAACTGGCGCGCGTACGCCGACAGCGACTCGACGTAGCGGCGCTGGCCCTCGGCGAAGATCGTGTCGAACGCCAGGGACGACTTGCCTGATCCGGACAACCCGGTGAACACGATCAGGGCGTCGCGAGGCAGCTCGAGGTCGACACTTCGCAGGTTGTGCTCACGAGCACCCTTGATGATCAGGCGATCAGCCACTGTGTCCTTTCTCGGAGGCCCTTCCAGAAAGCAGTCCCCGCCCATGCTATGACCCGCCACCGACAAGCTAGCGTTGCGGCATGACCGTGAGCGACACGTACACCGGCCACGTCGATGCCGGAACCGCCGCGCGACGGACACTTCCGGGCGCGACGATCATCAAAGCCTCGGTAGGCCCTATGGACAACAACGCCTACTTAGTGACCTGTTCCGAGACCGGCGAAACCTTGCTGATCGACGCCGCGAACGACGCCGACGATCTGGTGGCCCTGATCCGCGAGCACGCCCCGAAGCTCTCGCTGATCGTCACCAGCCATCAGCACTTCGACCACTGGCAGGCGCTACAGGCGGTCGCCGATGCGACCGGCGCGCCAACTGCCGCGCACGAGATCGACGCCGACGGGTTGCCGCTGAAACCCGACCGGCTGTTGCAGCACGGCGACACCGTTCAGATGGGGAAGCTGACGTTCGACGTGATCCATCTGCGCGGGCACACACCGGGGTCGGTCGCGCTGGCGCTGAACGGCGTCGGGGAAGCCACACAACTGTTCACCGGCGACTGCCTGTTTCCGGGTGGGGTCGGGAAGACGTGGCAGCCGGGCGATTTCGAGCAGCTGCTGGGCGACGTCACGTCGCGGGTGTTCGACGTCTACGACGACTCGACGGTCATCTACCCCGGCCACGGCGACGACACGACGCTGGGCGCGGAGCGTCCGCACCTGAGCGAGTGGAAAGAGCGGGGCTGGTAGCCGCTACCAGACGCGCACGTAGTCGATGAGCATGTCCGCGGGGTAGGTTCCCGGGCCAGGGTCGCCGCCGCCGGACCCGGCAACCGCGAGGTCCAGGATCGGCGACATCTGGTAGCCGGGATCGTTGAACTGCCAGTCCGGCAGCGAATGTGCTGCGACGTCGAAGTACGGCGCCGCGCCGTCGGCGTAGTCCTTCCAGAAGCGCATGCCGGCGTCGTCCCATTGGCATCGCCAGGTGTGCCAGCCGCTGTCGGGACTGATGGTATGGCTGACGTGTTCACCGCCGTTCAGCTTGGCATGGACCGCGGTGCCCGCGGCCCAGTTCCCGTTGCCGTACCACTCCATGATGTCGACTTCGCCGCCGTTCGCGGGATTGTCATTGGACAGGTACCACGCGGGCCAGCAGCCGGCGGTGAGGCAGTTCAACTTGATCCGTGCTTCCCAGGTGTGGCCGATGCCGCCGGTCCACTTGCCGAAGATCTTGCCGCTGTAGAACGTGTTGCCGTCCTTGGCCGCGCGGATCACGAGATTGGAGTTACCGTCGAGGAACAAATTGCGGCGGTCGTCGCGATACTGCCCGACATGCTCGGGCAGCTCCCAGTAGGTCGGGTCCTGCATCGGCTCGCGGGCCTTCGCCACCGTCCACTTCGACGGATCGGGGGCTGAGCCGGCCGGGCCGTCGAACTCGTCGTGGAAGAGGTAGTTTCCGGCGGGCGCGGCCCCTGCTTCTGGCAGCCGGATGGTTGCGGCGAGCGCACCGAAACCGGCCATCAACATCAAGCGGCGGCGATTCAATTCGGACACAGACACCCATGTAAGCCGCAACGTCCGACTTGGCGCAAATCGCGAGCGCTGCCGGCAGCCGCCGAGACCGCGAGACTGCGCACAGATCGCGATTTCGACGCGAAACGCGATCTGTGCGCAGTCTCGACGGGAGTTACGTCGTGTGGACGATCAGCACGTCGGTCTTCGACCGACGCGAGACGTTCGCCGGCACCGACCCGAGGATCCGGCCGGTGATGGTGCTCAGCCCGACGTTGCCGACGACAAGCAGATCGGCCTTGACCTCCTCGGCGAGCTCCACCAGTGCGTCGACGGGTGCGCCGACGATCGGCTTTTCCTCGACGTCCTTCGCCCCCGCTGAGCTGGCCCTCTCGTGGGCCTCCTTGAGGATCGCGTAGATCGGGGCCGCACCTGTCGTTTTATATCCCTCGTCCTTGAGCATGTCAGCTGCGCGCGGATCGTCGTGCTGGGGGAAATACGCCGTCGCGATGTACAGTTTCGCCCCCGATTGGGCGGCGATAGTGCCCGCCCGGTCGACTGCACGCAGCGATGAGTCCGAGCCGTCGGTGCCGACCACCACGGTCGTATAGGCGCTCATTTACCCTCCCAGTCGTTCGGTTGCTACGCCAACCCAAGACACTAGCCCCTTGGCCAGCAAAAACGGGAGCGATTGAAAACACAGTAGCGCTTCGGGCGTGTCAATTACCCGATCTACCGGGCGCAATGCGACCTCGCGCGTCCCGAGCGCGTTGCAAGTGAGCTTCCCAACAACTCCCACGTCAGTGACCAATCAGGCTGCGGGACTTCCCTGTTCAGAAACCACGAAAAGCGGGAAGTACTGACTCCGAGCGGGGTGAGGTGATGGCGGCGCAGGGAGCGCAGGACTTTGTACCCGACACTCGGGACGTGGCCGATCTCGCGGCTGCGGCACAAGGCTGCCGAGGCTGCGATCTCTACCAGGACGCCGACCAAACGGTGTTCGGCGCCGGTTCTCGCGACGCGCGGATCGTGCTCGTCGGCGAGCAGCCCGGCGATCAGGAAGACCGTGCCGGTGAGCCGTTCGTCGGCCCGGCAGGAAAGCTGCTCGACAAGGCGTTGGTCACAGCCGGGATCGACCGCACGCAGGTGTACGTCACGAACGCCGTCAAACACTTCAAGTTCACACGTGCCGAACGCGGAAAACGCCGGATCCACAAGACACCGAGCCGTACCGAGGTGGTCGCGTGCCGTCCGTGGCTGATTGCGGAATTGACGGCGGTGCGGCCGGATTTGGTCGTACTACTCGGAGCAACTGCGGCAAAAGCATTGCTGGGCAACGACTTTCGGCTCACCGCTCACCGCGGAGAAGCGCTGCGATTGCCCGCGGACGACGCGGCGGTCGACCTCGATATCGACCCACAGGTCGTCGCGACCGTACATCCATCGTCGGTGCTGCGCGGGCCGCCCTCGGATCGGGAGAAGGCGTTCGACGCGCTCGTCGCCGACCTGCGGTTTGCGGCGGGACTGATCCGTTGAGGCTCTAGGAACGGCGACGAAACAGCGGGTAGGCCTGCGGGTTCCCGTGGATGTCCAGTGACGCCGACCAGTGGTAGAGCGCCCAGCCAGCCTCCTCGATCGCTTCAATCATCTCGGCCCAGCCCGCAATCGATCCCGGCATGTCGTGGCTGCCGGTGGTGGTGAGCGTCGGGGTGAAGATCCAGTGGCCATGTTCCAGCGCACGCTCGGCTTCGATCCGAAGCACTGCCGCCCTGGTGTCTTTCACGATCGGCATGTGCGGGATGGTAGCTATCCGGCAGTTGAGGAACGCCTATTGCAACGGCCTTTCACAAAAGCGATAGCCAATTGTGTCCGGATACAGCGTCATTGACATGTTGTCACGGTGCCCAAACCCCGTACGGCACCGAAGGGTCGGTTCCGAACGGCACGTAGGGGTTTGCTCCGCCGATCGTCTGCGTCTGCGGGTAGATCGTCGTGGGGCCACCCGGCGGCAGCGCGACCGTGCCCCCACTGCCAGCGGTGGCTAGCGGCGCGGCACTGACGGTGATCGCCGCAGCGAGACCCGCCACCGCAATCGCAACCCCGAACATCTTCTTCGCCATGGCATTTCCTTTCTCACGTTGTAAGCCTCTGACTTTGAATAGGGACGCGGGTTACACGCTGCGGGAATGAACCAACCCATCATCTGATTCGTATGTATGTGGGGCCGCGAATCGGCGAACGGAGGACATCATGTCACTCAAGGCTTACGTCGCACCGCTATTGGCGTCCGCGCTTGTCGTGATGGCCGGGCCACCGAGGGCCGCGGCGGACCCGGCGCTACCGCAACCCGGCTCGGAGAACGCGAGCGACACAATCAGCGACTTGCAAGCGCAGGGCTACGACGTCCAGATCAACTACGACAACGGCACGCCGGACGTCGACTTGTCGCAATGCTGGGTCAATTCGATCAACACGGCCGCGGCAACGGGGAGTCTCAAGACCGTCTACGTCGACATCGAGTGCCCGCGATAGGCGAACGCCCAAATCGCACTGCCCGGACACCTAAAGTTCACCGCGGTTCTAACTATTCACCTCGCGTTCGGCCGTCGTTACGTTCGTCGCGTGGTGAACGCACATGCCCTCAGTACACGGCGTCACGTCAACGCCGACATCCAACAAGCCGAATACTTCCTCGAGCTGCTCGGTCAGGAACGCGCTGACGTTTCCGAACGGCTAGCGCACCACCGCACGGAGCTGGCGATGTACGAGCACGTCGGCGATCTCGCCGGTGTTCGCCGCAAGAAGCGCGTGATACGCCCATTGGAGCGAGACCTCTTTGCCATCGAGCAGATGGTCCGGGCGCTGTGGAACAAGGTGGCGCCGACCGAAGAGCCGCCGTCGTATCCAGCGTCTCCCTCAGCCTGATTCCTGCGGTTGCGTTGTCAGCGGTGCGCGCCCCACCGCTCCGCGAACGCCCCCACGGGGAAGACGCCCGCGCCGACAACGACCTTTCGCGCGTTCTTCGCGAACTCCTGAAGTTCGCCCGCCTCGGCATCGGTCAGTACCCGCCACGGCGCGAAACCCAATGTGTCCGTCAGATCCTCGATGTCCGAACGCAATTGAACACCGGTGGGCGTCAGCGCTCCCGACTCGTCGAGCAATCCGCGTTCGCGCAGCCGAGCAATGGCGCCGCCCCACTGTTCGTCGCTCCAGCCTCTGAGCCGCTGGGCGAATTCGCCGGTGAAGCCGATTCCGCTTGCGGTGTGGGTGATCAACGCCTCCAGTCCGCTGAGCCCATTCGCGACCAGCGCAGCGATGTGACCGTCGCCGCGATGTTCGCGCAACAAGGTGATCGCGTGCCACAACTTCGAGTGGGTCGACTGCGGCCACGGCAGTTCCGCGTGACCCGCGTACAGCGGGCGCCCGTCGGCGTCGGGAATCGACTCCGCCACCCGGCGCAGCAGTTCCGCCGCACGCGCGAAGCCCGGCGACCCGACCATCGCGTCGCCAAGAACGCGCGGTAACGCCTCGTCGGCAATCGCGTACCGCATGTCGGTGACGGTCTGTGGTGACGCCATCTCCCATGCTGCCGGGATCGATTCGGCGACGAGCTCCGGATTGAAGTTGTAGAAGGTGGCAGCGACGACGCGCGGCCCGACCGCTCCCATCGGCGCCGAGCGGGTGGCGAAATACGGTGTCCTGCCGTGCATTCCGAGCGCACCAAATCTTTCGTACACGTCGGGTAGGAAATAGACGAGCGAGTGCACGGGGTCCAGCGTGCGGGTGAGCTTACCCGCAGACAATGCGTCCACGTCCGTGACTTTACTTCGCGGCTGCGCCGGCCCGATGCGCGGCGACGAGTCCACTGGCCGCGAGCACGGTGAATACCGCGAAAAGCCAACGCGCCGTGGTCGGATCGCCTCCGCCAACCGTGTTGACCACCACGCCGGCAAGTCCGGCACCGAACGCTCCGGAGATCAGCTGGACGGTGTTGATCGCAGCAGCGGCGGCACCCGCCTCTACCGGGTCGTCGACGAATCCCATGATCCACGCCGACAGGTGCGGCCACGCCATGCCGACCCCGCTGCCCGCCACCAACAACCCCACGACCCAGACCCCAATCACGACCCAGGACGGGCGCTCCTGCACGGCGGCCGCGACCGCTGCCAATCCGACCGCCATGACGACCGGCGACGCGGCAACGAGCCGGACAATCGCGCTGGCCCGGTTCACCGACGCACTCGCGATTTCGGAAACGGTCCAGCCGATCGCCAGCACCGCGCCCAGGAACCCCGCCAGCAGCGGCCCCATGTGGGCGAGGCGCTGACCGTACAGCGGCACGTACATGTCGACCATCGTGGCTGCCATCAGCAGTCCGATGGTGATGTACATCCACTTCAGGGCGCCCCGCCCGAATGCGGCGCGAGGCAAGACCGTGGCCCCCGCTCGGCGGTCGACGACGAGAAAGCCCGCGACGAGCGCGACACCGAGCGTCAGCAGTCCCGCGACGGCAAGAGGCATGCGCTGCACGCCGGCGACGCTGATCGCCAACGCCGCTCCCCCGAGCAGCAACAGCGACCACACCGGTATCCGAGCGAGCAAGGCAGGCGCCGCTGCGCGAGCATCCCGCGGCGGCAACGCGCCCGGGACGAGGAGGGCCATGGCGGCCGTCGCGATCGCCAACGAGCCGAAAGCCCAACGCCAGATACCGAATTGGGCGAACATGCCTCCCAGTGCCGGCCCGATGATGACGCTGACGCCCCACATCGCCGACACCAGCGCCGACGCACGCGTCCACAGCGAACTCGGCAGCGCCGCGTTGATCACCGCATATCCGAGACCCGCAAGCAGGCCGCCGGCGGCACCCTGCACCGTGCGGGCGACGAGCAGAAGTTCCATCGCGGGCGCGAGAGCGCAACCCGCCGTGCCGACACCGAAAATCGTAAGCGCCACCAGGTAGGCCGTCCGGGGGCCGAATCGCATCAGCAATGGATTCACCGCGGTGGCCGTGACTACCGAGCCGACCAGGTACACCGTCACGACCCACGCGTATAAGCGTTGTCCCCCAATGTCGCTCACCGTGCTCGGCAGGAGGCTGATGGTAAGGAACTCGTTGGTGGCATAGAGGGCTACGCCGCCTGCCAACACCGTCGTCGTGCCGATGCGGTCGCGACCCAGCAGCGCGCGCCAGCTGCCGTTCGGAACCACGGTCGTTTCGGTCACGCAGCCCACGCTAAGGCCTCAACCGAGGTTGAGATCAAGCTACTTCAGCCCGGCCGCGTCCATCCCCCGCAGTTCCTTCTTTAGGTCGGCGATCTCGTCGCGAATCCGGGCGGCGAGCTCGAACTGCAGGTCGCGCGCCGCCGCCATCATCTGCGCGGTGAGATCCTTGATCAGATCGGCGAGCTCGGCGCGCGGCATGTTCGTCGTGTCACGGCCCTCGTAGATCCCGGCGCTGACCACCCGACCCGGCTCTCCCTGCGCGCGCCGACCGCGTGACGCATTGCGGCCCGAGCCGCCGATTTCGACTGAGTCGCTGTCTTCCGCTTCGCGGTACACCTGGTCGAGAATGTCGGCGATCTTCTTGCGCAACGGCTTTGGGTCGATTCCGTTGGCCTCGTTGTACGCAATCTGCTTGGCTCGCCGCCGCTCGGTCTCGTCGATCGCTTCCTTCATCGAGTCGGTCATCGTGTCGGCGTACATGTGCACCTCGCCGGACACGTTGCGGGCCGCGCGGCCGATGGTCTGGATCAAACTGCGCGCCGAACGCAGAAATCCCTCTTTGTCGGCGTCGAGAATCGCGACCAACGACACCTCGGGCAGGTCGAGCCCTTCACGCAGCAGGTTGATCCCGACGAGCACGTCGAAGTCGCCAAGCCGCAGCTGCCTCAGCAGCTCGACGCGCCGCAACGTGTCGACCTCCGAGTGCAGATAGCGCACCCGGATGCCCATCTCGAGCAGGTAGTCGGTGAGATCCTCGGCCATCTTCTTGGTCAGCGTCGTGACCAACACCCGTTCGTCGGCCTCGGCACGCTTGCGGATTTCGCCGATCAGGTC
>Ga0070741_10010858_pt1 | contig 17033 bp, 15 predicted proteins | sample Coa_R1_4_FD_66440 | JGI IMG/M metagenome (GOLD analysis project Ga0070741, IMG submission 66440) | Surface soil microbial communities from Centralia Pennsylvania, which are recovering from an underground coalmine fire - Coalmine... | ecosystem: Environmental > Terrestrial > Soil > Unclassified ...
GCGCGCGTCTCGAGGAACTGCGTGCGCGCCTCGACGCTACGCCGTCGAGCGCGATGGAGATCGCGCTTGCGGATGCACGTGCGCGCTTCGCGATTCCGCAGGAGGCGCTGTCGGCGCTCGTCGACGGCGGCCTCCAGGATCTCGAACAGCAGACGTACGCCGACTTCGCCGAGCTGCGCGGCTACTGCGAGAAGGTCGCCGGCGCGGTCGGGCTCGCCTGCCTGCCGGTCTACGGCTCCGGCGACACCGCGCGGGCGGAGACGCTCGGGATCGCGCTCCAGCTGATCAACATCGTCCGCGACGTCGGCGAGGACCGGCAGCTCGGCCGCGTCTACCTCCCGCAGGACGAGCTGACGCGGTTCGGCGTCAACCGGCTCGAGCCGTCACCGGAGTTCCGCGCGCTCATGGCCTTCCAGGCGAAGCGGGCGCGGGAGCATCTCGCCGAGGGCCTGAAGCTCCTCGACTCGCTCGACCGCCGCAGCGCGCTCTGCGTCGGGACGTTCGCCGGGCTCTACGAGGCGACGCTCGATCGGATCGAGGCGAACGGCTGGGACGTCTTCGGGGAGAAGATCCGGCTCTCGGCGCCGCAGAAGCTCGCCGTCGTCGCACGAGGGCTGCTGCGGTGAAGGTCGCGGTAGTCGGCGGCGGGCTCGCCGGGCTCGCGGCCGCGCTCGAGGTCGCCGACGCAGGCCAGGAGGTGACGCTCTACGAGGCGCGGCCGACGCTAGGCGGCGCCGTCCAGACGCTCCCGGCGCGCGAGGGAGATCCCGAGCCTCCGCCCGACAACGGCCAGCACATCGCGCTCGGCTGCTTCACCGAGTACCTTCGCTTCCTCGACCGGATCGGCGAGGGCGGCTCGTACCTGCGGCAGCGGCTCGACCTGCCCGTGATCGCCGAGGACGGAAGCGTTGCCGAGATCAAGCCCAGCCTCGGCGGCGTCCTCGGTTACCGCCATCTCCCGCTCCGAGACCGCGTTCGTCTGCCGGCCACGCTCCTGCGACTGCGCGCCGCGCAGTCGCATCCGACAGAAAGCTTCGGGCAGCTGCTGAGAAGGCTCGGAGAGAGCGATCGATCGATCGACTGTTTCTGGGACGTCTTCATCCGGCCGGCGCTCAACCTCCCCGCCGACGAGGTCGACGCCGGCGCGGGGCTCTTCACCGTGCGGACGGCGCTGCTCGGGCCGCGCGCGAACAGCGACCTGATCCTGCCGGCGCGGCCGCTCGGCGCGATGCACGGCGACGCGGCCGGGCGCGTGCTCGGCGACCGCGTCCGGCTCGACACGAAGGTCGGCTCGCTCGAGGAGCTCGATGCCGACGCGATCGTCGTCGCGACGCCGCCGGCGGAGAGCGCCCGCCTCCTCGGCGAGCCGGCGCCGGCACTCGAGGACTCGCCGATCGTCAGCGTCCACCTCTGGTTCGACCGCGAGCTTCTCCCGCAGCCGCTCGCGGCGCTGCTCGCCTCCGACGCGCACTGGGTCTTCGACCGCGGCGCGCTCACCGGCCACCGGCCGGAGCGCGGCCAGTACCTCACCGTCGTCTCGAGCGGCGCGCCGGAGCTCCTCGAGGTGCGCGGGCGCGGGCTCGTGGAGCAGATCGCGGGCCAGCTGACCGAACGGCTCGGCGACGCCGAGCTCCTCTGGTCGCGCGTCAGCCGCGAGCCGTACGCGACGATCGCGCTTCGTCCCGGCGTCGTCCGGCCCGGCGCCGATACGTCACGCCCGAACGTCGTCCGGGCGGGGACGTGGACGGACACGGGCTGGCCGGCGACGATGGAGAGCGCGGTCCGGAGCGGCCGCCGGGCGGCTCAGCACATCTTGAGCGGCGCATCCGCAAAACTCGCGGTGTGACCGTTGCCCCCGAGCTGACCCGCCTCGACCAGGCGATCGAGCGCGGCACCCAGCGGCTGCTCGAGCTGCAGCGGCCCGACGGGATCTGGGTCGGGGAGCTCGAGTCGAACGTGACGATGACCGCGCAGCACCTCTTCTGGCACCACTTCCTCGGCCTCCGGACGCCCGACCTCGACCGCCGCATCGCGAACGAGCTCATGGCCCGGATGCGCGACGACGGGACGTGGTCGATCTGGTTCGAGGGGCCGCCCGACCTCTCCACGTCGATCGAGGCGTACGTCGCCTGCCGGCTCGCCGGCGTGGATCCGGGTGAGCGAGCGCTCGCCTTTATTCAACAACAGGGCGGGATCCCGAAGAGCCGGATCTTCACGAAGTGCTTCATGGCCCTGATCGGCCAGTGGCCGTGGCAGAAGATGGTGCCGATCCCGCCCGAGCTCGTCCTCCTGCCGCCGCGGGCGCCGGTCTCGATCTACGACTTCTCGTGCTGGGCGCGGCAGACCTTCGTCGCGCTCTCCGTCGCGCAGTCGCTCCGCCCCGTCCGCCCGAGCGACGTCGACCTGCGCGCGATCGGCGCGATCCCGGGGAAGACCCGCCCGCCGCGCCGCGCCAACCCGCTGCGCCGCCGCGCCCACGCCGTCGCCGAGCGGTGGATCCGCGAGCGGCAGGAAGCGGACGGCTCGTGGGGTGGAATCCAGCCGCCCTGGGTCTGGTCGATCGTCGCGCTCGCCGCGCTCGGCCGCGGGCTCGACGATCCGACCCTCCGCAAGGCCGTCGACGGCTGGGAGGGATTCATGGTCGAGGACGGTGAGCGGCTCCGGCCCGAGGCGTGCCAGTCGCCGGTCTGGGACACGGCGCTCGCGGCGCTCGCGCTCCGCGCCTGCGGGGTCCCGTCCGACCATCCCGCGCTCGCGAAGGCCACGGACTACCTCCTGCGCGAGGAGGTCACGGTCAAGGGCGACTGGGCGATCCGGAATCCGCACGTCTCGCCCGGCGGCTGGGCCTTCGAGTTCGAGAACGACCTCTACCCCGACGTCGACGACACGGCGGTCGTCGCGCTCACCCTCCACGAGCTCGGCGCCGGCGAGGACGCGATCCGGCGTGGCGTCGACTGGATGGTGGGGATGCAGTCGCGTGGCGGCGGCTGGGGCGCGTTCGACGCCGACAACCAGGCGATGTGGCTCTACAAGGTGCCGTTCTGCGACTTCGGCAAGGTGACGGACGAGCCGAGCTCCGACGTCACGGCCCACTCGCTCGAGGTGCTCGGAGCGCTCGGCACCCACCGCGACGCCGCCGAGCGCGGCCTCGAGTGGCTCCTCTCGGAGCAGGAGGAGGACGGCTCGTGGTACGGCCGCTGGGGCGTCAACCACCTCTACGGCACCGGCGCGGCGCTGCCCGGCCTCGAGGCGATGGGCGTCCCGTCCGACCATCCCTCGATGCGCCGCGCGGTCGCCTGGCTCGACTCGGTGCAGCAGGAGAACGGCGGCTTCGGCGAGGACATCCGCTCGTACGCCGATCCTGCGTGGCGCGGCCGCGCCGATTTCACGACCGCATCGCAGACCGCGTGGGCGTTACTCGGCTACGTGGCTGCAGGAAACTCTGAGGATTCCGGTGCGCGGCGGGCGGCAGACTATCTCTGTGCCGCGCAGCGCGCGGATGGGGACTGGGACGAGGAGCATTTCACCGGAACGGGATTTCCGCTCGATTTCATGATCCGCTATCACCTGTACCGCATCACGTTCCCCCTCTTGGCACTCGGACGACTGAGAGAAAGGTTGGCTGGATGAAGTTCCCGCTCGCATCGACCGTCTCGATCGGCAAGTACGTCGCCGCCCAGCAGCGCAAGGGCCAGCGGTATCCGCTCGTCCTGATGCTCGAGCCGACCCTCGCGTGCAACATCGCGTGCATCGGCTGCGGGAAGATCCGCGAGTACGAGTCGAACCGCGCGCGCCTGAGCGTGGAGGAGTGCATCGACGCGGCCGTCCAGTGCCCGGCTCCCGTCGTCTCCATCTGCGGCGGCGAGCCGCTCGTCTACAAGGGGATCGACGAGGTCGTCGCGGGAGTCCTCGAGCTCGGCAAGACGATCGAGCTCTGCACGAACGCGCTCCGGCTCGAGCAGTGCCTCGACTGGTTCGAGCCGTCGAACCGCCTCAGCTTCGTCGTCCACCTCGACGGGATGCGCGAGATCCACGACTACGTCTGCGACTACCCGGGCCTCTGGGAGATCGCGGTCGACGCGATCAAGACCGCCCGTTCCCGCGGCTTCCGCGTCACGACGAACACGACGATCTTCAAGGAGACCGAGGTCGGCGACGTCGTCGAGATGATGCGCTACCTCACCGACGAGGTCGGGATCGACGGGATGATGATCGCGCCCGGCTACCAGTACTCCCAGATCGACCCGGCGCTGACGATGACGCGCGAGGAGCACGAGGAGAAGTTCCGCGTGATCCGCGCCGCGACGAAGAAGCACGGCTACCGCTGGATCGCCTCGCCGATCTACCAGGACTTCCTCACGGGCCAGCGCGAGCTGACGTGCGCGCCGTGGGGCTCGATCACGCGCAACCCGTACGGCTGGAAGGGCCCGTGCTACCTCCTCACCGACGGCATCTTCCCGACCTACGAGGCGCTGCTCGACGGGATGGAGTGGGAGGCGTACGGCCCGGGCAACGATCCGCGCTGCGAGCACTGCGGGATCCACTGCGGCTTCGAGCCGTCCGCCGCGTACGAGGCCTCGTCGAGCCTGAAGGAAACCGTCCGGAGCCTGGCTTGGACGCTGACGGGCTGACGTTCTGCGCCGCGACGACGGCGGAGGAGCGGGTCGCGAGGCGCGCCGGCCTCAGCACGGCGCGGGTCGGCGTCTGCGTCGCGAACGGCGTCCCCGACGGCCGGCTCGTCTCCTTCGGCGTCGCGGGCTCGCTCGATCCCGCGCTCCGCATCGGCGACGTCCTCGACGCGACGCGCGTCGTCGACGAGACCGGCGCGACGCTGTGGGAGGGCCCGGGCCTCGGCGTCCGCGGCGCCCGCGGCGGTGTCGTCCTCGGCGGCGACGTCCTCGTCCACGACGCGGCAGAACGCGCGCGGCTCCGCGCCGCGAGCGGCGCCGACGCCGTCGACATGGAGAGCGGGCTCCTCGCGCGGAGCGGCCGGCTCGCCGGCGTCGTCCGCGCCATCTCCGACGATGCCGCGAGCATGGTCGAGGGAGTCGACACGACCGTCCACGCGGACGGCCGCACGAACGTCGCGGGGCTGCTCCGCTGGGTCGCGACGCGACGCGGCGACGCGGTCCGCTCGATGCGGGACGCGCTCCGCGCGCTCAAGGCTCTCGAGGAGGCGGTCGCGTGAGCCGCGGTCGCGTCCTCCTCGCCGCGCCGCGCAGCTTCTGCGCCGGCGTCGACCGTGCGATCGAGATCGTCGAGCGGCTGCTGGAGGAGCACGGGCCGCCGGTCTACGTCCGCCACGCGATCGTCCACAACGACCACGTCCTCCGCCGCCTCGAGAAGCTCGGCGCGGTGTTCGTCGAGTCCGAGGACGAGATCCCGCCGGGCGCGATCTGCGTCCTTTCCGCGCACGGTGTCGCGCCGGCGGTGAAGGAGAACGCGCAGGCGCGCGGCCTCCGGGTCGTCGACGCGACCTGCCCGCTCGTGAACAAGGTGCACGCGGAGGCGCGCCGGTACGCCGACAGCGGCCACCTCGTCGCGCTCGTCGGCCACAAGAACCACGTCGAGGTGATCGGGACGCTCGGCGAGCGGCCGGACAACACGATCGTGATCGAGTCGCCGGAGCAGGCGCGCGAGCTCGTCACCGACAAGCCGGTCGCCGTGATCACGCAGACGACGCTCTCCCTCGACGACGTCGCGCCGATCGTCAACGCGCTCGAGAATCACCTCGGGACGCTGCGCCGGCCCGGCGCCGACGACATCTGCTACGCGACCCAGAACCGCCAGGACGCCGTCAAGGCGATGGTCTCCCAGGGCGCGACGCTCGTCCTCGTGATCGGCTCGGAGACGAGCTCGAACGCGCAGCGGCTCGTCGAGGTCGCGCAGGCGATGGGCGCGCAGGCGACGCTCGTCGACGGGGAGAGCGGGCTCGATCCCACGCTCCTCGACGGCCACGAGATCGTCGGCCTCACCGCCGGCGCCTCGACTCCGGAGGAGCTCGTCCGGGCGACGGCGGCGCGGCTCGCCGACGTCGGCTACGCGCTGCCGGAGGAGATCGAAGTAGCGAAGGAAGACGTCCATTTCAGGCTGCCGAAGGAGGTTGCGCAGGCATGACGAGCATCGAGATCCCCGTTTCGATCGCGGCAGCCCTCCCGTCGCTGTCGGTCATGGACATCACGAACGACGTCTCGCGCGAGGTCGCCGCCGCCGGCGTCGACTCCGGCATCGCCTTCCTCCATGCGGAGAGCCCGCTCACCCTGATCCGCGTGCAGGAGCGGGAGACGGGCTTCTTCGAGGATCTCGAGTCGCTGCTGGAGCGCGTCGTCCCGTCGAGCCTCCGCTCGCGCGAGCGGCTGCTCGCCTTCCTGCTCGGCCCGCGCTCGGAGCAGGTTCCCGTCGCCGGCGCGAAGCTCTGCCTCGGCCAGTGGCAGCGGATCCTCCTCTTCTCGCTCGACGCGCAGCACCGTCCCGAGTGGACGCTCACGCTGCTCGGCTAGCGGTACCGTCAGGGCTGCGATGCTCGTCCTCAGCCGCAGCGACGTCGAAGAGCTCCTCGACCTCGACAAGCTCGTCGACGCGCTCGCGGCGGCGCACGCCGAGCTCTCGTCCGACACCGCGAAGCTCGTGCCTCGCGTCGGGGTCTTCTCGGGCGGCGGCGTGCTCGGCGCGATGCCCGGCTACGCGCCGTCGGCGGGGCTCGGCTGCAAGCTCGTCACGCTCTTCGAGGGGAATCGCGACCGGCCGACGCACCAGGCGCTGATCGCGCTCTTCGAGCCGGAGACGGGCACGCCGCTCGCGCTCATGGACGGGACGTACATCACCGCGATCCGTACCGCCGCTGCGGCGGCGCTCGCGACGAAGCTCCTCGCGCGCCCCGACGCGAGCGTCCTCGCGATTCTCGGCACCGGCGTCCAGTCGCGCGCCGCGCAGGAGATGTTCCCGCGCGTGCGCGACTTCTCCCAGATCCGCGTCGCGGGCCGCGGCGAGTTCGAGGAGGCCGTCCGCGGCGCCGACGTCGTCCACGCGACGACCGCGTCGCCGGAGCCCGTCGTCCGCTGGGAGTGGCTGAGCCCCGGCGCGCACGTCAGCTCCGTCGGCTACGGCCACGGCGGCTCGGAGCTCGACCCCGAGATCGTCTCCCGTGCGGACCTCGTCGTCGTCGAGCAGCGCGACTCCGCCTTCGCGCCGCTCCCCGCCGGCGCGCCCGAGCTCGAGCCGCTCGGCCGGGACGGCGTCGTCGAGCTCGGCGAGATCGTCGCCGGCACGGCGACGGGCCGCATCTCGCAGGATCAGGTCACGCTGTACAAGTCGGTCGGCGTCGCCGTCCAGGACCTCGCCGCCGCGGCGCTCGTCGTCGCGGCAGCCCGCGAGCGCGGCGCCGGCACGGAGATCGAGTTGGAGGAAATCCACGCATGAGCGACTACAGCCCGGGCCTCGAAGGCGTCATCGCCGTCGAGACGGAGATCATGGAGCCGGATCGCGAGGGCGGCACGCTCCGCTACCGCGGTCTCGACGTCGAGCCGCTGATCGGGAGGTACCCGTACGAGAACATCTGGGGGCTCCTCGTCGACGACGACCTCGACTCGAAGATGCCGCTCCCCGAGCCGTTCGAGCCCGTCGGGCTCACCGGCTCCGCGCCCGCCGACCTGCAGGCGCAGACCGCGCGGCTCTCCGGCCTCTGGGGCCTCGGCAAGCTCAACGAGATCTCCGACGACCAGGCGCGCGAGGATCTCGGCCGGATCTCCGGCCAGATGATGTCGATCGTCGCCCGCTCGGCGCGTCTCGCCGACGGCCACGAGGACGACGTGCCCGCAGACGTCGTCGCGGAGGGGCAGACCGCCGCCGAGCGTTTCCTCCTGCAGTGGAAGGGCCACGCGGATCCGAAGGCCGTCCGCGCGATCGACACGTACTGGATCTGCACGGCCGAGCACGGTCTCAACGCCTCGACGTTCACCGCGCGCGTCGTCGCCTCGACCGGGGCGGACTGCGGCGCGGCGCTCTCGGCGGCGGTCGGCGCGCTCTCCGGCCCGCTGCACGGCGGCGCCCCCGCCTACGTCAAGCCGATGCTCGACGAGGTCGCCGCGATGGGCGATCCGGAGAAGTGGGTTCGCGACACGCTCGACTCCGGCAAGCGGATCATGGGCTTCGGCCACCGCGTCTACCGCGCCGAGGATCCGCGCTCGCGCATCCTCAAGAACACGGCGCGCGAGCTCGGCTCCCCGCAGATCGAGATCGCGGAGCGGCTCGAGGAAGCCGCGCTCGCCGAGCTCGAGCGCCGCAAGCCGGACCGGCCGCTCAAGACGAACGTCGAGTACTACTCGGCTCTCGTCCTCGACGTCGCGGAGGTGCCGCCGCCCGTCGCCCCGGCGATGTTCGCGTGCTCGCGCGTCGCCGGCTGGTCGGCCCACATCCTCGAGCAGAAGCGGAAGGGCAAGCTCTTCCGGCCGTCGGCGCGCTACGTCGGGCCGGCTGCGCGCAGCCTGCAAGGGGTTTAGTGTCTTCGCCCATGAGACGGCTCGCGATCCTGCTCGCCTCGGTGCTCATCCTCGCCGCCTGCGGCGGCGGCGGAGGCGGGGGCAACTCCGACGCAGCGAAGGTCAAGCAGGTCTGGACGTCGTTCTTCTCCAGCAAGACGCCGGTCGCGCAGAAGCCGGCCATGCTGCAGGACGGCTCGAAGTTCGCCTCGACGATCAAGGCGCTCGCGAGCAACCCGCTCGCGAGCCAGCTGAGCGCCAAGGTCTCGAGCGTGACGATGGAGGGCTCGAGCAAGGCGAAAGTCGTCTACTCGATCTACCTCGGCAGCACGGCGGCGCTCAAGAACCAGACCGGCTACTCGAGCAAGCAGAACGGCAAATGGGTCGTCGACTACGCCAGCCTCTGCAAGCTGATCTCGCTCGAGGGAAGCACTCCAGCCGCGTGTAAGTCGTAGGTTCTGCCGCGTGAGCTTCCTCACGCGGTTCCGGGAGGGTCACGCCCGCGAGGCGGCGCTCGCGGCGATCTGCGCGATCCTCTTCCTCACCTTCCTCGACAACACGATCGTCAGCGTCGCGCTCGCCGGCATCCAGTCGGGGCTGAGCGTCAGCGTCACCGGGCTGCAGTGGATCGTCGACGGCTACATGCTCGCCTTCGCGGCGCTCATGCTCACGGGCGGGACGCTCGGCGACCTGCTCGGCCGGAAGAAGGTGATGCTCACCGGCGTCGGGATCTTCTGCGCCGGCTCGGTGCTGGCGGCCGTGGCCACCAACCCGTCGATGCTCATCGCCGGCCGGATCGTGATGGGCGTCGGCGCAGCGGCGTCGGAGCCGGGGACGCTCTCGCTCATCCGCCACATCTACCCGGAGCGCCAGGAGCGTGCGGTGGCGCTCGGCGTCTGGACGGCCGTCTCGGGGCTCGCACTCGCGCTCGGGCCGGTGATCGGCGGCGTCCTGATCGGAGGCAACTCCGTGCAGCCGCGCTGGACGTGGATCTTCTGGTTCGGCGCGATCTTCGCCGCCGTCGCATTCGCCGTCGCCGCGGTCACGTTGACCGAGAGCCAGGACCCGGTCGGGCGGAAGCTCGACGTCCCGGGCCTCGCCACGGGCGCGTCCGCGATCATGGCGGCGACGTTCGCGGTGATCGAGGGGGAGAACCGCGGCTACCGGACGTGGTGGATCGCGCTGCTCTTCGCCGCCGCGGCCGTCCTGCTCGCCGCCTTCGTCCTCGTCGAGCAGCGCGTGCCGGACCCGGTGCTCAAGCTCCGCTTCCTCCGCGAGCCGACCTTCACCGCGGCGAACCTCGTCGCCTTCGCGGCGAACCTCTCGATCTTCTCCGTCTTCTTCTTCACGGCCCTCTACCTCCAGCTGATCAGCGACTTCTCGGGGTTCCAGATCGCGCTCGCGTTCGCCTCGCTCGCGTTCGCGATGATCGTCTCCGGCCCGGTTGCGGGGCAGTGGACGGCGCGGGTCGGGCCGCGCGTGCCGATGGTGATCGGCTGCGCGCTCTCGGGGCTGGGGCTTCTGCTCGTCGACTGGAAGCTCACGGCGGACACCGACATCGCCGCGCTCGCCTGGACCCTCGCGATCGCCGGCTTCGGCTTCGGGATCGCGCTCGTCACCGTCACGGCCGCCGTCCTCACGCTCGTGCCGCCGGAGGAGTCGGGAATGGCGGCCTCGACCGTCAACACGAGCCGCGAGCTCGGCGGCGTCTTCGGCGTCGCCGTCCTCGGCTCGGTCGTCAACGCCCAGCTGACCGGCGGGCTGACGCAGAAGCTCATCGCGCTCCACATCCCGGCGACGTTCCGCCAGATCGTCATCCAGTTCGTCACGACCGGCGGCAACATCAGCACGGCAGAGAGCAACCCGGCCGCGCGCGGTCATGAGAAACTCGTGGCCAAGGTGCTCAACGCAGCTGCAGGCTCCGCCGGTCACGGCATCCACCTCTCGCTCGAGATCGGCGCGGCGATCGTGTTGCTCGCAGCCGCCGTCGCGCTCTTCGCCGTGCGGCGGCATTCGGCAGACTTCGAGACGGCGCTCTGATGCCACGCGCAATCCTCATCGGCGGCACGGGCATGATCGGCCGGGCGGCCGCGCGTGCGCTCGCCGGGGACGGCTGGGACGTCGTCGCGGTCTCGCGCTCCGGGGAGCTGTCCGACGAGCTCGCCGGGCTCGGGGTCGAGGCGGCGCAGGCCGACCGCTCCGACGACGCGCAGCTCCGCGCCGCGATCGGCGCCGGCGCGGACGTCGTCGTCGACATGGTCGCGTTCACCGGCGCGCACGGCGAGCAGCTGAACGGCCTCGCCGGGCTCGTGGGCTCGCTCGTCGTCATCTCGAGCGCCTCCGTCTACGCGGACGACGAGGGGCGCGCGCTCGACGGCGTGAGCGACCCGCCGCAGATGCCGGTGCCGATCCCGGAGACCCAGCGGACGGCGGAGCCTGGCGACGAGACGTACTCGACGCGGAAGGCCGAGCTCGAGCAGGCGCTGCTCGGCGGGCCGCTGCCGTCCACGCTTCTCCGCGCCTGCGCGATCCACGGCCCCGGCGCGAAGCTGCCGCGCGAGGTCGTGTTCGCCGAGCGCGCCTTCGACGGCCGCCGCCGGGTCGCGATCGCGTGGGAGGGCAAGAGCCGCTTCCACACGACGTCGGTCGCGAACCTCGCCGAGCTGATCCGGCTCGCCGCGGCGCAGCCGGGCAACCGCACGCTCAACGGCGGCGACCCCGATCCGCCGACGACGCTCGAGATCTGCCACGCCGTCGGCGCGGCGATGGGGCACGAGTTCGAGCCAGTGCTCCTGCCGGACGACGCGTACGACAACCCGTGGGGCGCGCCGCCCGAGTTCCCGTTCGTCGTCTCGATGGAGAAGGCGGAGCGCGAGCTCGGCTACCGCCCCGTCACGACGTATCCCGACGCGGTGCGGGAGACGTGCGCGTGGCTCGTGGGCGAGCTCGAGGCCGGCCGCGACTGGAACGGGACGTACCTCGAGGGGATGCTCGACTACGAGGCCGAGGACGAGGTTCTAGGCTCCGCCGGGTGATCGACGCGTCGGACTACCGCGACCGCTTCCCGATCCTCGCCACCTGCACGTACCTCATCAACCACTCGCTCGCCGCGATGCCGGCGGCGGCGGAGGACAACCTGCGCGAGTACGCGCGCATGTGGCGCGAGCGCGGCATCCGCAGCTGGGGCGAGGGCTGGTGGGAGATGGCGTGGACGGTCGGCGACCAGCTCGGCCGGATCCTCGGCGCGCCGCCCGGCTCGATCGTCATGCACCAGAACGTGACGGTCGCCGAGGCGGTCGTCCTCTCGTGCTTCGCGGAGCCGGGCGAGCGGAACCGCGTCGTCTACGAGGCGGCGAACTTCCCGTCGGTTCGCTACCTCTACCAGGCCCAGCCGTCGCTGACCGTCGTCGCGGTGGAGGACGACGCGGCGATCGTCGACGCGATCGACGAGCGGACGCTCCTCGTGCCGATCAGCCACGTCCTGTTCAAGAACGGCGAGATCCAGGACGTCGAGCCGATCGTGCGGCGCGCCCACGAGGCCGGCGCTCATGTGGTGCTCGACTGCTACCAGTCCGCCGGCGTCGTCCCGTTCGACCTGGCCGAGCTCGGCGTCGACTTCGCGGTCGGCGGCAGCGTCAAGTGGCTGTGCGGCGGGCCCGGGGCCGGCTGGCTCTACGTCCGGCCCGATCTCGCGGAGCGGCTCGAGCCGACGCTCGTCGGCTGGCAGGGGCACGCGCGTCCGTTCGCGTTCGAGCCGGAGCTCGAGTACGCGGCAGGCGCGCGGCGCTTCCTCACCGGCACGCCGAACGTCCCCGCGCTCTACGCGGCGACGGCCGGCTACGACGTGATCGAGGAAGTGGGGGTGACGCGGATCCGCGAGCGCTCGCTCGCGCTGACGGAGCTCCTCATCGAACGGTGCGACGCGCACGGCCTCGAGGTCGTCTCACCGCGCGAGCCGGCGCGGCGCGGCGGCACCGTCACGGTCTCGACCCCCGACCACGCCGCCGTGCACCGGGCGCTCGCCGAGCGGAACGTCATCTGCGACTTCCGTCCCGACCCGGAGGGCGGGATCCGGCTCGGCCCCCACTTCTTCAACACGGAGGACGAGGTGGGCCGCGCCGTCGACGAGCTCGCGGAGATCGTCGCGGGCGAGTTGTACGAGATTGACCCAGAATCAGTTGCCCGATTCTGAGTTTTCGCTGCTATAACGAGCGGCGATGCGGTGGATCGCGGGTCTGGGGGTCTTTGTCGCTGCCTTGCTGCTCGGGACGGGGGCGGGCGTCGCGCGGACCGCGCAGGCCACGGTCGCCGTCTATCCGTCCGGCACGTCGTTCACAGCGGCGGGCGCGGCGCCCGTCGGCTCGACGGCCGGCGTCTCGCTCGCGATGCCGATCGGCGGCGTCGACGACGCGACGCTCCTCGTGCGCGGCGCGCAGCACGTCTCGATCCAGTCGCCGACGATCGACTCGCCGCTCCAGCTCAAGCTCCTCTTCGCCCACTTCGTCTCCGTCAACGGCACGCCGACGCCGGACGCGCTCGAGCCCTGGGACGGCGCGCAGCGCGCGACGGAGGAGACGAACCAGCCCGTCTGGCTCCAGGTCACGGTTCCGTCGACCGCGTCTGCGGGCGTCTACCACGGCTCGGTCGTGGTCTCGGCGGACGACACGACGACGGTCGTCCCGCTCGTCGTCACGGTGTTCAACGTCCGGCTGCCCGCGCTCGGCTCCACCGCCGGCGCGCTCCTCACGGCGTTCAACGTCTCGCCGCAGTCGTACGGCGCGGAGGTCAACCAGCTCTACGGGATCACCGCCGATCAGTCGCTGCCGGGCCTGTTCGACTTCATCTCGCAGTACCGGATCTCGCCGAACAACTGGGGCTACGGCAACCCGAGCTCGAGCAAGGGCTACACGAGCAGCCCGAAGTGGTGGCTCGACAAGGCGAACCAGATGGTCGCGGCCGTCGGCAGCCCGCGCCGCTTCGGCTCGATGTGGATCCCGGTCTCGAGCAACCGCTGGCCGAAGAACTCGTACGTCGGAGGGCTCTCGCCGTACAAGCCGCAGACGTGGTGCTCGTACCTCCGCTCGGTGCACGGCTTCTGGCAGTCGCACGGCTGGCTCGACGGCTCGTTCCCGTACCTCTACGCGCTCGACGAGCCGGGCGCGAAGCTGTTCAAGGTCGTCGCCCAGCAGGCGAAGGCCGCCCACGCGTGCTTCGCCGGTAGCCACGTGCTCGTCACCGGCAATCCGGGTCCGACGAACAAGTACCTGTGGAACGGCGGCAGCGACGACGTCGACGTCTGGGCCGTGCTCGCGAGCCGCTACTACGGCCAGTACACGGTGCCGGCGCAGACGAAGAAGCACATCTCGCACGCCATGGACTCGCTCAAGTCCATCGACGCGGCGCGCCAGCGCGGCAAGCAGATCTGGGCGTACACGTACCAGTCGGGCGCGCACTCCACGCCGGGCTTCGCCGCGAACGAGCCGCTCAGCGACCCACGGATGTTCGTCGACTGGGCCGGCCTCGAGGGGATGAGCGGCATCCTCTACGGAGAGGGCACGACGTCGTACAGCGGCCCGAATCCGCTCGTCTCCAACGACAAGGCGAACGGCTCGTACGTCCTCATCTACCCGGGCCGGTCCGGGCCGATCGCGAGCGCGCGGCTCGAGGAGATCCGGGAGGGGATCGAGGACTGGGAGATCCTCAACGTCGTCCGGCAGAGCCACGGACAGCACGCCGTCGCACAGCTCCTCTCCAGCCTCTTCTCGACGACGGCGACCGGCGCCCAGCTCGCCTGCACGATCGGCTGCCCGCTCAAGTCGAGCACGCCGTACTCCTGGCCGATCTACTCCCAGGACGCCACGACGCCGGCCAAGCTCGCCGCGATGCGGCTCGCCGCCCTCACCGCAGCGTCCTGAGCGCGCTCTAGGCTGCTGGTCCCTTGGCAGCCGCGGATCTCAGCGTCACCGTTCCCGTCGAGCGCTTCACCGAAGAGGAGCGGGCCCGGCTGGCCCCGCACTTCACAAACCTCGACCGTCCCGTCTTCGCGCTCGTCAACCTGCCGGAGACGGTCAAGGGCGCGCTCTTCGCCCGCTACTCGCGGTACGCGGGGACGCTCCGCCGGCTCTTCCTCGACGAGTTCGCCGACTCCCTGCCGGAGACGCCCGTCGTCGAGCTCGGCGAGGGCGAGCGCGCGGCGAAGCTCTACGAGACGATCTTCCTCGGCTACGGGGACGACTCGGTCGCCCAGCTCGGAGGCGCCCACATCGCGTGCGAGTGGACGTCGAACCTCCTGACGAAGCTCCTCCAGCGCCCGCGGCTCGCCGCCTACCTCGAGCAGTCGACGCGGTACATCGCGTACGACGCGGAGCTCGATGGCTTCGGCTACCGCTACCACCGCGACGCGCGCCTCGGGCCGGCCTACGAGACGGCGCTCGACGACCTCTTCGCGACGTACTCGCGGCTGCTCGCCGGCGTCGGCGAGTGGGTCGCCGAGACGTTCCCGGCGGCGGAAGGGGAGTCTCCGGCCGCGCACCGGCGCGCCGTGCGCGCGAAGGCCCTCGATCTCGTCCGCGGCATCCTCCCGGCGGCGTCGCTCTCGCACGTCGGGATCTACGCGAGCGGCCAGACGTACGAGCAGCTCGTCCTCCATCTCCTCGCGCACCCGCTCCCGGAAGCGCGTGCGTACGGAGAGATGCTCCTCGAGGAGCTGCAGGCCGTGATGCCGAGCTTCGTCGCGCGCGTGCCGCGACCCGACCGGGGCGGCCGCTGGATCGAGTACCTCCGCGAGCGCGGTGACGCGGCTGCAGCGGTCGCGGCGCGGCTCGGTCTCGGCGAGTCCGTGGAGGACGCCGCGACGCCGTCGGTGCGGCTGCTCCGCACGCACGGCAGCGAGGAGGAGCTCCTCGCCGCGCTGCTCTACGAGGCGGCGGCCGTCGCGGAGGAGCAGGCGCTCGCGGCCGTCCGCGGCCTGTCGGCGGGCGAGCGCGCCGCCCTCGTCCGCGAGCTCGTCGCGACGCGCGAGAACCGGCGCCACCGGCCCGGCCGCGGCTTCGAGACGCTGACGTACCGCTTCGAGATCGTCTCCGACTACGGCGCCTTCCGCGACCTGCAGCGGCACCGCCTCCTGACGTGCCAGTGGCAGCGCCTCTCGCCGGAGCTCGGCGCCGACGTCCCGGAGGAGGTCGTCGAGGCGGGGCTCGGGGGCGAGTTCGAGCGCGCTCTCGACGTCTCGCGGACGGAGTACGAGCGGCTGCGTGGTGACGGCTTCGTCGAGGAGGCGCCGTACGCGCTCTGCCTCGCCTACCGGATCCGCTACGTCCTCGAGCTCGACGCGCGCGAGGCACTCCACCTGATCGAGCTCCGCTCGGGCCGGGAGGGGCATCCGTCGTACCGCGCCGTCGCGCTCGAGATGCGCGACGCGATCGCCGCCGTCCATCCGAGCGTTGCCGCGGCGATGAGCTTCGTCGACGAGTCGACGGAGCCGCGCCTCGAGCGGCTCCTGTCCGAGATGCGGAACGAGGCGAGAGCTAGACCGGCTTGAGGACGGTCGGCCCGGGCTTCTCCGTGCCGGGCAGCTGCTTCGTCACGACCCACGTGTCGCCGTGCTGGAACACGTACGGCGCGTTGAGCTGCACGGTGAGCGGTGCGCTGCCTCCGTCGACCGTGAACTCGCCGCACGAGAGGTAGGGCTTGCCGTTGCGGACGAGGAAGACCTCGTAGTACGCGTGCGAGGGGAGCTTCGGCAGGTCGGCCACCGTGAGCGTCATCGGCCAGTTGCCGGCCTGCTTCGCGAAGATCTGGAGCGACGCGACGGCGTGCGGCGCCGTCGCGGTGCCGCGCAGCGAGAGGAGCGACTCCGGCGACGTGGAGCGGTGGATCTTCCCTGCCCCGTAGCCGCCGAAGAACGCGGCGAGCACGACGAGCGCGGCGGCGAAGAGCAGCGTCGTCCGGTGCTTGGCCGGGACGCGCGGCAGCCAGAAGACGCTGCCCTGCGTGGACGGCGTCCGCTCGAGCCGCGGCGTCAGCTCCGGCGGCGGCCCGGCGGTCACGAGGAGCTCGTGCACGCGGCGCAGGCGCTCCCGCTCGCCGTCGTCGGTGCCGACGATCTCGTCGAAATCCGGGCTCACAGCAGCTCGCCTTCCAGGACGTCCGCGAGCCGGGCGAGCCCGCTCCGCGTCCGCGTCTTAACCGTGCCGAGCGGCAGCCCGAGGAACGTGGCGACCTCGCTCTGGGACATCTCGCCCCAGTAGGCGAGCTCGATCACCTCGCGCTCGCGCGGCGGCAGCTCCTCGAGCGCGCGATGGATCTGCCAGGCCGTGTGCGACTCCTCGGCCTGCCGGTCGGGGCCGCTCTCCGGGGAGACGAGCTCCGGCAGCTCGCCCTCGGTCGCCGGGCCGCTGCGGCGGAGCCGGTCGACGATCGCGTTCCGCGCGACCGTGTAGAGCCAGCCGCCGGCGGGCCCGCGCTCGGGGCGATAGCTCCCGGCCGAGCGCCACACCGCGGCGAACACCTCCTGGACAGCGTCCTCGGCGTGACCACGGTCACGCAGCCGCCGCA
>Ga0070741_10010859_pt1 | contig 17032 bp, 10 predicted proteins | sample Coa_R1_4_FD_66440 | JGI IMG/M metagenome (GOLD analysis project Ga0070741, IMG submission 66440) | Surface soil microbial communities from Centralia Pennsylvania, which are recovering from an underground coalmine fire - Coalmine... | ecosystem: Environmental > Terrestrial > Soil > Unclassified ...
GTGTAAAGGCCGTTTGAACTGATAGTTCCCACCGCAGCATTTCCCGCGACGGCGCCGTCAACCGACCACACCACCCCGAAGTTGGGCACCGGGGTTACGTTCGCGGCAAATTGCTGAGTTCCTTTCGGTTGTACCGTGGCTGATGCAGGCGTGATTGCGACAGTAATTTCACGCGTGACTGTGACCTGCGCGCTCCCGCTCTTGGTAGGATCAGCGACGCTGACCGCGAGTACGGTGTGTGTACCGGCCGAGGCCGGAGCGGTGTAATGGCCTGAGGCGTCGATGGTTCCCACGGCAGTGTTTCCGCCCGCTACGTTATCCACCAGCCAGTTCACATTCGTATTGGATGTGTTCATGACCGTGGCTACGAACGCACTGAACGAACTCCCTGCCGCTACTGTGACTGTAGCCGGAGAAACGGTTACTGTAATGGGCCCTTGCGGAGCCGGTGTGGGCGTTGGGCCTGGCTTGCCGCCAGAGTGGCTGCCGGTGGTGCCACAACCGATAAGCAAGAAGGAGAAAATAAAAAATATGAGAGAGAGAAGCAGGATCCTGAAATGTCTCATTGTTCCTTCGCAGTCGTCTCGAATCCCAGGGGGGCCAGAGATCATTGACTAGGTTTGGCTATGATTGAGCGGTTTTGTTTTAGTTGTTGATGTGAATGGCAAATGGCAAGTTGTCCCATGAAATGACAGTATGGGGGGCTCTCTCTGAGCTGATCGAATAAACTAAAAGGTGAATACATTCCAGAATTCAGGTAATTTGGATTCTGGAATTTCTATACTTGTTATGTCGAATATGTCGAACCTGAGTCAACCCCGCTCCAAAAATCCTGATCCCATGGCTTTTGTAACCCTGGGAGGCGTCCCGCTGCGCTTTGAGCTGGCGTGGCCCTTCCATGCTTCCACCTCGGGCGCAGATTTTCATGTTTTGCACGGCAAGGCATGGCTGCTGAGCGATCCGGAGATGGCGCGGCATGCCGAATTTGCCGCCAATGTCTCGCGCACCATCGCCGAGGCGATTCCATCACTCGAACCGCACGATGCCGAAGTGGTGGTGATCAATGCAACCCGCATGGCGGCAGATGCCGGCAGGCTGGAATTCAAAAAATCTGCCAAGCTGGTGCCGGTGGAAGTCTCCAGCCGCCATTTCAGCTTCAAGACCAACCAGATCATCTTCACGGTAGCATCAGAGGAGCAACTGCGCAGCTTCTTGCAACGCAAGGTCTATTGGCTGGGGTATCGTTCCGGAAAATCCAACGCCAAAGTGTGGATTGCCGATCCTTACGATTGCGCCTACCTGAACAACAGTGCGGAAAAATTAATTGCCATCGCGCAAGCGTTGGTCAAAGAGGGTCTGCTGCAACTCGAAGGCGAATTTGCTTTTGCTACCAGCAAGCTCGAGCAGCAGGCGCAGACTTTTCAGGCTGAGCTGGCGAAGACGCTGGAAAGCGCCTTAGCCAGATTCAACCCAGCCATGGTCGAGAAATAATCGCGGGTTAAAACGGCAGTTAAGTTTCTATATCAATCCCGATGTGCTCGCTTTTCCTTACCCCCAACCAACCCCAAACCACGCCGGCCAGGATGGTTAGCACTCCTGTCGCCAGCGCGACGGTGCGCACGTCAATGCCATGATCGATGAACAGGCCCGCAAGATAAGCGGTCACTCCCAACACGATGGTGCAGAAGCCGAGCTCGGCGGCGAAGACGCGGCCGCGAAACTTATCGGCCGTCATCAACTGCAGCAACGTCGTGGAAAACACCCACACCATCGCGCCGCCCATATGAGAGATGGTAACCACCATATAGGCAAGGTGCGCATGTTGAATGAATTTCAGCGCAATATATCCACTGCCATAAAGCAGGAATCCAGCCATGATTCCCAGGCGCAGCCGTTGCGGTTTTTGCTGCGCCCAGGGCGCCAATGCCAGCGGCCCGATGAGCGCACCCAGGCCGCGGGCGCCCATCAGCAGGCTCATGCCCAGCACGGCGCCGCGTTCTGGATCAATGCCATGTCCGGTCACAGGGAAAATGTATTTTCCTAAAATCGGAAATATGATCCAACTGGCGCCCGTGACACCCAGGCCTGCTTTTACGAATACCGCCGTAGCCAGGCGCGCCTGCTGGCGCACATAACGCACGCCTTCGATCATCGGCGAGTAATTAATGAGATCGCGCCAGCGAAGGGGAGCCAGCGATTCCGTGTGCGGCTCGTTGAATCGCATACGCGAAATCAGAAAGGCTGAGCCCACGAACGAGAGGCCGTTCAGCACAAAAACGGTATCGCGTCCCAGGAAAGCAGCTACAGCTCCACCCAGGGCGGAGCCGAGAAAGAAATTCAGCGACCAGGTAGTCGAGCTGAGCGTGTTGGCAACGATAATTTCTTCGCTTCCCACAATATTAGGGACGACGGCGTTGCGCGCGGGCTCAAACAGCCCCCACATCACGGTCTCCAGAACCAGCAACGGATACACCAGCCAGATTATCTGCGGTGAGCGCACCAGCAACATGCAGGAGACGATGACTGCCCGCGCGAGGTCCGAGAAGATCATCACCCGCTGCCGCCGAAGCCGGTCATTGATCACGCCTGCGAAAGGACTGGTCAGCGCCTGGGGTGTTACCTGCAGCACGAAAGCGATGCCCAGCAACTCGGCCCTGCCGGTGAATTCCAGCAGCATGGAGTACAGCGCCACCATGTAGAACCAGTCGCCGACTTCACTGATGATCTGGGCCATCCACAGGCGGCGGAAATTAGCGTTGCCGCGCAGCAGCTTCAGGTACGACGAAAGAGAGATGGATTGTTCGGCCATGATTTGCACGGTTCAAGGTTGTAGTGCGGCTCTGGAAGCCGAGCCAGATTAAAGCAAAAACAGAGGCGCGGCATGAGATTACGCTGCGCCTCTGAAATTATGCCGGCATCTTTTCCAACTCGCGGATGTACGCGACGACGGCCTCGCTCCAGCCATCAACGTGCGTCCACTTGCCGTATCCGACGCCATTCTTGTAGCTGGCCACGTTAATCATGTAGCCGGCCGCCTTCGGATTAGGCACGGCATCGTGCGATTGCTCATCGGTAATTACGATCACGCGGTCGTAGTTTTCCTTGATCTCGCCCAATGCCTTGCCCAAATACGTTCCGCTGTGCGACTGGCTGTGCTCGAGCGCGTCACGCAGGGCAAAGCCCTGGCGCGCGGGCACACGCACCAGCTTGTCAGAGAAGGTGTAGATGGCCACCTCCTCGCAGATCTCGCGCAGCAACACCGCTAGGCCATAGGCGGCATCGGTGCGCTGCATCTCCGACTGGCGCGAGAGCGCGGCGTTCATGCTGCCGGAAACGTCTACCAGCAACACTGTCTCCCCAGGCAGTTTCTCCTGCGAAGCCAGCGCCTTCAGCATGGCCTGCTCCAGCACCTGCTCCCACTGCGGCGCATAACGCGCGGCAGCGATGAAGCGGAAGGGCAGCACGCGATCGGTCTTCATCGCGCGCAACGCCGGGCCTACCAGGTTCGGATCGACATCGGCGTCCTTCATGTTACGCAGGTTGCGCAGCAGGGCCAGCGCCCCCAGCTTGTTCTCGCGCAGCAAGCGCTCCCAGGTCTCGCGCTTATCGGCCCCGGCCGAGAGCGCAACCTCCCAGGTATCGGGCGAAGCCAGAGTTCCCTCGACAAGCTGCTTCCACACTTCAGCCTGCGCCTCATCCAGCGGCTTGGCGTGGCACAAGAACAGCACATCGCGCAGCTTGATCGGACCCGGACGGTTGTACTTGGCCAGCGCATACGCATCGAACTTGGTGAACGCGCCCGCCAGCCCCTTCTTCACCTGCGCCGAAAGGGTTTCCTTGCCGTCTTTCCAGTAAATGGCGACGAACTCGGCAAGCTCGTCAGCGCGCTGGATCACGCGCTGCAATGTCTCAGCCACCCAGGCGCGGTGGGTCTTGTGACGCGCCATCTCGCGCACCAGCAACAGCGGCGCATGGCGCAGCTTCATCTTCTCGCGCGCCTCGACCGCCAGCGCGGCCACGCGCCCGGCCTCGACCTTGGGCACCAGCTCGCGGATGCGTCCGGCGATCTCGACGCCGTCTTCGTAGAACTGGTCTTCCCACAGCATGCAGGCCAGCACCGAGCGGCGCAGCTCCTGCTCTGCAGTGATGCGCTTCGCGGGCGCGCCTTCATGTGTGCGCGGGCCAATCGTGAATTTTCCGATCTTAAACATATTCAACTTTGCCATAGTCTTTCCTTCCTCATCTCTCGGGGAACAAGCGACACAGTAAAAGTCCGATGCTCTACCGTTAAGCTACACACACGCTGAAGGCGTGCGCGGCAGGAATCGAATCTGCACCGTCGGATTACGAAGTAACCGTTGTCTTCGCCACCGAGAAAAAGTTTTTGCCGGGGAACAAGCGAATAGAGTCCGACTCGGGCGGTTGCTCCACCAGGAACCCGGCACATCAGGGCTACGCCCCCGTCCCTGGCAAGTCCTCTCCCGGCAGCTTCTCAGGCTGCACGTCTTCTTTTGGTGAGAAGTAACTCTCTTCTACGCCACCGGCGGATTTATCTACGGAAGAACTTCCGCGTCTTTGCCTTCGAGTTCCTTATACTTGTCAGGCGTGACAAATCCAATATCGCGTCCTGCTGTTTTTGAGAGCAGGATGTAAGCAATCTTTTCCATGTCATATCTCCGCGGCAAACGTTTGTCGTCATATTCAGTGCACTCGCGCACGCGGAACGGCACCCGAAATGATGGATATGACAACTCGCAGAAAACGATTTCTTCGCTTTCCGAGAACCCCTTGATGATCCGCGCATAACGACAGGTCGTGCACATGGATTCATTGCCCACCGGCGTTCCATTTTGAACTTTCAGGTTTGCCATAGCATTTTTTCCAAGAGGCGCATACGCACCTCGGCTGATGGTTGATCTTGATGGGCCGGGGAACCAGCGACAAAGGCACGTTTAGGCGCTCTATCCCACTGAGCTACGCGGCCACAAAATGCCGCGGCAGGAATCGAACCTGCGACCTCCCGCTCTCAAGGCGAAGTAACCATCGTCTACGCCACCGGCCGGAATATTGTCACAACTGAGACGTAGCAAGCTGCGTCTCTACCTCACTGTTTGCACGCCCTTCCGCATCTGCGATCCAAAAAACCGATCAGGGAACAACTGAAAACGGCCTTGGGGAGTCGAACCCCCGCTGCGGTTAAGCAGCGCTACCAGAAGAAGTATCCGTTCCCTTCACCACTGACCTGGAATTATTGCTGGGGGAAAGAATGGCAACGGGCTTAGTCGAGTAATAGTCGAAGGAACCGTGGCCTGCGCCACCCAGCGAAGTTCAATGTATGGAATCGTTTAGCGGAGGTCGAACGTTATTGCAAATACGGGAACGACGTCCGCAGTCGATCCATAGCGGTACCGATTGTCCCGCCGGACCTAAGTAACGAATTGTGTTTGCGTGACGTCATAAATAAATTCCCTTATTGGGAGGTAAGTAGAATGCCATAGTTCCCGGATTTTTGCAAGCGGCTGCGGCAAACTAACAATATTTTTACAAATGTAAGTATAGCCAATAAAACAAAATCCTTCGCGCCTCGGAAAACGAGCGCGAAGGATCATCGAGGCACCTCATCTACTGCTGTAAAACGATCTACTGCGAAGCGCAAGCGCCGTCATAACCTATGTTGGTCGCGGCGCCCGGGCCCAACCGCTCGCACAACTGTTCGATATACAGGCTATTGGGGATGACGGGTTTGCCCAGGGAATCAAAATTGCCGTCGGGCACAGGGTTATTGCTTCCCGGTTCTTTGCCGCTCAACTGCCGGCCTACACAGCCAATGCACCAGTTTTGCGCTCCGGGCGGCTCCTGCACCACCAGGAAGGGAGTGTTAACGTTCCATGCCACGGCCCATCCTACTGCCCAGCCCTGTCCTGAGCCATGATTTCCGCGATCGGAAAAATTAATTCCAGTTGTGCCGCCGTTCACGCCGGCAGGCGCATTCGGCAGCGTGCAATTGTCGGCCAGCAGCCCGGTGAACCAGCGCTGATGCGGCCCAATGCCAGCTTGCTCCGAACTGTTGAAATTCAAAACCACAACGGGCCCGGTGGCCTCGCCTTGGGTGACGAAGGGCCATTCTCCGGTTCCATTGGAAGAGCTCTGGTTGACAAGAATTTGTGAGCCGTTCACGCCGAAGTCAGCCATGCGATCGCCGGTGTGGTCAATTGTATGTGTGACCTGAATGTTATCGAGCGTCACCTGTTTGGCTGTGCTGCTGACCGAGACTGTATTCTGTGTGTCCTGAAAAACAACATCTTCGGCCCAGGCATTCATGACCGCGCTCAGCGAAAGTCCGGTAAACTGCGGCCGGCTGATGTCGACATTGACCGCGGGCGCAATCACGCTCAAGTGTTCGACGCCGACCTGGGAGATGCGTCCGGGAAAGTTGTACCCGATCACAGAGCCGTTCACCAGGCTGGAATCGAAGGAATCGGTGAGAGGAGCGTCGAGCGTGATCTGGTTGCCGTCAATCGCAGCGATCACACGGTCGGTGCGGATCATAGTTCCCGGTTTGATCCAGGTTTGGGGCTGGCCGTTGCGCATAAGCGTATCCATGCCCATAAACTGAATCCAGGCATCGGTCACCGGACGCTGCACCAACACCGTGTCGCCCACGTTGAAACCGGAGGCATCATCTACGTTGAATGACATGGATCCCGACGGAACGTAGGAATCGGTCATCGCGGCGGCGCTGCCCAAGGTCTGCCACGAGCCGGAACCGCCCATCGCCAACAGGAGATGAGGCGAGCCGGTCATGTTCAGAATTGTGCCATCGCTTCCCGATCCGCTGCCTCGCAGCACCACGCCGCTGGTATGAATGTGCAGCGTGCCGGAGACGTCGTAGGTTCCCGGATTGAGCAGCACCGCGCCCGAAAAGCCGTTTTGATCTGGCGGAAGTTGGGAGACAGAATCAATGGCGCCCTGGATATTCGCGGTGTTATCGCCATCCACCGGATCGACTGTGACCGCTACCGGGACACTGGGTAAAGCTACGCCTCCACCCTGGTAACCGGCAAAAGAGAAATCCATGATGCGGTTGCCGTTGTCGTCGGTCTGGTATTGCAGCGTGCCGTCAGGACCGAAAAAGACCCAACTCGAAGTTCCCTGGGCGAACAATGCGCATGGGAAGATGAGGAACAGCATCGAAAGCCACAGCACAAAGGAAAACTTTCTCATCGAGAATCTCCTTCTATCTATCGCGTTTTGTTCGAGTGACAACAAGCAACTCCGGGTTGTCTTTCACCCGGATGAGAGCTGGTTTCACAGATTAAAATACACGGGAGACCACGCCGGAAGCTTCCCAAAGCAGGCAGAAGTTATTGCACCGGCGCCCAACGTTTCAAAAAGAAAAATATTTCAAAAAGGAGTTGTACTGACTTTGCTGGCCACTACAAACCGGGCGGGCCGCCCCTGGAATTTGGTGTCCCTGTACTTGAGCTTGACGTAAAGGGTCTTGCCACCAACCACGCAGCGCCATTGCGTTTCGCCTTCCGGCGGGGGCTCATGTAGAGACCGTTGCACCACGGCAAGGTCGTCGGCCGGCACGAACTCCAGGATTGACTTACCCAATAAGTCCTTCTCGGTGGTGCCCAGGAGTTTGGCTGCGACTTCATTGACAACGACAATCGCCAGGGTTTCCATATCCATAATCAGGGATGGAACCGGATTGATCTTCACCAGCTCCGCAATAGGATCGTATTTTTCGTCATCCCTCGATGGCATGATTCATGCGCCTCATGCTTGCCGTCTCATCCTTTACTGTACTCGGATCGCCCGGTATAAGTAGAGTAAAGCGGTATAGGCTCCAAGTCACTTTCCCGTTTTGAAAACAAGAACCTCGGCAGGCTCTTCTCCCCGCCGCGGCACTCCCAGGTAAAAGCCGTTCAACCCGGCAGCGAAGGTCGAGGTTCTGGCTCCGGCAACGGTGGGAATGCGCTCCAGCAATTGGTAGTCATTGGCATCATGCTGCGCGATGACATCAATGAAGCCCTCGCCGCAGGAAACATAGATCCGTTTGTGCGCGGGGTCATAGAAAAGGTCGTCGGTATCGTTGTTGATGTCAACTTTGGCCACGAGCTTGCCGCTGACCGCATTGAATACCGCTAGTTGTGCGGGCTGGCGCGCGCCAACGAAGAGCCGATTGTGGGCTTCATCAAGGGCGATGGGGGTGTTGCCCTGAATGTCTGTAAGCGGCCAGGCATGCAAAAGAGCGCGCTTCTCGCGGTCCATTACCGCAATTTGTTTCAGACTGGGCATGTTGGCAAAAATCCATTTCCCTTTTTGCTCCACAACAATTCCCTGTGGCTTGGCGGGCAGAGCGATCTTTCCCAGCAGCTTCCCTTCCGGAATGGCGATGACGGCGATACCGGTTTTCTCGGCAGTCATGCAGCCCACATAAAGCTGTTTTGCGCCGGCGTTGTATTGCAGCTCATCCAGATTGCTCTCAAGGTCAATCTTGGCAACAAGGTCAAAGGTCATGCCGTCGTAAATATAGAGGCTCTGGCCGCGCGGAACATAGAGCTGGTTGAACTCGGGCGCGTAGCGGGCCGCCGCCGGCTTTTCTCCTTCCAGGCTGCGCCACGGCTTGCCCGAACTGAGATCAATAATTTCCAGGGTTTTGTTGGTGGGCGCCGCCGCGAAGAGCCGCTGGTGCTCGGCGTCCACGGACATGTGATTGAATCCGCCTTGAACCTTGGGCAGCAAAATCGTCTGTGCGAGCGTTAAAGTATTCTTCTCCTGGGCACACAGTGGATAAAGAAAACAGACGAAAATGGCAAGGAGCAGAAGCAGATTGTTTTTCATAATTGTCGCACCCTGGTTCGCAGCATGATATGCGGCGCTATTGCGCTGCCTCATACACCCGGATGGCAGCGGCGTTCTGTCCCTCGCGCCGCACGGCAACAAACAGGTGGTCCAGCTCGGGAACAAAGAGACTGGTGCGCGCCCCCCGCACGGTATCAATTTGGGCGATTTTGCTGTAGTGATCGGGATCTTGCTGCTGGTAGACAAAAATCGCTCCCTCGCCGCCCGAGGCGTAAATTCGCTTGCGCTTTGCATCGTAAAAGACATCGTCAGAGTCGCCCACGGTCGGCAGTTTAGCGATCACGGCGCCTGATTTTGTATCCAGCACCAGCAGTACAGCGGGCCTGCGGCAGACGACAAACAGCCGGCCATCGGCTTCATTCAGCGCCATAGGGAAGTTCGACGCGGCATCGTCAGTGGTCCAGCTAGCCACGACAGCGGATTTGGCGCGATCAATGACCGCGATCTTTTTGGAGTTGGGCAGGTTCACAAAAATCCGAGAGCCATTTTTCTCCAGCTGGAACGACTCGGGATGGGCATCGAGTTTTACATCCGCTACTTTATTCGCCTCGGTATCAAAGGCAGCCAGCCCGCCACTGCCGTATCCCACATAGATGCGCTGCGCTGCGGCGTCCCGGCGGATATTATCGGCATCGTCGCCCAGCGCAATCGAGCGCACCGGCTTCCATGTTTGCGCGTCGAAGATTCGCACCGTACCATCTTCGCCGTTGGCGATCCACAGGCGTTTCTTTTCCGCCTGGTAAACAATGCCCTGCGGCTCCGCCAGCCCGCTGATTGTTTGAGCGGCCTTGCCGTTCTTGATATCAACAACCTCCACCGTGTTGTTGCCCAGCGCAGCCACAAAAAGGCGCTGATTTTCCACGTCGAAGGCCAGGTGGTCAATGCGGCCTTCTACGTTGGGCAGCGGAATTGTCTTCTCCAGGCGGAGCGGAGCAGATTGTTGCGCATGAGCGAATGCGGCGAGAATCAAAAAAAGAATTGCGTGCAGGCGGCCGGCTTTTCTTCTCATCATTATCTTCTCCTCGATCCTTAAGAGATTAGATTGTGATGATGAAAATATGCTGAATAATCTCGAACCCTACTATCGGCAGATGTTTCTGAAACTGATGAACTGCAAATTATAACTATTCTAGTTGCTCGCCTTTGGAAAATCTTTCGGCTCGAGCGCCGTAGCCTGGGCGAGCGCCTTGGGCAAATCGCGGCGAACGCCGGCCGATTCTTTTCCCAACTCGATCTCAACCTGCTGGCGCAAAGCCGCAGCAGTTTGAAGTTCCGGAGACGGCGCGCCCTGGTGGAACAAATCTCCCGACTTCAACAGGCAGGCATAGGCCAGGCGCGTGAGGCGGCGTTGGCGCAGAAACTGCCCGTAGTTGAACCAATCTTTGGCCTGGTTGGGCTGGTCACCGCTGGCAGAATCCGCCGCAATGGCTTGCTGATACGAATGCGCTGCCTCAGGCATGTTTCCTGCTTTGGCCTGCAACTCGGCGGCTGAGGCATACGCCTGGCCCTCAAGGGCCGGCATGTGGTTTTTCCCGGCAATAGTGGCAGCCGACTCGTAATTCATGAGCGCAACATTGGTGCGGCGCAGCTCGGCGTTCAAATCCGCAAACTTCAACAATATCGGAACTAATAGTTTGGGCTCAGGCCGCAGTTCGGGATGGGCCAGCACTTGCCGGAAGTATTCCTCGTAGTGAGCGGAGGCGAGTTCGGGGTTCGATTGTTTCTGCAAAGCGTCGGCCAGCAAAAGATGCACGCCGATTCTGGTTGGGTCTGCTTGCAGCGCGCGCTGCCAGCTTGCGATGGCTTCGTCTTCGTGCCCAAACCGTACGGCAAGTGTTCCCAGGTTGATAAGCGCATCGGCATCGCCGGGAAACAAGGTAGCCATTTGCCGGTATTGTGCATACGCCTCGTCGTACTGCCCGTGCTCAATCAGGGCGCGGCCCAATTCAATCTGGGGAGCAGGTCTCCGGGGATTCACCGCGATGGCTTTGCGCAACGCGGCTTCGGCAGCCTGCCAGTCGCCGGCTTCGGCTTCGCCGCCGGCAATACGGGTTTGCGCGCTGGCATCGTAAGGATCGAGCTGTAGAGCCCGCATCAGGCTCGAAATTTCATTACCGTTGAAGCTGAGACCGTAGCGAACTACCTCAATGCCTCCCCAAAGAAAAAGACCAACCATGGTGGCAACGCGCAGTGCGCGTGCGGCCGAGGAACTTCCCCGCAACCAGCGCGTAGCTCCGCCAAGAACCGATTCTTCATTCTCGCTGCCGGCGCGTTCGCCAGTGTTGAGCAGAAGGGCGGCAATGCGGCCATCGCGCAGCTTCCAGATGACTCCGTCGAGGATGAAATGATGAATATTCACCAGCGCGGTGAAGATCAACAAGCTGACGGTAATGTCGTAATGAAAGGCGTAACTCACCAGCCACGGACCAGGAATGAACAGCGCGATTCCTCCCGCCGTCAGCGTGGCGAAATATCTCCACAGGCTCCAGCCGGGGTTGCCGGTTTCCAGCGCCCTGGCTTCGCGCCGCGCGTAATAACTGGTCACCCACAAGTACTGCGCCGAGTGCATCACCGCCAGCATCCCGCTGCTATAGAGAGTTTGCGGGCGCTTCCAGCCGATGCCGAATTCCAGAATGTGAGGCAGCACAAACCACAGGATTTGCGTGGAAAAAAGCGTAAGCGGAGCCAGCATCGCCCGCATGCTGGTCTGGCGGATGAGGCGGTAAAAAGCGAAGCCGCCGAGGCAAGCGAAGAGAACTCCGCAGGCAATTCTGCTCCAAAAGCTGATCTGCGCCCCAATTCCCAGCGAGAGAACCAGCGGCGCCTGCGATGCCCCGGTATTGAAGCTGATCAGCAACATGAGATACGAAACCAGAAATGCGCCGTACAACGCGCGCCGCTCCGTCCCGTTTGGAGTTGCGCCGTTGCGGCGGGCAAACATCATGAGCAGGCCATAATTCTGGCCGGAGTAGTGCCACGGACTCCAATTGATATAAAGCGTAAAAACCCAGGGCAACAGCTTGAACGATGCGTGTGTAAGGATGGCCGTCAGTACCAACAGCGCGGTGATATGAACCGTGAAGATGCGGTATTTGGCAAAATCTTCGCGCGTTCCATAGGCGCGGTAAATGGTGGCCATGAAGTGCGGATAGTTGAATACCAGCGCCAGCGCATAAAAAACCACAGCCATTCCAGTGGCGCTGGATTGTGACACCGCATAGGTAATCAGCAGTATCGGCGCCGACCACGCCCCGCAACCCACAATGAGATCGAGCCCGGGAGTGTAGAGCCAACCCGCCGATGGGACGCCGGAAGATTTTTTTGGCGAGGCTGTTTCACCGCTCGCCTTTAGCTGGGCTTTGACCATGAACCTATACGCTCATGCGAAGGATTGTGAGGTGGAATGTATCGCGCTTCGTGAAGCAATGCAAGGCGCCAAGGTATTTGCCGAACTAAACTTTAGAGAGAAGCCGCCTGCTGGTGCCGCCGCGCCTGAATTTCAATATAGACGTTAATCAATGAAACTGCAGCGGGAGTGACGCCGGGGATGCGTGACGCCTGTGCCAGGGTGCGGGGGCGAACGCGCTGCAGTTTTTCATTCATCTCGCGCGAGAGGCCACTGACCGCCTTGTAATCGAACCACTCGGGAATGGTGCGTTGCTCGGCTTTTTTCAGGCGCTCGATGGCGCGCTCCTGCTGTTGCAGATAGCCGGCGTATTTGATGGTGGTCTCGACCGTCTTGAGTTCGTTACGCACCGCCGCAGGCAATGCGCCCTCGCCGCGGACATAAGCCGCCGCGCTGGCATCAATCTGCGCAATGGTCTCAGGAATCAGCTTGCACAAAACAGGCGCGAGCTGTTCGATGGTGACTTCTGGACGCTTGAGAATTTGAGCCAGAGTGCTGCCGACAGCGCCCGACAAGTTCTCGGTTCTCAGTTCTCGGTTCTCAGAAAAGTTCCGAGCTTGTGAAGAACAGTTTCGAGTTTCAAGTTTCGAGTTTCGAGCAGCAAGCTCGCTATCAACTTCGCTGGCTCGAAGATCCGAATTGGCTGAATGCTGAATGCCGAGTGCTGAGTGCTGAACCAGAGCCGAGCACATGTCGCCGGTAAACTTGGTTCTTTCCAGCAGCTCCATTATCTTTTGCAGCCTCTCCTGCTTGGCAAGATAATCACTCCAGGCCTGGTCGTTGATGAGTCCAACGCGGCGGCCGTGCGGCGTGAGCCGCTGGTCGGCGTTGTCGATGCGCAGATGCAGGCGGAACTCAGCCCGCGAAGTGAACATGCGATAGGGTTCGTTGGTTCCCTTGCTGATCAAGTCATCAATCAGGATTGCGGTATAAGCTTCGGTACGATCGAGAATCAGCGGCGGCTCGCCCTTGATTTTTAACGCAGCATTGATGCCGGCCATCAAACCCTGGCACGCGGCCTCTTCATAGCCGGAGGTCCCATTGATCTGGCCAGCCAGGAACAAGCTCGCAATCTTCTTGGTCTCCAGCGTGCGCTCCAGCTCGGTAGGATCAATGCTGTCATACTCGATGGCGTAGCCGGGGCGCAGCATCTCGGCGGTTTCCAAACCCGGAATAGACTTGATCATGGCGAGCTGCACGTCAACCGGCATGGAAGTTGACATGCCGTTGACATAGATCTCATGCGTGTTCAATCCTTCGGGTTCGAGGAAGAGCTGGTGCTGCAGCTTGTCGGGAAATTTGACGATCTTGTCTTCGATACTCGGGCAGTAGCGCGGACCAATAGATTTGATCTGGCCGGAATACATGGGCGAGCGATGCACATTCTCGGCAATGATACGGTGCGTCTCTGCCGTGGTGAAGGCGATATAACACGGCACCTGCTGCTGTTTGATCTCCTTGGTGCGAAAGCTGAAAGGCGTAGGATCGGCATCGCCCGGCTGCAGCTCAAAACGTGTCCAGTCAATCGAGCGTCCGTCGAGACGCGGGGGCGTTCCCGTTTTGAGCCGGCAGCCACGCAGTCCGAGCAGTTTGAGCGATTCGCCGAGCAGTTGTGAGGGCGGCTCACCTGAGCGCCCGGCAGGATAGGTCTGCTCGCCGCAGTGAATCAATCCGTTAAGAAAAGTTCCAGTAGTGATGATGACAGCTTTCGCGCCCACAGTACGTCCGTCGCGCAGCTTGATTCCGAGCGCGCGTTTTGTGCAGTACTCAGTACCCGGTACTCGGTACTCAGAAGAGCAGTTTCCGGTTTCCAGTTTCGAGTTTCCAGTAACAGATTGCTCATCAGTCTGGCAGCCGCGATGATCTAAATTGGCTGAATGCCAAGTGCCAAGTGCTAAGTGCTTTTCTGAATGCTGAGTGCTGAGTGCTGAGTGCTCACCCGTCGAACGCTCGAGGTCTTCAACGATCAGATCTGCTACCTCAGCCTGTTTAATCTTTAGATTCGCTTGCGACTCCAGTACATCGCGCATCTTGAGGCGGTAGGCCTGCTTATCGCACTGCGCCCGCGGAGACCACACCGCAGGGCCGCGCGATGTGTTCAGCAGCCGGAACTGTATGCCAACAGCATCGGTGACCTCGCCCATGATGCCGCCCAGGGCATCCACCTCGCGGACAAGGTGTCCTTTGGCAATGCCGCCCACGGCCGGGTTGCACGACATCTGCGCGATGAGGTCGACGTTCAGTGTGTAGAGCGCCGTCTTCAACCCCATGCGAGCTGCCGCCATGGCGGCCTCACATCCGGCGTGTCCTGCTCCGACGACGACTACATCGAATTGTTCGGTGAATTGCATTGCTAAAAGGGGAGTTTTAACTTTCCTATTTTAGCAACATTCTTCTGGCAGCCGGCGATATGCCCCTTCCTCAATCCTGCGCCTTGCCGAATTTTCGGGAGGATGTCTTAACACTAAAGATTGCTTGAAAAAGTTTTGGCAGGCGTTGATATTTCCATATCAACAAGTAGCGCAGATAGATCCCACCTAAGTTCATGGAAGGCCAAACCGGCCTGTTCGTGGTATAATATTTTTTGCTCTCGCCACGACTAACATCCTGTATTTACAAGCGTTTAGCGCGATTTCCCACTCAGGGTTGTGTCTGGGGATTCACCTGTTTGTGCACTTAAGAAATTGGCGAACTGAGCACCTGAAGTCTCTTTAGACCGGTTCATTGAGAACTGGAATTAGAAACCGAGAACTGAATCATGGCTGACGATCAAAACCCTCAACTTCCTCTTGAACCACCGAGTGGTGGCAATGGCGGATTGCCTCCCGGCTCGCCGGGGGCGGCAAATCTGCAGCCCATCAACATTGAAGAAGAGATGCGGCGTTCGTATCTCGATTATTCAATGTCGGTCATCATTGGTCGCGCACTGCCCAGTGTGTATGACGGGCTCAAGCCGGTGCATCGCCGCATTCTCTACGCGATGTTTCGCGAAGGACTGCACTATAACCGCCGCTTTTCCAAGTGCGCCGGCGTAGTGGGCGAGTGCCTGAAGAAATATCACCCGCACGGAGACAGCGCGGTGTATGACGCGCTGGTACGGCTGGCGCAGCCCTGGAGCCTGCGCTATCCGCTGGTGGATGGACAAGGAAATTTCGGGTCCGTCGATGGCGACCCGCCCGCGGCCTATCGTTATACCGAAGCCCGCCTGATGAAGATTGCCCACGAGATGCTGGCCGATATTGACCAGGATACGGTGGATTTTGTCGCTAATTTCGATGAAAGCACTACTGAGCCAGTGGTGCTGCCGACCAGGGTTCCCAACCTGCTGGTCAACGGCTCCAATGGTATTGCCGTGGGGATGGCAACCAACATCCCGCCGCATAACCTGACGGAAATCCTGGATGCCACCATTCTGTTGGTGAATAATCCTGAGACCTCTCTCAAAGAGATTCTGAAGATTGTAAAAGGTCCAGACTTCCCAACCCGCGGCTTCATTCACGGACGCAGCGGCATCGCGGAAGCCTACAGGACCGGGCGCGGTCGCTTCACAATGCGCGCCAAGGCTTCCATTGAGAACCTGACCAAAGACCGCAAGGCGATCATCATTACCGAGATTCCCTACCAGGTCAACAAAGCCAACCTGGTTAAGCGCATTGCAGACCTGGTGCTCGACAAGGTAATTGACGATATCTCCGACGTGCGCGATGAATCGGGCCGCGACGGCATGCGCATTGTGGTTGAACTCAAGCGCGGGGCTGAGCCACAGATCATTTTGAACCAGCTCTACAAACACACCAGCATGCAGGAAGGCTTCAGCATGATCTTCCTGGCTGTGGTCAACGGGCAGCCCAAAGAGATGGGGCTCATCCAGGCCATTCAGCACTTCATCGACCATCGTGTGGATGTTGTGCGCCGCCGCACCGCCTACTTGCTGGCCCGGGCCCGCGAGCGCGAGCACGTCTTGGAAGGCTACAAGATCGCGCTCGACAATCTGGACGCCGTGATCAAGCTCATCCGGGCCTCGGCTTCGCGCCTCGAAGCGCGCGAAGGCCTGATGGAGCGCTTCAAGCTGAGCACGCGCCAGTCTGATGCCATTCTTGAACTGCAACTGCACCGCCTGACCCAGCTCGCCAAAGAAGAGATTATCGCCGAGCTGAAGCAGATCCGCGAGCAGATTGCCGAGTACGAATCCATTCTGGCCTCAGAAAAAAAGCTTCGGGGGCTGATCGTGAAAGAGCTGGAAGAGATCAAGAAAGAGTACGGTGACGAGCGCCGCACCATCATCCAGGATGAGGCCGCAGAAATCACTCTCGAAGACCTGATTGTCGATGAGCAGGTGGCAGTCACGATCTCGCACTCCGGATACCTGAAGCGCACCCCGGTTTCAACCTACCGCCAGCAACGGCGCGGCGGCACTGGTCGCAAAGGCATGAGCACGCGCGACGAGGATTTCGTGGAGTATCTGTTTATCGCCTCCACGCATGCTTATATTCTTGTGTTCACCAACACCGGCCGCGTTTTCTGGCTGAAGGTCTACGAGGTTCCCGATGTGGGTCCCGCCGGAAAAGGCAAGGCCATAGCTAACCTGGTGGCCCTGCAACCCGGCGAAAGCGTGCGTGCGCTGATGCCGGTACGGAACCTGGAAGAAGAGGGCAAATTTGTAATCTTTGCCACCCGCAACGGCACCGTGAAGAAGACGCCGCTGGTTGATTTCAGCAACGTCATGTCGCGCGGCATTATCGCCATCGGCATCGA
>Ga0070741_10010860_pt1 | contig 17031 bp, 17 predicted proteins | sample Coa_R1_4_FD_66440 | JGI IMG/M metagenome (GOLD analysis project Ga0070741, IMG submission 66440) | Surface soil microbial communities from Centralia Pennsylvania, which are recovering from an underground coalmine fire - Coalmine... | ecosystem: Environmental > Terrestrial > Soil > Unclassified ...
CTGATCTCTACGGCCACGCTTGCGGTGGCCACCGCCGCGACTGTTCCTGCCGGTCCCGCGCTTCCCCCACGCACTCATGGTTTTATGCTTTATCTCAGCCAACCCCTCGGTGGTGGAGTGGGAGCAGGGGGACCGAAGTTCGGGTTGCGTATCGAGCAGGTGCGCATGATGGGCAATACAGGAGCGCCTGACGCGGGCGATCCCATGCAACACCGCACTCTCATTGGGTGGCAATTCGGCGGCCCCAGGGCCTCCGATATGCGCCTGGAGCTCGGAGGTCGAGTGACCTACGACGTGAGACATGGCGGATTCGCTCTTCAGTCGTCCTCACGCTTCCCCCGAGCGGCGAGCTCGCACGCCAGCGGCGCCTCTAACCTCGCTCTGCGCGGAGCGAAACCATTCGACGTGCGTGCCCCCGAGGAGCCGGGGCTGTCTGGGCGACCCAAGCTGACGAGTGGGGATACGCGCGACTCCGCTGCGTTGCTGCACGAAATAGCCGCGGCGGCGGTCGTGCATCTACACCCGAGCCCCAGCCAGCCGCGCGACCGGCCCAGCCACCGTCGTCAGTCTGAATGAGGCGCGAGGCTCAAGGTCCGCCGCGGCCTCCCACCGCTCCGTACACCTGGCCGGTGGCGTAGCTCGATTCGTGCGAAGCAAGGAGCACGTAAATGGGAGCGAGCTCGACAGGTTGTCCAGGGCGACCCATGGGAGTGTCCGCGCCAAAGTTGGGTAGCTTACCCGGCTCCTGCCCACCGCTCGGCTGCAGTGGCGTCCAGATCGGTCCCGGCGCCACGGCATTCACCCTGATACCTTTCTCGGCGAGTTGCTTTGCCAATCCCTTGGTGAAGATGGCAATGGCGCCCTTGGTTGCCGCGTAGTCGAGTATGTCCTTGGATGGGTCGTAAGCATTGACGGAGGCTGTGTTGATGATCGTAGAGCCCGGCATCATGTGAGGCAGAGCTGCCTTGGTGATCCAGAACATCGCGTAGACGTTCGTTTTGAATGTCGTGTCGAATTGCTCGGTCGAGATCTGCAAAATCGAGCTCTGGGCAATCTGCCGGGCGGCGTTGTTGACCAGGATGTCGAGACCGCCGAGCTGGGCGACGGCATCGGCCACGAGTTTCTTACAGAAGTCTTCGTCTCGGATATCGCCGGGCAATGGGATGCCCTTGCGTCCGGCCTTGCGGATGAGGTCGATCACCTCACGGGCGTCGGACTCTTCTTCGGGCAGGTAGTTGATTGCGACATCCGCACCCTCGCGTGCGTAGGCGATCGCGGCCGCGCGTCCGATACCGCTGTCCCCGCCTGTGATGAGTGCCTTGCGTCCGGCGAGCCTGCGACCAGTGCCGTGATAGCTCGTCTCACCGTGGTCCGGCCGCGGGTCCATTTTCGAGACGAGCCCTGGCCAAGGTTGCTGTTGCTTTGGGAACGGCGGTCGTGGGTATTCCGTGGGTGGGTTGGGGTTGGTGGGCTGGTCGATGTCGGTGGGCAGTCCCGGCATGCGGTACTGGGTATCACCGAGCGCCTCAGCCCCGAAGCTGGTGGCCAGGCCCGTGGCAACGCCCAGGAGGACGTCGCGCCTGGAGGTTGAATCAGGAGAGCTCATAGAGTGTTCCCGCAAGTCATTTTGCAGTGCTGCGATTAAACCTAACGAGCAAATCACGCGCCCGATCCGTCGGCCACCGCAAGCTTGGCGCTCGCGGGGTGGGCGCCTGGGCTCGCTCGTCGGGCCCGGCGTGCTCGTTGGAATCCAACGCCCGTGATCCGATCCGCGCCGCGGGAACCAACAGCCGCCGCACTGGGTTGAATAGTTTTTGCGACGGAGTTTGATGCCATGCCCAAGGATCCACGCTCGGCCGGGCCGCGGCCACCCTTTCCTGCGCAGCAACAGCCCATGCCCGGCAAGACCGCCAAGCTCGATCCAGTGCCGGACCACGGCGAGAAGTCCTATCGCGGCAATAATCGGCTCGAGGGATGTGCCGCACTCATCACGGGCGCGGATTCCGGCATCGGTCGCGCCGTCGCCATCGCGTTCGCGCGGGAGGGGGCGGACGTTCTGATTTCGTACTTGAACGAGCACGAGGATGCGAAAGAGACGGCGCAGTGGGTGGAGCGCGCTGGACGTCGCGCGGTGCTCGTCGCCGGTGACGTGCGCGACGAGGGTCACTGTCGCACGCTCGTCGAGCGCGCCGTCAAGGAGTTGGGCAGGCTCGACATCCTGGTCAATAACGCGGCGTTTCAGGCGACGCACGAGAAGCTCGAGGATCTCACCGCGGAGGAGTTGGATCGAACCTTCCGGACAAACATCTACAGCATGTTTCATCTGACGAAGGCGGCGCTCCCCCACCTGAAGCCGGGCAGCTCCATCGTCAACACCACCTCGATCAATGCCAAGTCACCCAACCCTGAGCTGCTGCCGTATGCGACCACTAAAGGCGCTATCGCCAACTTCACCAGCGGAGCAGCGCAACTGTTGGCCGAGCGCGGCATCCGCGTCAATTGCGTGGCTCCGGGGCCGGTTTGGACGCCCTTGATCCCTTCCACCATGGACAGTGAAAAGGCTGCTCAATTCGGGAAGAACACTCCCATCGGGCGCCCTGCTCAACCCGCGGAGCTCGCGCCGGCTTACGTCTTCCTGGCCTCCGATGATGCGACCTACATCAGTGGCGCGCTGTTACCGGTTACTGGCGGGCGCCCGATGCTGTAGTAGAGGACCTCGTGGCCTGGCGCTGCATTGGCAGTGGCTCCAGCGGCACGTGATACTCGCGCAGGATGGCCTCGATCGCGTCCTGCTCTTTTACGAGCAGCGCGTCGATCTGCCGCTGCAGCTCGGGGTCACTGCCGCGGATTCCCATCGAGATCTCATAAGTCATCGGTAACACGCCCGCATCGATGGCCGGTATGACCGGCGCGACGCGGAGGGGTACTGCCGAGCGGCTCGCGAAGTAACCCGCAAGCGGTCCCCAAGCGATGCCGACATCGATAACCCCTCGCGCTACCGCCTCGATGATTGCAGCCGGCGGGTTGGGTCGACTGTAATCACCGGAGACCATGTATCCGCGCACGTTCTGGGTCAGGCCGCGCCTGGCGATGGCGTGTGCCGGCGGAGTGTTGATTCCATCATTTCCGATCAGTTGCACACCGATCGAGAGCGTGCGGAGACGCGCGTCATCGAGGGTGAGACCCTGCAGGTGTTTGTCGCGGCGCGTGACGAAGACATAAGTCGACCGATAATAGGGGCGGCTCGGCGCGACGTGTTCCAGGCCTGCGGGCACTCCCGGCCAGAGGTCGCATCGGTCCGCGCCCAGCGTGTTACGCACGAAACCCCGCCGCTGCGCCCACCAGAAGTAGTGGAGCTGGGCGCCGAGATCCTTGGCGAGGAGGGCTATGATCCGGTTCTCGAAACCCTGGCGTGCGCTGTTGGAAAAGGGCAGATTGTTGGGATCGGCGCAGACGGTCAGGGAGCGAGCCGCCGCGGACTGTTGTTCCGGGAGCGCGGCCGTCGTTGGCGGGGACGCTGCTGCGGCGAGAGTAACGCCTGCGATACTGCCACTAGCGGCGGCGCCGCAAACGAGCGCGAGCCACGGCCTCGAGCCGCCTCGCCTCACTGCGGTCCCGTGATCAGCGACATATAGTCGTTCGTGGTATCTGGCGGAGGAGTCCACCCGGCGTGATGATCGGCAGAGGGCGGTACCGGGGCAGGTGTCTGCGAGGGAGTGTCGCTATGGTCCGCGGCCAGTGTCTGGGGCAGGGACATCGAGCGCACGTAGGCGGCGATCTGCCACAACTGCTCATCGGGGATCTTGCCGCCCCAGGCTGGCATGCCATTGGGCCGTCCCTCGACCAGGGTCTGGTGGATCTGCTCGAGGCGGCCGCCGTAGATCCACTGGTCGTCCATCAGGTCCGGCCCCATGCCGCCACCGCCGCTCGAGTGGCAGCCGTTGCAGTTGTATTGTTGGAAGAGCCGCTTGCCCGCCCCGACGGCATCGGCATTGTTGTAGAACTGCGCCGCGCGCGGGTCGTTGGTCACGCCGCTGCGGCTCAGGCCCGGGACCAGCGCGGTATCGATCACGCCCTGGTTGGCGAGCTGGCTGACGGGCAACCCGGGTTGCGCCGAGCCGCGCTCGCAACCCACGAGCAACAGGGCCGCGAGGCCCAGTACCGCCGGGCCGGCGTATTCAATGCGGCAGCGTGAATACATACAGCGTCCCTCCGGGGGTCGTATATTTCGGCAGATCGGACATGGTGGCGACGAATCCGAGCGCCGCGCTGCCGTCGCGCGGGTCGATGGGCCCCGAGACGACCGCGCCTGACCAGCCGCCAACACCGGCGAGCACGGCGATGTATTGATGCCCGTCGGGACCCCGGTAGCTGATGGGCTGGCCGATGATTCCGCTGTCGACCTTGTACTTCCATAACAGATCACCGGTGCGGGCGTTCACCGCCTTGAACCAGCCATCCATCGTTCCGTAGAACACGAGATCTCCGCCGGTCACGACAGTGCCGGACCAGACGGGGAAGTTCTCCTTGATCGTCCAGACAGGCTTGCGGCGTACCGGGTCCCAGGCGGTGACCTGGCCGCGGTTCCCGCCCGGACCGGGTTTCATATGCACCACCGCGCCGACATACGGAGTCCCGCTGATGTAGCTCACCTGCGTGTCGATCCAATCCATGCAGATGTTCTCGTGGGGGATGTAGAGCAAACCGGTGTCGGGACTGAAGCTGCTGGGCTGCCAATCCTTCGCGCCGGATGCGGTGGGGCAGATGTCGCGCACTTCGGTGCCGAGCTTGGTCGCTTTGTCGGGATTGAGGATCAACTCGCCGGTTTTCAGATCGACTCCCCGTGAGGAATTCACGGGCCCGAACGGATCGGCCGAGAGCACCCGGCCCGTTTGGCGCTCGATGACGTAGAGGTAGCCGTTGCGGTCGAAGTGCACCAACACCTTGGTCATCTTTCCGTTGAACGGCATGTCGAGGAGGATCTGCTCATTGATGCCGTCATAGTCGTGCTGGTCGTGGGGGGAGAATTGGTAGAACCAACGAGCCGCGCCGCTGGCCGGATCGCGCGCGAAGATGCCTGCGGTCCACTTGTTGTCCCCGGGTCTCTGCAGCGCATTCCAAGGTCCTGGATTGCCGGTGCCGTGGTAGACGGTGTCGAGCTCCGCGTCGTAGGTGATCCAACCCCACACGTTACCGCCACCGATCTTCCAGGCATCAGGGGGCCAGGACTTCACGCCCAGGTCGGTGCCTTGGTCGGAGGCGTAGATCGGCTTGAACTGTGAGCCGATCAGAACCTCCTTGTCGGGCCCGGTATTGAACGCCTTCCAGAGCAGCTTGCCGGTGTTCTCATCGAGCGCCGCAATCCAGCCTCGCACACCCAGCTCGCCGCCGGAATTGCCGACGTAAACCCGGCCCTTGGCCACGGTCGGCGCCATGGTCATGGATTCGCCGACGTTGATATTCGCAAGTTGGGTGCGCCAGACCGGCTTGCCCGTCTTGACGTCCAACGCAATCGTCTGGCCATCGAGAGTGTTGAAGATGTACTTGCCGTTATCCACGCTGCCGCCGCGATTGACGACGTCACAGCAGGCGACGCCCTGACTGGCTGGCAGCGGGTTGGGTGCGAAGCGCCATTTCAGCGGCGCGCCGGGCTTGGTGAGGTCCAAGGCGTACACATAATTCGGATAGGCCGTTACGATGAACATCGTGTTGTCCGCCACGATGGGCGCCGCCTCCTGGCCCTTGTTGACTCCGAGGGAAAAGCTCAAGAGCGGCTGCAGCTGGCGCACGTTCTGCGGAGTGAGCTCCTTCAGAGAGGAGAATCGCGTCGAGGCATAGTTTTTCGACGGCATGGTCCACTGACCGTCGTCCGGGGGAGCGTTCGCCGCACTCGCGGCGGTGCGGCCTGCATCCGGCGTGGGCTCGGCGAGGGCATGGCCGATGCCCTGGTTGTTGAAGATCTCGTCCTGGGGCACAGGGGCCGGCACAGTCTGCGCTTGGATCGCGAGCGGGGCGGCGCCCAACAGAATCGGCAAAAGGAGCGCTCTCATGTCAGTCTTCCAACGTGTACAGATAGCTAGCGATGGCCTGTGCCTGCTCGTGTGAGAGGCCCATCTCGGGCATGGCGTCTCCGGGCAGCAGCTGTTGTGGATGCTCGATCCAACTCACCATGTTGTTGGGAGTATTGGCGAAGTGTCCGGCGATGATCTGGCGGCTACCGACTCCAGCCAGCGGAGGCCCGACCCGCCCATTCGCGCCGCTCACACCGGGCACGCTGTGGCAGGCACCGCAGTCATCGGCGATCAGTGTCTTGGCTTGGGCAAACTCGGCCCGCCGGCCCGGCGCGCGTGCCTCATTCGAGCCGCTGCCGCAGCCATGCGCAGCAACACAACCGGCGATGATCACAGTGAGACTCAACCACCGCATCGAGGCAATACCGCGAAAGCGACCACGTCCAATGCTATCGTGATCAGGGCGCCGCCGTTCAGGAGCATGCCCCAAAGCGCCAGGAAAGCGAGCCGGCCGTCACCGTCCTCGACGAGGTGATAGTAGTCCTTGTCGCGTGCTGCACGAGTCTGACGGAAGACTCGCCACGAGGTGAGTAACGCGAGCCCGGCGATCAGGACACTGGCACCCCAAAGAGCCAGCATCGTCGGCCCGCTCCAACCAACACCCTCGATGGGGGTCGTGCCACGATGGTCTTTGGGAAAGCACGACCAACTGGTCAGACCATAGTCGGCGCATAGCTCGAGAAACCACGCGAGCGGTCCACCCAGCAGCCCGAAAGCGACCGCGAGCAGGGGAATGCGCGCTTGCGTCGGCTGTGGGTGTGCGCTGGGGCGGATGTGGTCCGGGGTCATCGGGCGAATCCCAGATAGGGGGTGATGTAGTAGGTCGTGAACACGAACAGCCACACCACGTCCACAAAGTGCCAATACAACACGCCGGCCGAGACGCTCAGCCGGCGGCGTGGGCTGAAGTAGTCGAGCGCGGTCCAGACGAAGAGCGCGAGCAACACCACGAGGCCGACGACGACGTGTGCCATGTGAAAGCCGGTCGTCACATAGTAGATGGACGCGTAGCTCGAATCGCCAAGCCTGAATGTCTTGGACTTCCATTCGAGCACCTGGACGGCCGCGAACACCACGCCCATGACGAAAGCGCCGCCAAAGCCCACCAGGGCCTGCCCCCGCCGGCGGTGCAGAACCCCGTGCTCGCCGAACGAGGCCACGAAGCTCGAGGCCACCAACAGAATGGTATCCGGGAGGGCGAGCTTGAGTGTCGGATGGGGCTCGAGCAGCCATCCGGGCGGCCCGCTCGCCCCCAGGTAGTAATAGGAGAACAGCAAATAGGCAAAGAGAGCCGCCTCGGTCGCGATCAGGGTCCACGCGCCCCAGTAGCCCACACCGTGACGGCCTATCGGACCGACTGGCAGGTTCGCGGGCTGGGCCAGCGCGGTGTCCCGCAGGTCGGCCGCGGTTGCGGCGGTTTCGTTCATGCGACCGCCTCGCCGCTCAGGCGGCGGCGGTCCGCCGGGCCACGCTCGGCCGGCTCGCGCTCGCGCAAGTCGCGTCGCGGCCAGAGCCACATCAGTAGACCGATCAGCGTCAAGAGGCTACCGCCCCAAACCACGCCCCAGGCGGGTAGCCAGACGGACTTCAGGAGCATTCCGACAAATGCAACGGTGATCCCGAGCGCGGTGACCGCCGGCGCGACGCTGTCCTCGGGCATCTCCAGAATCATGTCAGGTACGCCGTCCATGGCGGTCGTGGCGATGCTTTCCTTGCCGACATCGAGCAGCATGCCCCGATCGATCGAGGAGCGCGTGCGCTGCTCACCGAGGCGCTCTTCCCAGAGCGGATTGGCCGAGGCGACCGTCGGTAGCACCGCGAAGTTATAAGGCGGAGGCGGCGAGGGGACTGACCATTCGAGCGTGGGTGCGTCCCACGGATTCGGACCCGCGATCGCACCGCTCTTGAGGCTCCTGGCGACGTTCACGAAGAACAACAACAAACCCACGGCGAGCACGAAACTGCCGATGGTGGTGATCATGTTGAGGCTGTTCCAGCCCATACCGTCCGGGTAGGTATAGACCCGGCGCGGCATGCCGAACAGGCCGGTCAGGTGCATTGGGAGGAAGGCGAGATTGAAGCCGATGAAGGTGATCCAGAAATTCCAACGGCCGAGCCGCTCATCCAGCAGCCGGCCGGTCATCTTGGGGAACCAGTAGTAACAGGCTCCGAGCACCGGAAAAACGTTGATGCCGATCAGGACATAGTGCAGATGCGCCACCACGAAGTAGGTATCGGTCAGCTGCCAGTCGACCGGTACGCTCGCGGTCATGAAGCCGGACACGCCGCCGATCACGAATAGCAGGATCATGGACGAAAAGTAGAGAAAGGCGGTCGTCACCACCGGACGTCCCAGGGTGATCGTGGCGAGCCAGGCGAACACGGCCACGGCCGAGGGAACCGTGATGACGAGTGAGGCGCCGGAAAAGAAAGAGAGACTCAGTCCCGGCAGTCCCGTGGCAAACATGTGATGGACCCACACGCCGAAACCCAACACCATGGTGGCGATCGTGGCGAGGATCACCACCGAATAGCCCACGATCGGTCGCCGGCAGAACACGGGCAGGCCGGTGGACACCATGCCCATGGCCGGCAGGACGACGGCGTAGACCCAGGGATGTCCGAAGATCCAGAACAGGTGCTGCCATAACAGCGGCTGGCCGCCGCCCACGGGATCATAGAAATGCGTGCCGAACTGCCGGTCCATCCAGAGAAGGAAAAAGGCGAGACTCACGGCGGGCACCACGAGCAGGTTCGCGGCGTTCGCGGTCAACGTGCCCCAGATCATGATGGGCAGCCGGTTGATCGACATGCCGGGCGCGCGCGTGCGCATGGCAGTAACGATGAAGTTGGCCGCCCCGACCGTCGTCGAAATGCCGAGCAGCACCATACCCAGTGAGTAGAAGTCCTGGTTGAAGCCGGGGTTGTAGTTGCGCTCGGCATAGGGCACGTAGTTGAACCAGCCGTCATTCGGCCCGTTGCCGAGCACGAAGCCCGCGTACATGAAGATGCCGGCGGCCAGGTAGATCCAGTAGCTGAAGGCATTCAGGCGCGGAAAGGCCATGTCGCGACCGCCGAGCAGCAGTGGCCACAGGTAGTTGGAAAATCCGGACAGGATCGGCAGGGCATAGAGAAAGATCATCGTCATGCCATGCGTCGAAAAGAACTGGTCGTACTGCTCCGGGGTCATCAGGGAGAGATTCGGGCCGGCAAGTTGTAGCCGGATCGCCAGCGCCTCGAGGCCGCCGAGCACCAGGAAGATGAAAGCGGTGACGATATAGCGGATGCCGATCGTCTTGTGATCGGTAGTGCCGAACACCCCCTTCAGGCCCGGCTCGGTTTCCCAGATATGATGGAGTCGCTCCCGTAGCTCCGGGCTCTCAGTACCGAGGCGGGGTGTGCGGAAGTCCGGCTCTTTCATCGCAGGAGCACCAGGTAGGCCTGCACGTCGGCAAGCTGTTGGGCTGAGAGATACTGGTTGGGCATCAGGCAGCCCGGCTTGAGCCCCTGCGGGTCCTGTATCCAGCCGATCAGGTTCCGCGGGTTGTTGACCAGTCGCCCGGAGGCAATCGTGCGGCGGGTCATCAGGTGCGTCAGGTCGGGTGCGGCGACCGCCGCCGCGTGGGTGCCGCGGACCTGATGACATAGGCCGCAGCGGTACTCAACGATAGCCTGTCCACGCGTCTGTGCGGGCGTGATGGGGTCGGGTGCGGGACGGAGTTGCGCGGCGCGCCACGCCTCGAAGTCCTCTTTGGTCTCCGCGACGACCTCGAATGCCATGAAGGCATGCTGATATCCGCAGAACTCCTGGCACTGGCCACGATAGCGTCCCGTATGAGAGGCCTGTATCCAGCTCAAGTTGATTTGCCCTGGGATGGCATCCGTCTTGCCCGCAAGCTTCGGCACCCAGAAGCTGTGTATGACATCGCCGCCGTGAAGGCGGACCAATACCGGCGCGCCGACGGGAATGTGAATCTCGTTCGCCGTCGTGAAGCTCTGCGACGGGTCGTCGGTGTTGTATTTGACTTCCCACCACCACTGGTGCGCGGTCACATCGAGCACCAGGTCCGGATGTGACGGCGGCCCGGCTACGGCCGCGAGGGTCACCATCGTCCATACGAGCGCGATCAACAGTGGCACCATCGAAACGAGCACGCCGATGCTGATCCAGTGCGATCCCTTGCTGCCGCGAGCCACCGGCATCGCGCGCGTTTCGGCGTCGCCGCCGTTCGCGCGCGCGCGCCGCACTCCATGCCACAGCATGACGCCGATGACCACGCAGACCAGTATGGAGACGATCAGCATGTACCACGTCAACGGCACGATGTGCGCGGCGCGCGCGCCGTCCGCCGTCAAATACCCGAGTGGGGTCGAGGTCACGCTGTCTTTACTCCTTCGAGAGCGTTCCACAGCCGTCCCAGCGAGCGGACCGCGACCCAGACGAACAGCAGCATGCCCGGAGTCCACATGAACACGCCGCCCAGCTGTTGGTCCTGCAAGGGCGTGAGACCCCACTGGCTCGTCAGCAGCAGATGCCAGAAGAACAATGGCCGACCGGCGAAGGTGAGCACCGCGCCGAGCAGGCTCATGTGCATGGAGGTGAGAGCGCCGATTACCAGCACCTCGGCGGTCCGTTCGGGGCGGTGGTGCAGGAGCACGCGCCAAAGGAGGATGCCGCTGCCGAACAAGGTCACGTGCATGCACCAATACACGAGCGTCGAGCTGAAAGTAGCGTCGTACGGGGCGGGCATGTGCCAGAACCACAGCGCGAGAAAGAACCCGACAGCCGGCGCCCACAGCCGGCCGCCTTCCCCCCGCACGCGAGCGCCGCCGAGCGCGGCTCGCGGCGGCAGGGCGTGGGCGATCAGGGGAGCGGCCACCAACAGCAGGATCATGTGTTGGCCTACCCGGGCCGCGAACAAGGAAACCGACAGGGCGCAAAGCGGTGAGATGAATGCCGCGGCGGCGATGATCCAACCAACACTCGCGCAAGCCCGGATGCCGCGCGGAGCTCCTCGCAGGAGCCGCAGGTGCAGGGCCGCGAGGGCGAGCAGCGCGGCGATCAGGATCGGGTCGAGATTGAGCCTCGTCAACAGCTCACCCGGAACCGGTGGCGTTCCGCAGTAGGGTAGCTGCGCAGTCATACTTACCGAGCTCTCTTGCGGTTGGTTTCGGGCTCCTCTCGACCAACTCACCAGCGTGAGCTTGTGAGGTGAGTTGAGCGGCAGCCGACTGGTAAGTAGCAAGCGACGGGCCGTGCCGCGCCGGCATTGTAAAATCCAGGCGTGCGCAAGATTTACGCAAGATAGGAGTCAGACTGTATCGAAATTACCTCGCGGTGACCCGGGACGGGTGGCCGCCGCCGGTCAGGCGCCGCGCGCGGCGGGAGGTGCGCTCGTGGCGGGCTCGCAGCAGCGCCCGGGCGGAGCTATGGCTGGGGCGTCACCGGGCCCTGTTTGGCGGGCTCGTTGGTTTCACCCGTGACTGTCGTTGCGGGTTGTTTCGGCTTGCCCTCCAGCAACTCCTGGAGGATGCGTGTCTGCGTCCGGGCGTTGCGCTCGATCACCTCCAGGCCGCGCACCATCTGCTCGGGCGGATTCTGTGCGCGCAACACCTGCGCCCAGCCGATAATCGTGCTGAGTGGAGTCCGCAGATCGTGCGACAGCTTGGACAGCGCGAGGTGTTTGTTCTCTTCCGCGGCGCTGACGTCTCGTTGCGCTCGTTGCTCGACACGCAGCAGCTCGATGCGTTCTTCCAACGCCGCGCGGCGCGCTCGCGCGCCGATGGCGATACTGAGCGCGGTCGAGAGCGCGAACGTCACCAGGAGCCAGCGGTCCGGCACGCTCAACGTGGGTTGTCGCAGCGAGCCGCTCCAAGCGAACGCCGCCGCGCAGATTGAAAACAACCAACCTATCACCGCGGGGACGGCGCCGGAGTAGAAGGTCACCGCCAACAGGGCCGGAAAAAAGGCCATGAGCAGCGCGGGACCGCTCCCGATCGACATTCGCAACGCCAGAGCGACCAGCAACGCGCCCGCCATCACCACGATGGCGAAGAGAGAGCGTCCCCCGGTCTCCGGCCAAGCGTGCCGCACGGCTCAGCCCGCGAGCTTGACGAGCCGGCCGACCGCTTCGCGGTCCACTTCCTTGCGCTCATGGCACAGGTCGTACAACGTGACGACGAGCATGGCCTGCTTCAACGGGGGCAGTTCCAGTTGCGCGCTGCGCAACTCCTCCTGCACCGCTAGAAGAATGCCCTCCAGCAGCTGGACATTGAGTGGCTCGCGAGGGGCATTCTGGTAGGGCGGGGGCGCGGACTCGCGGACGGCCTGTGCCTGCGCGTCGCGCGCACCGGTGCCGGTGACGAGCCATTCGATGTTTGTACCGGTCTGCTCGCATAACGCGCGCAGATCGGTGACGTTCGGCTCCGACTCTCCCCGCAACCACTTGCGTACGGCGCCTTCGGAACGCTCGATCGTCTTAGCCAGGCCGCTCGCGCTTCCATAGGCGTCGATCACTTCTCGCAAGCGCGTGGCAAAACCACTGTTTTCCTGTCTTTCGCGCCGTCCGGTCATGTCGACTTCCGTTGCGCCATACGATGATGACGCACTGCAGCACAAATGTAAGGCCACAACCTCTGCTCGACGCGTTATCATTACATTAGTATTGTTTATTCGTACTAAAGTATAATAACGTATTCGGACCACGTCATGTGTGTTCGAAAACGCGAACCAGGACGCGGGCCTCTCAAGGGAGAGAGTGGAGGAGCACTATGGTGGCAGGCAAGTCCAACTCAAAGTCACGAACGGCACGCGCCCAGCTCGCCGATGTGCTGCTCCATCTGCGCCAGATCCAGTCGGCGGTGGTGGTCTCGGTGGCGGCCCTGAGACGTCAGAATTGCGAGCTCGATGAGGATATCGCCACCGTTCTGCAGCGCAGTGTGGCCGATCGGCTCCATGACCAGATCGACAGGCTCCAAGGCCTGATGAGCGCCTTGGGCGAAGAGCGCCCGAAGTGACCTGAACGCAAGCCCGCCCTGGGACCGCCCGAGGGACCGCTCATCCGGTATACTCCGCAATCCCGACGCACGGCCGGAAGGTGTTGCCTGCGCGCGCTGTGCTTACGGTGCCCGCGCGAGAGTGGCGGAATTGGTAGACGCGCTGGATTTAGGTTCCAGTGGTAACCCCGTGAGGGTTCGAGTCCCTCCTCTCGCACCAACCGGATGGCCTAGCCGTTACTGATGACGCTTGCGAGCGCGCGAAAGCGCGCGCAGCGAGCCTGAATCTCGCGACGCCGAGGTCAAGCGAAGCCGACGCGCAGCAAGCCTGAATTCCGCGACAACGAGGTCAAGCGGAGCTGGCGCGCAGCGGGCCTGAATCTCGCGGCAGTTGGGCGGTAGTCAAGGTTTTTCGTTTTCGAGGGTTCTACACATGCAGGTTTCACTGTCCGCCACCGGCGGGCTCGAGCGGCGTCTCGAGGTGGCCGTCCCCGCCACTGAAGTCGCCTCCGAGGTCGAGCAGCGGCTCAAGCAGATTTCCCGTACCGCCCGGCTGAAAGGTTTCCGTCCCGGAAAGGCGCCTTTCGCCGTGATTCGCAAGCAGTTCGGCGAACAGGTGCACACGGAAGTCATCAGCGATCTGATGCGCAGCTCCTTCGCGCAGGCACTGAGTCAGGAAAAGCTGACGCCAGCGGCGAATCCGCGCATTGAGCCGCTGGCGATCGGACCGGGGTCCGACCTCAAATACGCCGCGGTGTTCGAAGTGATGCCCGAAGTGAAGGTCACGGCCGTGGAAGGTATCTCGGTGGAGCGGCCCGCTGTCGAGGTCACCGAGGCGGACATCGACGCAATGATCGAGAGCATGCGCAAACAGCGGCCCGTGTTTACCGCGGTTGAGCGTGGCGCCCGCGAGTCCGATCGCGTGATCATCGATTATCACGGACGCATCGATGGCCAGCCCTTCGAAGGCGGCGAAGGTACCGATATCCAGGTCATCATCGGCTCGCGCCAGTCCATGGCCGAGCTCGAGGAGGGCCTGAAGGGCGCGATCGCCGGGGAGAGCCGAACCGTCAACGTGTCGTTTTCCGCCGAACATCCGAACAAGGCGGTGGCGGGCAAGAGCGCGGAGCTGCAAGTCACCATAAAGAGAGTGGAGGAGCAATCCCTTCCGGCAGTGGACGAGGAATTCGCGCGCGCGTACGGTGTCGAAGAAGGAGGAGTCGACGCGCTACGGGCCGAAGTCCGTAAAAGCATGGAGAGAGAGCTCGCGGATGTGATCCGCAACCGCGTTCGCGGGCAGCTTCTCGATGCACTCTATCGGCAAAATCCCGTCGACGTTCCCCGCACCCTACTTGAAGAGCAAGTGCGACAACTCCAGATTGATACCGCCCGGCGCATGGGAATTCGGGACGCGAGCCAGCTCCCAGCGCGCGAGCCTTTCGAGGAGCCCGCGCGGCGCAGAGTGGCGCTTGGATTGCTGATGAGCCAGATCGTGCAAACCGAGCAGATCAAATTGGATCGGGAGCGGGTCCAGGCCCGCTTGACAGACCTGATAGCCTCTTATCCCGAGCCGCAACAGGAAGAGGCGCGCCGCGCCTACCTCCAGAATCAGGATGCAGTGCGGCAAATCGAATCGGCGGCTCTGGAGGACCAGGTGGTCGACTGGCTATTGTCCAAAGCGAATATCACTGACAAGCCCATGACCTTCAAAGAGATCACCGGCTTCGGTCAGGAACAGGTGGCTTAATATGAAAGAGCATGCATTGAATCTCGTCCCGATGGTCGTCGAGCAGACCGCCCGGGGCGAGCGCGCCTACGACATCTACTCGCGCCTGCTGAAGGAGCGGCTGATCTTCATCGTCGGTCCGATCGACGACTACATGGCCAACATTGTGGTCGCGCAGCTGCTGTTCCTGGAGTCCGAGAATCCGGACAAGGACGTCGCGCTTTACATCAATTCACCGGGCGGCGTCGTTACCGCGGGCTTGGCCATCTACGACACCATGCAATTCATCAAGCCTGACGTGAGCACCATCTGCGTCGGTCAGGCGGCGAGCATGGGTGCGGTACTGCTCGCGGGCGGCACGGCTGGCAAGCGCTTCGCGCTCCCGCACGCGCGGGTCATGATCCACCAGCCCCTTGGCGGCTTCCAGGGACAGGCGGCGGATATGGAGATCCATGCGAAGGAGATGCTGGAAACGCGTGAGCGACTGAACAGAATCCTGGCCAAGCACACCGGCCAGAGCGTCGAGCGCATCAAGCAGGACACGGACCGCGACCGGTTCATGGACTGGCAGGAAGCGCAGCGCTACGGTCTCGTCGATCGCGTGCTCGAGAAACGTGGCGAGGTACCGCTGGCGACCACCGTCCCTGGTAAACAGAGCTGAGTGCCCACAGGTACGTCTTGGCGTCCATTGGCCCGAGCTTGAATCGCAAAAAGTGAACTTGGTTCCACAACTCCCATCCACACAACGACTTAGCCGTGCACCGGCGCTTTGCGTCGCGGCCGGACACCGTGCTATAAGAACTTGCGCCCCCTTATTCGTCCGCTTTGCGGACCAGGGTGCGAGCGCGCATGAGGGCCCTCGATGACTGAAGATGCACGTGGTCGCCACGATGACGGAAAGCTTCTGTACTGCTCTTTCTGCGGAAAGAGCCAGCACGAAGTCCGTAAGCTCATCGCCGGCCCCTCGGTGTTTGTTTGTGACGAGTGCGTCGAGCTCTGCAACGACATCATTCGTGAGGAGCTCGAGGACCGCGCCGAGCGGGCGCGGGACAAGCTTCCCAAGCCGCACGAGATCAAGAAAGTTCTCGACGAGTACGTGATCGGCCAGGAGCGCGCGAAAAAGGTGCTCTCGGTGGCGGTGTACAACCACTACAAGCGGCTGCAGACGCGCACCGCCGGCACGCGCTCGAAAGACGATGTCGAGATCGCGAAAAGCAACATCCTGCTGATCGGCCCGACGGGCTGCGGCAAGACGCTGCTCGCCGAGACTCTCGCGCGGTTGTTGAATGTTCCGTTCACGATCGCCGATGCGACGACACTCACCGAAGCTGGTTATGTCGGCGAGGACGTCGAGAACATCATCCAGAAGCTTTTGCAGAAGTGCGATTACGACGTCGAGAAGGCGCAGACGGGTATCGTCTACATCGACGAGATCGACAAGATCTCCCGTAAATCAGACAACCCGTCCATCACACGCGACGTCTCCGGTGAGGGCGTGCAGCAGGCGCTGCTGAAGCTCATCGAAGGCACGATTGCTTCGGTGCCGCCCCAGGGCGGCCGCAAGCATCCGCAGCAAGAGTTCCTCCAGGTGGACACGAGCAACATCCTGTTCATCTGCGGCGGCGCTTTCGCCGGGCTGGAAAAGATCATTCTCAACCGTACCCAGAAGAGCGGCATCGGATTCACTTCCGAGGTGCGCGATGTGAACGTGCGGCCGCATGGAAGCGATCTCTTCCACGATGTCGAGCCGGAGGATCTGATCAAGTACGGCCTCATTCCCGAGTTCGTCGGCCGTTTGCCGGTCGTGGCGACGCTCGATGAGCTGGACGTGGCCGCGTTGATCTCGATCCTGACCGAGCCGAAGAATGCGCTGACCAAGCAATATCGGCGGTTGTTCGAGATGGAAGGCGCGGAGCTCGAGTTCCGCGAAGAGGCGCTGAAGGCTGTGGCGCATCGCGCGATGCAGCGCAAGACCGGCGCCCGCGGCTTGCGCACGATCCTGGAAACGGTGCTGCTCGATACCATGTATGAGCTGCCCTCGATGCGGAATGTCGGCAAGGTCGTGATTGACGAGACGGTGATCGAGGGGCAGACGCAGCCCTACATCGTCTATCGCTCCGACGTTGCGGCAGCGCCCGCTGTCGATGAGCCGCCGCCCCGCCGCGCGTCCGGAACGAACCATCACTGACCGAAGTCCGCTACTGGTCAGGGAGAGGCGCAGCTACGATACCAACTCTA
>Ga0070741_10010861_pt1 | contig 17028 bp, 16 predicted proteins | sample Coa_R1_4_FD_66440 | JGI IMG/M metagenome (GOLD analysis project Ga0070741, IMG submission 66440) | Surface soil microbial communities from Centralia Pennsylvania, which are recovering from an underground coalmine fire - Coalmine... | ecosystem: Environmental > Terrestrial > Soil > Unclassified ...
CTGGCTGACAACGGAGTTCCAGGCGGGCGATGTCCTGGCGTTCTCGATGTTCACGCTGCACTGCTCGCTCGACAACACCTCGCCGCGCGTGCGGCTCAGCACGGACTCGCGCTACCAGCGGGCCTCCGCTCCGGTAGACGCGCGATGGATCGAAAAGAACCCCTGACCTGCCTTTTCCGGGCAAAAGCGAGGGAGTGTCAGGGCGTCCCGTCCGGTGGGGATGGCGGCGGGAGTTGCGCGGCGTTCAGTTGATAGACCATGACATCGGAGTCGCCATCCAGCCAGCGATAGGGCCAGCCGCGATACCGTCCGGGAAAGACGAAAATCGGCCCGGTTCCGTAGCGATGGATGTAGGTCGGGAGGATGGGCGGCGGCATCCGGGGATTGGCGAGCAGCCCGGAGTCGACCACCAGCACGGATTGGAGCTTCTGCACGATCGCGCGCAGTTGGGCCTCATCACCGGGCAGCGCCGCGCGCAGGCCGTAAGCTTTGAAATAGTTGTTCCCCAGCCCGACCGCCACCAGCGCGCGTCCTTGATCCTGCTCCGCACGCAATCGCTCTGCCGCCCCTGCAAAGTCCTGTTTCGGCAAAAGCATCACCTCGCGCAGCCCCGGCAGCGTCAGCAGAAAGAATCCCGCCGTCAGCACGCCCAGCGTCAGCGCCCGATAGACCGCGCGCTCCGGCCCCGGCCCCAGCGCCCAGAGCGTCAGTTCCCACAGGCCGCAGGCGAGCAGCGTGACAAACGCAGGCAGCAGGAAGAGGAAGAATCGGATGTAGACATAGTGCGGTTCGGCAAGTTCGACGACAAGAATCGGAACGACCAGCAGCAGCGGCAGATAGACCGCCGTGCCCGACGGCTTTCGCGCCAGATGAACGATACCGAGCAGCGCGCACGCGGCGCACGCGCCGTAGTAGACCCACAACAGCCCGTCCCTCGGGACCCCGCCCCAGAGCTGCAACATCGGCAACAGTATCTCGTGCGCGCGCGCCATCGGCTCCATTCCCGCGAACCTGCGCGCGGTTGCCAGCATCTCCTGGCGCACCAGCGTATAGCAGCCGAGAGCCAGCGGAATCCAGGCCAGCGTCAGCACGACGCCCTGCTCGAACACGGCCCTGGCTCGCGCCGTATCGAGCAGGTGCATCGCGATCCATGCGGCCCGCAGCGCCACAAAGAGCAGGTTGACCCCCACGACGAACACGAAGTAGAGATGCGACGCGATGCCCAGCACGGCGCACGCCAGCCATCCGATCCAGGCCGAGGCCGCGCCCGTGCGCAGCGCCTGGCCGAAAAAGAACGCCTGCGCGACCGTGAAAAGCAGCAGCGCGGAGTAGCCGCGCGCCTGCGCCGAGAAATCCACCGCCGCCGGAGAGAGCGCCAGCAGCGCCGCCGCCGCCAGCGCCGCCGGGCGCGCGAGGTGCTGCCGCGCCGTCGCATAGAGCATCGAGGGCGCGCAGACGCCGAACATGAAAGCGGGCAGCCGCACCAGCCAGGCGGGCGGCAGCGGGGGGATCGGCTCTTCGGTAAAGAGTGTGTAGAGCTGGAGGCACAGGCTGCCCAGCACGGAGTTGAGCAGGTGATTGTTGTAACTCTTCTGTGTGGAGAAGGCGTAGAGCGGGCCGTGCCGCATGAACTCCAGCGTCCAGAGTTCGTCGAACCAGAGGCTGTGGGAGAGAGCGAACAGGCGGGGAATCGCGGCGACCACGACCAGCGCGGCGAGGAAGAACGCATCCCAGCGCAGGGCAGCCTGCTCCTCCGGGCTGCGGAACCGCCCCTCGGGCGGCGCGCTGAGGAAGCCTATCGCGCCCCGCCAGAAACTCTCGCGCGTGTGCGCCGCCAGAAGCACGATTCCCGAAATGACCAGGCAGAGCGCAACGACCAGTTCGCTGGCCGGGGAAGCGCTCTGCCCGTTTTCCGCCCGTAGAAGGGCCGCCGTTCCTACGAAGACCGCCATCGCAAGGCAGAACAGCCCTGCCCAGAGAAAGGCGGACGGCGGGGCGGTAGGCGGCGCAGGACGATAAGGGTCTGTCGGCGCGGCCCTCCTATCGCGCACCGCGAGGTTGCTCCCAGTCGAGCGGGGAAGAGGGTTGCAGGGTCAGGTTGTAGTAGTCCCCGCCCGTGCCGTCCTGCGGGTTGGCCCCGCGCGACAGCGCCAGAACGGTCGCGCCGCGCGGCGAGGCCAGCATGTTGGCGATCTGCGCGGTCGGCATCCCCTGAATGGCGATCCCATTGATGGCGATCAGGACATCGCCGGGGCGCACGCCGGAGAAGTCCGCCGGGGAGAAGCGCGCCACCCGCTCTATCGTGGTCGCGCGGCCATTCGTGCGTATCGAGAGGCCGAGCGAGGGCTTTTCAGCGTCGTCCGGCTCCTCGCGGGTGGTGACCCGCTCCAGCCACAGCTTGCTGTGCAGCGCGTCGAGGGTCATCCGGTAGTTTTGCAGGAAGCGGTTGCCGAGGATGCCGCCCTGTCCGTAGGCATCGTTGTTGCGGATGTCCACCTGAATGATACGCCCGGACAGGTTGATGTCGCCGATCATCAGGAAGGGCGCGCGTATCTTGTAGCTGCGGAACTGTCGGCTGGCGCTATAGGAGATGATGGGAATGCGAGGCGTATTCGCTTTGAGCAGGCCCGCCTCCTGCGCCGCCGACTGCGCCACGCTCACATAGCCGCCGAACCCGGTATCCAGCAGGAAATCGTAATCGTACTTCAGGTGCAGTTTGCCGGTCACGCGGACCTGCAACGACTCTCTCTTCCCTGCCGGTCGGATCAGGTCGAGCAGGAAGGTGCGCTGGTTGTCGGGCCGCCGCTGCGCGACGCTAACCGTGCGCGGCGAAAAGAACCGGAGCAGGCGCTTCTCATAATCGGCCTCGATGACATAGCCCAGCATGAAGCTGAGGCCGATGACGCCATCCACCTTGCGCCCGATGATGCGGGAGACCTGGGAGAGATCGGTGAGCAGCACGGCGATATTATGCACCTTGACGCCGCCCTCTTTGCCCGGCAGCCGCAGGTTGTCTATCCAGACCGTTTCGCCTTTCGAGGCTCCTTCCGCCTCATGGATGACGCTGTCGGCGATATGATAGCTGGTCAGGCCGAGGGATTTGTCGAAGACGGGCGCGCTTGCGCCGGTGTCGAAGAGCAGCGTCAGGTCTTTCTTCGTATCGGCCTCTCCCTTGACGACGATCTGGTGGTTCACGTACTCGAACGGAACCTCCACGATCTCCCGGTCTTGCATGTACTCGCTGCGAAAGCGAATCTGCCCCTGGGTTCCTTGCGCCAGCCACCCGACCATACCGACAAGCAAAAGCAGCGCGCGCAGCGCGGCGCGCGCGGCCTTCGCTTGCTCTCCTGGCTCAATCCGAGTTCTCACTGTCTTGCTCCTTGCAAAATCTCGACCGCCGAGCCTGGTAAGGAACAGAAGAGCAGGCCGCTTAGAACGCCTGATAGAACCTCTCCCCGGCTCCCTCCTTCGTAAGGAGGGGGAGAACCGTAGTGGCTCCCTCCCCTTGCAGAGGAGAGGGCGAACGCCTTAAGGCTCCCTCCCCTTGCGAAGGGGAGGGTTGGGGAGGGGTTTGAATAGACGCTCTTATTCGGCGGGTACTGTCCAGAGTGCGTCCTGAAAGAGAAAACTCACATGCCTGCCGTCCGGAGTCCACTGCGCCTCGCGAATGGCTTCCGGCCACACATGCATCGGCGGCGCTTCTTCATGCCCGATCTCGTGAAAGTCGCTGCCGTCGAGACGGCTCACCCATAGGCTGATCATGGCGCGGGGGCGCGCTCCGAAATAGGCCAGCAGTCGCGCCAGCAGGCCGCTGCCTGCACCGTTCTCCCGGGCGTGCAGCTTCCATGCCAGCCGCTTGCCATCCGGTGACAGGACGACCTCATCCATCTCCACGCCGCGCGGCAGGGGGACGGTGAAGGCGCGAGAGGGCCGTCCGCCCAGCAGCCTCGCCACCTGCGTCTGCCCGTCTGCATCGCGCCTGCCCTCCTGCCGCCCCAAAGCCTGACGCCCAGCGCCCCTTACCGCATCTCCTGCCCCCCGGTCACGTTGATGGCCTGCCCGGTCATGTAGCTGGCTTCGTCGGAGGCGAGGAAGGCGACCACGTTGCAGACATCGTCATAGGTGCAGCCGCGCCCCAGCGGAACCTGCGACTCGTACTTACGCCGGACTTCCTCGACGGTTATGCCCTGATTGCGGGCGTACTGCTCGTACAGGCTCTCCTGCCAGAGCGTGCCGTCCAGCAGATTGCCGGGGCAGACGGCGTTGACGCGCACGCCAAACGGGGCCAGATCGAGCGCGATACTCTGCGTCAGGCCGATGCCGCCGAACTTGCTGGCGGCATACGCGCTGTTGCGGAAGCTGCCCTTCTTGCCCGATTTGGAGTTGATCTGGATGATCGTGCCGCGCTTCTGCGCCACCATCACCTTCGCCGCCGCCTGCGCGCAGAGGAAGTAGCCGATCAGGTTGACCTCGATGACGGCCCGCCAGTCGCTCACCGGAAATTCTGTTATATCATACGCCTTCAAGATGCCCGCGTTAGCGACCAGAATATCCAGCGCGCCGAATTTTTCGACGGTCTGCGCGACCATCGCGGCGACCTGCGCCTCATCGGTCACATCGGTCTGCGTGGCAAGCGTCGGGATGGCGGATTCCTGCGCGATGGAATCCGCGACAGCCTGCGCTTTCTCCGCGTTTCTATCCGCAACGGTGACGGCCCGGCAGCCTTCTGCTGCCAGACGCCGCGCAATCGCCTCGCCGAGACCCTGCGCCGCCCCCGTCACAATCGCCACCCTGTCCTGCAAACGCTTCATTCTGTCTTGTTCTCCATTGGGCGCAGCCATTGTGCCACTATGCCGGTTTAGCGGCGTGCAGCGAAGCCAGCAGAACCGCCTGCGCATTCAATCCGGCGACAGGCGTGACATCCAGGGTTTGCTTCATCATCGCTGCCCTCCTCTCCTATCGTGAGCTGTGCAGTCGTGGCTCTGTCGGCTCCCGCCTTATTGTCCCTACTGGCAAGCAGCGGAGGGCCAGGCTCTACCGTTCCCGGTCGTTGCGATCGGCAAGGATAAAGTTGAGAAAGCCGCTGATCAGGCCCATCAGGATTGAGCCGATCAGCGCGGGGACAAACCCATCCACGTGAAAGCCCGGCACCAGGTTGCTGCCCACCAGCCAGAACAGCATCGCGTTGACGACAAAACTGAACAGCCCGAACGTCAGGCAGTTGATGGGCCAGACAAAGAACATGATGATCGGGCGAATGAACGAGTTGATCAGGCCCAGAACGATCACGGCGGCGATCAGCGTTCCGAGACTGTCCTTGTCCACATGGATTCCGATATGCAGCTTGGTGATGATATAGAGGGCCAGGCCGCTCGCGACCCAGCGCAATAGCCAGTTCCGCATCGTGTTCACGCTCCTTCCGTGCGCGCCGACAGTGAGAGCAGCTAACCGCACCTCTCCCTAACCCTCCCCTTCGTAAGGGGAGGGAACCGTTTGGTTAGTCGCTCTTAATTCCTGTTCGATTGGACGCGAGACTGGGGCGATAAGTTTCACCGGCCCGGCGCGCAAAATCAGGGCGCAAGGACGAACCGTTCGATGGCCTGCGCGACGCCGTCCTCCTCCTGCGCCGCCGTGATCCAGTCGGCAACCGCCCGAACCTCCGGCAGCGCGTTGCCCATCGCCACGCCCACGCCCGCCCACCGGATCATCTCCATATCGTTGATATGGTCGCCGATAGCCAGCGTCTCCTCCTGCGTAATCCCCAATCGCTTGCTGACGAGTTCCAGGCCCCGGCGCTTATCCACGTTGGCGACAAAGACCTCGATGCCCCACCAGTCGGCGGAACCGGACTGAATGACGCTCACATCGCCGGGCAGGTGGCCGCGCAGATGCTCCACGAGGGGCCGCATCTTCTCCGGCGCGCCGAACGCGCTGACCGAGACCGGCGCGAAGGGCAGGTCTTCCAGCAGGTTCGCATGGGGCCGGTAGCGCGGCGACGTGGCGAAGGGGCCGACCGGCAGATCGGGGTGGTGCAGCACGCGCGACCGCTCCACGTCCCGCGCGGTGGAGTCCTCGTAGACATAAGGCTCCGCGCCGACCGCGACGATGGCGCGCACGATCTCCAGCGCGACCGGGATCGGCAGCAGATGGCGGCACAGCACCTCTTCCGTCCCCAGGTGCATCACCACGCCGCCGTTGGAGACGATGGCGTAGCCCAGAGGCGGCGCGATCTGTTCGGCGATAGGCTGGGCGGTAAAACGGGTGCGTCCGGTGCAGAGAACGACTTCACAGCCGACGCTGCGGGCCGCATCGAGGGCGGCGCGCGTCTTGTCGGAGACACGCTGATCCCTGCCGATGAGCGTGCCGTCAATGTCCAAAAACAGGGCGCGTATCGGAGCGCGCCGAGAGAGGGGAGCCTGCATGGCTATCATTATACTCGCTTGCGTAGCGGATTGCGCTCTGGCAGGCAGGGGAAGAACGGCACAAGCCTGCGCGATGGTCTCCCCTTTGCTTTAGGAGAGAAACTGGGGAGAGGCAAACCCAAAAAGCCTCCTGCGGGGAACAGGAGGCTTTTTACCCTGCGGGGAGGCGGCGAGAGGGCGCTAACCGCGAGAGACGCGACGGCGGCGCAGAGCCAGGCCCGCGCCCGGAAGCGTTCCCAGCAGCATCGTCCATAGAGCGGGCGGCGCGGGAACGGCGCTTGGAGCCAGCACATTTGCGATTTGAGACGGCCCAAAGTCATCGGCATCATGATCCCAGGCGTCTATGCGATAGGGGAGCAGCGCCGACGTGGTCACCGTGCTTGTGATCTGGAAGCCGCTCAACGAGGCGCCCGGAGCGATGTCGTGCGGATAGGGAAGCTGTGGGGCCGCACTGAACCAGCCGACAAAAGTCTGACCATTCTGCGTGACGACGTCAAAGTCCCATCCGTCCGGGGTTCCCGTGACCTGAATGGGCGCGCCGACAGCCAGAGTAAAGGCGTTGATATAGTTGGGACTGCCACCGGGTTCCAGGTTCGTGACCGTGTACGACCAGGTTCCTGGCGTGCTGATGTCCACATCCAGTTGGGCTAACTGAGCCTTTGAGCGTTCGCTACACACCAGGATCATAAGCAGCAGAAAACACGCGCAGCGTAAGTACCTCATCAGATGTCTCCTTGTAGCGTGCAAAGCATTGGTAATACGATACAGCTTCCTGATCCTTACGGGGTGGAGGGCGATCCCGTATCACGTGCCAGGGCAGGGCGCTGCGAGCGCATTCAAAATCTACGATGGGAGGCTGTGCGGCCAAAACGCCCCGCTCAAACAGGCAAAAATAGGGGCTGCAAGAAGTATGCCAACCTCTCGATAGTGAGCAGCGCATCGCACAAAAAGAAGGCTGGGCGGCTATCGGGCTTTTCAAACTGCCGTGTTCTGGCGGTCAACCGGGGATGAGAGGGCCGAAAAAAGCCTCCTGTGAAGAACAGGAGGCTTTTGCCGCGCAGAGAAGGGGCGAGAAGCTTTTCAACGGGAAGGGGCGCGGCGGCGCAGGGCAAACCCCGCGCCCGGCATCGCAGCGCCGAGGATCGCGGTCAGCAGCGCGCTGGGGCCAGGCACAGGGGTCGGGCCGCCGTTGAGATTGTAGGTGACCGGGCTGATCAGGAACCCGACGTCCAGATTTTCAGGCGTTGGGAGCGTCACCTTCATCGTGAGCTTGGTGATCACGTCGCTGCCGAGCGCGCCGGCGCCGAGGAAAGGCGCGGGATTCGTCGTGTAGTCCTGGCTGCTGATGCCGCTGACGGTATAGGTTCCCAGCGACTTATCGCCATTGAAGACCTCGAACTGGAACTCCTCCGGCCCCAGCGGAGCGACATTGGCGTTGAATCCGACGGTCTTTACCCCCTTGTTGAACGCGACCGTGAACTGGGTGGCATTGTTGGCGAGCAGCAGCTTTGTCCCCGGCGCAAAGTTCGCCGTCGCCTGTCCCGTTCCCGTATTCGGATCGAACTGATCCAGGCGTGTCCACGCATTCCCGGTATTGGGAGAGTTATTGGTAAAGGTTAAGACATTGTCCGCCGTAGTGACGACATAGGGATAGTCCAGTACGGACTGTTCGGGTTCCGGATAGTCAGCCGTTACAGCGCCAGCTCCCAGGTCTCCAGGCGAAAACAACTGCACCGACTGCGCCTGCGATGCAGGCGCAGCCAGCAAACCGAGCGCGACGATACCGATTGCAATAGAAACGACTCTGCGCGGATTCATCTTCAGTAGTCTCCTTTAGGTGCGCAGCGAGCAGAACGCTAGAACGCCATAATGTCAAAAATACATGGGTCAGAGCAAAGGGAAAGGCTGCAAGAAATATGCCAACACTCCGGCATAAGTTCGTGTCTTATCTGGGAAGAATACCTGATTTTCCCGATTTTCTCGGTCATAGGGACACTGCGGCGGAAGAGATCGGGAGGCGATTCGGAGAGGCGGCAGGCCGACGCGCTGCCGTTTGCGCCCACTCGCTGACGTTATCCTCGCTTGACCTCAGGCGCTCATTCAAAGTATAATGAAATTTGCCGGGCGGGGAAAGTAGACAGGTGAACACTATGACGCAGAGAATACCGGTCGCAGTGGGAATGCGGGTACGCTTGCGCAAGCCGCACCCCTGCGGGGGGGATGAGTGGACGGTGGCGCGCACGGGCGCGGATGTGGGCGTTGTGTGCGCGCGCTGCGGCCGTCGGGTCATGCTGGAACGCGAGGAGTTCGAGCGGCGAGTCAAGCAGATCGTGGCGTCCGCTCCGGCTGCGTCCTCCGAAGAGACAGCCCCATGAAAACGCGCCGCGCGACGCTGTTCTGCCTGATCGCCTGTCTGGGCGCGCTGGCCTGGCTGCTGCACGCCAATTCCGCTTCCCGCGCCGACACGCCCGTCCTGGAACCGGCCCATGCCACCTGGCAGGCTCCTTCCGCCGCGCCAGACGCCGAGCCGCCCGTCCCGATGCCGCTCGTGCAGGTCGAGGCCGATGCGACGCAGACCGTCCCGGCAGACCCGGCGGCGGAGCAAAAAGCGCTTCGCCCGCTCCTGGCCGGAGCCTCTCTCCCAGCCGCCTCCGCCGAAGCCCCGCCTGCGCCCGCAGGCCCGATTCCGCTCAACAGCCCCCATTTTCAGGGCGAGACGGCTTCTGCCGCCTGGTTCTTCTGGGGACGCCTCGGAGCGACACGGGTACGCGCCGAAGCGCAGACGCCCGACCCCGCGCTTACTACGGATCTGGGCGTCTATGCCGTCCGCTCGGAAGAGGGCGCGACCGTCTGCCTCGCCAATCTTTCCGACCGCAAGATCAAGACCCAGGTGCGGATCCGCCTGCCGCGCGGCCTCTACCGAATCGAGCGACTGACCCTGTCGGCCCCGCCCCGGATAGTCCGCGCCGCCGGGACGTCCGGGCAGACTGCCCGCCTGACCTTTCAGGAGACGCCGCCGGACGCGGAGACGGGGCTGGAACACCGGCTGAACGGGCGGCTGGAAGGGCTGGAGGGACGCGACCTTGCGCGGACGGCGGCCATCGTCAAGCTCGGCGCGATGGAGCCGGGACAGGTCTGCCTGCTGCGCTATACAGATCAGGCGGCTGCCGTCTCTCTGGCGCTGAGGGAAGTCCGCCGTCAACTGAATGCGCTGGCCGCGTCCGCCCCCGGCCCGGCCCGCCGCCTGCGCCGTATTCTTAAGGAGGGCGATCCCTATTCCGGCGACCTGCGCGCCGGGCGCGGGCGCGACAGCAGCAGAGTGAAACGGCTCGGACGCATCCATCACCTGCTGCTCCTGATTGCGCAGGCCCACTCCCTGCATCACAACTATCAGGCGCGCGGAACCGTCGGCTCGGAAGCCGGGGCTGCCGTCATGGGCGCGCTGGAGCGCCTGACCGACGCCCTGGCGCAGGCCAGCGCGACGCTGCTCGGCCTGGTGCCGCAGGTCGCCGTCGTGCCATCGGGAGCGCCTGCCGCGCCGGAGAACGGCGGCAGCGGCAAGACGGAGCGCAGAGTCAGCGTCGCGCTTGCCAACACGGGCGCGCAGTCCGTCGGCATGGTCAAGATCGGCCTGGATGTCTCGGCGCTGCCGCCCGGCGTGGAGTGTACGCCTTCCGACCCGGCCTTTTTCGGCACGCTGCGGCCTGGTCAGACCGTGCGGGCCGTCTTCCGATTGCGCGCGCCTGCAACGACCGAGATTCCCGACAACCGCTGCGTCGGGGACATCTCCTATTTCGCGGCGAGTGTCCCGGCCCACCTTCGCCCGCGTCCCTGGTAGCGAGGACATCATCATGCGCCACTCTGTTCGCCTTTCCCAGCTCTCTTGCCCACGTGAGATTCGCCTGCTGACCGTCCTGCTCGTCGGTCTGCTCCTGCTGACCGGGCGCGCAGCCCGCGCCGAGATCAAGCTGACGCTGGACGCGAAAGACGGCGACAAGATCAGCGATGTCTACAGACTGGTCGCCCGCGCCACCAGCGGCGAGGGCATTGATAAGGTCGAGTTCCAGATAGACGACCAGTTGCGCGCGACGGACACCAGCGTTCCCTACGAGTACGAGTGGGACACCCTCGCCGATACCGAGGGCGCGCATAAAGTCACGGTCACGGCCTTCGACAGCAACGGGCAGACGCAGCGCGTGAGCCTGACGCTCACCATTGACAACGAACTGAACCTGAGCGCGGACGCGCTGGCGCAGAAGGCGCAGGCGGCGATGCAGGCCAAAGATACGGAGACTGCCGCGCGCTTCGCGCGCCGCGCTCTCAAAGCCGACCCGACCCATCTGGCCGCCTCGCGCCTGATGGCAAGCCTCTATGCCGCGAAATCGGACTGGAACCAGGCCATCGCCGCGCTGGAGAAGGCGAAGATTCCCGATGACGCGACCGACGTGATGGCGCAACTGGCCTCCTATCACCTGCAGCGTGCGCTGCTGCCGGAAAACGCCGCCAACTTCGCCGCCGAGATTCAGACCGTCTTTGACCTGCGCCGCAAGATCGCCGACAGCGCGGTGGAGAAGACGAAGGCGCAATGGAAAGATGCGGGGGAACCGGACAAGAAGATCGCGGCGCACCGGGCCATCGGTGACGCGCTGCTGACAGCCGGGCGTTATCGGGAGGCCGCGACGGAGTACCAGCAGTGCGGCACGCTCGAGGAGGCTCCGGTAGACTGCCTCAACCGTCTCGCGCTGGCCTACACGCTGCAAGATCAGGTCAAGGACGCCATGACGCCGATCCGCACGCTGACGCGTCAGAAGCGGGACGATGCCGCCACGCGCGCCATTCTGGGGCTGATGCAGTTGCGGCATCGGCAGTTCCGCGAGGCCCGCGCCACCGTCGGGCCGGATGTCAGCGCGCGTTTCCCGGCCTCGCTGGTCGTCGCGGCCTTTGCCGATACGGCGCTGGGCAACGGGAAAGACGCGGCAGCCTGGGCGCGCGAGGCGGCGGCAATCGTGCCGGAGGCGGGCGACGCGCAGTATGCGCTGGCGGTCGGCTCTCCCGATCCCCGCGAGTCGGATCGCGCGCTCCGGCGCGCGCTGGCGCTGGCTCCGTTCCAGTACGGCCCGACGCTCGACTACGCCACGCGCTTCATCCTCCAGGGCCGAACGCTCTCGCGGGATCGCATAGACCAGGCGCTCAACATCACGGATTTCGTCCTCAAGCACGAGCCGGACAACGTGAACGCCAAATATATCCAGGCGCTGCTCTATCTGCAGAGCGGACGCGCCACCGAAGCCGAGCCGATCCTCTCCGCGCTCCTCGCCAGAGAGGGCAATGCGCTCGATCTGCTGCTGGCCGGGGCGGTCTTCCAGCGCGCGATAGGACAGTTGGGCCGGGTCAATCTGTTCCTGGAAGCGGTGCGCAAGCTGGATGCCGAGAGCTACTACGAGCGAGACAAACTGAACACGCCGCTCCAGGCGCTTTTCTATACCAACGTGAAAATGCACTATCGCGCCGATCCCTTCCTGACCCCCGGCACTCTGTTCCCGGTCAAAGAGGCCGCCAGCGCGCCGTAGCCCCCGGCCCGTTCCGGCTTTCCACCCTGTCTGAGAGCATGTAATAAATCCGGCTCTTTGACAAATAGTGGAGTTGTCTTTGGACACGGGGTTGAAACCCCGGTCTGAAGTTGCCAAGTCCGCCTGCGCGGACTCCAGCCTGCGCAGGCAGGCTTCGCACCTTCAGACCGGCCTTTTAAGGCCGCGCACAAACCCAACCCCACTATTTGTCAAAGAGCCACAAATCCTTCTCCGGCGAATAAATTCGCGGCTGCAAAAGCCCGTAGGGGCGCAACTCGTTGCGCCGGAGCAGTTACTCCGACCGACGGCTCAGGAGGAGCCGCTATGAAAAGACCCGTTTCGGCGGAGGGGCCGCTGAAACGGGTCTCTGCTGCATACTCCCTTTTTAGCGAGGGAAGCGCGGATTGCGCGCTTCCTATGGAGAGCGTCTGGCCGCTAGGGGTTCGCGGACATCGAGGCGAATCGACGGCCCGTAAAGACCATCGTCTCCGGCTTCGACTGCAACACATTCAGACCGCCGGTTTTGGCGTTCAGAATGATGTGCGCCTGCTTGCCCTCTCCGCGCAGGCGCGCGACCCAGGCGCGCGGTGCGCGTTCCAACGGGCCGGTCAACTGCCACTGCGACGCCTGAGAGCTGACGCCCAGCGACTGAAGCCAGAACCGCGCCCGCTTCTCGGCCTCGGCGCGATCCATCGGCGCGTTCGTTCCCTCGGCAGGACGCGCCCCCTCCAGCGTCGTGCAGAGCAGCAGGTCGCCCGTCTCGCCGTCCCAGACGAAGTGGGCCAGACGGCGGCCCTGCCCATCCGTACAGCGGATATAGCGGATCGTCTGGTCGTCGAGTTCAATATCCTGCGTCATCTGGATCGTGGCGGCCTGGGGCGCAAGCGTCTGGCAGAGCGCCGCCGAGCGCGCCAGGAAGTTCTCGGTCGGATTCTGTCGGGCGGTGAGATGGAAAGCCCGCACCTGGTCGTTCCAGGCTCTGGCGATCACGGCAAGAAAGACAAACACGATCAGCGTCACGCAGAAGAGCTGCCTGTTGTTCAGTTTCATTCGGTATTCTCCTGTCAGGGCCGGATAAGGCGCTGTGGCTGTATCGAAGCGGCTCAACGATCGTTCCATCGGGTCGCTGATGCGCCTCGCTGCGGCAGCGTCTCGAATCGTGCGCCGTGTTCGGAGACGGTCAGGAAGCAGCTCTCCCTCGACCGCGTGGGTATCGTCCCTCCCTCAATCAGACAACATAGCATAGTTCAGTCTACATCTCATCTTAAAAGCGGAAAGAGTCAGCAAAATCTCTTTCCGGTGGAATGCCACGCGCGTTTTCCAGGTTTCTCCTTTCTGTATCGGATAAGCGCCATCCTAAAGACAAGACGCGGTGAGATGGAGTTGCGTTGATGTGAAATTTCTCACAGCCCGTCCGTATAATAGAGTCTGCCGGGAGCGATTTGGATACTGCCCGGAGGGAGTTTTTCGCCGCCGGAGTTCCGAAGGCGTTCTATCCCCTTTGCGCCAGGCGGCAGGGCGCGGTTGCTGGAGCGATGGAGGCACAGAAAAGGAGGAGAAGTATGCCTACGGTAAGCGGGGTGTTGGAGACGGCGCTCTATGTGGAAGACCTGGAACGCGCCCGCCGATTCTATCAGGACCTCTTTGGCTTCGAGACGCTGGTTGCCGACGCGCGGATATGCGCGCTCAATGTCGTGGACAAACAGGTGCTGCTACTCTTTCGGAAAGGCGCGTCCAGCGGCGCGAACGTCATGCCCGGCGGCACCATCCCCCCGCACGACGGCGACGGCAGGCTGCACTTCGCTTTTGCTATCCCGGCGGAGGAGTTGGCGGCGTGGGAGGAGCGGTTGGCGGCGCACGGGGTCCCTATCGAGAGTAAGATTCGGATGCAGTACGGAGGAATCAGCCTCTATTTCCGCGACCCGGACGGGCATCTGGTCGAGCTGGCGACGCCGGGCGTCTGGGCAATCTATTGACGGCCCGCCTCCGTTGACAAGCGTGCGGCGCGCGTGCTAGGATAGAGGGACTTCGCGCTCATCGAGAAAGATAGACCCATGCCCGCCGTACCTGCGCCCTCTTCCGACAGCCCCGATCTGACCACACAGATCGGTCCCAGCCTGACGCTTCCCACGCCGGTCGTCGCGGCCTCCGGCACCTTCGGCTATGGGGAGGAGATCGCAGACCTGGCAGACTGCGGCAGTCTGGGCGCGCTCATCACGCCCACGCTGACTCTGGAAGCCCGGCGCGGCAGCCCGATGCCCCGTACTGCCGAGGCGAGCGCGGGCCTGCTGCACGCCACTGGCCTGCCCAATCCCGGCCTGAAAGCCTTCCTTGCCGAACGCCTGCCCCGCCTGCGATCGCTGCCCTGCCCAGTCATCGTCAGCATCGCTGCCGAAACACTGGAGACAGGAGCGCGACTGGCGCAGGCGCTCTCTCAAGCGCAGGGCATCGCGGCCCTCGAACTGAACCTGTCTCCTCTAGCGTTCCCTACCGTCGACTCTTACCCCTCCGAAGCCGGGCTTCTGGACACGATCGCCGCCTCGGTCGCCGCCGCCCGCGCGGCATCTTCGCTGCCCCTGATCGCCAAGCTGCCCGCTACCGGCGTAGAGATCGGCGCTGCCGCGCAGACGGCTGCCGCCGCCGGAGCCGACGCCATCGCCGTCTCCCAGGCGTTTCCCGGCGTCGCTGTGAGTCTGAGCCGCCGCGCGTTTCGCTTGCCCGGCGTCGTTGGGGGGCTGTCCGGCCCGTGCATCAAACCGATGGCGCTCTACCAGGTCTGGCGGGCGGCGCAGTCCGTCGCGCTGCCCGTCCTCGGCGGCGGCGGCATCATGACCGGGGACGACGCGCTGGAGTTCTTCGTGGCGGGCGCATCGCTGGTCGCCGTCGGAACCGCCAACTTCATCCACCCCAACGCCATCGCGCGCATCACCGCCGACCTCCGCGCCTATCTGCAAACCCACCACCTCGCCAGCGTGAGGGAACTCACCAGCCGGGCGGCAGGCTAACTCCTGGCGCGAAAAATCGGGGCGCCCCATCGGTGCGCCCCGATCTTCTTTATACCTTCTCTGCTGCCCGCTACGGCTTGCTGCCGGGCAGGAAGCGCAGAATATCGTTATACATCACCAGGACGAACAGCACGCCGATGATGGACAGCCCCACCATCTGCGCCGTGTAGACCTCCCGGCTGGACAGCTTGCGGCGGCGGATGCCCTCGACGGCCAGCAACAGCAGATGCCCGCCGTCCAGAATGGGAATCGGGAACAGGTTCACGATGCCCAGGCTGACGCTGAGCATGGCCGCCGTCAGAAGCACCTGCCTCGGCCCCTTCTTACTGTCCTGGTGTATCTGCGCGCCGATAGCAATCGGCCCGCCGACGTTCTCCCGCACGTTCTTGCTGAACAGCCCCTGCATGGTCATCACGATGCCGTTGTAGATGATCATCGTGCCGTGCTTGATGGCGATGGGAGCCGGGTAGCGTTTCCAGAGGACGTTGAAGCGCGGCTGGAAGCCCAGCAGCCCGACCCGCTTTCTGACCACCGTATCGTTCTCCACGACCGGCATCACATCGGCGTAGGGGGTGACGGTGACATGAAGGGGCGTGTTGTCACGCTGCACCACCAGTTGGATCGGCTGTTCGGGATGGTCGTGGATCAGGCGCACCATCTGCTCGCCGTCCGTGATCTTCTGCCCGTTGATCTCCACGATCCGGTCGCCCGCCTTCAGGCCCGCCTTCTCTGCCGGTTTGCCGGGAAGGATACGGTTGATGGCGTTCTCCGCCTGCTCCTGCGGCAGCCCGGTCGTAAAGCCCATGACACAGAAGAGCAGATAGCCGAAGAACAGGCTCATAAACGGCCCGGCGAAGATGACGGCGGCGCGCTGCCAGAGCGGTTTCTGATTGTAGCCGTCCGGGTCGGGCTTGTCCATATCTGCGCCGAGAATGGCCTCGATATAACGATGTTCGTCCGCGTTGATGCCGGCGCTGACCAGCATCGCCTGCAGCTCCTGCCGCCCGCGCTCGGTCAACTGCGCGTCGTCCCCGATGGACTCCTCGACGAGGCGGCGCACGCGATCCGAGATGTTCTCCATATCAATGTCGGTCAGCGCGTCATCGCGCAGCCCGCGCAGGGTCTTCTCCGCCGCCTGTCCCGATGCCGCCGCGCTGCGCCGCTTGAAGATCGGCGCGCCGTTGGAGATGTCGTCCGGCTCCATGCCCGCGATCTTGACGAAGCCGCCCAGAGGCACGGCCCGGATGTTGTACTCCGTTCCGTTCCGCACGCCGAGGCGTATCAGCCGCCTGCCAAAAAACAGGGAGAAATCTTCGACGCGCATCTTGCATAGCTTTGCCACGATGAAATGGCCCCACTCATGCACGATGACGAGAACGCTCAACACAGCGAGAAAATAGAAGGCGGATCGGATAAAGTCCATGTTCGGTCAGGCTCCTTGAGAGGCAGGCGGTGACGACATTGAGATTCCATTAGTCAACATGCGCGGCGACCTGGTTTCGCGCCCAGGCGTCGGCTTCCAATATGTTCGCCAACGTGGGAGGAACGGGATCGTGACGCTCCATCGTCTGCGCGACCAGGCGCATAATATCTAAATACGCTATTTTTCGGTGCAAAAATAGCCCGACAGCGGCCTCATTTGCAGCATTCATCACGGCAGGCATCGTGCCGCCCTGCGCTGCCGCGCGCCGCGCCAGTCCCAATGCGGGAAATTTCGCTTCGTCCGGGGCTTCAAAAGTCAGATGGGCGAACGCCTCCAACTCCATGCGCGGCAGGCCGGTATCCGGCCGTTCCGGGTAGACCAGCGCGTACTGGATGGGCAGGCGCATATCCGGCAGGCCCAGTTGCGCGATAGTCGAGCCATCTTTATAGCGCACCATCGAGTGGACGATAGACTGCGGATGCACGACGACCTCGACCGCTTCGACCGGCACATCGAAGAGCCAGCGCGCCTCGATGATCTCCAGGCTCTTGTTCATCAGCGTGGCGGAGTTGATGGTCACCAGGCCGCCCATGTTCCAGGTCGGATGC
>Ga0070741_10010862_pt1 | contig 17022 bp, 16 predicted proteins | sample Coa_R1_4_FD_66440 | JGI IMG/M metagenome (GOLD analysis project Ga0070741, IMG submission 66440) | Surface soil microbial communities from Centralia Pennsylvania, which are recovering from an underground coalmine fire - Coalmine... | ecosystem: Environmental > Terrestrial > Soil > Unclassified ...
GCGCCAAATCAATGTCATTGTCTTTCCAGGCCGCATAAATCTCAAAGCAAATTGTGGGAGCCGGCGCGGCAAATGCCAGCACACCTCCGCTGGCGCCAGCTTGCAGAGAATCCAGCAAAGTATGGGCCGCGCCCACCAGGACCTGGAACCCCACTTCCTTGCTGCGCGTCTTAATTTTGGGCCGCTCCGCCACAGCCGCATTTTTTCCGCCGCTTAACTGGGACACGCTAACAAGTTGGCCGCCTTGCTCCTCCGCTGCCGGAGCAGCCATCATGCGCGCTGTAACCGCTTGCTGAACTTCGGTTACGGTAGCGCTCCTCTTGATATGCCGCGTAGCTGCCACCATGGCTGCCACCTTCTCCACGTTCCCGCTGGATTCCTTGATGCCGATGATGTTCGGATGCTCCGCCAGGGCCACAATTAATTCCAGCGGCAGGTCATACGCCGTAAAAGGAGGCACAGTATAAAGCATCACCGGCAGCGGTGAGCGGTCTGCCACAGCGCGATAGAAGGCCAGCAGAGCCTCCGGCTTCATTTGCGGCCGATAGAAATGCGGGGTACGCACCAGCGCCACATCATAGCTGAGTTTGGCAGCATATTCGGTAAGCCGCAGAGTCTCAGCAACTGATTCAGCGCCGGTACCGGCGATCAGCACTTTTTCCGGCGCAGCCACCTCAGCGGTTATGCGCAATACCTCATGGCGCTCTTCGTCGCTCAGCATCACGGCCTCGCCGGTGGAACCCAGGACCACCATGCCGGCAATCGGGGTTCGCGAATAGCGATCAGTATTGTGTTCGATTTTCTTGTAGTAAACCGCACCTTCCGGATAGAAAGGCGTGGTTACTGCGGGAAATATTCCTTGCAGGAGCATAGGCTTATTTTAAATGCTGGCTGCACCTACGAACGGCACAAAGCTTATCAAAAAAGAAAAGAAGCCCTGGCTTCCTTTCCAGGGCTTGCTTTCGTTAGAAACAGAACTAAATCGCGATCGCCAAAGGAGCCTTGCTCTGCGTCAAAACACCCAGGCGTGAGACGCTGTCACGCAGCGACTGGTATTTCGGCTCCAGCATGCCCGGCGTAAGCTGCAGTGACGGCACAGCATACTCCATGGCAAGCTTCATCATGGCAAGCAGGCATTGCAATCTGATCTGCGTAGCCAGTTCCATTACCTGAGCGGCGGCATTCGCCACTTCAGGCATGGAGTTCTGTCGCGCTGCCTCACCCATCCGCAGCACAGCGGAAGCATTGGCCGCGATCCGGGCCACATACCGGAACATCATGCGGATGCGCTGCCGCTTGAGGTGAGAGAATTTCGAGCGCGGCAGCTTCTCCTTTAAAAATAGTTCGTCATCCCGATCCAACAGGGTCCGGAAGGCTGTTAGGTCTACCGGACAAACTCCTTGCCCGGCCTGTTTTCTGCGGCTACGTACCGCCATGTAAAACAACACGACGGCGCACAACGCAATCGCAATTACGATCACAGTTATCATCGGCTTATAAGCTCCATCACTGCCTGATTCCACTGCTCAAGCTGGGCCCGTTTGGGAACCTCTCCGGTACTGGTTACCCGCTCAGGCGCAAGCAGATAACCCAGCCAAACCAATAAACTCGAATTAAATGCAAGAATGTTGACCACGTTCAGCACTTGCAAGGTCTGCTGACCTAATTGCGAAAGAAGAGTTACCGTGGCCAAATGAACTGCTACATAAAGACCTAACCCCAGGGCTATTCCGAACTCTGCCTGCTTCCAGTGCAACCCAAAAGCAGCGGAAGCGCCAAACAGGAACATCAACAGCCCTACTTCCACCACGCGCGTCGCTTCCTCCAGCACCAGCACAGCTTTGCTCACGAGCACACCTTTGCTCAGATGGGCGGCGCCAGGAGATTGCACCAGAATCACCACTATCCCTAAACAAAGTAATGCGGTTGCCGTCCAGCGGAAAATGAGACCGGCAAGCTTTAGCAGTGCCTGATGCGTGGAAAAAAGATTCTTGAATACCTCATAAACAACCGCGAAGCCTAGACACATTGCTATTGCTTCTTCAATCCAGTAACTATAGAAAAAGACCGTCGGCGGACGCTTCTCGAGAAAATAAAGCATCATACCGCCAACGAAACTGAACAAAGCGTAGCCGGTAAACAGCGGATAGCGTTTCCAGCCCTTCCTGCCCAGCAACACCACGGCCAGCGCGCCCTGAAGCACCACTCCAGCAACCGACAAAAATTCAGTGAGCGATTTTAGAGTCATCTGGCCCACTTAAGGATACTGCGTTAAAGGGCTTCCAAACAACCAAATTTCACCTGTTCCACAAACCGGAACAGGTTACTATCGGCACCAAAATTTCTTGATCAGTTAGACCCCTAGGCCCGGCAACTGCGGCGGGATTGGGATCGGCACATCAACCTGCGCCTGCGACAGCGTTGGAACCGGTGTATTGAATTGGCTAGCAAAAGCGATACCGGTTGAAAGTGAAAGCACCGCAAATGTGGCTAAAGTCAGTACCTTTTTGGTCATTTGATTTGAAAGTCTCCTCCCAGAGATTTGCACTGATAACTATCCTTAAAAGCCTTCCAAGCTTCTTACAAATCCTTGTATCACTAACAAAATATTAGGGTTAATAATGATTTCCGAATTTGGAACAAAACTTTCCCAAAATGGGACAGAAGGGGGGAATTACAGCTAGTGCCAGTTATAAGAGTTTCTTTACATCTTGCAAATTGATTACCTAAGGTCAATACCTCAGACCTCACTTGCTAAGTAAGCTAGGCTGGCGTTGGAATAGTTTTGCCGCTGGTTACAACCGAAGCAGACAATTGACCTTACTTCTGGCTGCAGGCTTTCTGGTTTTTGTAAATTACCGCCGCCATCAATCAGTTTGGCTAACTCATGATTGGGTTGAGAAATTCATTCCAGAAACGGAATTGACCATCGCGATGCCAAATTGCGCGGCCCCAATTTAAGTAATCCGCATTCCGCTTGCAACCTGCGAATTACTAAATCTCTCAATTTCGATACAATGAATGCATCTGCTTTATCTTTTGTCGGGGCGTAGCGCAGCCTGGTAGCGCACCTGCCTTGGGCGCAGGGGGTCGGAGGTTCAAATCCTCTCGCCCCGACCAATTCTTTTAATTTACTGTCACTTCGCTCCAAAACCGCTTGGGGGTTGCGCGTTTACGCATTCAATTATGCTCCTGACACGCTGGACCGCCCACTCCGCTTATCCCAGATGCGCACAACACAGTTCGAAAATCATCTGCTGGTAAGGGAAATAGCTGCATTCTGAAAACGGCTGAAATCCCGTGATATCACGCATTAATAGGGCCATATTGGGTACGATCAGAAGCGATGCGAATGCGTTGCGCTCTATTGTTCTTGACTCTTTTGGGATTCGCGGCGATATGCAATGGAGAGGAGATCGACGGCTCCCTGCATTTCACTGGCGGCACCAATAAAAATCCCACCTCAGCGCCTGCTTTTTCAGCTGGTCTTCATCTCGACCCTGCCCTCTTCTTCGGCATCAAATCTCAGCTCTTCGATGTAGGTCTAGCTTACGACCGTATCCAAGGACACAGCGGCATTACGGCAGATTTTCGGACAAAGATGGCATTCTTGCGCTGCTATGGATCGGAGTATTCGTGCGAGGGAAGAAAGAAATTCTGGTTAACAGCTATACCTTCTGTCGGTAAACGGTGGGGAGGCGGTGGTCTCGGGGGATACGCTGCCACACAGTTGCAAGCTGTATTCGATTTGCACCATGAGTTGGCCTGCTGTAAGTTCGCCATCGGTGTGCAGCACCGGTTTCCATTCAATTCCTCTCTTCATGGGGACAATACACTTGTGCTGGAGTTGAGAGTCCCTGTTATGTTTCGCGATCACGCGCCACCGCTCCCCCCTCCACCTCCGGCTACGACGCGCTAGTCAGTTCGTGAATAAATTGGATTAAATCAATGACAGACAAATCCCGGACGCTAAGGCGGTCTGCTGAAAACTTCTAGTGTTAGGCTGTTTGGCGCTCCAGAAGCGAACGCACCGATCCCAAGGCTTTAACATTATCGTGGCCGTGCGCAGAGTAAGCGATATAGCCATCAGGTCGGACAAGCGTTATGCCTTCGCTGGCTGCCGGACGAAGCTCAATAATATCGTTGAATGATCCGCCAAGTTGCTGCGCGGCCTCTTTGATTGAGGATTCTTTGTTATTACCGACCAGAACCAGAAAGCGGCTGCTGATGCCTTTGCCGCCACGCAGTGAATTATCGAAATAGCGCTTTCCCGGGCCTTCAATCACCGGGCTTTCAGGGTAAGCAATGCCAAGCTCAGAAAGGCGCTGCACAAAAGCATGCTGGAACGGCGCCAGGCGAGACACCATTGGGATAACAACATCACGCAGAGTCTGGGCAAATTTGTTGGGCGTGCTCATGACCTTGGTCAGGTGGTCAGTGGTTTCAATTACATTCTTGATAACGGGAATGCGTTCCGCGGCATAACTTTCCAGCAGCACCTCATTGCCGTGACCATGCAGGAAAAGATCGAGCTTCCAAACCAGGTTCCAGACATCGTGCAGTCCGGTGTTCATCCCCTGGCCGCCAAACGGGCTGTGGATGTGGGCTGCATCACCAGCGACAAAAATACGCCCCACGCGAAGCCGGGCTACATGCCGATGATGAATGCGGAAATAGCTGCTCCAGTTCATGGAACGCGCCTCAATTTCGGCAGGACAGCGTTGCTTCAGTATCTGCCGCGTCAGTTCCAGCGATGGCGCGTCTCCTTCCACATGGTCAATGGTCGCCACCAGGCGACGGCGAGTGGCGCTCATAGGGAAGATTGCGGCTGGGCCAAATTCGCTGGGACAGAGCTGCATTTCGTCGGCGGGCAGAGCGTCATTGGTTTCAATATCGGCCAGCATGAATGAGTCAGCATATTCACCGCCCGCGAACGGCAGGTCTAAAAGATGCCGCACCGCGCTGCGAGCGCCATCACAACCGACAACGAATGCGGTAGTAAGCTCTTTAAGCTGGCCTTGATGGTCGAGCGTTACGGTCACAGAATCGCCGCGCTGGACTGCGGAGACAAATGCTGTTTCATATTCAACCGCTCCGCCTTTACGCAGTAACTCTTCCACCAGCAATTTCTCAGTCACGTCCTGGGGGACCATGGCGATGAATGAATAAGGACTTTCTTCCGGCGTGAACTGCATACGGGCAAGCCTGCGTCCATGGGTGACTACCGCAACTTGTGTGACACGGTTGGCTGCTTTGAGAAATGGGGCAACGACCCCGGCCATGTCAAAGATCTCAAGCGTGCGCGGAAAGATGGCCAGCGCCTTGGAATGCTCTGATTGTGTTGCGCGCGCCTCAACCAGCCTCCAGCGCAGGCCGCGACGGGCACACTCATTTGCAAGAAACAGGCCAACCGGCCCAGCGCCAACGATCAAGACATCAGTATCAGTTGCGATATTTGGCATGGTCGCATCCCCTTCTTAGTTTTATAAGCATTCAGCGGTCGATGGAAACTCCAGACGAACCGCAAAAAAATTTGCGTACGAAGAGCGTTGCCTGTGGGCTTACTTAGTTATGATCAACCGCAAAGGCGGATGGGTGCAGAAAATTTTTCAGCAATGTCGGCCTGTGTTGTTGTTGCCGCTGCGAATAGTTTTGCGGAACAATTCTCAGCGCAAGCCCAGGCGACGCAAAATGCTTCCTGCCCCACGTCGCGCGGCCTGCATGCTGGAGGCCAGGAAAGGCATGGGATCGGCCCAGTTCCACCAGGCGTACGATTTGGATTGCGCCACCGAGGCTGCGAATTTACCAAAGCTCATTGGGCGCGCGTTCTTTGTCTCCCGATACCAGGCGCGATAGTTGTGATATCCGAGCCAGGTTGTCAGGTCGCGCTGTTGCGGGCCGGGCGGAGCTGGCGCAAGCTCTTTGAGCGTGCCGGTAAGATCGGCATAAGCCAGCAGCGGCAGGTTCACCCCTGCATCAGCAAAGATGCCGTTGTACCAGGGCAGGCGCGTATTCATTTCAATGAAGTAATAGCCGCCATCTTTCTGCCGGTATTTGAACTCCAGAGATCCCAGACCGCGATAGCCCAGCGCGCGCAGCAGTTTAAGCGCTTCTGCTGCCATGGCTTCGTTACGCTCAGTCTGGCCGTGACACATGCTGCCGTAACCTGGGGGAAATTGTTGCAGCTTGCGCACAGTGGAATAGGCCGCGATTTCTCCTGCATCGTTGACCAGCGCTGTGCATTGAAAGACCTGATCGTCACCGCCTTCAATCAACTCCTGCATCATGGTTGAGCCCTTGATCTGCGGATATTTGGTAAAGAACGCCAGCGCTTCTTCAGGCGTCTGCGCGATCAGGACTTTGGCGGTTTCCACGGGAAAGCCTGAGGTATAACGATGGATGGGCTTGATCAGGCAAGGATAAGCAAAGTCGCGCGTGACCTGCACCATGTCATCGCTGGGCTGCGTGGTGTGCGTTCGCGGCACGCGTATGCCCACGCGCTCACAAAACTGGACCATCCGGCCTTTATCGATAATGGTGTTGAACAGCTCCGGCGTTACCCAATGGAAAAGAAAATTCTGCGCCAGTTTTGACTGCTTATTGGAGAGAAAACGCGCGAACCAGTCTGAGGTCGCAAACAACACTGGCTTTTCTTTGAAACCTGCGGCCCATTCCTGCAACAGAGCGCAGAGCACATCTTCATTGGCAACACTGTCACCAGCATAAGCGCGGGGCTGGTTAGGATCGTCAGGATAGATAAAGCATTCGCGCACGTAGCGCGAAAACCGGAGCGGATCGCGCAGGCGGTCATTCAACCCAAAGACTGGAACGCCATGCCTCCCCACGCTACGCGCAATCCCGTAAGCTGAAACGTCAAGCCCTTCTACAAATACCGGCGAAATGGAGTTTGCGGGAGCCATGTATGGCGGTTACGAATCGCCTGCTCCTTCTTTATCTTTATCTATGCCCTGCGGCTTTGACTTCAATTCAATGGGGGCGTTTTCATCTTCCACCTGGCCCAACATGCGGCGCACGAGATCACGCACAGAGATCCGCAACTCATACAGAAGCTCACCGTACCAGTTTTTGCGAAAGATGAAGACGCGATAGCTGGTGCGCCGAGCGGACGCCCAGCGGCTTTCATCCCAGGTCGCGGGACCGACAAAATCAAACTCGTGCAGTCCGCGCTGCGGAGTTTCATTCAAGATTTCATTCACAAGAAGCTGGCCTGGGCCGTATCGACGGTAGTCTTCGTTATAGCCGGCTTTGGCCAGAAAATAACGGCCACGAAAGTTGAAACCAAAATGTCCGGCAATCGGCTTTCCGTTCAGTTCCAGAAAATCGAGCGAGAGATATCCCCCGGCAGCTGCGGCCTGCGCCACCGAGTCATAAAATTTTCGCGTGCGCGGATCGCATTTAATGGCTGTGCCTTCTTCGCCTTTCCAGCCCGAACCTTCAAGATCGTAAAAACTTTCCAGCGCAGCAGGATCGGCAGTGCAGAAATGCTTAATCGCCAGCGTTCCCTGCTCTTCAAGCTGGCGACGTGCACGGCGCAGATGCGAGCGAAACTTGGGGCGTGTTCCGGCCATCCAGGGCGGCTGATCTTTATTCTTGTCCTTGCCCGTAGGCGCGGCGATGGGGAGATAAAGCGTTTGCGAGGTGCGTTTGCGCGCGACGAGAAATTTATCTGCACGGGCAAGGGCCACAAGCTGGTCAATAGCGTTGCCTTCCACGACGTTGGAAACGTCAAAGACGCTCCATCCTGGCAGAACTTTCATCGCCTGCCATAGCGCACGCAGCACTTCCCTACCTTCGTCTCCGGGGCAGCACACCAAACCAACACGAAAGCAATGAACGTTGGCAGGAACGGTGGCCATCATCGCTGGCAAGCCGGTGATCCAGGCACGTTGGTGCATCAGGGGCAGAACGCCGCGCAGGCGCTCACCCGCCCAGGCCGAGATCACAGTAACCTGGGCCTGCGGAGCAAAAGCATTGAGGTAAGCAAGCATCCATTCCGGACGATAAAAGATTTCGCCTTCGCCGGATTCATCGCAGAGTTGCTGCCAATTCCACAACAAATTCTGCACAAGCTCCACGCCGTCGGTCTGCACGCGGACAGCAAGCTTTTCTCCCGGAATTTTTACCTTGCCCTGCGCTTCCATGCAAAATGGCTCTTAAAAGGAATCTACCAGAGAAAAAGGCAGGCGCACATCAGAGGAGGATTAGCAAACAAGGCAACCTCTAAGATGCATCAGGATTTTTGGCTTGCTGCTGCTGCCAGAAGATTGCGGGTTGGCTTGCCCTGCCAGTGCGGCCAGTGAATGGAAGACACGCGCCGTTTCTGAAAATTATTTTTTGGCGGTACTTTTAATTGGCCTTGCTTGATAATGTCCAGACTATCCGGAGGACATAATGGCAGATTCTACCCCGCTTTCACGCATCGCGGCCGTGATGCTGGGCGTGCGCGATTTAGACGCGGCGCTTGCATTCTATAAAGAGAAGCTGGGACTCAGCGTCATCATGCAGGAACCGTCGCTGGTGCTGCTACAGTGCGGAACGGTAATGCTGGGCTTGAGCCGAGGGCATGTGAACCTGGCTCCGCATGTGGCTGGAGCAACGGAGGTGGTCTTTGCCGTGGAAAGCGTGCGTGCTGCATACAAAGCGCTTTCCGCGAAGGGCGTAACTTTTATGAGCGAGCCGCGCCAGGCCACGCCCACAGACTGGGTGGCACACTTTAAGGATGTGGATGGGCACATTCTTTCTGTGTTTGGACCGGAAGGACAGGCTTGAATTAGCGGTGCAGAAATTTATGCCGTATGTCGGGCCAGAACTCATGCAGTAGGTTCGTGCCGGCATCGCGCAGCAGGTCAAAGCTGATGCAACTGCTGAGCGGACGCAATCCCTGCTGCTGGCCGGGAACGTAGAGATCGCTCAGGGCGCGTGAAGCCATAGAACCCAGAATGTGCGATGAATTGAAGGTCTCGCCGCCGCTATCCGTGCGGGTAATGACCACGCGGCTCATGGAATAAAGAACGCGACTGAAGAACGGCTGCTCAGGATTGCGAAAGTAACGCGGGTCCTGCTTTAACAGCGCAGGAAATAAAAATCGCTGGAAGAAAACATCCGTCTCACTGGTGGCCAGGTTGATACCATAATGCTGGCCCCAGCCGCGTATGCCGGTTTCATATCCTGGATCGTCGCGACCCTTAACACGGTCTGCCACCACGTCAACCCCGGCGTTGATGAATGTGGTGGGCGCGTAAGTGCTGTGCAGAAAGACATTAAATTTCTCTTGCGCGGTTAGAGGGTGCCACTCTGCAACAGCAGGATAATGCTTGCCATCAATCGCCTTCTGTACTTGGGTCTTGATGAGGCCCTTCACCTTATCGATTGTCGGCTCAGGCGCGTTGGGAGGAGTTCCTGTCTGGACGGTCGACTGGGCCGGCTCCCCAAGGGGCACTCTGGGTGGCCCTTGCGCTGCCGCAAGACCGGAAAACACGGTAACAACCAAGCTGATTTTGATTAAAAAACGCATACTCTTGAGCAACAAAGGAAGGAACCACAAACCTTACCCTCTTAGAACTAAGAGGGCGCTCAATCGGTTGCCGAAGTAAGGCGAAATCCAGCTCTGGTTGAGAATTGCAGCGTTCCCGGCTCAGTTCATATCCAGAAAAAAGGCCGTACCATAAGGCGCCAGCCGCCAAGCGGGATGATGCATCGCGGGGACTCTGTTTTGAACCCAGCATTTCTCGTGCCAGTAAACAGCCATCAGCTACCAGACCATCCATCGGCGATCAGCAGTTAGCAAACGCAGGTGGGTAAGCAAGGGATTTTTAAAGGGTAGTTAGCAACACTCACCCACGCTCGGGACTTCAGGTCGCAATGCGGGTTCTAATCCTTCCGTAACCCTGTTTAACCAGTGTATTCACCTGTTTGACGTGAGCAGCGGGTGGTGTTACGGTCAAGAGTTAACTGATAGAGGCGGTTGACTTTGCAATGATGAATTTAATTTCTCTGGTGGCCCTGATTATTGGCGGGGAGATCATCAACCTTATACGGCAGACCGGAGCCGTAGCTCAAGGCGTTCTCGTCATTCTTCTTATCTTCAGCATCCTGTCCTGGTCAGTAATTCTTGCGAAATGGGGAGCGCTTAAGCGAGCGAGAGTGCAGAGCGGACGTTTTCTGCGCGCGTTCCGCAAGGCGCAGCGGCTGCAGGACATTGCCGCCATCTCTGACCAATTCAAGCCCAGCCCGCTGGTAGCCGTGTTTGATAACGCGTATGACGAGCTTCGCCGCCAGGGTGATTCCAACATCACGGCGGTGCAGCGCGCGGCGCAGATTGCAAGCTCTGAAGAGCTTACGCGGCTGGAGCGCAAGCTGCCTTTGCTGGCGACGACGGGCGCTGTCTCACCGTTCATTGGGCTGTTTGGCACGGTGTGGGGCATTATTGACGCGTTCAACGGACTGGGCACAGAAGGCTCGGCCACGCTGCGCGCGGTTGCGCCGGGAATTTCTGAAGCGCTCATCACCACAGCCTTTGGCCTGTTTGCCGCGATTCCGGCCGTGATTGCCTACAACCAGTTTACCCACCAAATGCGCGAGTTTGCCGCGCGCATGGATGACTTTACGATGGAGATGCTGAACTTTATTGAGCGGACCATTGGAGTGACCACGGGAGTGCGCTGATGGCATTCACGACCAAAAGCGGCCGGACTGAGACATCGCTTTCAGAGATCAACATCACGCCTTTTGTCGATGTGGTACTGGTGCTGTTGATCATTTTTATGGTGACGGCGCCGGTGCTGCAATCCGGCATTGAGGTCACAGTCCCCAAGACAAAGGTAGTCAAAGAGATTACCGAAGAACGGGTGCAGATCATCATCACCAAAGGCCAGGAAGTTTACATCGATAACAACCACGTGCGGCTGGATGAGATTGACGATGCGCTGCGGAAGAAGTTTCGCGATCCAAGAGGGCAGTCAGTGTATGTGAAGGCGGATGAAAACGTGGCCTTTGGCGCGTTTGCCACGGTGATGAGCGCGGTAAAGGCCGCAGGAATCACGAACATAAGCATTGTGACGGAACCGATTCACGAGGGGAAGAAGTAAAAGTTTTTTACCTCGGATTCGCGCGGATGAACGCGGATTCTACGGCAAGCCGGGGCAAGTGAACGAGGGACCAAGCAATACATAAAGGATGCGGCTTATTTTTAAATCGCAACATTTGGCACTGGGCACCTCAGCAGCTAAAGCCGAAGTGTTTATGCATGTTTCGCAGGCCTAAAGCTTGCTCCACCCTGTGGACAAGGGATTGTAAAAGTAACTGAGCTAAATGGCATACGTCAGAGCCAACATGTTTTATGAGCATGAGTCTTGGAAGAAGCCTCTGCTCGTCTCCGTGGGCTTCCATGGACTCTTGGTGCTGGCGTTTTTGGGAGCGGGCTTCATCCTGAACCTGCATGGGAACTCAAACTGGGGCCACAATCAGGGAGATGCGGTAGAAGCACAGTTGGTAAGCAGCGCGGCAATTCCGATTCCGCATCCGGAGCAATCGCAGAACATTGTGGCCAATGAGAGCAAGGGCGTGACCCAGTCAATCCCGCAGCCCAAGCAGGCGGAGAGCGATGAGGGCATCCCGATCAAAGGCAAGGTAACCAAGAAGATTGATAAGCCGGTCCCGCAGAATCATGTGCAGCCTCGGCCCGTTCCCACGCCGGTGGATACGGCAGTACCAAACGGCGAAGGCGGTCCGGTAACTGGGCCTTACGGAAACTTTGCCGCGCCCAATACCAAGGGCGGCTTCAGCGTACAAGACGCGGCGTTCGGCAATAAATATGGCTGGTACATTGACGTGATTCGGCGGAAAGTGCAGTCCAATTGGCTGACATACGAGATTGATCCGCACATCATTGCCCCGCATCGCGCATTTATTGAATTTGATATAAAGCGCGACGGCAGCCCGGCCAACGTGCAAGTGGCGCAATCGAGTGGCGTGCCCTCGCTTGACCAGTCGGCAGTCCGGGCGGTCCAGCGCATTGACGGATTTGGGCCGCTGCCGGAAGGCAGCGTGCTGCATGTAGAGTTTTGGTTTGATCATCCCCCTAAATAGGCGAATTCATGCATCGAGTGAAAACTACGGTCTTCGCGCTCTCTCTTCTTACACTGACATTTTTTGCTTACACACCGCGAGCTACGGCCCAGGGCACCGTGAAACTGGAAATCAACATGGGCCAGGAACGGCCACGCATTGCCGTGCCTGACTTCAAGACGGCTACTGGCGATCCACAGACCGCGCCGCTAGACCAAGTGTTCAACCAAACTCTGTGGAACGACCTGGACAATGCCGGCATTTTTGACATGGTTGCCAAGAGTTTTTATCCTGCGCAGCAACCGGGACAGCCGACGGAGCTAACTGCCAAAAACTGGAGTGATCCCCCGCCGAACGCCGGCGTGGTGACGTTTGGCAACGTAGGCGTGAACAGCGGCAAAGTTGAGGTCCAGGGCTGGCTTTATGACGTGAAAAACCCCGGCGCGCCGCAGATCCTGGGTAAGCAATATAAAGAAGATGCCACACCAGACAATGCGAGGATCATCGCACACCGCTTTGCCGACGAGATTATTGCGCGGTTGGGCGGCGGGATTAACGGAATCGCGGAGAGCCAGATTTATTTTGTGAGCACACGCAGCGGCACGAAAGAAATCTGGTCTATGGACTATGACGGCGCCAATCAAAAGCAGGTGACCAAGCTGGGGTCGCTGGCGCTGTCGCCGAGGATTTCACCGGATGGTTCGCGGCTGGCATTCAGCGGGCTGACGAAGGAATCATGGCAAATCATGATGTACTCCATGGACCTTGGCCGCACGGTGGCCTTCCCGCGCTACCACGGCGATAATTTTTCTCCCGCATGGTCGTCAGATGGAACTAAAATCGCCTTTTCATCCTCCATGCATAGCGGACTATCAGAAATTTTTGTCGCCGATGCGTCAGGCGCGAACCCGCGCCGATTGAGCACCGGCAAGGGCGACGTGTCTCCGGTCTTTAACCCAAAGACCAACGGCCAGATTGCCTGGGTAAGCGGACGGACCGGACTGCCGCAGATCTACGTAATGGACGCGGACGGCAGTAACGTGCAGAAGATGACAGACCAGGGATATGCTGTTTCTCCTGCGTGGTCTCCCAATGGCTTGCTGCTGGCGTTTTCCTGGGTACGAAAGTACGGGCCTGGAGTTTTAGGCGGGGAAGACATTTATCTGATGGATATCGCATCACGACAGATCGTACAATTAACCCACGACGGCGGGCGAAATGACTTTCCATCGTGGTCTCCAGACGGGCGGCATATTGTCTTTCAATCCAATCGTAGTGGCACAGAGCAGATATGGAGCGTGCTGGCAGACGGCACGCACCTGCAGCAGCTTACGCGCCAGGGCAGGAACACCCAGCCTAACTGGAGCTTTAAGTAGATTCATTTGTATGGGGCACGAATAAAAATTGTTTTACTTTTTTGGAGGACATGAGGTGAACTACAGCAAGAGACACTGGAGTTTAATCCTGGGGATGCTGGCCGCATTGCTGTTGGTCAGCGGTTGTAACAAAGGTAAGCACCCACAACCACCCCAGCCGCCGCCGACACCGGCGCCCACCGCCAATCTTTCGGCTAACCCGAACTCCATTCAGCGCGGGCAGTCCGCTACGCTTACCTGGAGCACGGAAAACGCAACTGATGTCGCCCTGGACGGCAACAAAGTTGATCCCAGCGGCTCACAAACGGTCTCTCCGACCGAAACCACAACGTATCATCTGACAGCGAAGGGCGTGGGTGGAACGCAGGAAGCTACGGCGCAAGTCACCGTCGCCGCACCAACGCCAACGCCTACACCGACACCCGCTCCAACGCCGACCGTCACTGACGATCAGCTCTTTGCGCAGAACATCACAGACGTCTATTTCGATTATGACAAAGCTGACCTGCGTCCAGACGGGCAACAGATGCTGGCCCGGGCAGCCCAGATGATCAAGCAGAAGGGCTGGAGAGTTCAGATTGAGGGCAACTGTGACGAGCGTGGTTCCACCGAATACAACCTGGCTCTGGGTGAGCGCCGCGCCGATTCCGCCAAGCAAGCCCTGATCCAGGGTGGCGTGAGCGCAGACTCCATCAAGACCATCAGCTACGGCAAAGAAAAACCGCAGTGCACTGAATCCAACGAGGATTGCTGGCAGAAGAACCGCCGCGATCACTTTACCTTGTTACACTAACCTTACGAGGCCGGGCGGGCTTCCCCGTCCGGCTTGTCAACCTAGGTTCGTGCCTTAAGCTTTGGTTAGAAGTTCCCTTTTCTGGTGCAAACTGAAGATAGCGCCGTCTCGTCTTAATAAGAAAATTTCTGCAGGATCGGCAGCTATTCTGCATCTAAAAGAGTTAAATGCCTATGAAGAAACAAATTCTTACTGTCGTGTTCGCATTGCTCTTGTTCACCCTATGCGGACGTGAGAGCGCACGCGCAGCGGATACCAAGTCGCAACTCATCCAAATCCAGACCCAGCTCCAGCTCATGCAGGACAACATGGAGCGCATGCGCACCACCTTTGACGAGCGCATGGGCGTGATGAAAGACCTGTTGACGCAGCAGATTGATAATGTCAACAAAATGGGCGTTACGGTCCAGAACCTGCAAAAGACATTGGGACAGCAAACCACCGATGCCGGCAGCAAGGTTGACCAGATTTCCGGCCAGGTGCAGGCGCTTCATGACGCGGTTGATGAACTCAAGGCGCGCCTAGCTAAGGTGAGCAAGCAACTCGATGATATGCAAGCGGCGCAGCAGACGCTTCCGAATCAGCCGCTGGTTGGACAGCCCGGAACAGGCACACCCGGAGCCGCGGCTGCTCCCACAGCGCCGCCGGCTGACCAGCTCTATAATGACGGCCTGCGCGATTACAATGCCAACAAAAATGATCTTGCCACACAGGAATTCACGCAGTATCTGCAGGTCTATGGCAATACCGACCTTGCTGGCAACGCGCAATTCTATCTAGGTGAGATTGCCTATCGGCAACAAGACTTCAATGGCGCGGTGGCGGCGTACAACAAGGTGCTCGATCAATATCCGGGTGGGAACAAGACTGCCGCGGCGCAGTTGAAGAAATCTTATGCACTGCTGGAACTTGGCCAGCGAGAAGCCGGGATTCAGGAGCTGCGGAGTCTGATCAGCCGCTATCCAAAAAGCCCTGAGGCCTTGCAGGCCCGGGAACGTCTTACAAAACTGGGGGCTGCCGGCGCAGCCTCCAGGCCTTCTCGTCCTTCACCCAGCCATCACTGAGGTTTTTCTGAAACCTCGAGCGTAGCGAGAGGCCCCCTATCACTACGAAATTTTTGGGGCACGGGTTTCTTTGCTACCGAAAATTTTTTGATCGTGTTCCACTGGGACTGATCACTTCGTTTCTTTCACCTTCAGGTTCAACCCCAGCTTGCGCAGGCAGTAGCGAATCTCCTGCGCCACTTCCGTCACGCGCATTCCTTCCTGCACCATCAGCTTGCATGAAATCGCTGTGCGGTTCTGCGTGCCTGGGCCAAGATCGTAATTCACCCGGCAATACTGGCACTCTTCATTCCAGCAAAATTTGCCGTAGGAAATATCTTCAGGAGAGAGATACTGCAGGGCACGCAACAGCATGTTGCCGGCGGGGACTTCAAATTCTTTCTCGCCAATCGTGATCTTTACCAGCTTGTCATACGGGCGATACAAGGGCCCCGGATTAGACATGATGAGATTTTAAATGAAGCCGGATTCTAAATGGAAAAAAGCGGCCGCCAATCCTATCATCACCGATTCGGTAAACAGGAAACAGACAGCCGCCTTTGCATCGCTCTTCCCGCAGTGCCAGAGGAGGACCCAATCCCCATAGATCCCTCGCCCCACTAGTACCAACCGCCCAAGATGAAGCTTAAAGCGGTTATGCCAATAAAAACCCCCGTAGAAAGAAAAGTTGCGCCGAGGATTGTATCGACAAAGCCTTAGAGGGACGGCACACGACAAATAATTTCCATCCAACGAGTCATGAAACAACCAACTAACCAACGCGAACGCAATGAAGACAAGAAGAAGCCGGAAGAAAACCCCTCTCGCGGCATCGATCCTAAGCCTAAAGAAGAAGAGGAAATGGAAGTTGTAGACCAGGATCCAGGTGAGCGCCAGAAGGAAAATCAGAATAAAGAGAAGGACGATCCGCTGGCAGCCTAGTTTTCTAATCCCTCGCGTAGCGAGGGGGTCCTATTGTCGCGAGCATCTGAAGGAACAGCACTGAACTCGCGCGGATCAGTATGAACCATCAGGGTTATTCCAATTCCCGTGTTTCGCGTTCATTCGCGGCTATTTTGATTGTAGGGATCTCTCGCTGCGCTCGAGACTAAAGTTGATTATCTCAGCTCTTCCATAATCTCATCCAGCGCCTCGCGTGACGGGCGCACAACTTCCTGCGGCAGGCGGGCCAGAGAATTTTCAGTCAAATTCAACTGCTCAAGAAAGCTGGGCGCAGTGGTGTTCACATAGAAAACGCCGGTCAGCATCTCGTCTTTTTCATGCGCTTCAGCCAGCAGACGCAAAGCGCCTACTCTGTCCGTGGCGTCGTAATCGCGATCAAGCTTTTTCAGGCGGAGTTGTGATCCATCGTGCATGCGCACGGTGGCCGTGGTGCCGGGATCGTAGTCCACTTCAATATTCTCAAAGGCCGGCACAAAGCCTACTTCCTGGATCGGCTCCTCATGGTCTTTGGAATACTTGTAAGACTTGGTCGAGCCTTCGTGATCGTTGAAGGTCACGCAGGGCGAGATCACATCAAGCATCACGGTCCCGCGATGCGCAATGGCGGCTTTCAGTAGCGTGTGTAGCTGCTTCTTATCACCGGAAAAAGAGCGGGCAACAAACGTAGCACCCAGTTGTATCGCCAGCGCGCATGTATCGATCGGCGGCAGTTCATTCAACACGCCGGTTTTGAGCTTTGAGCCGACATCAGCGGTGGCGG
>Ga0070741_10010863_pt1 | contig 17021 bp, 19 predicted proteins | sample Coa_R1_4_FD_66440 | JGI IMG/M metagenome (GOLD analysis project Ga0070741, IMG submission 66440) | Surface soil microbial communities from Centralia Pennsylvania, which are recovering from an underground coalmine fire - Coalmine... | ecosystem: Environmental > Terrestrial > Soil > Unclassified ...
GCGTCGCCGAGCCGAAACAGCTTGCCGGGCGGCCAGGCACCCACCTTGTCCGAGTCAGGGTAGACCGAGGTCGCGACCGCCAGCCGGTTCGACCAGATGCAGACACGGACGGTCTCGTCCGTTCGGTTTGTGACCTTGTGCGCTCCCTCTTCGCCGGTCGGGAAGAACGCGCAGTCCCAAGGGCCGAGCTCCCGCTCGCCATGCGGAGTGCGCAGCGTCGGACGACCGACGAGCACGATCAGCCACTCCTCTTCCGCATTCTCGTAGTGATAGGGACAGATGCTGTTGCCGGGCGCAAGCTCGTAGACAGAAAGGCCGAGCTGCTCCGCCCCGATCAAGGGGCCTACGCGCAGGTACTTCACCGCGTAGCCGGGCGCATCGTCCTCGTCGGTCTGCAAATCGACGTCGAAGAGATTGACAGCGGTCACGGTTCGCCTTCCCAGTACGGAGCCGCTTCGCCGATCCATCCGCGATGCTGGTAGCCCGGCCCGTAGACATTGACCTTTCCGCTGTCGAGATAGACGGTGGCACCGCCGTAGCGGGGCCTGGTCGACGGCATCGCGTAATGCACGGGCGCGTCGGAGTGGTTCCGCAGCGCATGCGCGCCGGCGGCACCCGCCGGGAAGCACACGACATCACCTGCACGCAGGACTTGCTCGCCCTCAGGGGTGCGAAGCGTGACCTCACCTTCGATCACGATCAGCCACTCCTCCTCGCCGATTTCGAAGTGGTAGGGCCAGGCAGAGCTTCCCGGCGCGAGCTCGTAGACGCCCATGCCCGTCGCAACCGATCCGAATGACTCGGTAAACGACGTACCCTTGAACGCGTGCCCTGCGGGCGCATCGATCGTCTCGTGGTCGCGCTGCAGCTCGCGCAGGTTCTTCACCCGGTCGCCACTCACGCGGCCAACCCTAGCCAAGCGACCTCGACGAACGAGGAGACCGCACGCTCGACGTCTGCTTCTTCGGCCGGGAGCTGGCCCAGGACCCAGCCCGTGAGGATCTCCTCGAGTGCGCCGTAGACCGCCCACGCCGCGAACACCACGTCGCAGTCGGCGCGCACGTCGCCACGGCCCTTCGCTGCCGCAATCATGCGCTCGAGCGCCGAGAACACAGCTCCAATCTCGTCGACGCGCTCACCGACCTGTGGGCTCCGGGCGATCTCCCTGACCAGCACGCCGATCAGCTCCGGCGTCGCAAGCCAGGAGCCGAGGTAGATCCGCGCGAACCGTCGAAGCTGCTCGCGCAGCGGCACATCCGCCGACTCGATGCGATCGCTCTCCTGGACGAGCTGCTGCCACGTCTCCCGGATCAACGTCTCGAGCAGCTCGTCCTTCGAGCGAAAGTAGTGATACAGGAGACCGTGCGCGACGCCCGCCTCCTCGGCGATGTCGCCGACCCGGGCCGTACCGAACCCCTTGCGCGCGAACACCCGCACAGCCGCATCGAGCAACTCTCGGCGCCTGTCTGCAACTCGGTCACCCATCGGCCCGGGGAGCATAATCGGCCCCAATGCAGCCCCTCCAAGGGCTCACAGTCGTCGACTTCTCGCGACAGCTGCCCGGTCCGTTCGCGAGCCGTGAGCTGCTCCGCCTGGGCGCACGCGTCGTGAAGGTCGAGCCGCCGGAAGGCGACTCGACGCCCGAGCCGTGGTACTCGGAGCTGAACGCGGGCAAGGAGATCGTTCACTGGGACGCGCGGACCGAGCCGCCGCCGGCGCAGGCGGCGACTGCCGACGTCGTGCTCGAGGGCTTTCGGCCCGGGATCTTCGAGCGACTCGGAGTTCCGATCTCGTCGACCGCGATCCTCTGCTCGATCACCGGCCACGGCGCCGAAGGCGAACGCGCGCAGCATGCCGGGCACGACCTCAACTACCTCGGCTACGCCGGCGTGCTCGCCGACACCGCGCCCAGCCTCCCGCCCGTGCAAATCGCCGACCTAGCCGGGGGCGCGCAGGCCGCGGTGATCGACATCCTCGCCGCGCTGCTCGAGCGGGCCCGCACCGGCGCAGGCGCGCGCATCGTCGTCTCGATGACGCACAACGCCCACCGCTTCGTCGCGCACCGTGTCACCGGCGACCCTCTCCCGCAGCTTCTCACCGGCGGCGTCGCCTGCTACCGCATCTACGGGACAGCCGACGGCCGCCACCTCACGGTCGCCGCGCTCGAGCCGAAGTTCTGGCGCAACCTCTGCGAGCTCGTCGGCAGGCCGGAACTCGCCGAGCGCGCCTACGACGCCGAGCTGCCGGAGCTGGCCGCGCTCTTTCGCTCGCGCCCGCTCGCCACCTGGCTCGAGCTGCTCGAAGGACGCGACACGTGCGTCGGGCCCGTGCTCACGCCCACTGAGGCAGCAGCCGAGCTCGCCTGAGCGCGCCGTGCGCGTGCCACGCGCCGAGCGCGACGACGAACATGGCCCCGGCCGCTATCAACAGGCCCTGCGCCGCGATCCCGAACGCCACCGCGTCGTCCGCACGCATCCCGGAGGCCACGAGTATCGCGGCCCCCGCACCTGCCTGCACCGCGGCGCCAGCCGGCGCCACAGGCAGAACGGCCGACGCAGACGCTGCACAGACAAAGGCGATCGCGAGCGCGAAGTCCGTCCCGAGTCCGAGCGCAGCCAGGAGGACGAAGACCGCCACAGCACGCAGCACCCACGACAGCGCGACGCCGATCCAGGCCCAGCCTGCATCGCGCGGGGAGGCTGCGTGGTCGCCGACCCAACCCGCGACACGGAACCGCGCCAGGCGGCCGCGGCGAACGAGGCGCGGCAAGAGCAGGACAACCGCCGCCGCCAGCACCCCGGCCACGGCGACGACGACGAGGCCCACTTCGAGCCAGCCGCTCACGCGCGAGATCCCGAGGGAAACCGAAGCGAGCGGCGTCATGGCGGCGCTGTCGAGCAGCCCGAGCAGGACCAACGAGAGAACGACCGCGCGAATGCTTGCACGGCCCCGACGGCATCGGCGGACGACCGCAACGCGGATCACGTCGTCGCACCGGCCGGGCAGCGCGAGTCCGCCGACCGACGCCGCGCCTCCCGCCGCCGCGAGCGTCAGCATCGCCGGCCGCTCTTCATGTTTGAAGAGCCGCTGCCACCCCCACGCCTTCGCCGCGAACGCTCCGAGCATCACGACGCACGCGAGCGCGACGAGCCACGGGTTCGCGCGATGCAGCGGCCAACCCGCGTGCGCGAAATGGCGCACGACCAGCGCCGACACGCCGAGCGCGCAGAGAACGAATGCCGCATTGAGGACGCGTGAGGACGGAAGCCGCAAGGCCTCACTATTGCCCTACGTCTGGCTCGAGTCCTCCCCCGGACGAGGGAGCATTCGCTCGGAGATCCCGCCGAGCGCGCGCGTCAGCTCGCTCGGGATGACCCACACCTTGTTCGCGTCGCCCTGCGCGATCTGCGGCAGCACCTGCAGGTACTGATACGCGAGCAGCTGCGGATCCGGATCGCCTTCGTGGATCGCCTTGAAGACGGTCTCGATCGCCTTCGACTGACCCTCGGCAGAGAGGATCGCCGCCTGCTTCTGCCCTTCGGCGCGCAGGATCGCCGACTGTTTCTCCCCCTCGGCGGCGAGGATCGCCGCCTGCTTGATTCCCTCCGCCTGCAGGATCGCGGCGCGCTTCTCGCGATCGGCACGCATCTGCTTCTCCATCGTGTCCTTCACTGACGCCGGCGGGTCGACCGCCTTTAGCTCGACGCGATGCACGCGGATGCCCCACTTGCCGGTTGCGTCGTCGAGGATCCCGCGCAGCTGGTCATTGATTGAGTCGCGCGAAGTGAGCGTCTGCTCGAGGGTCATCCCACCGATCACGTTCCGGAGCGTCGTGACGGTGAGCATGTCGATCGCGTCGACCGGGTTCGCGATCTCGTAGGTGGCCGCCTTCGGGTCGGTGATCTGGAAGTAGATGACCGAGTCGATGTTCACGACGAGGTTGTCCTGCGTGATCACCGGCTGCGGATCGAACGACATCACTTGCTCGCGCAAGTCGGCGAGCGGCCGCACGCGGTCGACGAAAGGCACGACGATCGCAAGGCCGGGCGTCAGCGTGCGCGAGTAGCGGCCGAGACGCTCGACGACGCCTGCGCGTGCCTGCGGAATCACCCGCACGGTCCTCGCGAGCACGACGAGAACGAAGAGCACGACCACGGCGAGGACGATCAGAGCAACCACGAGCCCTCCTTCATTCGGACACGAGGGCGGTTGCCCCCTGGATCTCGATCACGTCGACCGACGAGCCCTCTTCGTACACCTGCCCGTCCAGGTACGCGCGCGCGGACCACTCCTCGCCGCCGATGCGGACTCGGCCGCCGACGGAGTCCACGCGCCGGGTGACCACGGCTCGACGACCGATGAGAGCGGCGGTCCCGGTGCGCGCGAGCGCCGGGAGCCGCACGTGCCGGCGTGCGATCGGTCGCAGGAACGCGAGCGACAGGAGCGCCCCGGCGAGAAACACGATCAGGCTGCCGACCGTTCCCGCGCCGAGCAGCTCGGCGAGCGCGGCTGCCCCCGCGGCAAGCGCCACCGGCCCGAGGAAGAAGAGGCCCGGCGTCAGCACTTCGCCGATCGCGAGCGCGATCGCCGCCACGACCCACGCGAGGAAGCCCACGTCGCGACTCTAGATCAGCGCAGCGACGGCCCGCAGGTCGGGGAGCGACTCGCGCTCGGGAAACCTGCCGTCGCGATCGACGAGGACCGCGCGCATCCCTACGGCGAGTGCGCCCTCGACGTCGTCGTCGGGCGTGTCGCCGACCATCATCGCCTCATCGGCCTGCACCGCGAGCAGCTCGAGCATTCGCAGGAAGATGCCCTGGTGCGGCTTCGTCTTCCCGTGCGTGCGCGAGGTCAGCACCGCATCGACGCGAAGGCCGTGGTGCTCGACGAACGCGTCGAGGTCGCGCGCGCTGTTCGATAGCAGTCCGAGCTTCAGCCCGCGCAAGCGGAGGGACGCTAGCGTCGAGATCGCGTCGTCGTAGAGCTCGAAGTAATGCGCGTGGCTCCACGCGCCCTCCATCTCCACGGCGGCGGCATACGTCGCGGTGCCGGAGCCGCCCATTCCACGGATGATGCGCTCGGTGAAGCGGATCCAGATCTCCTCGTCGTGGTCGAGCTCCGGATGCCGCTCGAGATCCGTGATCGCCGCACGCCGCGCCTCGTCGTAGCGCTCAGGGTCGAGCACGAGACCGTGACGCTCGCCGAGCCGCCGGTAGCCCTCCGGCCCGAGATCGGGTCCCGGTTTCGCGAGCGTGTAGTCGACGTCGAAGACGATCGCCTTCAGCACAGCGTCGAACGGTAACCCGACGTCAGGGCAAGCGGGCGTTCGACACCAGAACGGCGATCGCGTAGGGCTCGCAGATCGGATACGGCCCGTCGAAAAGCCCGGGCGGGTCCGTCTGCACCCAGTGCTGAACGCAGTCGGCCTCGGGCGAGATGTCGCACGTCAGGACGTACGAGGTGACGTAGACGAACGGGGCCCACGAAAGAACGGTCTCCGAGAAAAGCGCGACCGCGGGCACCGCGCCCGCGTAGGCCGGGTCGGACGAGGGCTGACCCGCCGCGAGATCGACCGCGAGCCCCCAGGTGCCGTCCGCCCGCAGCGCCGGGTGCCCGGCCGGCATGCAGTAGAGAACACGGTCGACCTGCGCCGTGCCGGACGCGACGAGCCCGAGTCCGAGCCCGGCAACGGCGGCCGAGACGAGCGCGAGCCTGCGCAGAAAGGACGAGAACGACCGCAGGGGCCCAACGTAGAGCCTGCGCGGAAACCGCGTCAAGCGGCCTACGACGCACGAAAGCCCGCGCGAGGGCGGGCTTTCGCCTAATCGGGGTGCCCAGATTTGAACTGGGGGCCTCTCCGACCCGAACGGAGCGCGCTACCAGGCTGCGCCACACCCCGAAACGCGCTACAGCCTAGCGAGCGGCGCAGATCCCCGGCCGGGCCGCGAGGTCTGTCGCGTCTGTCACGAGGATCGATTATCCTGGGGGTGCATGAGCCGCCACACCGACAGGACGGGCAGGTGAGGAATTTGCCCGTCCTGCGCCCGCAGAGCTCGAACTCTCGCCCGCCTGCGCGTTCCGCGCGGCGGGCTTTTTCGTTCATGGCCCTGGTTGGAACGGAAGGAGCGACATGGCAAACCACCTGACGCCGGAAGAGCTGTCGAAGGAAGTGGGGATCGACCGCGACGAGGTGATCCGCATCTGTCTCGAGGAGCACGTCCCGATCTACCACGGCAAGATCGACAAGTTCCTCTTCCAGGCGCAGCTGCAGGCGCTGGACGCGGTTCCCGCCGCGCACTAGCGCCGCCGCGCGAGCAGGTTACTTGGAGGCGGCGGCGCGCTTGCGCGGCGCCGCCTTCTTCTTCTCTGCGTTCTTCTCTGCGGCCGGCTTCTTCGACGACGCCGCGGCCACGGATGCCTTGAGGGCTTCCATCAGGTCGACGACCGGCGCGACCTCGGGTGCCTCCGGCAGCTCGAACGGCTGGCCGGCGAGCTTCGCCTCGAGCAGCTCGCGCAACGACTCGCGGTACTCGCTCCGGAGCTCCTCCGGCTCGAACGGCCCGGCGAGCGACGCGATGATCTGCTTCGCCAGGTCGAGCTCGGGACCCCGCACCTCGGCCGACCCGACCGCCTCGTCGATCTCGGCATGGTCCTTCACGTCCTCGTGTACGAACAGCGTCTCGAGCGCGAGCGCGTCGCCCATCGGGCGAATCAGACAGAGCTTCTCCTTGCCCGCAAGCACGAAGCGGCCGAGCGCCGCGACGCTCGCCTCCTTCATCGCCTCGAGCAGGAGCACGTAGGGCCGCCGCGCCGCCTCCGCACCCGCCGGGACCAGGAAGTACGTCCGGTCGAAGTAGACGGGATCGACCTCCTCGAGCCTGACGAATCGACCAATCTCAATAGAACGGCTTTGGTCGTGCTGCTCGATCGCCTCTAAGTCGGCGTCCTCGACCGTGACGAACTGGCCCTTCGCGACCTCCCAGCCGCGCACGAGCTCGTCGGACTCGACGTCGCGCTCGTGCACCGGACACCAGCGCTTCTGCTTGATCGGCGTCCCGCACTCCCGGTGGAGCATCCGGAAGGAGACGTCCGACTGGCGCGCAGCCGGCTTCGTCGCGGGCGCGAGCCCGACGGGGATGTTCACGAGACCGAAGCTGACGGAGCCGTTCCAAGTCGTACGCATCATGGGAATTCTACGCGGGACGCACAGGTTTCGCCCTCGCGCGGCCCGTTCCTCCGGGATATCGTCAAGCCCGGTGGAGCGCAAACGCACGATCGCGAGCCTCTGGCGGGACGCGATCGCCGCAGGTCACGACGATCCCGCGTATCTCCACGAGGTCGACGGCGGCTGGCGGGAAGTCACCTGGGCCGAGGCGGCCACCACGGTCGACGAGCTCGCGAACGGGCTGCTCGAGCTCGGCGTTCGCCGCGGGCAGGCGTTCGGGCTGCTCGGGCGCACGACCCTCGAGTGGGCGCTCTTCGACTTCGCGCTCGCGCTCGTCGGCGCAGTCGGCGCCCCGATCTATTCGTCGAGCTCGGCGCGTGACGTGCAGTACGTGCTCGAGCACTCCGAAGCGGTCGGCGTCCTCGTCGAGGACGACGAGCAGCGAGCGAAAGTCGCGGGCTTCGCCGGCCAAGTGATCGGATTCGCCGACCTCGACGCGCTGCGCGAACGGGGACGCGCCTTCAAAGCGGCGAGCCCGTCCGCGCTCGACGAGCGCGTCGACTCGATCGACGAGGACGACCTCTTCACGTTCATCTACACGTCCGGTACGACCGGGCCGCCGAAGGCGTGCATGATCCGCCACCGCAACTATTACGCGATGGTCCAGAAGGGCGACGAGATGGAGGGCAGGCTCACCCAGCCCGGCGACGTCATGCTCCTGTACCTGCCGCTCGCGCACAACTACGGACGGCTGCTGCACCTCTCCGCAGCGTACATCGGGTTCACGATCGCGTTCCTGCCGGACCCCCTGCGTGCGGCGGCGGAGCTGCGCCGCGTCCGCCCCACGCTCTTTCCCAGTGTCCCGCGGGTCTACGAAAAGATCCACGCCGCGGTCGTCGCCGAGTTCGACCGGCAATCCGGGCTCAAGCGGCGCATCGTCGACTGGGCGCTCGCGACAGGTCGCCGGGTCTCGCGGCTACGCCAGGCCGGCGAGCCCGTTCCGGCGAGCCTCGCGTTTCGCCACCGCATCGCCGACCGGCTCGTCTACTCCAAGGTCAAGGAGCGGCTGGGCGGGCGCCTGCGCGTCGCAAACGCCGGCGGCGCGCCGCTCTCGCGCGAGATCGCCGAGTTCTTCCACTCGATCGACATCCTGATCCTCGAGGGCTACGGCCTCTCCGAGGTCACGACGGCGGCCACCGTCAACCGACGAGAGGCGTTCCGCTTCGGAACGGTCGGCAAGGCGCTGCCCGGCGTCGAGATCCGGATCGCCGAGGACGGCGAGATCCTGCTCCGGTCGAACACCGTCTTCGCCGGCTACTACCACGACGACGAGGCGACGCGCGCGACGCTCGACGAGGAGGGGTTCGTACACACTGGAGACGTCGGGCACGTCGACGAGGACGGCTTCCTCGTGATCACGGACCGCAAGAAGGACATCATCGTCACCGCGGGCGGCAAGAACGTGGCGCCGCAGAACCTCGAGAACGAGCTGAAGGTGCACGCGATCGTGTCGCAGGCGATCGTCGTCGGCGACCGGCGGCCGTACATCGCAGCCCTCGTGACGGTCGACCCGGAACGCGCGGACGGGCTCGCACCGGCCGGAGTCGAGGCGCTCGTGCAGAAGGCCGTCGATGCCGTGAACGCCGACCGGTCGCGATTCGAGCAGATCAAGCGCTTCACCGTGCTCCCCCGCGAGTTCGCCCTCGAGCAGGACGAGGTCACACCGACGCTCAAGCTGCGCCGCAAGGTGATCCTCGAGCACTTCGCGGACGAGCTCGCCGCGCTCTACGACTGACGAGACTTAAAGGATGCGGCGCGCGCCGACGTACGTCGCTGCGTACCAGCCCTCGCTGAGGCTGGAGATCTTCACCACGTCACCGGTGTGCGGCGCCTCGATGAACTCGCCGTTTCCGATGTAAAGGCCCACGTGGCCGAGCGAGTCGAAGAACACGATGTCACCCGGTGCGAGCTGGTCTTCCGACACCGGAACGCCGTAGTCCCACATCGCGTACGACGAGTGCGGCAGTGACACGCCCACCTGCGCATACGCCCACATGACGAGCCCCGAGCAGTCGAAGCCGACGCCGGGGGTCGCGCCGCCCCACACGTACGGCACGCCGAGCTGTGACATCGCGTACTGCACGACGTTCCCATGCGTCGGCGGCGGTGCGACGACCGTGTCCGACTGTGGCGTCGCAGCCGAGATGCCGACGACGGTCGTGTTCTCCTGCTGCGCCTGCGCGGCCTGCTCTTCCTGCAGGCGCTGCTGCGCCTCCGCTGCGAGCTGCAGCTGGCGCGCATGCTGTTGGGCGACGAGACGCTTGATCTCACCCTGGATCGACGAGTACAGCTGCTGCTGCTCGACGATCTTCGACTCGATCTCGTGCTTCGCGTAGGCGCGCTCTGCGACGACACGCACCTGCGCATCGTGCGCGTGTCTCAGCAGCGTGCCCGTGCGCTTCACCGTCGCGCGGAACTGCTTCACCTGCTGCAACACCGCGGCATCGCCGTTCGACACGGACTTCGCGTTGTCGACCCGCGTGATCACGTCGTCGAGGCTGCGCGCACCGAGGATCACCTCGAGCGTCGACTCCTGATCGGACGTGTACAGATCGACCACGCGCTGCTCGATCGTGCGCTCGCTCACTGCGAGGTTGTGCTTTGCGATCCGAAACTCGCTTCGATTCTCGCGCAAGCTCGCCTGGATCTTCGCGAGCTGCTGCGTGGCGGAGTCGTACTGCGAGCGGGCGCGTTCCAGCTGGTCGGACAGCGTCTGCAACTGGCCCATGACCTGTACCGCCTCCGCTCGTTTCGACGAGACCGAGGGGTCGGCGAACGCCGGGACTGCGACCAGGAGAGCCACGCAGATCCCCGCGACTAGGTAGGGCGCCTGTCCCAGTTTACGAATGACAAGCCCCGGTTCGGGGGCGGGACGGGCGCACCGGTAGGGGCCGGTACGTCACGAGACGAGGAGGTTAGCAATGTGTTCGGACAAGCGTCAACCGGGGAACTGCTCGAAATGCTCGCAAAACATGTTTCTTTCTGCACGAACGCGACGGCTCCTCCATTCCACTGTGGTACGGTCCGCCGGTGCTTGGGCAGGCACAACCGTCGCGACGGCGTGCGCTTCCGGTCATAGCCGTCGCCTTCGCCGTGATGCTGATCCCCGCGATCGGCTGGGCGAGCGAGTCACACGGTATCGGGGCGCTCCGGGCGCGTGACGCGGCGATCGAGGCGAAATCGCGCAACGCGGTGCTCGGCCTGTACTCGCTCGACCAGCATATAGCGCTCGCCGATGCTCGTCTCGCCGCGCTTCGCCGTCAGTCGCACGCGTTGATCGCGGAGCGCCTGACGCTCGGGCGCGAGCTCGCGGTTGCGCGCCGCAGCACCCGAATCGGCGAGCGGGAGCTCGCCGTGCGCATTCGCCAGATGTACGAACAGGGAAGCGTCGAGCCACTCGAGATCCTGCTCGGTGCGAAGAGCCTCGACGAGGCGCTGACGAGCATCGACAACCTCGATCGCATTTCCGGCGAGAATGAAGACCTGTTGCATCAGCTGCAGTCTGCGCGTGTGCGACTCGCCGGCGCATCGAAGAGACTGGCGACGCGACAATCCGCACTCGCTGCGGCGACGCGCGCGGCAGCCGAGACCGCAGCGTCACTGCACACCGCGCGTGACGCGCGCGCGTCGTATATCGCATCGCTCTCACGCGAGCGGCGCCTGACGCGCAACCAGATCGATGCGCTCGTAGCGGAGGCGCATGCGGCCGCGCTGCAAAGCAGGACGATCACGGCCGCGCCCGTTGAGAGCATAGCGCTGACAACTTCGTCCGCCGCAATTCCCGGCGGACGCGCGCTGACGGTGAGCGCGACGGGCTACTCGCTGCCGGGCAGGACCGCGTCCGGCCTGCCCGTAGGTTTCGGGGTCGTTGCAGTCGATCCGTCGGTGATCCCGCTCGGCACGCACATGACCGTGCCCGGCTACGGCGAAGCGGTCGCAGCAGATACGGGAAGCGGTGTCGTGGGCGACACGATCGACCTGTGGTTCCCGACCGTCGCGCAGGCCGACGCCTGGGGCCGGCGGACGGTCACCATCGTTCTCCACTGACGGCGATACACTGGCGGTCGTCTGACCGACGTACCCGACATCTCGCGTCGCCCAGAACCGCGCGTCCTGCTCGTGGACGACCACGACCTTTTCCGCACGGGCCTGCGCAACCTGCTCGAAGAACAGGGAGTGCACGTCGCGGGCGAATGTGACAACGGCAGCGATGCCCTGCGCGCAGTACGCGAGCTCGCACCCGACGTCGTCGTGATGGATCTCAACATGCCGGGCATCAGCGGCGTCGAGGCAACTCGCCAGATCTCGATGATCGCTCCGCTGACGCGTGTGCTCGTGCTCACGATTTCCGACCAGGACAACGACGTGATGGACGCGATCCTCGCCGGGGCTTGCGGCTATCTCCTCAAGGATGCGTCGATCAGTGAGCTGATGAGCGGGATCGAGGCAGCATCGGTCGGCGAGTCGCTCGTATCGCCGACGATCGCGGCGAAGGTGCTTCAGCGCGTTCGGGCAGCCGGCACGTCGCACCGCGAGGCTGAGCTCATCCACTCCGAGCTTTCGGACCGCGAGATCGAAGTGCTCAAGCTGATCGCGAACGGGAAGGACAATGCGGTGATCGCCGGCGAGCTGCACATCAGCCCGAAGACCGTGAAGAACCACATCTCGAACATCCTGATGAAGCTCCAGATCGAGAACCGGATCCAGGCCGCCGTCTACGCGGTCCGCTCCGGGATCGTCTGAGCTACGCCGCCGAGCGCACCGCGTCGGCGACGCGCCGAAGTGATGCGAGCAGGCTGCGCAGGCGCTCCAGCTCGGCCCGGTTCGCGTCGAGGCGCCGCGCGAGGTCCGCGACCTCGTCGAGCTGCACGGTCGAGCCCTCCCTGCCGAGCTCGCGCGTCGCGTCGGCCAGGCGGCGCTCGATGCGGTGGGCCTCCGCCTCGAGCGAGAGCGCGTGCGCATACCCGTCGGTGAGCGTGTGCTCGAGGCGATCGATGTCGCCGGACGGCGCCGCGATCAATTCGTTGATGGCGTCGATCAGCTCGGTCATCGCTGGGACCATCGTCGGGTCGCCGGGCCTCGGCAAGGGCCCGACGGCCCATCTTGCGCTCGGACCGGACCCAGCCCGCCGCCGCCTCCGCAACAATGGCCGCCGTGCGTAGGGCGCTCCTCGTCGTCGTGCTCGCGCTCGCTGTGGTGCCGCACGCGGCGAGCGGGCCGCTTCCGCTCCCGACGCGACTCGCGAACGCGCTGGCCGTCCGTGGAAACTCCCCCGCAGCCGGCGGAGCCGTTGCAATCGACCTGCAGAACAGCCAGGTGCTCTTCGCACGTCATGCGGGGCTCTCCCTCGAGCCCGCCTCGAACGAGAAGCTGACGGTCACCTTTGCCGCTCTGAAGGACCTCGGGGCCGCGTATCGCTTCCGCACCGAGGTGCTCGGACGCGGCCGGCAGGAAGGAACGGTCTGGCACGGCGACATCTTCCTGAAGGGCTTCGGCGACCCGACGCTCACGAGCTCCGGGCTTGACCGGCTCGCAACGCAGCTCGCACAGCTCGGAATAACGCACGTCGACGGCCGGCTCCTTGCCGACGAGTCGTGGTTCGACGACGACCGGACTGCGCCGGGCTGGAAAGCCGACTTCTTCATCGAAGAGTGCCCGCCGCTCTCCGCGCTCGTAGCCAACCGCGCCGTCTACGACAACCATGTTGCGCTCGACCCCGCGATCGCCGCGGCGGGCCGCTTCCGGCTATTGCTGCGCAAGCACGGCATCGTGACCGGGCCCGTGGGACACGGACGCGCGCCCGCGAAGGCGGTAACGCTCGCGCAGGTCGACTCGAGAGAGCTGTGGCGCGTCGTCGACGCGATGGATCATTCGAGCGACAACTTCGTCGCCGAGATGCTGCTCAAGGATCTCGGTGCCGAGCGAGGACTCGGCGGCACGACCGCCGCAGGCGCGCTCGTCGTCACGCAGACGCTGCAGGCGGCCGGCGTCCCGCTGGCCGGCGTTCGGGTCGTCGACGGCTCCGGGCTCTCGCTCCTCGACCGGCTGACGGCCGAAGCCGTTGCCGCCATCCTCGTCGCTGCGTGGAACGAACCGAATCTGCACGCCGACTTCTGGAACGCGCTGCCGGTCGCGGGCGCGCCGGGCACGCTCGAGCACCGGATGCTGCAGCCGCCCGCAGTCGGCGAGGTGCGCGCCAAGACCGGCACGACCGACGAGGCGTCGGCGCTCTCGGGCTACGCCGGTGAGCGTTACGCCTTCGCCGTACTGCAGAACGGGAGCCCGGTCTCATGGACAGCCGCGCGCAAGGCGCAGGACCGCTTCGCGACCGCGCTCGCGTCAGCCGCTTCCCAGTAGCTCCCGCAGCGCGGTCTCGTCGAGGAGCGGCACGCCGGCCGCCTCCGCCTTGCGCACTTTGCTGCCCGGGCTCTCGCCGACGAACACGCCCGCCGTCTTCTTCGACACGTTGTCCGACACCTTGGCGCCGAGCGCCTCCAGCGCCGCCTTCGCCTCCTCGCGCGACATCGACTCGAGCGTGCCGGTGATCACGTACTGGCTGCCGGTGAGCGGGCCCTCGACCGGCCGGTCCTCATCGCCCGATTCGAAGCGGAGACCAAGCCCGCGCAGCTCGTCGACGAGTCGGCGGTTGTCCGCGTCCGCGAACCACTCGGCAATCGCCTCGGCGCGCTCCGGGCCGATCCCCTCGCACTCCATGATCTCCTCCTGCGAGGCGGCCGCGAGCCGGTCGACGCCGCCGAAATGGCGCGCGAGGTTCTGCGCAGTCACCCAGCCGACGTCCGGGATGTTCAAGCCGACGAGCACACGCCGGAACGGCACCGCTTTCGAGGCCTCGATCGATGCGATCGCGGCCGACGCCGAGATCTCTGCGTAGCCGTCGAGCTCGAGCAGTTGTTCCTTGGTAAGTCGGTAGAGATCAGGGAGCGAGCGCACGAGCCCGAGCTCCCAGAACCGGCGGATCGCCTGTTCGCCCACACCGTCGATGTCGGCCGCACCCTGGACCCAGTTGATGAGCACCTCGAGGCCGCGCGACGGGCACGCGCGGTTCGGGCAGCGGTGCATCGCCTCGCCTTCGGGTTTGACGATCGCGGTGCCGCACAGCGGGCAATGCGTCGGCATCTTGAAACGCTTCGTGCCGGACCGGTGCTTGCCCGCCGGTCCGACGATCTGGGGGATCACGTCGCCGGCGCGTTGAACGATCACGTCGTCTCCCGCGCGAATCTCCTTGCGATTGATGTCGTCCTCGTTGTGCAGCGTTGCGCGCGACACGGTGACGCCGCCCACTTCGACCGGCTCGAGAACCGCCCATGGATTCAGTGCACCCGTGCGCCCGACACGGATACGAATCTCGTTCAGTCTCGTCGTCGCGGTCATCGGCGCCCACTTGAAGGCACGCGACCAGCGCGGGCGGCCGTGGAGCGCACCGAGCCTCCGCTGCTGCTCGAGGTCGTCGACCTTGATCACGATCCCGTCGATCTCGTAGTCGAGGTCGGCCCGGCGGCGCTCCCAGTCGACGCAGGCCTTCGCGACCGCCTCGACGGACTCGAGCCGCTCCGCGAAGGGGTTGATCGGGAAGCCGTGTGTCTTCAGCCACGCGAGCGTGTCCGAGTGCGAGGCGAGCGACGCTCCCCCATCGAGCACACCGACTCCGTACGCCCAGAACGAGAGTGGCCGGCGCGCGGTGACCTGCGGGTCCTTCTGGCGCAGCGAGCCCGCCGCCGCGTTGCGCGGGTTCGGCGTCGGCTTCTTTCCCTCCGCGACGAGGCGCTCGTTCAGCTCGCGAAAACCGGACAGGGGCATGTACACCTCGCCGCGCACCTCGATCAGGGCCGGCGCGTCGTCGCCGAGCATGCGCAGCGGGATCGCATTGATGGTGCGCAGGTTGACGGTGACGTCTTCACCGGTCTCGCCGTCGCCGCGGGTCGCCCCGCGCATGAGCACGCCGTTCTCATACGTCAAGTTAATCGCGAGCCCGTCGATCTTCGGCTCGAGCACGTACGCGACCGGCTCGTCGTCGTCGAGCCGCTTGCGCACGTCGGCCGCCCACTTTTCGAGCGCCTCCTCGGTCGTCACCTTCTCGAGCGAGCCCATCGCGAGCCGGTGCCGCACCTTCTGGAAGCGGTCCGAGGCGGGCGCGCCGACCCGCTGCGTGGGCGAGTCGGCCGTCGCGAACTCGGGATGCTTCTCCTCGAGCTCGACGAGCTCGTCGTAGTGGCGGTCGTAAGTGGCGTCGTCGACCGACGGGTCGTCGAGCACGTGGTACTCGTAGAGCCAGCGGTTGAGCAGCGAGCGCAGCTCTTCTGCGCGCGTCGCGGCCTTAGACAAGCTCGAGCAGCTCCTGCGCGTCGTGGATGACGACGTCGGCGTCGACGAGCGCCTCCGGCGGATGGATCCGTCCCCACGCAACGCCGATCGCGTACACGCTGGCCGCCTTCGCGGCCTGCATGTCGAACGGCGAGTCGCCGACGTACGCCGTGTCCGACGGTTGCACCCCTAGACGATCGAGCGCGAGCAGAAGCGGCGCCGGGTGCGGCTTGTGCTGCGTCGTCTCGTCACCGCCGACGACGACCTCGAAGAGGTGCTCGATCGGCACGCGCGCAAATGCAAGCTCGACGGTCGCGAGGCGCTTCGCCGTGACGACGCCGAGCCGGTGGCCGCGGTCTTTCAGCTCGTCGAGCACGGCATCCATTCCGGCGCAGACGGAGATCGTCTCGTGCAGTGGCTCGTTGTGCGCCCGGTAGACGGTGACGAGCTCCTCCACGCGGTGCGGGTCGAGCGCGTGCATCTGCGCCTCGAGCCCCGGCCCTCCGACCGCGGCAAGCAGCTGTTCGTCGCTGTAGCTGCCGCCGAGCACGGTCTCGGCGGCGTGCCGCATCGACGCGAGGATGATCGCGCCGGTGTCGACGACGGTGCCGTCGAGGTCGAAGAGGACGACCGGGTAGCGCACGCGGCCGATCGTAGCGACCGCGCTTGCGGCTACAGCCGAAGCGTGTCGCGGAGTTGGTCGAGCAACTGGCGCCGCGCGTGCGGGCGCGGCGAGAGGAATGCTGCGACCCGCGCAGCCTCCTCGTCGGAGAGCGACACGGCCGCTTCGGCCGCGTCGACGTTCCAGATGCTGAAGCGAACCTGCGGCGCCGTCTCGTCGTCACCGAGGTAGCGCGAGACGCGCAGCGCCTTCGCGGCGTCGGCTTCGATCCCGGGATGCGGCGCGAAGAACTCGACGAGCTTCCGCCGCTGGGGCGCGGCGCACCATGGGCAGTAGCGAAACCTGTCCTCGACGTTGTTTCCGCAATCGCGGCACGTCCTCACGTGCGCATTCTCTGCCCAGGGCGCGTCCCGTTCAACCACCTGTGGAGCGAAAGCGCGCCTTTCGTCACGGTGGCTGCCACCCCGCCGGCGGCGCGCGAAGTGCCTGCACCAGCCGCACGGGAGCACACTTTCGTCTCACTCCCGTTCCACTCTGGGCACGGTGGCAGCCACCAGACTGGTCTCAGTACGACACGTGCGTGAGGTACAGGCCGTGCGGCGGGGCGGTTGGGCCGGCCTCGCTGCGCGGGCGGCCGTCGAGGAGCGCCGCGAGCTCGCGTCCGGCGAGCATCGTCCCTACGAGCGTTCGCACCATGTGGCGCAGGTACGAGTCCGCGGTCACCTCGAACACCAGCAGGTTCCCGTCCAGCTCGAGCCAGCGCGCGCTCTCGACGACGCGCACGAACACCTCGTGCTGTGTATCGGTGGGCGTAAACGCCCGGAAGTCGTGCTCCCCGACGAGCGCGGCGGC
>Ga0070741_10010864_pt1 | contig 17021 bp, 17 predicted proteins | sample Coa_R1_4_FD_66440 | JGI IMG/M metagenome (GOLD analysis project Ga0070741, IMG submission 66440) | Surface soil microbial communities from Centralia Pennsylvania, which are recovering from an underground coalmine fire - Coalmine... | ecosystem: Environmental > Terrestrial > Soil > Unclassified ...
GAGCGGTGAGCGGTGAGCGGTGAGCGGCAAGAGCTTACCGCATCACCTTTGCTCGCTTGAAACCACGTCGAGACTCCCCGGGCGAAGCACTTGCTATTCTTTTCCCGCTCGCCGCAGACTGCCGACCGCTTACATGCAACCCCACCAACATGCTTTCCTCGACCTCGCGCTCTCACGTGGCGTGCTGCGCTTCGGCGAGTTCACGCTGAAATCGGGCAGGATCAGCCCGTACTTCTTCAATCTCGGTCGCATCGATTCCGGTGCGGCGCTGGCGCAGGTGGGCGCCGCGTATGCCGCGGCAGCGATGCACTCGGGTCTGCAATTCGACATGCTGTTCGGTCCGGCCTACAAGGGGATCGCCTTGGCCGCGGCCTGCGCCATCGCGCTGGCCCGCGAGCACGGCCGCGATTTGCCCTGGGCCTACAACCGCAAGGAAGCCAAGAATCATGGCGAGGGCGGCGCACTGGTCGGCGCGCCACTGCAGGGGCGCGTGCTGATCGTGGATGACGTGATCACCGCGGGCACTGCCGTCCGCGAAACGCTGAAGCTGATTCGCGATGCCGGCGCGGAACCGGCCGGCGTGCTGGTGGCGCTGGATCGCCAGGAGCGCGGCGCCGGAACGTTGTCGGCCACCCAGGAACTGAGCGCCGAGCAGGGCGTGCCGGTCATCACCATCGTGTCGCTGCAGGATCTGATGGCCTACGCGGCCGATCGGCCGGAACTGGCCGGCCAACGTGAACGCATGGCTGAATATCGCGTCCGCTACGGCGTATAGGTGCTGCGCGGCGCGCCTTTTGCATAGGGTGTTCTGCTAACTTCCGCCGCACCGACACGAGAAGGCCGATGCGCCCGAATCTGCTGTTCGCTTCGTTCGCCCTGACGTGCTTTGCCGCGGCCGCGGTGGCACAAAACGTGACGCCGACCACGCACTTCCGCTGGCACGACGCGCAGGGCGTGGTGCATTACAGCGACAGCATTCCGCCGGAGGCCGTGCGCTTCGGTTACGACGTCGTGGACGATCAGGGACTGCTGGTGCGCCACGTCGACCGCGAGAAGACCCCGGCCGAGCGTGCCGCGGCGGCGGCCGAAGCCGCGCGCCTGGCGGCCGCCAAGCGCGCCACGGAGCAGCAGGAGCTCGCCGATCGTCAGTTGTTGTCGGCCTATCCAAACGAGGCCGAGCTGAAAGAAGCACACCAAGCCAAACTGGCGCAGATGCAGCAGAGCATCAACACCACGCAATCCAATCTGCGCAGCCAGGAACAAAGTCTGGCAGACCTGCTGGCACACGCCGCCGAACTGGAGCGGAACGGCCAGCCGGTGCCCGCATACCTGCGCAAACGGGTCGCCGATCAGCGTCAAAGTGTCGCGGACGAGCGCAACGAAGTCGCTCGAATGCAACGCGAGCGCGAGCAAACCGCGCAGCAATTCGATGCTGAAATGCAGCGCTATCGCATGCTGCGCGCCAAGGAACAGCAGGCCGAAGCGGCCGACGGAACGCTGTAGCCGATCAATTCACCCGGTGTTGCTCGATGTGCTGTGCCAGCGCGCGCAGCGACCCGAAGATGCGTCGGTTGTCCGGATTGTCGGAACGCAACTGGAATCCGTAGCGCTTCGATACCGCCAGCGCGAGTTCCAGTGCATCGATGGAATCCAGCCCCAGCTCACCGCCGAACAACGGCGCTTCCGGGTCGATCTGTCCGGCGCTCACGCCGTCCAGATTCAAGTTACTGACGATCAATTCTGCGAGTTCGTGTTCAGCTGCGGTTTGTTCGGCCATCTGCTTCAGTGCTCCACGCCGTCCCCTGCGGCAGCTACACAGTGTAACATGGTGAGCTTTTGGCAGGCTTTCCTTGATGGCTCGAATTCTCCGCTTCAACCGTGATTTGCAGCCGTGCTGAAGGCGTCGCGGTTGGCTCCCTTCGCGGCACGATACGCCCGAGACACAGATGGTTCGCTGGCAGGGTCCGGTACGCTGGCGCTGTTCGGTTTCGGAGAGACCGCGCTTCCCGAAGATCCGCGTGCGCTGCGCGTGCCATTGACTGCATTGGGGATGGCACCGCGCGAGCATTGGCGGATCGATGCGAAGGTGGACTGCGGCCGCGAAGCTGCATTGCGCTGGTCATCGGGAGGCGGCTGGCTCTTCGTTGCGCTGGAGGCGGACGAAGGCGAACACGGCGGCATCGAAGCCGCATCGGAGTTCGCCTACCGAACTTTGTGCGGCTTTGTCGCGGCGCAGGAGGAGCGCCATCTTCTGCGTCTGTGGAATTACCTGCACGCGATCAACGCAGGAGAAGGCGACGATGAGCGCTATCGGCGGTTCTGCATGGGACGCGCGCGCGGCTTGGCCGCAAACGATATCCACCGTTATCCAGCCGCAACGGCAATCGGTCACCGGGACACGCCCGGATTGCTGCAGGTCTACGCGCTGTGCGCGACTCGACCCGGTGAGGCACTGGAAAACCCGCGTCAGGTCAGCGCCTGGCGCTATCCGCGTGAATACGGTCCGACGCCGCCCAGCTTCGCACGCGCGATGAAATTGCCCGATCACGGGCTGGCGATCTCGGGTACCGCCGCGGTGGTGGGACACGCCTCCCGACACGAGCGCGATGTCGCCGCGCAGGTGGCGGAGACGTGCCTCAATTTGCACGCTCTGCTCGATGCGGCAGGTGCGCGCGACTTCGACGCGGCTTCACCCCTGAAGATTTACGTGCGCCATCGCGAGGATGCATCCGCGGTCGAGGCCGCACTCGCGGAGCGGCTGCATCCGTCCGTACCGCGCGTGTTGCTGATCGGCGACATCTGCCGCAAGGAACTGCTGGTGGAGATAGACGGCTGGCGATTTGCGAGGTAGGTGCCTGCGTGCAGGGTGAGAAACAGCGCCGGCGACATGCCTTGAATGGCATGTCGCGCTGTTTCGAGCGCCCGCACACGGGATGTGCGGGCCGGAGCCACGCACCATGGATGGCGCTGCGGCCACACCAGTCGCGAGCACGCTCGCTCCTACGATTTCTTCCCCGGCCTCTTCCACCCCGGCAGTGTCACCTGCCGCGCGCGCGCCAGCGTCAATTCGCCTTCCGGCGCATCCAGGCTGATGGTGGAACCGGCGCCGATCGTGGCGTCTGGGCCGACAGTCACCGGCGCGACCAGCGCGGTGTTGGAACCGACGAATGCGTTGTCGCAGATCACGGTCACGTGCTTGTTCACGCCGTCGTAGTTACAGGTGATCGTGCCCGCGCCGATATTGACATGCGCGCCGATCACCGCGTCGCCGAGATAAGTCAGGTGATTGGCCTTGCTGCCTTCGCCGATGCGCACCTTCTTGGTTTCGACGAAGTTGCCGACGTGCGCCCCTGCATCCAGCTCCGAACCCGGCCGCATGCGCGCGAATGGCCCGATGCGGCAGGCGCCGTGTGTGGTGACGCCGTCCAGATCGCAATGGCCCAGCACTTCGGTGCCGGCGGCGAGGCAGACGTTGCGGAGGCGGCAGAACGGACCGATGCGCACTCCGTCGCCCAGCGTGACTTCGCCTTCCAGGATCACGTCCACATCGATTTCGACGTCGTGCCCGTGGCTGACGCGCCCGCGCGCATCGAAACGCGCCGGGTCATTGATGCGCAAACCCGCGAGCATCAGTTCGCGCGCGCGGCGTTGCCGCAGATGTGATTCCAGTTGCGCGACTTGCGAAGCATCGTTGGCGCCAACGGCTTCCACGAAATCGGCGAGCGGCACCACTTCGGCAGGCGCGCTTTCCTCGGCCGCCTGCGCGAAGATGTCGGTGAGATACAGCTCGCCCTGCGCATTGTCGGCGGACAGATTGCCCACCCACACGCGCAGGCGCTCCGAATCCGCGGCCAGCACGCCGGTGTTGATGGTGTGCACCCCGCGCTGCTCTGCATCGGCGTCTTTCTCCTCGACGACCGCGCGCACGCGGCCGAGGCCGTCGCGCAGCACGCGGCCGTAGCCGCTCGGATCTGGCAAGTCGGCAGTGAGCAGCGACAGCGGCGCGTCATTTTCGACCAGCGTGCGCAAGGTATCGGCGCGCAGCAGCGGCACGTCACCGTACAGCACCAGCACGCGCACGCGATCGGGAACATCGGCCAGCGCCAGCCGCACCGCATCGCCGGTGCCGCGCTGACGCGGCTGGTGCACCCAGCGCAAATCCCGCATTCCGGCGAAGGCTTCGCGCACCTGCTCGCCACGATGGCCATACACCACGTGGATCGCCGTCGGTTGCAACATGCGCGCGGTTTCCAGCACGTGTGCCAGCAAAGGCCGCCCGGCCAGCGGCAAAAGCACTTTCGGCAGCGCGGATTTCATGCGCTTGCCTTCGCCCGCGGCGAGGACGATCACGTGCAGGGGTTCGGACATGGTGTGACTCCGTTGTCGCGCAACCTTAGCCGAAAAAACTTTTCACGCAATGCCGAATGTCACACGAAAACGCCGGCATGAAGCCGGCGTTGATGGCGGCCGCTCGTTTTAGATCCCGCAAAGTTCGATCAGTGCTTGAGCGTCTTGCGCAACCGTTCCAGCGCGGACAACTGCGCCAGGGCCTGCGCGAGCTGCTGCTGCGCCTCGGCCACGGTCTTGGCGTCGCCGCGGTTGCCGAGCATGCGTTCGGCTTCTTCCTTGGCGCGCCGCGCCGAGGCTTCGTCGATGTCGCGCGCGCGCAGCGCGGTGTCGGCCAGCACCGTCACCACCGTCGGCTGCACTTCCAGAATGCCGCCCGAGACGTAGTAGGGATGACGCTCGCCCTGTGCGTCGATCACCTCGACCGCGCCGGGCTTCAGCAGCGTGATCAGCGGTGCGTGGCGCGGCGCGATCCCGAGCTCGCCGATGATGCCGGTGGCGACGACCATGCTGGCCTCGCCGTGGAAGATCTCGGCTTCGGCGCTGACGATGTCGCAACGGATGGTGGACATGCCGATTCCTTACGCCGCCTTCTTCTGATCCGCCGCGGCCATCGCTTCGCCCTTCTTGATGGCTTCGTCGATGCCGCCGACCATGTAGAACGCCTGCTCCGGCAGATGATCGACCTCGCCATCCACGATCATCCTGAACGCTCGGATGGTTTCCTTCAGGGGCACGTACTTGCCCGGCGAGCCGGTGAACACCTCGGCCACGTGGAACGGCTGCGAGAAGAAGCGCTCGCACTTGCGCGCCCGGTACACGGCCTGCTTGTCGGCTTCGGACAACTCGTCCATGCCGAGGATCGCGATGATGTCCTTCAATTCCTTGTAGCGCTGCAGCGTGCCCTGCACCTTGCGGGCGACATCGTAATGCTCTTGGCCGATCACGTTGGGATCGAGCTGGCGGCTGGTCGAAGCCAGCGGATCGACCGCCGGATAAATACCCAAGCTTGCGATGTCGCGCGACAGCGCCACCGTCGAATCCAGGTGCGCGAACGTGGTCGCGGGCGACGGATCGGTGTAATCGTCGGCCGGCACGTACACGGCCTGGATGGATGTGATCGAACCCGTCTTGGTCGAGGTGATGCGTTCCTGCAGGCGGCCCATCTCGTCCGCTAACGTCGGCTGATAGCCCACCGCGCTCGGCATGCGGCCCAGCAGCGCCGACACCTCGGTGCCCGCCAGCGTGTAGCGGTAGATGTTGTCGATGAAGAGCAGCACGTCGCGGCCCTTGCCGTGTTCGTCCTTCTCGTCGCGGAAGAACTCGGCCATCGTCAATCCGGTCAATGCCACACGCAGTCGATTGCCCGGCGGCTCATTCATCTGGCCGTACACCATGGCCACCTTCGATTTCGGAAAATCGTCCGGCACCACGACGCCGGCTTCGATCATCTCGTGATAGAAGTCGTTGCCTTCGCGCGTGCGCTCGCCGACGCCTGCGAACACGGACAAACCGGAGTGCTGCGTGGCGATATTGTTGATCAGCTCCAGCATCGTGACCGTCTTGCCGACGCCCGCGCCGCCGAACAGACCGACCTTGCCGCCCTTGGCGAACGGGCACATCAGGTCGATCACCTTGATACCGGTTTCCAGCAATTCGTTGGCTGCGGCCTGATCTTCATACGACGGCGCTTCGCGGTGGATTTCCCAATGCGCTTCCGAATTCACCGGGCCCTTTTCGTCGATCGGCTCGCCCAGCACGTTCATGATGCGGCCGAGCGTCGCCTTGCCAACGGGCACCTTGATCGCCGCGCCGGTGTTCTCGACCACGAGGCCGCGCTTCAAGCCGTCGGTGGAACCGAGCGCGATGGTGCGCACCACGCCGTCGCCCAACTGCTGCTGCACTTCCAGCGTGACGGCCGTGCCTTGGACTTTAAGCGCGTCGTACACCTTCGGCACAGACTCGCGCGGAAACTCGACGTCCACGACGGCGCCGATGATCTGTACGACTTTGCCTTGGTTCATTGCGTTGACTCCACGAAAATCTTTCGATCGTCATTCCGGCGGAAGCCGGAATCCATTTTGCTTTTCAATGGCAAAGCAAAATCAATTTGGATTACTCGCCGCATCCTGCGGCTCGCGCTTCGCGCCATCGGCTTTGCCGATGTTCGCTTCGGCATCCTGCCTTCGCAGTCCGGATCGCCGCTTTGCGGCGTCCGGAATAACGCCAGTTGTTGCTTTTCCGAATCCCTAATCCCGATTCCCTATTCCCTATTCCCGACTTTTAAACCGCCGCCGCACCACCCACGATCTCGCTGATTTCCTGCGTGATCGCCGCCTGCCGCGCCTTGTTGTAAATCAGCGTCAGCGTGTCGATCGCCTTGGTCGCATTGTCGGATGCGGCTTTCATCGCCACCATGCGCGCGGCGTGTTCGCTGGCGAGATTCTCCAGCACCGCGTGATACACCAGTGCCTCGACGTAACGCTCCAGCACGTGATTAATCACCGGCTCCGCTTCCGGCTCGTAGATGTAATCCCAGTCGTGCTCGCGATGCACCACCGCTGTGGCGACGCTGGGCGTCTCAGCATCGGCCGGCGTTTCCACGATCTGCTTGGCCGCCGCAGGCAGCGGCAGCAGCACCTCGACGCGGGGCTTCTGCGTCATCGTGTTGACGAAGTCGTTGAAGCACAGATAGACGCGATCGACCTTGCCCTGCAGATAGGCGTCGTCCATTACCTTGATCACGCCAGCGAGCTTCTCGATCTTGGGTCGGTCGCCGAGATGCGAAATGCTGGCGGTCATGTTGACTTTGATGCGGCGGAAGAACGCGGCGGCCTTCTGGCCGATCGTCACCACATCCACCTCGACGCCCTTGTTCTCCCATTCGCGGATTTCCGCGAGCAGCTTGCGGAACAGGTTGGCGTTGAGACCGCCGCACAGGCCGCGGTCAGTGGAGACGATGATGTAGCCGACGCGCTTGACTTCTCGTTCTTTCAGCGCGGGATGCCGGAAGTCGGTGGTCGCCTGCGCGATGTGCGCGATCACGCGCCGCATGTGCTTGGCGTACGGGCGCGAGGCGCGCATCAGATCCTGCGCGCGGCGGATTTTCGACGCCGACACCATTTCCAGCGCGCGCGTCACCTTGCGCGTGTTCGCGACGCTCTTGATTTTGGTGCGGATTTCGCGTGCGCCGGCCATGTGCGATTACCAGCTTCCCGTCTTCTTGAACTCGTCCAGCGCGGACTTGAACTTGCCTTCGATCTCATCGTTCCAATCGCCGGTCTCGACGATCTTCTTCATCAGATCGCCGTAGTTGGATTCCATGTACTGGTGCAGCGCGTGTTCGAACGGCAGAATCTGGTTGACGGCCAGGTCGTCCAGATAACCGCGATCGGCCGCATACAATGAAATCGCCAGTTGCGCGATCGACAGCGGCGAATACTGTTTCTGCTTCATCAGTTCCGTGACCCGCTGGCCGCGTTCCAGCTGTGCACGCGTGGCCGCATCCAGATCGGAAGCGAACTGGGCGAAAGCTGCCAGCTCTCGGTACTGCGCCAGCGCCAGCTTCACGCCGCCCGACAATTTCTTGATGATCTTGGTCTGGGCGGCGCCGCCCACGCGCGATACCGAAATGCCCGCGTTCACCGCCGGACGGATGCCGGCGTTGAACAGGTCGGTCTCGAGGAAGATCTGGCCGTCGGTGATCGAGATCACGTTGGTCGGGACGAACGCGGACACGTCGCCGGCTTGCGTTTCGATGATCGGCAGCGCGGTCAAGGAACCCGTCTTGCCTTTCACTTCGCCGTTGGTTTCCTTCTCGACGTATTCGGCGTTGACGCGCGCCGCGCGCTCCAGCAGGCGCGAGTGCAGATAGAAAACGTCGCCCGGATATGCCTCGCGGCCCGGCGGACGGCGCAGCAGCAGCGAAATCTGGCGATACGCCCAGGCCTGCTTAGTGAGATCATCGTAGATGATCAGCGCGTCTTCGCCGCTGTCGCGGAAGAACTCGCCCATCGCGCAACCGGCGTACGGCGCGATGTATTGCATCGTGGCCGAATCGGCCGCCGAGGCCGCGACGATGATGGTGTGCTCCAGCGCGCCGAATTCTTCCAGCTTGCGCACTACGTTGGCGATCGAGCTCTGCTTCTGGCCGATCGCGACGTAGATGCATTTGATGCCGGTACCGCGCTGGTTGATGATCGTGTCCACCGCCAGCGCGGTCTTGCCGGTCTGGCGATCGCCGATGATCAGCTCGCGCTGGCCGCGGCCGATCGGGATCATCGAGTCCACCGACTTGTAACCGGTCTGCACCGGCTGCGACACCGACTGACGCCAGATCACGCCCGGTGCGACTTTTTCCACCGGCGAAGTCTTGCTCGCGTTGATCGGACCCTTGCCGTCGATCGGATTGCCCAGCGCGTCCACCACGCGGCCCAGCAGTTCGCGCCCGACCGGCACTTCCAGAATTCTTCCCGTGGTCTTGGCGGTATCACCTTCGCGCAGGTGTTCGTATTCGCCGAGCACCACCGCGCCGACCGAGTCACGCTCTAGATTCAACGCCAGCGCGTAAGTGTTGCCGGGCAGCTCGACCATTTCGCCCGACATCACGTCGTTCAAGCCGTGGACGCGCACGATGCCGTCGGACACCGCAGTGAGCGTGCCTTCGTTACGCGCTTCGGCGGAGAGCTTGAACTTCTCGATGCGCTCGCGGATCAGCTCGCTGATTTCGGATGGATTGAGTGTGGTGGCCATTTGCTTTCCTGTTTCGTGCAGCGGATCGCGCAGCACGGTAATCAATCGAATTTTGCTTCGTGAACCATCAATCGTGAGCCGTCAAACGAGCGCTTTCGATTCACGGTTGACGGCTGACGGTTCACGCACTACTGCGCCAGCGCCGTCTCCAGCCTCTCCAGCCGTCCGCGCACCGAGCCGTCGATCACCATGTCGCCCGCGTCGATCACCGCACCGCCCAGCACCTCCGGATCGAGCGTTTGCTCCAGTTCGATCTCGCGGTTGAAACGCCGCTTCAATGCTTCGCGCAGGCGCGCGACTTCGCCTTCGTCGATCCCGGTCGCGCTGCGCACGTTCACCTTCAGCACGCGTTCGGCGTCGCGTTTCATCTGCTCGAACAACGCGGCCACTTCCGGCAGTTCGCGCAGACGTGCGTTGTCGGCCAGCGTGGCGATGAAGCGCGCGAATGGCGTGTCTTCGCTCTCGCCTTGCGGCAGAAACAGACTCGCCAACTGCGTTGGCGCGATGCGCGGATCGCCGAACAGCGCGCTCACTTGGGCTTCGCTCGCGACCTGCGCAGCGAAGGCCAGCTTTTGCGCCCATTCGCCGAGTGCATGCTGCTCGCCTGCCAGCTCGAAAGCGGCGCGCGCATAGGGACGTGCGAGCGTCAGCGGTTCCATTACAAAAACTCCGGATGATCTGGAAGGTCCTCGCATTGGATCGCTTGCGCACTTCCACAACCCCCATCAAATCTTTGCGAGCAAAGATTTGATTGCCCCCTTGACTCAAGGGGGCTGAAGATCAAGAGCTGTAGCGATCCAAAGTTCACGAGCGGCTTCTCAAATCTCGGCAACCAGTTGCTCGATCAGCGCCTTGTGCGCATCGGCGTTGATCTCGCGCTTCAGGATCTTCTCCGCACCGGCCACCGCGAGTTGTGCGACCTGCCCCCGCAATTCAGCGCGCGCGCGGTGTGCCATGTTGTCGATGTCGGCTTGCGCCGCGGTTTTCAGCTTGGCCGCTTCCATCAACGCATCCGTGCGCGCCTTGTCCACGATCTGCGTGGCCTGCTGGTTGGCACGCTCGATGATCGCTGCTGCTTCCGCACGCGCGGCCTTGATCTCCTCGGCCACGCGCGCGTCCGCATCCGCAAGCTCCTTGCGCGCGCGGTCGGCGGCTTCGAGGCCTTCGGCGATCTTGTGCTGGCGTTCTTCGATCTTCTGCGTGAGCGGGGGCCAGACGAATTTCATCGTCAGCGCGATCATGATCAGGAACGCGATCACTTCGCCGATCAGGGTGGCATTGATTTCCATTGCGGTGCTACCTGCCTGGATTCGGATCTCGTGACGTCACGCGTCAGTGCGGCAACGCCGCGGCATGCGTCAATGCGGTGGTCAGCAACGGATTGGCGAACGCGAAGAACATGGCGATCGCCAGGCTGATGAAGAAGTCGGCGTCGATCAGGCCGACCAGCAGGAACATGCGGCCTGTCAGCATCGGGCTCAATTCCGGCTGCCGCGCCATCGATTCGAGGTACTTCGAACCCATCACGCCCATGCCGATGCAGGCGCCCAGCGCACCCAGGCCGATCATGAGGCCGGCCGCGATGGCGGTGTTGGCCTGGATGAGTGCAATCAGTTGTTCCATTTGGATCTCCCGGTAAAACGTTGGTGGTTGTTGGCGGTTGTTGATGGAAGCAGGAGGCGGCGACGCGTCAGTGATGCTGTTGCGCCATCGCGATGTAGGTGACGGCGAGGTACATGAAAATGAAAGCCTGGATCGCGGCGATTACCAACTCGACGACAATCCATGCCATATAGCCGACGATGCCGGCATAAAACCAGGCGGACGCGAAGCTGGACATTAGCCCGGCGATCAGCATGAAGAGCAGGTCGCCCGCGAAGATGTTGCCGAACAATCGCAACGCGAGGCTGACCGGCTGGGTGATCGTCTCGATCAGGAACATCAGGATGTTGAAGGGCGTCAGCAACACTTTCATGAAAATGTTCTTGGCCGTGAAAGGATGCGAAACCGCGCCCTTGAAATAACCGCCGACGCCCTTGGCCTTCATCCCGTAGAACAGCGTCAGGACCAATACGCTCAGCGACATCGCGAACGTCATGTTGACGTCGGCCGTCGGCACCGGGCGGAAGTGTTCGGCACCGGTTGCTTCCGCCGCGGCCGGGATTAGATCCACCGGCAGCACATCCATGAAATTCATGAACAGGATCCAGAAGAAAATCGTCAGCGCCAGCGGCCCCAGGAATTTTCGGCTGCCGTGCCACGCGTCTTTCACTTGGCCATCCACGAATTCGAGCGCAAGTTCGACAAACGCTTGTCCCTTGCCCGGAACGCCGGAGGTCGCGCGACGCGCAAACCACCCGAACCAGAAGAGGAAGAGGAAACCCAGCACGCACGACATGATCAAGGTGTCGACGTGCAGCGACGCCAAGCCGCCGGCGGGCGAAAGCGGCGCTTTCCAGAACGTCAGGTGATGCTGGATGTAATCGGTGAAGGATTCACCGCCGGATTCGGCACTCACTCATTCATCCCTCGATCGTCGCGCCCGCAGGGCGCGCGCTGCAGGCGCGAAGCGCCTTCAGCGTTTGAAACCCAGAACCACCAGATTGACCAACACCGCGGCCACCAGGCCGATCAGCGCCGGCAGCGCCGGCAACCTCCAGTACGCCAGGATCAGGTAAAAACCGACGATTACCACGATCCACTTCAGCAAGGTTCCGAAGGCGAAGCGCGCCAGCATCGAGCCGGGTCCCGCCAATGCGGGCGCGAAGACGCGCAACGCCAGCAGGCCGTTTCCCGCCGCGACCAGCAAACCTGCCACCAGCGCCGCGACCGCTGCATGAAGTCCCTGCGCCAGAAACGCCAAGCCGGCAATCACAGCCACCGCTACTTGCGCCAGCACGACTTGTAAGGCGAGCCGCCTGCCAGCGGCCAGGGAGTTGTCCACGTTTCGGTATCCGCCCCGATGCCGCAAAAACCTCACGGTCAAGCCTGAAAATGATAGCAGCAGCACGCTGAGCGCTGCAAGCGTTCGGGCCGGTTTTTCAGCCGGTTACGGCGTGCTCGAGGCGGTTTCGGTACGCCCGGCTGGCTTTGCTGATGGCTTGGTCCTGGAGGCAGAGGGAATCGGACATGTCTCGCCACAATCATGCGCGATTTGTCTCTGAAAGAAATCCGCGATCGCAGTGAAGGCGTGCTTGCGCATTTCCGGCGTGGACAACCCGTGCTTGCCGCCGGGATAAGTCATCAAATTGAACTGCGTGCCGCGCTGCTGCAACGCTGCCATCAATTTGGTCGAGTTGAGAAACAGCACGTTGTCGTCGGCCATGCCGTGGATCAGCAGCATCGGCGAATTGAGGCCATCCAGCCAGGCGAACACGGCGCTGCGCGTATAACCCGCATCGTTGTCGCGCGGCAGGCCGAGATAGCGTTCGGTGTAGAACGTGTCGTACAGACGCCAGTCGGTCACGGGGGCCACCGCCACGCCGCCTGCCAGTTCGGAGGAATCCTTGGCCAGCATCATCGTGCTGAGATACCCGCCATAGCTCCAGCCGAAGGTGCCGATGCGCGATGCATCCACCCAGGGCTGCTGCTTCAACCAGGCGATGCCGGCGCGCTGGTCGGCGACTTCTACGTCGCCGAACTGATGGTAGATCGGATCGGAAAAGGCGCGCCCGCGCCGCGCCATACCGCGGTTGTCCAGCGTGAACACCACGAAGCCGTGCTGCGCCATGTATTCGTCGAACAGATCCGGCCATGTGTCCGCCGCCATCTGCGCGGTGGGGCCGCCGTAGAAGTGCAACATCACCGGATATTTCTTCCCGGCATCGAAGCCCTGCGGTTTATACAACTTGTAGTACAGCGTCTGGCCATCGTCGGCTTTCAAGGTGCCGAACACCGGCAGCACGTGTGCGTCGTGATAGGGCCAGTACGGATGCTGCGCGTCCAGTTTGTTCTGCTCGATCCAGGCGACGAACCCGCCGTCGGCCTTGTGCACGCTCATCTGCGGCGGCGTGCCCGGATTTGAAAACGTGTCGACATACAACGACGCGTCTACCGCGAAACGCGCATCGTGCCAACCGTCGCGCCGGCTGATCCCCTGCGGATGGGTCGCATTGCTGCCATCCAGCTTCAACGCGTAGACCTGTTTGTCGGGCACCGAGTCCTTGTTCGATGAGACGTAGACGAGGCCGGCTTTTTCATCGACGGCGAGCACGCCATCCAGATTCCAATCGCCCGCACTGATCGGGTGCAGCAGCTTGCCGTCCAGATCGTAGAGATAAAGATGATGCCAACCGGAACGCTCGCTGCCCCAGATGAATGCCGGCCGGTCTTTCAGGAAATGCAGATCGTCGTTGAGATTGATCCACGTTTTGGAAGTTTCGGTCAACAGCGTGCGCTGCTGCAGATCCGCCACGTCCACCACTTGCAGATCGAGCCTTTGCTGGCTGCGCTGCATGCGCTGATATGAAATCCGTTTGCTGTCGGGCAGCCAGTCCGCGCGCACCAGATAGATGTCCGGATTTTTGCAGAGATCGATCCAGCGCGGCTCGCCGCCTTTCGGAGCGATCAGCCCCAGCCTGACGCGCACGTTGGGATCGCCTGCGGCGGGATAGCGCTGTTCGATCACTTCCGTGCGATCCGGATACACCTCGAAGCGGCGCGTCACCGGCACGTCGCGTTCGTCATAGCGCTCGAAAGCGATCAGCGATTCATCCGGTGCCCACCAGTAACCGGTGCGCCGATCCATTTCTTCCTGGGCCACGAATTCGGCTTCGCCGTTGTGCACCGTGCCCTTGCCGTCGTGTGTCAACTGGATGGCCTTTCCGTCGGCCAGATCGATCACCCACAGGTTTTGATCGCGCACATAGGAAACGTAGTGGCTCTTCGGCGAGAACTTCGGGTCGAGCGCGTTGGCGTCCTGTGTCAAACGACGCGTCTGCTTGCTCGCCAGGTCGTAGAGATACAAGTCCCCGTTGATGGGAAACAACAACTGCTTGCCGTCCGGCGACCAGTGATAATCCACGATGCCATGAAGACCCGCCGTGCGCGCGCGTTCGCGGCGCGCCTTCTCGGCATCGGAGAGGTGTTCGCCACCGGGTTCCAGCGCGCGCGAATCCACCAGCATGCGCGTAGCGTGACCCTTGATGTTGTATTCCCACAGATCGAGCTGGTTCTGGTCGCTGTCCTTGCCGCGCAGGAAAGTGACGCGAGACGCGTCCGGTGCGATTTGCACGTTGCGCGGCGCAGGTCCGGACAGCGCGGGATCGGAGTAGATGCGATCGATGCTGAGTTTTTCGGCCATCGCTGGCAAGGCGCAAGCAAACAAGACGCAAAGCGTAACCGCGATCCGGAAGGTGGCGCGCATCATCGACTCCTCACTGCAAGACCCACGCGATTAAAGCTCGCGCGACAACGTTGCGCCAGTCGTTCCCATCATTTTTACAGCCGCGCACGTTGACCGAACAGAATTCTGCGTTCTTCCTCGGTCATCTCGCCGCTACGTTGCCACGCGCGGCCTCGTTCATAGGCGCGCTGCGTTGCGGGACGTTGCTCAATGGCTCGATGCCATCGCCGCAGATCGGGGAACGGCCCCAGATCCAGCGGCGCCTTCTTCCGGTATGGATCGATCCACGGGTAGCAGGCCATGTCGGCGATCGTGTATTCGTCGCCGCCGATGAACTCGCGCCCGCGCAAGCGATGGTCCAACACGCAGAGCAGCCGCTCGGCTTCGTTACGGTAGCGCTCCATCGCGTAGGGAATCTTCTCCGGCGCATAGACGTGAAAGTGGCCGTACTGCCCGGTCAGCGGACCCAGGCCCGCCATTTGCCAGAACAGCCATTCGATGCATTGCATGCGCGTGCGCGGATTGGCAGGAATGAAGCGGCCGGTTTTGCCCGCCAAGTACAGCAGGATCGCGCCGGATTCGAACACGCTGATCGGCCTGCCGCCGTCGTTCGGCGCGCGATCCACAATTGCCGGCATTTTGTTGTTGGGCGAAATCGCCAGATACGCCGGCTCGAACTGTTCGCCCTTGTTGATGTCGACCGTCTTGACGGTGTGCTGCAGACCGGTTTCCTCCAGAAACAGCGCGATCTTGTAGCCGTTGGGTGTGGGCCAGAAGTAAAAGTCGATCACGTTTGCTTCCCTGCGGGCAATTGTCATTGCATGGGGACGATTCGGTCCGATGCAACGGTTTCATTTTCCGACGCAGAAGGTCGAAAAGATGGCGCCGAGCAAATCCTCCGTGGTGAATTCGCCGGTGATTTCGCCGAGCCGTCGTTGCGCCTGGCGCAGGTCCTCGGCCGCCAATTCTCCTGCGCGGCTTTCGTGCAGAACTTGCGTGGCATTTTCGACGTGGGTTTGCGCGCGCTCCAGCGCCCGCACATGGCGCGCGCGTGCGCTGAACGCACCTTGTTCGGCGTCACCGCTGCCCGCGTGTGCCTTCAGCGCCGCGCGCAGCAAATCCAGCCCCGCGCCGGTTTTGGCAGAAAGCGTGATCGTCTCGACGCCTTCGGTCACAGTGCGCTGCGGCGCGCTGTCATCCAGATCGATCTTATTGATCACGATCAACCGCGGTATCGGTTCCGGCAGATCGCGCAGTAACACCAGATCGGCTTCTACCCTGCCTGAATCTGTGACCAGCAACGCCAGGTCCGCTTGCTGCAACTCGGCGCGAGCGCGGCGTACGCCCTCGTTTTCGACGATATCACTCGATTCGCGCAGGCCGGCGGTGTCGGCGAGCGTCAAGGTAATGTCGTCCAGCCGCACTTCCTCGCGCAATACATCGCGTGTCGTGCCCGGAATGTCGGTGACGATGGCGCGCTGGTCCGCTGCCAGTGCATTCAGCAGGCTGGACTTGCCGACGTTGGGCCGGCCCACTATCGCCACATGCAAACCATCGGTGAGCCGCACGCCGCGGCGCGCTTCGATCAACAGTGTTTGCAACCGCTCGCGCAGGTCTTCCATGCGCGTGCGCAAGGCCGGATCGGAGAGAAAATCGATCTCCTCCTCGGGGAAATCGATCGCCGCCTCAATGTACGCACGCAGTTCGACCAGCGCGCGCAGCGACGACTGCACCAGTGAGGAGAACTCGCCCTGCAGCGAACGCAGTGCGGCCCGCGCCTGCGCCTGAGATTTCGAGGCGATCAGATCGGCGACAGCTTCGGCTTGTGCGAGGTCGAACTTTCCGTTGAGAAATGCGCGCTCGGAGAATTCACCGGCACGCGCAGGCCGCGCACCCAGCGCGCAAGCGCGTGCACGCAGCGCATCCAGTACCACCGGTGCACCGTGAGCATGGATTTCCAGCACGTGTTCGCCGGTGAAGGAGTGCGGAGCCTCGAAATACAGCACCAGGGCGCGATCGATCAGTTCGCCGCTCGCATCGCGCAACGCAGCCAGTCTCGCCCGCCTTGCTGCGGGCAATTCACCGATCCAGTCGCGCGCTATTCGCGGAACCTGCGGACCCGACAATCGCACAATGCCGATTCCGCCCGAGCCCGGCGGCGTGGCGATGGCGACAACGGTGTCGTCTGCCGCGCTCATGTCCACCCGTGCTACGCCCTGGCGCGCGCGTCGGACCGTTCGATGCGGCGCGTGATCACCCACTGCTGGATCACGCCGGTCAGACCGTTGATCACGTAGTACAGCGTGAGACCGGCCGGGAAGAAGGCGAACATCACCGCGAACACGATCGGCATCGCTTTCATGATCTTCGCCTGCGTGGGATCCATTCCCTGCACGGGTGTCAGGTACTGCGTGGCGATCATCACCAGCGTGTACAGCGCCGGCAGCACGAAATACGGATCGGGCGCGGAAAGATCCTGGATCCAGCCGAAGAAGGGCGCGTGTCTCAGTTCAACGCTGTACATCAACACGTAGTACAGCGCGAAGAACACCGGAATCTGGATCAGCGTCGGCAGGCA
>Ga0070741_10010865_pt1 | contig 17021 bp, 15 predicted proteins | sample Coa_R1_4_FD_66440 | JGI IMG/M metagenome (GOLD analysis project Ga0070741, IMG submission 66440) | Surface soil microbial communities from Centralia Pennsylvania, which are recovering from an underground coalmine fire - Coalmine... | ecosystem: Environmental > Terrestrial > Soil > Unclassified ...
AGCAAGACCGTCCTCGGCAACGTCGAGGACGGCGTGGCCGACACCAAGCGGCTGATCGCCGAGTACAACGAGATCGCCGAGAAGCTGGGGACCGACTACTCCGAAGAACTGCTCGAGCAGATGGGCCGGCTGCAGGAGCAGCTTGACCACAGGGACGCCTGGGACCTGGACAGCCAGGTCGAGCAGGCCATGGACGCGCTGCGCTGCCCGCCGCCCGACGCGAAGGTCACGAGCCTGTCCGGCGGGGAAAAGCGCCGCGTAGCGCTGTGCCGGCTGCTGCTTTCCCAGCCTGACCTGCTGCTGCTCGACGAGCCGACCAACCACCTGGACGCGGAGAGCGTGCAGTGGCTTGAGCAGCACCTCGCGAAGTACCCGGGCACCGTCGTCGCCGTCACCCACGACAGGTACTTCCTCGACGACGTGGCCCAGTGGATCCTCGAGCTCGACCGCGGCCGCGCCTACCCCTACGAGGGCAACTACTCCACCTACCTGGAGACCAAGGCCTCCCGCATGAAGGTCGAGGGCCAGAAGGACGCCAAGCGGGCCAAGCGGCTCAAGGACGAGCTCGAGTGGGTGCGCTCCAACGCCAAGGGCCGCCAGGCCAAGCAGAAGGCGCGCCTGGCCCGCTACGAGGAGATGGCGGCCGAGGCGGAGAAGACCCGCAAGCTCGACTTCGAGGAGATCCAGATCCCGCCGGGCCCGCGCCTGGGCAGCGTGGTGGTCGACGTCGCCAAGCTGAGCAAGGGCTTCGGCGAGCGGCTGCTGATCGACGACCTGTCCTTCACCCTGCCGCGCAACGGCATCGTCGGCGTGGTCGGCCCGAACGGCGCCGGCAAGACCACCCTGTTCAAGACCATCGTCGGCTTCGAGCAGCCGGACTCCGGCGAGGTCAAGGTCGGCGAGACGGTGAAGATCTCCTACGTGGACCAGAACCGGGCCGGCATCGACCCGAAGAAGACGCTGTGGGAGGTGGTCTCCGACGGGCTCGACTACATCCAGGTCGGCCAGGTCGAGATGCCCTCGCGCGCGTACGTCTCCGCGTTCGGCTTCAAGGGCCCGGACCAGCAGAAGCCGGCCGGGGTGCTCTCCGGCGGCGAGCGCAACCGGCTCAACCTCGCGCTCACCCTCAAGCAGGGCGGCAACCTGCTGCTGCTCGACGAGCCGACCAACGACCTGGACGTAGAGACCCTCTCCTCGCTGGAGAACGCACTGCTCGACTTCCCCGGCTGCGCCGTGGTGGTCTCCCACGACCGCTGGTTCCTCGACCGGGTGGCCACGCACATCCTGGCCTACGAGGGCGACTCCAAGTGGTTCTGGTTCGAGGGCAACTTCGAGTCCTACGAGAAGAACAAGGTCGAGCGGCTCGGTCCCGAGGCGGCCCGCCCGCACCGGGTCACCTATCGCAAGCTGACCCGGGGCTAGCCGGGTGCCCGCGGAGATCACCGACAAGGGGCTGAGGTACGTCTACCTCTGCCCCTTGCGGTGGGCGGACATGGACTCCTTCGGGCACGTGAACAACGTGGTCTACCTGCGCTACCTGGAACAGGCACGCGTGGAGTGGATGTTCATGACCGCCAAGCAGGCGGGGATCGAGGAGTTCTCCCTCGGCACCGTGGTGGCCCGGCACGAGATCGAGTACAAGCGCCCCCTGGTCTACCGCTCGGAGCCGGTGCGCGTGGAGACCTGGGTGACCCGGGTCGGGAACGCCTCCTTCACCGTGGCCTACGAGGTCAAGGACGACGACTTCGTATACGCCGTCGCCAAGACGGTCCTGGTGCCGTACGACCTGGGCGCCGAGCGGCCGCGGCGGATGACCGCGGAGGAGCGCGACTATCTCAAGCCCTACCTCGCCCCCGCGCCACCCGAGTCGCGGCACCGTTGAGCGTCACCGCCGAACCGCCGCCGCTCAACGTCCGAACCGCTGAACCACCGACCCGCTGGTAGACCGATGAACGACGAGCACGTATTCGCCAGCCTGGAGGACGCGGCTGCCCTGGGCGTCTACCTGCAACGCCTGCTCGGCATGGACAAGACAGCCGCAGTGCGGTTAGTCGGCATAGGGCCGGTGGCCGCCGCGTACGCCGCTCCGCCACTGCACGGATCCACAACCCGCGCCAGCGTTCTGACGGTGCGTACGGTAAGCCTCGCCGAAGGCGCGCAGCCCTTCGACCGCACCGTGTCCGCCGGTCAACTGCTCGAATCGATCCACACCGACGAGGACGGCACCGCCGGATTCGCGCTGCCCGCGCAGCTCACCGGCGGCCCGTCCTGGGCCGGCCTGCTGCCGCCGCGCACCGGCTGGCGCCCGCTCGGCGAGATACCGCTGCGGCAACTCGCCGAAGCCGTCACGCAGGGCAACGCCGACTTCAGATTCGCCGCGCTCGGGCGCGACCGCGCGGCGCTGGACAATCTCGCCGAGGAGATCTGGACCCGCGAGCTTCCGCACGGCCTGCGCTGGCGCGCCGCCCACGCCGCGTCCGCGATGGGATTCCTCGGCCCGCAGCCGGAAAGCTCCGCGCAGTCCGCGCGAGTGGCCGCACACACGCGGTGGCTGCGCCTGGACACCCCCTACGGCACCGCGCTGGAGCGCATCAACGCCGGCCTGTGAGGCCCGGCCCGGTCCAGTTCCGGGGTACCAGCAACATCGGCCAGTGGCACAAGCTAGGGTGTCGCTTCTGTACGCACTCACTGGTTGAGGGGAGAGATCGATGAGTGCACCGAAGATCACCGTCATCGGCACGGGCTACCTGGGCGCCACGCACGCGATCTGCATGGCTGTGCTCGGTTTCGACGTGCTCGGCGTCGACGTGGCGCAGGACAAGGTGGACCGGCTCAACGCCGGGCAGGTGCCGTTCTTCGAGCCGGGACTGCCCGAGCTGCTGGTCAAGGCCCTCGAGTCCGGCAAGCTGCGCTTCACCACCGACTACGCCGAGGCCGGCGCGTTCGGCGACGTGCACTTCGTGTGCGTCGGCACGCCGCAGCTCGCCGGCTCCAACGCGGCCGACCTTCGTTACGTGGAGAGCGCCGTCACCGCGCTCGCGCCGCACCTGGACCGCCGCGTGCTCGTCGTCGGCAAGTCCACCGTGCCGGTCGGCACCGCGGGCCGGCTGACCGGCCTGCTGCGCGCGCTCGCGCCGGCGGGGGAGCAGGTCGAGCTGGCGTGGAACCCGGAATTCCTGCGCGAGGGCTTCGCCGTGGAGGACACGCTGCGGCCCGACCGGCTCGTCTTCGGCGTCGAGTCGCAGTGGGCCCAGGACCAGCTGCACACCGTCTTCGCGCCGATCATCGAGCAGGGCAGCCCGGTCGTGATCACCGACCTGAGCACCGCCGAGCTGGTGAAGGTGGCCGCGAACTCCTTCCTGGCCACCAAGATCTCCTACATCAACGCGATGGCGGAGGTCTGCGAGGCCACCGGCGCGGACGTGCACCAGCTGGCCGAGGCGCTGTCCTACGACTCCCGGATCGGCGGCCGCTTCCTGCGCCCCGGACTCGGCTTCGGCGGCGGCTGCCTGCCCAAGGACATCCGCGCCTTCGCCCACCGCGCCGAGGAACTGGGCGTCGGCCAGGCCGTGGCCTTCCTGCACGAGGTGGACGCCATCAACCGGCGCCGCCGCTCCCGCACCGTCGACCTGGTCCGCGAACTGGCCGGAGGCTCGCTACGCGGCGCCAGGATCGCCGCGCTCGGCGCCGCGTTCAAGCCGGACTCGGACGACATCCGGGACGCACCGGCCCTCGACGTCGCCCGCATGCTCCAAGAAGGCGGCGCGAAGGTGCGCGTCTACGACCCGGAGGCGCTGGAGAACGCCCGCCGCGCCTACCCGAACCTGGAATACGCGCACAGCACGCTTGAGGCGGCGCGCGACGCCGACGTGGTGGTGCTGCTGACGGAGTGGACCGAGTTCCGCGAGATCGACCCGGCCGCGCTCGGCGACGTCGTCGCTCAGCGGAAGGTGGTGGACGGTCGCCACGCGCTCGATCCGGTTGCGTACCGCGCCGCGGGCTGGGAGTACCGCGCCCTGGGACGTCCGTAGCCGAGCTCGGCGAATCCGGCCCCGCCGAACCCGCACGAGAGCCAGTCTCAGCGAAGTCCGGGTGCCGCTACTCGGCGTTGACCATGAAGTGCGCGGCCCGCTCCAAGTACTGCCAGAGCTCGGTCTCGTCCGCCCCGGGCAGCTTCAGCGAGCGCACCGCCTCGGCCATGTGATGCAGCCACAGATCCCGGGCCCGGGCGTCGACCCGGAACGGCGCGTGGCGCATCCGCAAGCGCGGGTGCCCACGCGTCTCGCTGTACGTCGACGGGCCGCCCCAGTACTGGATCAGGAACAGGGTCAGCCGCTCCTCGGCCGGGCCCAGATCCTCCTCCGGGTACAGCGCCCGAAGCTCCTGGTCCTCGGCGACGCCCTCGTAGAAGCGGTGCACCAGCGCCCGGAAGGTCGGCTCGCCGCCGACCCTGGAGTAAAACGGCTCCGGTTCTCCGCGCGGAATGCTCACCTGCGTCACCCGACCATCCTAATGCCGCGCCACGCCGTGATCTTCGGCGCGGCAGCCCGGCCGGTCCTCCGCGAAAACCCCAGCAACCCCAGCCTTGAGCGGCTCAGTCCTTTAACTCAGCCAGCCGCGATGGCAGGCCTGCCAGCCGAGCTGCAACCGCGTGCTCACGCGCGCCAGGTCCATCATGTGCGCCACCCGCCGCTGCACGGTGCGCAGGCCGAGGCCGAGCTGCTTGGCGATCGCCGCGTCCGTCGCGCCGACCATGAGCAGCGAGAGGATCCGCAGATCCAGGCCGGTCGGCTCGGTCTCGGGGACGTCGAGCTCGATCCCGCTGGGCTCCACGAGGCGTACCGGCACCGCGCGGTCCCACACCGATTCGTACAGCCCCATCAGCAGCCTGATCAGGCCGGGGGCGCGCACGAACATCGCGGAGGGCTCGCCGCCGTCCGGGTTCGTGCCGTCGCTCAGCGGCACCAGCGCGACCGCGCGGTCCGCGATCACCAGTTTCGTGGGCACCCGCTCCACCACCCGGCACAGCTGCTGGTGCTTCATATGCGCCATCAGGCCCTCGAAGGCGCCCGGGCGATCCAGCATCGCGTGCTCGACGATGACGTGGTACCGCACGCCGCGGTTGATGGCCTGCTCCTCGGCCGCGCTCTCGCCCGGCGCGACCACCTCGTGGCTGGCCTCTGACATGACGTGCAACTCGGCGGTCGCGGCCATTTGGACTTGCTCGAAGCGATGCCGCACCGCGTGCGCGCCAATCACCACTTCCACCAGATCGCGCGCGGAGCTGTCCGCGCTCGCGCTGCGGTACGCCTCGGCCAGCGATGCCAGGCCGAGCTCGGCGCGGTACAACGCGTGCCGCTGCTCAGCCAGCAGCGCCCCCAGAGCCACAGCTGGCGGAGCGGCCACATAGCGCTCCCGCGGCCCGGTCTGCTTCGTCACCAGTCCCAGCTCGGCCAGCTGCGTGAGCGCCTTACGCACCTCGGCCCGCGGCAGCCCGGTCCGCTCGACAAGCCCGGCAGTACTGCCGGACCCCGCAGTCACCAGATCCTGGTAGACACGCTCCGCCGTCGGATCGAGGCCGAGTATGCCGAACACCGTCTATCCCCTCGTCAGCAGGTCTGCATGATCCGTGCCCGATTTGGCGGCGCGGATGCGTCTACCTCGCGTGTCTTTGTGCGTCCATGATTATCCGCCGCCGAAGCTGTTCTATGACGCGGGCTCACGTTCGCCAAGATCAGCGGCCGGTCCGCCGCCGAGGCGCAGTCGGCGTGTCCCGGTTTTGGCACTCGGGTTGACCGAGTGCCAGCGGGAGTCATAACCTGCCGATTGGCACTCTCGCCGTGAGTGTGCCAATGCCACCCCGTCCCCCTGGCACCCGCGACGACAGGCGTGGACGGTGGCCCTAAGTCGACCGGCGGGGCGGTGTTCCCGCCGCCAGTGAATGTCTCCGAAGGAGAGGTCACGACCGTGGCTACCGTTGCCATCAAGCCGCTTGAGGACCGCGTCGTCGTCAAGCCGCTGGACGCCGAGCAGACCACCGCCTCCGGCCTGGTCATCCCGGACACCGCGAAGGAGAAGCCGCAGGAGGGCGTCGTCCTGGCCGTGGGCCCGGGCCGCTTCGAGGACGGCCAGCGCCTCCCGCTCGACGTCAAGGAAGGCGACGTCGTCCTGTACTCCAAGTACGGCGGTACCGAGGTCAAGTACAACGGCGAGGAGTACCTCGTCCTGTCGGCGCGCGACCTGCTCGCCGTCGTCAACAAGTAGCAGGCGCCCGCGCAGCCAGCCGTGAAGGCCGCGTTCCGCAAGCCCCGCTCGGACGGGCGGCGGGGCGCGGCCTTCCGCGCCTGACGCGCGCACGTCCGACCGGCCGGCCACCAGGCCCGGCGGAGCGACCAGGTTCGCTGTTCCACCAACCCAGGCTTAGAAGGGACGCTTGGCACTCATGGCCAAGATGCTGCAATTCGACGAGGACGCCCGCCGCAAGCTGGAGCGCGGCGTCAACGCGCTCGCCGACGCGGTCAAGGTGACGATCGGCCCGAAGGGCCGCAACGTCGTCATCGACAAGAAGTTCGGCGCGCCGACGATCACCAACGACGGCGTGACCATCGCCCGCGAGGTCGAGCTCGAGGACCCGTACGAGAACCTCGGCGCCCAGCTCGCCAAGGAGGTCGCGACCAAGACCAACGACATCGCGGGCGACGGCACCACCACCGCGACCGTGCTGGCCCAGGCGCTGGTGCGCGAGGGCCTGCGCAACGTCGCGGCCGGCGCGCAGCCGATCGCGCTCAAGCGCGGCATCGACGCGGCGGTCAAGGCGGTCTCCGACCACCTGCTGTCCACCGCCAAGCCGGTTGAGACCAAGGAGTCCATCGCCCAGGTCGGCGCGATCTCCGCGCAGGACCAGGCGATCGGCGACCTGATCGCCGAGGCGATGGACAAGGTCGGCAAGGACGGCGTCATCACGGTCGAGGAGAACAACACCTTCGGCCTGGCCCTCGAGTTCACCGAGGGCATGCAGTTCGACAAGGGCTACCTCTCGCCGTACATGGTCACCGACCAGGAGCGCCAGGAGGCCGTCCTTGAGGACCCGTACATCCTGATCAACCAGGGCAAGATCTCCTCGATCTCCGAGCTGCTGCCGGTGCTGGAGAAGGTCGCCCAGTCCCGCAAGCCGCTGCTGATCATCGCCGAGGACGTGGACGGCGAGGCGCTCTCCACCCTCGTGGTCAACAAGATCCGCGGCACCTTCAACTCGGTCGCGGTCAAGGCCCCCGGCTTCGGCGACCGCCGCAAGGCGATCCTGCAGGACATCGCGACCCTCACCGGCGCCCAGGTGGTCAGCCCCGAGGTCGGCCTCAAGCTGGACCAGGTCGGCATCGAGGTGCTCGGCACCGCCCGCCGGGTGACCGTCGACAAGGACAACACCACGATCGTGGACGGCGCCGGCGACTCCGGCGCGGTGCAGGACCGGGTGCGCCAGATCAAGGCCGAGATCGAGGCCTCCGACTCCGACTGGGACCGGGAGAAGCTGCAGGAGCGGCTGGCCAAGCTGGCCGGCGGCGTGTGCGTGATCCGGGTCGGCGCGGCCACCGAGGTCGAGCTCAAGGAGAAGAAGCACCGTCTCGAGGACGCGATCTCGGCCACCCGCGCCGCGGTCGAGGAGGGCATCGTGGCCGGTGGCGGCGCGGCGCTCGTGCACGCCACCGCGGTGCTGACCGAGCGTCTCGGCCTGAGCGGCGACGAGGCGACCGGTGTCGCCGTGGTGCGCAAGGCCCTGGTCGAGCCGCTGCGCTGGATCGCCGAGAACGCCGGGCACGAGGGCTACGTCGTCACCGACAAGGTCTCCAACCTCGACGACGCCAAGGGCCTGAACGCGGCCACCGGCGAGTACGTGGACCTGATCGCGGCCGGCGTCATCGACCCGGTCAAGGTCACCCGCTCCGCGCTGGCCAACGCCGCGTCGATCGCCTCGATGCTGCTGACCACCGAGACGCTGGTCGTGGACAAGCCGGCGCCGAAGGAAGACGAGGGTCACTCGCACGGCCACGGGCACAGCCACTAGTCGCAGTGACCAGTCACAGTCATTAGTCACAGTTACCAGTCACGGCTCCCCGCGACAGTAACTGAGCACGACGGGACTCCCGTAGCCACTGAACCTGGTGGCTACGGGAGTCCCGTCGTTTCCGCGCTGCTATTCCGTTACGCCTTAACGAGCGGCTTGGTCTTCTTACGCGGGGCCGGCTTGCTCGGCGACTTCTTCGGTGCGTTCGTGGCGGCGGCCTTGGTCTTGGGAGCCGCGGCTGCCACGACCCCGCCGGCCATTCGCTTGCGCCGCGGTGTCGACTCGAATGCAGCGGCCTCGTCGCCGGCGCCGTTCGCCGCCGGCTCCTTCGCCTGGACCTGGTCCTGCATCGCCTTCTCGCGCAGCAGCTTCTCCTTCAGCTTCTCCTGCCGCGCCCGCGCCTCCTTCTGCCGGGCCGCCTGTGCCCGTGCGAGCGCCTTCTGCCGCGCGTGATGCTCCTCGCGTTCCTCCTCCGTCATGCCGCCCCAGACGCCGTACGGCTCGCGCACCTTCAGCGCGTGGTCCGCGCACGGTATCTGCACGGGGCAGTTCATGCAGATCTCCTTCGCCGCCATTTCTCGGCTCGATCGCGCCGCACCGCGCTCGCCCTCGGGGTGGAAGAAGAGCGAGCTGTCCTTGCCTCGGCACAGACCGCGCAGCTGCCAGTCCCACAGATCGGCGTTCGGGCCGGGGAGCCGTGAGAAATCGGCCATCGCCGCTGTCCCTCCTTGTCGCCGGCGGCGCGTTCAGTGACAGTGCGCTCGCTCAGCGTGTCCGTTGTAAACCGCAGGTCATCCAGTGATTGGACGTGTCATGACAAGGCATTCCCCGGTAAGGGTGGAGTTGCCGGTACTGACGCCTATACCCACCTATTTGTTAGGTAAGGGAGCAGTGTGTTCTCGACCTACGAACGGCCCAGTGCCGAGCCCCTGAACGGCCGATGCCCCGCTGCCCCGACCTGCGATTTCGATGGAATCACCCCGTTGTGGCGAGAAGGTGCCAAAGGCCTTAACACCGGGTCACGGCACACCGGCCGGTACACCCGTGAGGAGCTCGTGCTGCGCACCGGTGTCCCGCACGCCGCGCTGCGCGATCCGGACGGCGATCCGAACGGCGTCGGGCAGCACCGGCCCTACGCCGCCATCGACGTCGTGCGCCTCGCCGTGGTCGACCGCCTCGTGCGCTCTGGCGTGCCGGTGGCGCGCGCCGCCGCGCTGGTGCGAGCGGCGGAGAGCCGGGTGTCCGCCGCGGTTTGAGCCGGTCAGGGCTTCCCAAATTCCGACGCCCGGGTCCAAACTGGGTCTGCAATAACAGCCCGTCACGATATCGTCACAAAACGTCCGTGCGCCGCCCCGCGCGGCCGGTCTCGATCCGCCGGTCGCCCGCCGTCCGGCGTGGCCTGCGCCGAGCGGGTGAACGGACTTTCGCCGAAAACTCGATCTTGAGCTGCGACTGTCCCGAAATCGCCACCCGATTGTGCGTAACGCTTTCGGGTGACGGTCGTTGAGTCAGTGCGTAGGGGGCCGGAACCCCCCACCCGGCGGGCCGTCCCACCGGTTTCCGGCCCCACTCGCGTCAATTCCCGGCATTGCCTGACAGCAGCAGGTATCCACAGTGCGTGGAGGCACATATGACGTCCATCCTGGTCTGTGACGACTCACCGCTCGCCCGCGAGACCTTGCGCCGCGCGGTGGCCACGGTCCCCGGCGTGGACCGGGTCACCACGGCGAGCAGCGGCGAGGAGGTGCTGCGGCGCTGGACCGCCGACCGGGTCGACCTGGTCCTGATGGACGTGCGGATGCCCGGCCTCGGCGGCGTCGAGACCGTCCGCCGGCTCGTCTCCACCGACCCGACCGCCCGGGTCATCATGCTCACCATGGCCGAGGACCTGGACGGCGTGGCCCTCGCCGTGGCCTCCGGCGCCCGCGGCTACCTGCACAAGGACGCCTCGCGCGCCGAGCTGCGGGCCACCGTCTCGCAAGCCCTGGCCGACCCGACCTGGCGGCTGGCCCCGCGCCGGCTGCGCCCGGCCGAGGTGGGCTCCGCCCCGACCCTGACCGCCCGCGAGATCCAGGTGCTCGAGGGGATGAGCCACGGCCGCTCCAACGCGGAGATCGGCCGTGACCTGTTCCTGTCCGAGGACACGGTCAAGACGCACGCGCGGCGCCTGTTCAAGAAGCTCGGCGCCTCGGACCGCGCGCACGCGGTGGCCCTCGGATTCCGCTGGGGGTTGGTTCGCTGACCGCGGCCGATACCCTCAGCCTCCGCACGGCGGGCAGCCCGCTCCGGACCAGGAACGCAGTCCAGGTCCGGAGCCGCCGCCCGAGCGGGATTAGGGCGGGCTCTCGGGCCGTTAGACTTGGCATCTCCCCCGACGCAGCCGACCCCGACCCGACCACGGAGGGTTTTCGTGTCCGTCTCCGACATCCCCGAGAAGTTCGGCCTGCTGGGGCTGACCTTTGACGACGTGCTGCTCGTACCGGCCGTCTCGGACCTGGTGCCCGGCGAGTCGGACACGACCGCACGGCTGACCCGCAACCTGTCGGTGCGTATCCCGCTGCTGTCCGCGGCGATGGACACGGTCACCGAGGCGCGGATGGCGATCGCCATGGCGCGCCAGGGCGGCGCCGGAGTGCTGCACCGCAACCTCCCGGCTGAAGACCAGGCGGCGCAGGTGGACCTGGTCAAGCGTTCCGAGTCCGGCATGATCACGCAGCCGGTGACGATCAGCCCGGAGGCCACGCTCGCCGAGGTCGACGCGCTCTGTGCGAGGTACCGCATCAGCGGCCTGCCCGTGGTCGACGACGCCGGGTTGCTCATCGGCATAGTGACCAACCGGGACCTGCGTTTCGAGACCGATCACTCCCGGCTCGTGCGCGACGTGATGACCAAGGCCCCGCTGGTCACCGGGCACGTCGGGATCTCCGGCGCCGAGGCGATGAAGCTGATGGGCGCGCACAAGATCGAGAAGCTGCCGCTGGTCGACGCGACCGGCAAGCTGCACGGCCTGATCACCGTCAAGGACTTCACGAAGACCGAGCAGTACCCGCACGCCACCAAGGACGCGGAAGGCCGCCTGGTCGTCGGCGCCGCGGTCGGCGTCGGGGACGACGCGTACCGCCGCGCGATGCTGCTGGCCGAGGCCGGCGTCGACTTCGTCGTGGTGGACGTCGCGCACGGGCACTCCAAGGGCCTGTGCGACACCGTCTCCAAGGTCAAGGCGAATGCCCATATCGAGGTGATCGGCGGCAACGTGGTGACGGCCGCGGGCGCGCAGGCGCTCATCGACGCCGGCGTGGACGCGGTCAAGGTCGGCGTCGGGCCGGGCTCGATCTGTACCACGCGCGTGGTCGCGGGCGTCGGAATGCCGCAGGTCACCGCGATCTACGAGGTCAGCCGCGCGGCCAAGCCGGCCGGTGTCCCGGTGATCGGCGACGGCGGCCTGCAGTACTCGGGCGACATCGCCAAGGCCATCGCGGCCGGCGCGGACACGGTCATGCTCGGCTCGCTGCTCGCCGGTTGCGAGGAGTCCCCGGGCGACCTGATCTTCATCAACGGCAAGCAGTACAAGTCGTACCGCGGCATGGGCTCGCTCGGCGCGATGTCCTCCCGCGGCAAGGCTGAGGGCAGGGCGTACTCCCGGGACCGTTACGCACAGCAGGACGTTTCGTCCGACGACAAGCTCATCCCCGAGGGCATCGAGGGCCAGGTACCGTACCGCGGTCCGCTCGCCGCCGTGGCCCACCAGCTCGTCGGCGGCGTCAAGCAGGCCATGTTCTACACCGGTGCGCGCACCATCGCCGACCTGCAGGAGGCGCAGCTGGTGCGGATCACCTCGGCCGGGCTCAAGGAGAGCCACCCGCACGACATCCAGATGACCGTCGAGGCCCCGAACTACCACTCGCGCTAGTCACGCGGCGCCGAGGCGCTAGAGTCGATATCGCCGCTGACCTCTGCGGCGCCAAGACTCAGCGCCCGGAAAGGGAGCCCCATCGTGTCCGAGGTCGAGATCGGCCGCTCGAAGCGCGCCCGCGAGGCTTACGGCTTCGACGACATCGCCCTGGTCCCCTCGCGGCGTACCCGTGACCCCGAGGACGTCTCGATCGACTGGCAGATCGACGCCTACCAGCTGCGCCTGCCGTTCCTGGCCGCGCCGATGGACTCGGTGGTCTCCCCGGCCTCGGCCATAGCGATCGGCCGGCTCGGCGGGGTGGGCGTGCTCGACCTGGAAGGGCTGTGGACCCGCTACGCCGACCCGGAGCCGCTGCTCGCCGAGATCGCCGAGCTGCCCGCCGAGCGCGTCGTGAAGCGGCTGCGCGAGATCTACGGCGAGCCGGTCAAGGAAGAGCTGATCGTCGCCCGGATCAAGCAGATCCGTGACGCCGGCGTGGTCGCCGCCGGAGCGCTGTCGCCGCAACGCACCGCGCAGTTCTACAAGACGGTGGTCAACGCGGGCGTGGACCTGTTCGTCATCCGCGGTACGACGGTCTCCGCTGAGCACGTCTCGCACGAGAGCGAACCGCTCAACCTGAAGCAATTCGTGTACGACCTCGACGTCCCGGTCGTCGCCGGCGGCGTCGCGACCTACAAGGCCGCGCTGCACCTGATGCGCTCGGGCGCGGCGGGCGTGCTGGTCGGTTTCGGCGGCGGCTCCTCGCACACGACGAAGAACGTGCTCGGCATCGCGGTGCCGATGGCCACCGCGATCAGCGACGTGGCGGCCGCCCGGCGCGACTACATGGACGAGTCCGGCGGCCGGTACGTGCACGTCATCGCGGACGGCGCGATGGGCGGCAGCGGCGAGATCGCCAAGGCGATCGCCTGCGGGGCCGACGGTGTGATGATCGGTTCGCCGCTGGCCCGCGCGGTCGAAGCCCCCGGCCACGGCTTCCACTGGGGCGCGGAGGCCTGGCACGGCTCGGTGCCGCGCGGCGTGCGCACCCACCTGGGCACGGTCGGCACGCTGGAAGAGATCCTGGTCGGCCCGTCGAACACCGCGGACGGCACCATGAACCTCTTCGGCGCGCTGCGGCGGGCGATGGCGACGACCGGCTACTCCGACCTCAAGGAGTTCCAGCGGGTCGAACTGACGGTGTCTTAGCCGCGCGTCCGCAAGAGCGGATGGTCCCGGAGCAGCGGGACCACTAGCAACCGCCTAGAGCCCGCCCTTCCCGTGGCGTAACTCGCATAGCGCCAAGTCGGTGCAAACCGGCATCGTAGAGGTATGCGCAGTGCGAAGCTCGGAACCGAGGAACGGCGGGCCGCGTTGGCCGCGCTCGCCGCCACCGAACTGGACGTGTTGGTGATCGGCGGCGGCGTGGTCGGCGCCGGCACCGCCCTGGACGCGGTGACCCGCGGCCTTTCCGTCGGCATGGTGGAGGCGCGGGACTGGGCTTCGGGCACCTCGAGCCGGTCCTCCAAGCTCATCCACGGTGGCCTGCGCTACCTGGAGATGCTGGACTTCGCGCTCGTCCGCGAAGCGCTCAAGGAACGCGGCCTGCTCATCGAGCGGCTCGCTCCGCACCTCGTGCGCCCCGTGCCTTTCCTCTATCCGCTCACCGGACGCGCCTGGGAGCGGGTGTACGCCGGATCCGGCGTCGCGCTCTACGACGCGATGAGCTACTCGTCAGGGCACGGCCGCGGTCTGCCCCCGCACCGTCACCTGACACGCCGTCACGCGCTACGCATCGCTCCCTCGCTGAGGAAGGACGCGCTCGTGGGCGCGATCCAGTACTACGACGCGCAGGTCGACGACGCCCGCTTCGTCACCACGCTCGTACGCTCGGCGGCCTCGTTCGGCGCGCTCGTCGCGAACCGTGCCCGCGTCGTCGGCTTCCTTCGCGAGGGGGAGCGCGTTACCGGAGCCGTGGTCCGGGACGAGGAGAGCGGTGAGCAGTTCGAGGTAAAAGCGGCGCAAGTGGTCAACGCCACCGGCGTGTGGACCGATGAGACGCAGGCCATGGTCGGGGAGCGCGGCAAGTTCCACGTCACCGCATCAAAGGGCGTGCACCTCGTCGTGCCCAAGGATCGCATTCAGTCCGCGTCGGGCATCATCCTGCGGACAGAGAAGTCGGTCCTCTTCGTCATTCCGTGGGGCCGGCACTGGATCATCGGCACCACCGACACCGCCTGGGATCTGGACAAGGCGCATCCCGCGGCGAGCGCTACGGACATCGACTACGTGCTCGGCCACGTCAACAGGGTCCTGAGGACCGAGCTGACGCGTGAAGACGTCGAGGGCGTATACGCCGGTCTGCGGCCGCTGCTCTCCGGCGAGTCGGATGAGACCTCGAAGCTCTCACGCGAGCACATCGTCGCACACGCCGCGCCCGGCCTGGTCGTCGTGGCCGGCGGAAAGTACACGACCTACCGCGTGATGGCCGCCGACGCCGTGGACGCGGCGCTGCACGGCCTCGACCGGCGCGGCCCGGCCTCGTGCACCGAGACCGTCCCGCTGCTCGGCGCGGACGGCTTCCCGGCGCTGTGGAACGCGCGCGCCCGCATCGCCGCGGCCAGCGGCCTGCACGTCGCCCGGATCGAGCACCTGCTCGGCCGCTACGGCTCGCTGGCCGAGGAGGTCATCGCGCTGGTGGAGAAGGACCGCGCGCTCGGCCAGCCGCTGGACGGCGCGGACGACTACCTGCGCGCCGAGATCGTCTACGCGGCCTCACACGAGGGCGCGATCCACCTCGACGACGTGCTCGCCCGGCGCACCCGAATCAGCTTCGAGACCTTCGACCGCGGCGTCAGCTCGGCGCGACCGGCGGCGGAGCTGATGGCAGCCACACTCGGCTGGGACGACGGCCGTCTTGAGCGCGAGATCGCGCACTACACCGCGCAGATCGCCGCCGAGCGCGAATCCCAGCTCCAACCGGACGACCAGTCGGCGGACGCCGCGCGGATGGACGTGCCCGACTTCTCCTGAATGCAGGCTGTTACCGCAGCAGGATGAGCAACACAGCTGCGGCAGCCAACACGCACACGGTTATCGCCACGGCAGGCAACCGGACGGCGGAGAGATGGTGGGCCGGGCGTACGGCCCAGCGGCGCTCTGGCTGGTCGAGGAATCGCCGCGCGGATGACGGGTCTGCGGACAGTTCCGCCCGACCTCTGGCGAGCAACGCACGGGCCTGCGCCGAGGGTTCGCGCACCGGCGCCGCGGCGACGAAGGACTCGTCGAACACGAGCGGCGCGTCGTCGAGCGACGCGGCGCCGTCCGGGGCGCCCGCGGGGACCTGAGGTGCGTCTGCGCGGCGCTGCGCGGAGCGGTTGCGCTGTTCGGGAAAGCGCTCGGTCATTGGGGAAAAGTAACGGAAATGTTGCGTGATCAGTAGGGGGTACGGCAGCCAACTGCGACGAATATCGGCGCCGCGCCCACTTCCGGCGACCTCGACCGCGATCCGGCTGGTCAGCAGCCTGAAACTTTCGGCGCGCGGGGCGCCGCTTCCGGCGTCGGCGCCGACGCCCCCGGCCGGCTTTCGGCCCGTCAGGTGTTCGAGTCGCGCGCCTTGGTCTGGCCGTCGCCGATCACGATGTACTTCGTGGAGGTCAGCTCCGGCAGCCCCATCGGGCCGCGCGCGTGCAGCTTCTGGTTGGAGATGCCGATCTCCGCGCCGAAGCCGAACTCGCCGCCGTCGGTAAACCGGGTCGAGGCGTTCACAATCACCGCCGCCGAATCGACCCGGGCGGTGAAGGCACGAGCCGCCGCCTGCGAGCGGGTGATGATCGCTTCGGTGTGGCTGGAGGAGTACTTGCGGATGTGCGCTACCGCGGCATCCAGCGAGTCCACGACGGCCGCGGCGATGTCGAGCGAGAGGTACTCGGTGTAGAAGTCCTCTTCGGTGGCCGGTACAACGTCCGATGCGTTACCCGCAGCCGCCGCGACCGCTGCGGTCTGCTCGTCGCCGTGCACGGTAACGCCGACGTCCTTGAGCGCGGCGAGCGCGCGCGGCAGGAACGCCTCGGCGATGTCCCGGTGTACCAGCACGGTCTCCGCCGCGTTGCACACGCTGTAACGCTGCGCCTTGGAGTCGATCAGCAGCTCGACGGCGAGGTCGAGGTCCGCATCGGCGTCCACGTACACGTGGCAGTTGCCGACTCCGGTCTCGATCACCGGGACCGTGGAGCCGGTGACCACCGAGCTGATCAGAGCTGCGCCGCCGCGCGGGATGAGCACGTCCACCAGGCCGCGCGCCTGCATCAGCTCCTTGACGGAGTCGTGCGTGTCGCCGGGTACCAGCTGGATCGCGTCGCGCGGCAGACCACTGTCGGCCAGGGCGTCGCGCATCGTCTGGACGAGTGCCGTGTTGGACGAGCGGGCGGAGGAGGAGCCGCGCAGGAGTACCGCGTTGCCCGACTTGAGGCAAAGCCCCGCGGCATCGACGGTCACGTTCGGCCGCGCCTCGTAGATGATCCCGACGACGCCGAGCGGCACGCGCACCTGGCGCAGCTCGAGCCCGTTCGGCAGGACCGAGCCGCGCACCACCTCGCCGACCGGGTCGGCGAGCGTCGTGATCTTGCGCAGCGCCTCGGCGATGGCGGCGATCCGGTCCGCGGTGAGCGTGAGCCGGTCCACGATGCCGGCGCCGACGCCCGCCTCGCGCGCGCGCTCCGTGTCCTGCGCGTTGGCGGCGACGATGCGCGGCGATGCGGCGAGCAGGGCGTCCGCGATGGCGTGCAGCGCCCGGTCCTTCTCGGCGCGTGTGCGCACGGCCAGATCCGCGGCCGCCTCACGGGCCCGGCGCGCCGTCCGGATGACCTCAGACTCGCTCGACTCGTCCACCATGCCTCCAGGTTACGGCGCGGACGGCGGGAGGTAGCACGCTATTTCAGGCAGTGAGACCGGCGCTCGCGGTGGCAGGGCAGCCGGTCGCCGCGCCGTCGGCAGTGGCTACACCGGATCAGAGCACGGCCAGGTCGTCGCGGTGCACGACCTCGCGCTCGTATTGCGGCCCGAGCG